>ERZ772964.257-NODE-257-length-25768-cov-103.509_pt1 | contig 25768 bp, 21 predicted proteins | sample MGYA00580675_ERZ772964 | MGnify/ENA primary metagenome ERZ772964 (study PRJEB29015, sample SAMEA2737941) | human oral metagenome | biome: human oral; feature: human-associated habitat; material: dental | place: China | collected 2139 ... | reverse complement strand
GGGCTCGGCGGCGCGCAGCAGGCCGCGCTGGTCGGCCTCGAAGAGGATCTCGACGGCGCGGCGACGGGCCTTGGTCCGGGCGGTAACAGGGTGCTTGCCCGTCCTCTTCGAGCGGGAGCGCCCACCAGCCGCGTCGACGGCATCGAGCGCGCCGTCCTGCTCGACGCCGCCCCCGGCGTCACCGGTGTCGTCAGCCACGGTCATCGGGGCTCAGTCGGTGACGCGGCTGATGTAGGAGCGGGACCGGGTGTCCACCTTCACCCTGTCCCCGATGTTGAGGAACAGCGGGACCTGGATCTCGGCCCCGGTCTCCAGGGTGGCGGGCTTGGTCCCGGCCGAGGAGCGGTCGCCCTGCAGGCCCGGCTCCGTGTGGGAGATCGTCAGGACGACGGCGGCGGGCAGCTCCACGAACAGGACACTGCTCTCATGGAAGGCGACGATGACGTCCTGGCCCTCGAGCATGAGGTCGGCGGCGTCGCCGACCGTCTCGGCGGCCACATAGGTCTGCTCGTAGGTCTTGACATCCATGAAGACGAAGCCCTCGCCGTCCCGGTAGGAGTACTGCATGTCGCGACGGTCGACGGTGGCGGTCTCGACCTTGAGGCCGGCGTTGAAGGTCTTGTCGACGGTCTTGCCGGACAGGACGTTCTTGATCTTGGTGCGCACGAAGGCGGGGCCCTTGCCCGGCTTGACGTGCTGGAACTCGACCACCTGCCACAGCTGGCCCTCGAGGTTGAGCACCAGGCCGTTCTTCAGGTCGTTCGTCGTTGCCACGAGTGGATTCCTCACTGTTGGGGGCTTGTGCGATGCGTTGCTCAGAGCAATTGGAAGCGTTGAGAGCACTGGGACTCCGCGAGTCTATCGCGGTCGCCGGCCGCCCTCCGGGCGCGCTCCTGCGAGGCCGGTCACGGCCGGTCCGCGCCGGCGGCGGCGCGCCTCAGTGGAAGCTTCTCACGTCCTCGCCGAGGGACCTGGCCCCGCGCAGACGGGCCAGCGTGGCGAAGCGCTGCTCGGCGTAGGGAAGCGACACCGTCCGCAGGAACTCCGCCATCCGCGGCTCCCCGTGCCGCTCGAACTCGTCGGCCAGGCTGCGGATGTCGTCGGGGTGGCGGTTCTGGCTCATCTTGGCCTTGCCCCGCACCTCGTCCAGGCTCACCTCCACGGCGACGATGGCGCGGGCCATGCGGCGGAGCTTGTCCTGGCCGACCGGTGTCAGCACGTCGTCGGTCTCCATCATCTCGGTGAGCCGGCAGGCCGCGGTCAGGGCCGCCTCGGGGCTGGGGTCGATGCGCACGGCGCCCCGCACGTGGATCGTGATGTAGTCCCATGTGGGGACGTTCGCCTTCACCTTGTTGGTGGCGTACCAGTGCGGGGGGACATAGGCGTCGACGTCGTCCAGGATGATGAGCCCCGGCCCGCGGGGCGGCTCGGCGGCCTGGGGGTTGTTCTTGACGAGATGGGTGACCAGGGCGTTCTTCTCCTCGTCGAGGTAGAAGGGCACCATGGTGGCCTCGGGACCGGAGGCGATGACGGTCACGAGGTTGCCGACGCCGGGGTTCGCCAGAAGTGCACGCGCATAGTCCTCGGGCAGCGAGAAGTGTCGCGGGACGTACATGCGACGAGCCTATCCCGCGCGCCGCCCGCCGAGCACCCTGCGTCGCGGCGGGGAGCTCGGCGAGCCGGGCCGGAGCGCTCAGGAGTAGACGAGCACCTGCGCGACGAGCATCGCGCCGCCGAAGCCCAGGACGAATACGACCATCGGCCACACGAATCTCAGCCAGTGCTGGTACTCCATGTCGAGCATCTGCAAGGTGGCCATGACGAGCCCGGTCGGAGCAAGGTACAGCATCGCGTACTGCCCCCACTGGTAGGCGCACACGATGATGAAGCGCGGGATCCCGACCGTGTCGGCCAGCGGGGCGAAGATCGGCATCGCCAGGACGGCGAGACCCGACGACGACGGGACCACGAATCCCAGGACGAAGAAGATCAGCAGCATCACCAGGACGAACAGGGGGCCGCTCGTGCCTTCCACCAGGTGGGAGGAGGCGTTGAGCAGGGTGTCGGAGATCAGGCCCTCATTCATCACCAGATTGATCCCCCGGGCAAGGCCGATGATCAGGGAGACGGCGACGAGGGAGGAGGACCCCTCGGAGAAGGCGTCCACGAGCTGCTTCTCGCCCAGGCGGTCCTTGCCGGTCATTGCGATGAACATGATGATAATGCAGATCGCCAGGAACGAGGAGGCCATGGTCGGAAACCACCAGCCCTGGGTCATGACTCCCCAGACCATCAATACGAAGGCCGACACGAACAGGATGAGGATGATCCTCTTCTGCCAGGAGAAGACCACCTGCCTGTCCTCGGACCTCATCGCCCACTGCGCGTTGAAGGCCTCCCGGTCCTCCCAGGTGTAAGAACTCGTCGGATCGCGCTTGATCATCTTCGCGTAACGGTACAGGTAGGCGCACACGACGACCGCGCCGACGGCGCATCCGGCGACGCGCCACCACAGGCCCTCGGTGAACACGATGCCGGCGGCGTTGGACGCGATGACGACGGAGAAGGGGTTGATGGTCGACATGGTCGTTCCCATCGAGCCCGCGAGGAAGATCGCGCCGACGCAGATGATCGAGTCGTACCCCATGGCGAGGAATATCGGCACCAGGATCGGGTAGAAGGCCACGGCCTCCTCCTCCAGCCCGCACGACGTCCCTCCCAGGATCATGAGGACCGACACGGCCAGGACGAGCAGGAACTCGTGGCCCTTCGTCTTCTTCGTCAGGGCGATCAGGCCCGACTCGAACGCGCCGGTGGCCTTGACGACGCCGATCAGTCCTCCCAGGACGAGAATGAAGACGATAATATCGATCGCCTCGATGGTGCCTTTGACCATCGACCCCGTGATATCGCCCGCTCCCTGCGGCCTCTGGGGCATGCGCTCGTATGTCCCCGGAATGGACACGGGCTTGTTGAGGGAGCCGGAGGTGAACTTCTCGACCTCGATCTTGACGCCCAGGCCGTCAAGAGTCTCCTGCGTGGCGGGAAGCTCCTCGACCTCGCCGGCCGGGGAGGTGACCTGGAACTGTGCGGCAGCCGGGCTGTACTCGAGCTTCGCGTAGGATCCCGCGGGCACCACCCAGGTCGCCCCGACCGCGAGAATGGTCAGGAAGAAGAGAATGGTGAAGGCGGTGGGCACCCGTATCCGGAACCGCCCGGCGGGAGGGGCCGCGGCCCTGGCGCCGTCAGCCGCGGGAGTCCTGGGGCTCGTAGAGGTATTCGTGGAGTCGGACATGCTTTCTCCATCGAAAGTGATGACCCGTGCCGGGCGGGCAGCGCGTACTGCCTTGCACAACGGGAGAATCGGAGCACACGTGAGCACCCTGCGCTTATTCTACCTTCAGCCGTCTTCTGTGTGCACCCTCTTCGAGAAGAAGAAGCGGCGCGTCCGGCGTGCCCGCGCCGGAGCCCCGGCGATTCGCGGAAGCACGATTTACCGACCTGCGGCGATCGCGGCGGCGGCCTCCCCCGGTGTCGTCCCGGTGGTGTCCACCTGCGCGCGCGCGAGCTCCCGGCACAGGGCCTGACGGGCCTGCAGCATCTGGACGAACTCGTGGTGGACGTTGCCCAGCGCCATCGACCGCGGCGCGTCCAGGCCGTTGCGGGAGGCCAGGCGGCGCGTGCTCGCCGTCAGGGCGATGACGCGGCCGCCGGACTCGTCCACGGCGTCCAGGGCCCGTCGGACCCGCTCGTCGGTCAGAGCGCCGGAGCCGAGCGCCACCACGCGCCGGTGGCGGGTGGCCGCGGCGAGCAGATCGAGCGCCGTCGCCGCCTCGACCGCCCGGTAACGGGTCTCGGGGACCGCCACGAGGGCCAGCTCCGGGCGCGTGCCCAGGGCCCGGGCGACCGTGCCGGCCAGATCCGACACGGGCACGCCCCACAGGTCCGCCAGGGCGCGCCCGACAGTGGTGCAGCCGGCGCCCGGCGGACCGATGAGGACGACCGAGCCGGTTCCGCCAGGGCCGGTTCCGCGGGGCGCGGGTGCGCTCCCGCCCGCGCCGTTCACTCCCCGGTCCCCGGACCCGCCCCGGTCACCGCCTTATGGGCCTCGCGCAGCACCGCGGCGTCGGGAGTGAGACCGCGGGCGGGGCGGGCGACGTCGTCGAGAAGGACCATGCGGATGGCGCCGGCGCGCACCTTCTTGTCCGAGCGCATGTCCTCCACGAGCTCCTCGAAGCGCCCGGCGCCCTCCGGGAAGGACACCGGCAGCCCTGCTGCGGAGAATGCCTGACGGTGCAGGGCCAGGACATCGCCGCTCAGGCGGCCCATGCGGTGGGCGACCTCGGCGGCGAACACGCAGCCGACGGCGACCGCCTCACCGTGGCGCCAGTGGTAGGCGGTGGCGGCCTCCACGGCGTGGGCGTAGGTGTGCCCGTAATTCAGGATCTCCCGCGGCCCCGCCTCGGTAAGGTCCTTGCCGACCACGGCGGCCTTGACGGCCACGGAGCGCGCGACGAGCTCGGCGAGCGCGGGCGAGTCCCACCGGACGATGTCGGCGGGATCGGTCATCACGCGGTCCAGGATGACCGGATCGGCGATGAACCCGCACTTGACGACCTCGCCCAGCCCCGCCCGCAGCTCGTCAAGGGGGAGCGCCTCAAGAGCGGTCAGGTCGCACACGACGGCCGCCGGCGGGTGGAAGGCGCCCACCAGGTTCTTGCCCGCCGCGGTGTCGATGCCGCTCTTCCCGCCCACGGCCGCATCGACCATGGCCAGGAGGGTGGTGGGGACGTGGACGACGGGCACGCCCCGCAGCCAGGTCGCCGCGGCGAAGCCGACCAGGTCGGTCGTCGCGCCCCCGCCCACGGCGACGACGCAGCCGTCGCGTCCCATGCGCATTCGTCCCAGCTGCTCCCACAGCGTGTTCAGGACGGTGCTGGACTTGGAGGTCTCGCCGCCCGGGACGGTGATCCGCTCGACCCTCAGTCCGGCGGCGCGCAGCCCGTCCTCGTACCGACCGGCGCGAGTCTCCAGCTCGGGGATGTGGATGAGCGCCACTCCTCCGGCGCCCCCGCCGGGCGCCCCGGTGACGCCGCGCACCACGTCGACTGCCAGATCCTGCCCGACAACGACCTCGTAGGGCCGCGCACCGAGCACCGTCAGGTGCAGTCGTCCGTCGTCCCCGGCCCGCAGGGACCGGGACGGCGGCACGAGCACGCCGGCACCGGTCTCGCTCGGCCTGCGCGGACGCGTGCCCGCGGCGGAGGCGGGGGCCGTCAGGTCCGCCAGCGCGCGCGCGGTGCTGGGGGCCTGGGCTCCCAGGCCCACCAGGATGAGCGCGGCCACCTGCTGGGGGGTCAGGCCGTCCACGGGGACAGTCAGCGTGGCGACCTCGGCGTACAGGGGCGCGCGCTGGACGTGGAGGGCCTCCATCCGCGCCAGGACCGCGCCGTGCCTGTCGTGCCTGCGGGGGCCCGTGTGCGCCACTCCCTGCGCGGTGCGCAGCGCGCCCGCGGTGGCATCGGAGTCCGCCTCGGGCGCCACCAGCGGCCGGCCCGTCCCGTCGCCGACGTGCGCGGCGGCCGTCTCGGGCGAGGCGGCAAGATACACGACCGTGCGCCCGTGCAGCAGGGCGCGGTTCTGCTCGCGCAGAATGGCGCCCCCGCCCAGCGCCACCACGCCCTGGGCGGGCGCCGGGGAGTCGAGCACCGCGCGCAGGGCGCGCGTCTCCCGCGTCCGGAATCCCTCCTCCCCCTCCGCGGCGAAGATCTCCGGGATGGTCATACGGGCGCGCCGACGGATCTCGGCGTCGGTGTCGGTGACCTGCAGCCCGAGGGCCGTGGCGAGCAGGCGCGCCACCGTGGTCTTGCCGGCTCCGGGCAGCCCCACCAGGACCAGCGGAAGGTGCTCCGGTGCGAGTGCGACGTGAGGGACGGGACGACGGCTCATCACTGTTCTCCTTGCCATTGGGTGCGCTCGGCGATGCGGGCGAGGTAGCCCTGAAGATTGCGCCTGGCCTCCGCCGCGCTGTCCCCGCCGGTCTTGGTCAGCAGCGCGTCCGCCAGGACGAGCGCGACCATGGCCTCCGCGATTACGGCGCCGGGCACGACGGCGGTCGTGTCGGAGCGCTGGTGCAGTCCGCCGGCCGTCTCGCCCGTGGCCATATCCACGGTGCGCAGCGCCCTGGGGACGGTGGAGATCGGCTTGTAGGCGGCGCGCACCCGGATCCGGTCGCCGTTGGACATGCCTCCCTCGATGCCGCCGGCCCGGTTCGTCGCGCGCAGCACGCGCCCCGCCGCAATGCTCAGGATCTCGTCATGGGCCCGGCTGCCGCGCCGTGCGGCCTCGGCGAAGCCGTCGCCGATCTCGACCCCCTTGACCGCCTGGATGCCCATGAGCGCCGCCGCCAGGCGGGCGTCGAGGCGCCCGTCGGCCTGGACGTGCGTTCCCAGGCCGATGGGCACGCCTGCGGCGATGACCTCGACCACGCCGCCGAGGGTGTCGCCGTCCTTCCTGGCGGCGTCGATCTCGGCCACCATGGCCGCCGAGGCGGCCGGGTCGGCGCACCGCACGGGATCGGCGGTCAGGCGCTGCTCGTCGTCGGGGGTGGGGCGGGGCACGTCGTCGGGCAGCGACACCGAGCCGATGCGCACGACGTGGCTGACCAGACGGATGCCGGCGACCTGCTCGATCACTGCGGCCGCCACGGCGCCGAGGGCGACCCGGGCCGCGGTCTCGCGGGCGGAGGCCCGCTCCAGGACCGGCCGGGCGTCGGCGAGGTCGTACTTGAGCAGGCCGGGCAGGTCGGCGTGGCCGGGGCGCGGCCGGGTCAGGGGCCGGTTGCGGGCGATCTCGCGCTCGTCCCCGGTGCCGGCGTCGCGCAGGAGCGCGGCGGGGTCGACCGGGTCGGCGCTCATGACGGTGGACCACTTGGGCCACTCGGAGTTGCCGATCTGCAGGGCGATGGGGCTGCCGATGGTGCGTCCGTGGCGGATGCCGCCGAGGACCGCCAGGCGGTCCTGCTCGAAGGCCTGGCGCGCGCCCCGGCCATGGCCGAGCCGGCGGCGCTCCAGCGCCCGGGCGATCTGCTCACTGGTGATCTCCACGCCGGCCGGGACGCCTTCGATCAGCGCGGTGAGGGCCTCGCCGTGGGACTCGCCGGCGGTCATCCATCGAAGCATGAGGATGATCATCCCACACGATGCCGCTCTCACAGGCCAGGCCGCCCGCCGCCGCGGAGCAGACGCCAGCGCTCGGGCCCGGCCGCCTCAGCGAGCCGCCACGGCGGCCTCGAGGGCCTCCCGCATGGGCCCGGACGGCGGGGTCCGCCCGGTCATGAGGGCGACCTGCGGGACGGCCTGGTGCAGCAGCATGATCCAGCCGGGCGCCGCACGGCCCCCGGCAGCCGTCCACGTGGAGACCAGTGGTGTGGGCCACGGCGCGTAGACGACGTCGAGCATAACGGCCTGCGTCCTCCTACGGCGCTCCAGGGCGGCCGCCAGTGGCGGGACGAGGGTGTCGGCGGCGCCCGCCGGCAGTGTCGAGACGACCAGGTCGGCGTCGGCGAGAAGGTCGGCCACAGAGCCGTCGGAGGCGGCGTCGCCCGGCCGCCAGGGAAGGGTGGTGACCGACAGCCCCATGCGGTGCGCCGCGGCCGCGGCGCGTCCGGAGCCCGCGTGCCGACGAGCCGCCACGACGATGTCGGTGGCGCCGAGCTCGGCCAGGGCCGCCAGGGCCGAGCAGGCGGTGGCCCCTGAGCCGAGCACCGCGGCCCGCGCGCCGTCGGTGCGGGAGGCCGCCGGAGCGGCCTCGCGCAGGGCGCCGACGATCCCGGCGACATCGGTGTTGAAGCCCGTCAGGAGCGCGCGGCCCCTGCCCGCGCGCTGGGCGACGACGGTGTTGGCCGCCCCGACGACCAAGGCCAGCGGGTCGACGGCGTCGAGCAGGGGGAGCATGGCCTGCTTGTGGGGCATGGTCACGCTCAGGCCGGCCCAGACCGGTCCCGCGGGACACGCGGCCGCGACCTCGGCCAGCATCTGGTGCAGGTGCGCCGGGGGCACCTCCCGGATCTCGTACCTCCAGTCCTCCAGACCGAGGCTGCGGTAGGCGGCCGCGTGCAGTGCCGGGGACAGGGAGTGAGCGACGGGCCGGCCGATGACCGCCGCCCGGTGCACGGTGCCGCCGGCCCCGGGGGCTCCCACGGCGCTCAACCGTCCGCCGTGGGTGTCGGAGCGGGAGCGGCGCTGGAGCCGGGGCTCGGGCGGGCGGTGGAACCGGGGCCGTAGCACTTGTCGGGGTTCGCGTCGCAGTAGTCGGTGAACTTCTTCTTGTTCTCCTCCTGCTCCTCGTTCGTGGTGGCGAAGAGAGTGTTCCCCGTGTCGAGGTCGACGGTGACGAAGTAGAGCCAGTCTCCCTGCTCGGGGTCGAGGACCGCCTTGATGACCTCCTCGCCCGGGCTGCCGATCGGGGTGGGGGGCAGGCCCGCGTGAATGTAGGTGTTGTAGGGGTTGTTGGCGTCGGCGAGGTCATCGGCCGTCGGGATCCCGCCCGACTTGCCCACCCCGTACAGGACGGTGGAGTCCATCTGGAGCAGGCCCCGGGTCGGCCCGTCGGTGTCCTTCAGACGGTTGTCGATGACGCGGGCGATCTTCCTGTAGTAGTCCGAGGTGCCCTCGCGCTCCACGATCGAGGCCTTGATCAGCACGGTCTGGTAGTCGGCCTGCGGCACGTTCAGCCCGTTCAGGCGGTCGACCGTGTTGGAGACCATGGAGGCGACCACGCTCGTCGCGGTGGCGTCGTTGCCGACGTCGTAGGTGCCGGGTGCGAGCCACCCCTCGACGTCGCCGCCGGCGACGTCGGGCAGCCCGATGCCCTTGGTGTCCTTGAAGGCCTCGTCCACCTGCGCCTCGGTGAAGTGGCCCACGTTGATCAGCCGCTCCTTGACCTGGGTCTTGGTGGCGCCCTCGGTGATGGTCAGCGTGTGCTCCTCCTTCGATCTCGGGTCGAGCAGCAGGGCGACGGCGTTGGCCGCCGACATGTGGCGGCGCATCGTGTAGGTGCCCGGCTGGATATTGATCGCGTTGGGGTTGTCGTCGAGGGCCTCCAGGAAGGCCCTGGCCGTCGCCACGACATCGGCGTCCACGAGGATCTGGGCGATGTCCTTGCCCACGGCGCCGTCGGGAATGACGACGGTGACCTCGTCCTCGCCGGCGCCCTCGTAGTCCTTGGGAGCGGTCACGAAGTTCTCGATCCCGGTGTGCTTGTAGGCCGCCCAGCCCACACCGCCGACGGCCGAGAGAACGAGCACCAGGACCAGGGTGGTGATGAGCCTGCGCCTGCGCCTCCTGCGGCGCCGGGCACGCTCCTCCCGGCGCCGGGCACGCGCCGCGTCCAGGCGACGGCCCGTGATCCGCTTGGGCTCACGCGGCTCAATACCCAGCTGGGTGAAGAAGTCGTCGTCCTGGCTCACCTATCTGTCTCTCCGAGTCGGGGGGACGAGCTCGCCCGCCGGGGCGTTCGTCGTTCGCTCTGTATCAAGGGCCTGCTCGAGGATAACCACGGCCGCCGCCTGATCGACGACCTTCCGAAAGCTCGCCTCCGTTCGACCGGATTCGTGAAGCTCCCGATGGGCCGTCACGGTGGACAAGCGCTCGTCCACCAGGCGAACACTCGTCGGCGTGACGAGCCGGGCCAGCTCGCGCGCCCACCGACGGGCGTCCTCGGTTGAAGTCGATGAGCCACCATCCATGCGACGCGGCAGACCGACAACCGCCTCCACGGCATGGTACTCCTCGATCAGGTCGGCAGCCTCCTCAAGGTCGGCGCCGAAACGATCACGTTTCAGCGTCATCACCGGTACCGCGAGAATCGCCTGCTCGTCGCACCGGGCGACGCCGATCCGCACCCTGCCGACGTCGAAGGCCAGCCGAGCTCCAGGACGCACGTCGTCTCGGACTCAGACGAGCCGGCCTGCGAGGGCCTCCAGGGCGGCGTCGATCTTGCGGGCGTCCTGCCCGCCGCCCTGCGCGACGTCGTCCTTCCCTCCGCCTCCGCCGCCGAGGACGGCGGCCGCGGCGCGCACGAGCGCACCCGCCCTGGCCCCGGCGCTGCGGGCGGCGGCGTTCGTGGCGACCACCACGAGCGGACGTCCTCCCGCAGTGCCCGCCACCGCGACGACGGCGGCCTCGGAGTCGGTCAGCCGCCCGCGCACGTCCAGAGCGAGGCTGCGCAGGGCGTCGGCCGAGCCGACGGCGCCGACGTCGGCGGTCACCAGGAGGTAGTCGCCCCTGCGGGCGGCCGACGCCGCGAGCCCGGCCGCCCGGGAGGCCAGCGCGGCCTGCTGAGCCGCGGCGAGCTTCTTCTCCGCCTCCTTCAGACGGCTCATGAGCGACTCCACGCGCCCCGGCAGCTCCTCGGGCCGGCCCCCCACCAGGGCGGACAGCTGGGAGACCAGCGCGTGCTCCTTGTGCTGGAAGTGGTAGGCCGAGTCGGCCACCAGGGCGTCGATGCGCCGCACGCCCGAGCCGATAGAGCCCTCGGAGAGCAGCGCGATCCGACCGATGTGCCCGGTGGAGGGCACGTGGGTGCCGCCGCACAGCTCCTTGTCGAAGCCCTCCCCGATGGTGACCACGCGCACGTCCTTGCCGTACTTCTCGCCGAACAGGGCGATGGCGCCCTGGCGACGCGCCTCCTCCAGGGGCATCACCTCGGTGGTCACCGCGAGGTCCTCGGCGACCTTGTCGTTGACGAGGGACTCGATGTCGTCCATCTGGGTGCCGCTGACCGCCGAGGAGTGGCGGAAGTCGAAGCGCAGGCGGGCGGGCGAGTTCTCGGAGCCGGCCTGGGGGGCGTCCGGGGAGACCACCCGGCGCAGGCCGGCGTAGACCATGTGGGTGGAGGTGTGGGCCCGGGCGATGGCCAGGCGGCGCACGGTGTCGATCTCGGCGTAGGCGCGCTCGCCGAGCGCCGCCGTGCCCTCGGTGAGGGTGCCGCGGTGGACGGACAGGCCCCGGACGGGGGCCTGGACGTCGTGGACCTCGATGACGCCGCCGTCGGCCAGGCGGATGGTGCCGTGGTCGGCGAGCTGGCCGCCCATCTCGGCGTAGAACGGGGTGCGGTCCAGGACCACCTCGACCTCGGCGGGGGCGGTGGCCGCGGGCGCGGGCGCGCCGTCGACGAGCAGGCCGGTGACCACGGCGTCGGCCGCCGAGTCGGTGTAGCCCAGGAAGGTCGAGGGGCCGCCCATGGCCTTCTGGATCTCGTGGAAGGCCCGCACGTCGGTCAGGCCGGTCTTCTTGGCGCGGGAGTCGGCCCGGGCGCGCTCCCTCTGCTCCTCCATGAGGGCGCGGAAGCCGTCCTCGTCGACCTCGACCCCCTGCTCGGCGGCCATCTCCAGAGTCAGGTCGATCGGGAACCCGTAGGTGTCGTGCAGGGCGAAGGCGCGGTCGCCGGCGAGGACCGGCCGGCCGGGCCGGCTCTTGGCGTCCGCCACGGCCGTGTCCAGGATGGTGGTGCCCGCGGCCAGGGTGCGGCGGAAGGCGTCCTCCTCGGCGTAGGCGACCTCGGAGATGGCGGACCAGCCCGCCTCCAGCTCGGGGTAGGAGGCCTTCATGGCGTCCTTGGAGGCAGTCAGCAGGGTCGGCAGGGAGGCGGAGTCCACGCCCAGCAGGCGCATGGAGCGCACGGCGCGGCGGATGAGGCGGCGCAGCACGTAGCCGCGCCCGTCGTTGCCCGGGCGCACGCCGTCGCCGATGAGCATGAGCGAGGAGCGCACGTGGTCGGCGACCACGCGCATGCGCACGTCGTCGTGGTAGGCGTCGCCGGCCTCGGGGCCGGATGCGCCCAGGCCGTAGGTTCGCCCGGACATCTCCTGGGCGGCCGCGATGACGGGGTAGACCTCGTCGATCTCGTACATGTTGGGCTTGTCCTGCATGATGAAGGCGAGGCGCTCCAGGCCGGCGCCGGTGTCGATCGCCGTCCGGTCGAGCTTGCCCACCAGCTCGAAGTCGTGGCCCTTGCCCTCCCCGCGGACGAACTCGTCGAAGACGAGGTTCCAGACCTCCAGGAAGCGGTCGCCCTGCACGTCGGCCTCCGGGCCTCCGTCGGGGCCGTAGGCGGGGCCGCGGTCGTAGTGGATCTCGCAGCAGGAGCCGGCCGGGCCCGGCTGGCCCGTGGACCAGGAGATCTCCTCGAACGGCAGCTTCTGGACGCGCTCGGCCGGCACGCCGATCACCCGGGTCCAGTGGTCGAAGGAGACCCGGTCCTCCTCCCAGATCGTCATCCACAGCCGCTCCCCGTCCAGGCCGTAGCCGCCATCGTCCCTGGAGCCGGTCAGCAGGTTCCAGGCGTAGTCGATGGCCCCCTCCTTGAAGTAGTCGCCGAAGGAGAAGTTGCCGTTCATCTGGAAGAACGTGCCGTGGCGGGTGGTCTTGCCGACGTTGTCGATGTCGTTGGTGCGGATGCACTTCTGCACGCTGGCGGCGCGGGGCCACGGGGCGGGCTCGGTGCCCAGGATGTAGGGGATGAACGGGACCATGCCCGCCACGGTGAACAGGATCGAGGGCTCCGGGGAGACCAGGGGCACGGAGGGACGGATCTCGTGACCGTTCGCGGCGAAGTAGTCGAGCCAGCGGGTACGGATCTCAGATGTGCGCATGGAGTTCCTCGCAGTGTTTCTTCTGTTTCTTCAGTGTGTCGGGCGGCAGCCGCATCCGGCCGGCGCGGGGGCGGAGCGGAACGGGAGAACCGGGGCGAGACTACCCCGGAATGCGGCGACGCCCCGAACCGGCGGACGGTCCGGGGCATCCCGAGCAGCTGGGTCAGCGCCGAGTCGCGGCTCAGCGCGAGTAGTACTCGACGACCATCTGGACGTCGCAGGTCACGGGGACCTCGTCGCGCTTGGGCCGGCGCACGAGCGTGGCGGACAGCTTCTCCAGCTCGACCCTGAGGTAGTCCGGCACGGGCGGCAGGACGTCGCGGTGGGCGCCGGCGGCGGCGATCTGGAAGGGCGTCATCACCTGCGAGCGCGGGCGGACCTGGATGGTCTGGCCGGGCTTGACGCGGAAGGACGGACGGTCCACGACCCGCCCGTCCACCAGGATGTGGCGGTGGACGACGTTCTGGCGGGCCTGGGCGATCGTGCGGGCGAAGCCCGAGCGCAGGACGAGGGCGTCCAGACGCATCTCGAGCAGCTCGACCAGGGACTCGCCCGTCAGGCCCTTCTCCCGGCGGGCCTCCTTGAAGACGCGCTGCAGCTGGGCCTCGCGGATGCCGTACTGGGCGCGCAGGCGCTGCTTCTCCTTCAGGCGCACGGCGTAGTCGGACTCGGCGCGCCGACGGGCGCGGCCGTGCTCGCCGGGACCGTAAGGGCGCCTCTCGAAGTAGCGCACGGCCTTGGGGGTCAGCGGGATGCCGAGGGCGCGGGACAGGCGCACCTGACGGCGGGAGCGGGAGGAGCTCATTCGTTCTCTTCTTCCTGTCGGATCGGATCGCACGCCGCGAACGGGCGTCCGCGGCGCGGGGTCAGCCTGCACGGGCCGGGACCCCAGGACCGCTGCCGCGCGCAGGCGCGCGACGGCAACCCGGGTACTCTACCGGTCAGCCGGCCCGGGGAGCGTGGCGCGGCACCGGGTTGTGATCCGATCCTCAGTCGCTCGGGGAGCTCGGGGGCGTGCGCACCGTCGCGGAGCGCGCCCTCCGGCGGGCGCGCTCCTTGTACAGCATTGCGATGACGACGCCGAGGAGGAACAGGTCGAACAGGAGGGCCCCGGCCTCCGGGCTGATGCGGGCGGCCGTGGCGGTTCCGCCCGGGGTCGCGAGGACCGCGCCGAGCCCGACGAGTCCCCCGGCCCTCAGGTCCACGATGCCGTGCCTGAGGTTCGTCCAGGTCCCGGTCAGGGCGGTCGGGAGCATGACCAGCAGCGACGTGCCCCGGGCCAGGAGGTCGCCCACGCCGACGACCAGCTCGAGACCGGGCACGATGACGCTGCCCCCGCCCACGCCGACAAGACCGGACAGGAGCCCGGCGACGGCTCCGACGGCGACGAGGGTGGCGGCGCGCGGTCCGTCGAGGGCGAGCGCGGCCTCGCGCACGGGCGTGTGCAGGCGCATGAGGACGGCCACGAAGACGGCGAAGCCGACGAAGATCCAGGGCAGCACCTGCTCGGGCAGGCGCCGCAGCGCCAGGAGGCCGGCCTGCGCGCCGACGAGCGAGCCGATGACCAGCAGGCCCGCCGCGGCCGGGGAGATCTCGCCGCGCACGCCGTAGGAGGCCGTGCCGGCCACGGCGGTGAGCATGATGGCGGCCAGGGACGTGGCCGTCGCCCTGCGCTGGTTCATGCCGAGCACGGTCATGAGCGCGGGGACGATGACCACTCCCCCGCCGACGCCGAACAGGCCGGACAGGAAGCCCGAGCCCACGCCGGTGGCCAGGACCAGGGCCGTCCTGCGCGCGGTGCCGCCCGCGGGCGCTCCCGGCGCGCTCACTGCCGGTCCAGGATGCGGCGCACGGCGTCCAGGCGGGAGGCGACCTGCTTCTCGAAGCCGTTGCCGGTCGGCTCGTAGTAGCGGCGCCCGGCCAGGTCGTCGGGCAGGTAGCGCTGGGCGACGACGCCGTGGGGGAAGTCGTGCGGGTACAGGTAGCCCTGCCCGTGCCCCAGGCGCTCGGCGCCCGCGTAGTGGGCGTCGCGGAGGTGGAGGGGGACCCGGCCGCTCGCGCCGGCTCGCACATCCGCCAGGGCCCGGCCGATGCCGACCGTGACCGCGTTGGACTTCGGCGCGGTGGCCACCGCCAGGGCGGCCTCGGCCAGGACCAGCTGGGCCTCGGGCATGCCGATGAGGGCGACGGCCTGCTGGGCGGCGACCGCGGTCGAGAGCACGGCCGGGTCGGCCAGGCCCACGTCCTCGGCCGCGTGGATCGTGATGCGCCGTGCGATGTAGCGGGGGTCCTCACCGGCGGCGATCATCCGCGCCAGGTAGTGGAGGGCGGCGTCGGGGTCGGAGCCGCGCATGGACTTGATGAAGGCGCTGACGACGTCGTAGTGCTGGTCCCCTGACCGGTCGTAGCGCACGGCGGCGACGTCGGCGGCGCGCTCGACGTCCTCAAGAGTGACGCGGGGCAGGGCCCGCTCGCCGTCGGCCCGCTCCGCGCCCTCCGCCAGGACCGCGCCGGCCGCGGCCTCCAGGATGGTCAGGGACTTGCGCGCGTCCGAGCCCGCCATGCGCACGATCTGCTCGCGAGCGTCGTCGTCGACGACCAGGGCCCCGCCCAGCCCCCGCTCGTCGGCGACCGCCCGGTCCACCAGCGTGCGGACCGCACCGGCGTCCAGGGGCTGGAGGGTCAGCAGCAGGGACCGGGACAGGAGCGGGGAGACCACTGAGAAGCTCGGGTTCTCGGTGGTCGCGGCCACCAGCGTGACCCAGCGGTTCTCGACGCTGGGCAGCAGGGCGTCCTGCTGGGAGCGCGAGAAGCGGTGGACCTCATCGACGAACAGGACGGTCTCCTCGCCGCCGGCCACGAGCCTGCGTCGGGCGTCGGCGACGACCTGACGTATGTCCTTCACGCCCGCGCTCACGGCGGACAGCTCGACGAACCTCCGCCCGCTGCCCCGGGCGACGAGGTAGGCCAGGGTCGTCTTGCCGGTGCCCGGCGGGCCCCACAGGATGACGCTGGACACGCCCGCGCCGCCCGTCCTGTCGGCGGGCGAGGCGACCAGGCGGCGCAGCGGCGAGCCCGGCGGGAGAAGATGGTCCTGGCCGACGACCTCGTCCAGGGTGCGCGGACGCATGCGCACCGCCAGCGGCGCGTGGGCGTCCACCGGCAGACCGGCGTCGTCCGTCCCGGCGCTCTCGAACAGGTCCATGCCCGAGACCCTAGACCCTCGCGCGCGCTCGCAGCACCATCCGGGCGCCGAGGACCGGGCGGGGCGCGCCGCGGACCGCAGGGCGACCCTCCGCAGGATGAGCGTCGACCCGTCTGCGACAATGCCGTCATGCTCGTCTGGCTCTCCCGTCGCGTTGTCAAGGACGCCTGGTACGTCGTCGGTACATGGGCGGCGCTGGCCGTCATACTTCTCGCCGTCTCGCTGAGCGGCCTGGGCGGGACCGGCCTGTTCGACCGGCTCAAGGCGGGCGACTCGTCGGTCTCGGGCACTCAGAGCGCCGAGGGCGAGCAGATCCTGCACACCCTGGCCGGCGACTCGCAGACCGTGAGCCTGCTGGTCACCGGCGTCGACATCTCCGGCGCCGACGCTCAGAAGCAGGTCTCCTCCGCGCTCACCGGGGCGCACACCGAGCTGCGGGCGCTGGTCGGCGAGCAGAACGTCCTGGACCCCTTCGTCGTCCCCGGCATGCTCTCCCAGCCCGCGGCCCAGGCGCTGGCGTCCAGCGACCTGGACGGCTTCCTCATGGTCGTGACCGTCAACCCCAATGGGGACAAGGTCGCCGACGCCGATGACAAGGCCTACGCCGATGAGGTCGCCGAGCTCGTGCGCAAGGTCGAGGCCCGGCTGAGGACGGTCCCCGACGACCTGCGCGACATCAGCCCCGAGGCGTCGGGCGTGGTCTCCGACAAGACGCTCATGTCGCAGGCGGTCAACGACCAGGTCGAGAGGGACCTGGTCCGCGGGGAGCTCATCTCCCTGCCCCTGGCGCTGCTGGTCATGGTGGTGGTCTTCGGCGGGTTCCTCCTCGCCGGCATGCCCCTGCTCGGCGCGCTGGCCTCGATCGCCGGCTCCCTGGGCGTGCTCTACGCGCTCAGCTTCATCACCGACCTGCAGTCCTTCGTCGTCAATATCACCTCGGTCATCGGCCTGGGCCTGTCCATCGACTACGGGCTGCTGCTGACCTCCCGCTACCGCGAGGAGCTGGCCCGCGGCCTGGATGACGAGATCGAGTCCTCGGCGGACGGGCGCCTGCGGCGCAGGCGCACCGGTCGGCGAGACCCGCTCATCGCCGAGTGCATGACGACGACGCTGACCACGGCGGGCCACACCGTGCTGTTCTCCGGGCTGACGGTGGCCGCGGCGCTGATGGGCCTGGTGCTCATGGGCACATCCGTCCTGTGGTCCATCGGCGTGGCGGGCATGGCGGTCGTCCTGATCGCCGTCGCCGCGGCCCTGACGCTGGTGCCTGCGCTGCTGGTGCTGCTGGGGCGCCGCCTGCTGCGCCCCTCCCTGCCCCAGAAGCTCCTGGGGCGGGTTGTCCGCCGCCGGCCCGCACGTGGCATCGACGCCGGTTCCGGGGCCTTCGCCTGGATCGCCCGCCAGGTCCACCGGATGCCCTGGGTGGTCCTGGTCGCCTGCATCGCCCTGCTGGTCGTCCTCGCCTCGCCGCTGCGCGGGGTGCACATGCTGACCTCCACCACCGAGCTCCTGCCTCCCGGCTCCGACCAGCGCGCATACCTGACGGCCCTGCGGGACGACTACCCGGCCGCCGCTGAGGCGGACGCCACGCTCATCATCTACGGCACCGGCGAGCGGGTCACCTCCTACATCAATGACCAGGTCGCCTACGTGGACGGAGTCGTCCAGGTCAAGCCGACCATCGCGGGCAAGTACACCGTGGCCTATCTCGATCTGGAGGGCGGGGCGTCCTCGGTGACCGCCGAGCGCGCCGTCGCCGGCATCCAGGCCCTGGACCCGCCGGCCGACACCTGGATCACGGGCCAGGCTGCCAGCCAGTACGACTTCCGGCAGGCCATCGTCCACGGGCTGCCGAAGGTGGTCGGCGTGCTGCTGCTGGCGTCCTTCGCGCTCCTGTTCCTCATGACCGGGTCCGTGCTCGTGCCGTTCAAGGCGCTGCTGATCAACGCTGTCTCGCTGGCTGCCTCGCTGGGCGTGCTGGTGTGGGTGTTCCAGGGCGGTCACCTCAGCGGTCTGCTCGGCTTCACCCCGATCGGCGGCGTCGAGGCCTACGTCATGGTGACGGCGGTCGGCGTCGGCTTCGGCCTGGCGATGGACTACGAGGTCTTCATCCTGGCCCGCATCAAGGAGTACTGGGACGGCGGGGACGACAACGACACCGCGGTCGAGCGAGGCCTGCAGCGGTCGGGGCGCATTGTGACCTCGGCGGCCCTGATCATGGTGATCGTGTTCCTCGGCTTCGTGTCGGGCGACCTGCTCATCGTCAAGGAGGTCGGCCTGGCCCTGGCGATCATGGTGGCGCTGGACGCCACCGTGGTGCGCCTGCTCCTCGTGCCTGCGACCATGAGCCTGCTGGGGCGCTGGAACTGGTGGGCGCCGGGCTTCCTGCGGGACGCCCGGGAGCGGTTCCTGGAGTAGGAAGCCGGCTCTGGACCGGGCGTCCGGCCCGACCCAGGCTCCCTGAACCGATCTCGAGCCGGAGCACGACCGATCTCGGTGAAGGGGGCCGCCGGGGCCGGGCCGAACCGGTTCCGGGCCCCGGCAGGGCCTCGGTCACAGCAGGGCGACGTCCCCCGCCCCCTCGCGCACGACCTCGGGAACGTCGCTGGTCAGGTCGACGACGGTGGTGGGCTCGGTGGAGCCCACAGGGCCTTCGACGACGACGTCGATGAGGTGGCCCAGGGCGTCCTCGATCTCCCACCCCGAGCTCTCCGGCTCGGTCTGGCCGGGGCGGATGAAGGTCGATGACAGGATGGGGGCGTCGAAGCCGGCGACCAGCGCCTGGGTGATGGCGTGGTCGGGGATGCGCACGCCCAGCGTGTGCTTCTTCGGGTTGAGGGTCATCCGGGGCACGTCCTTGGTGCCCTTGAGGATGAAGGTCCACGGCCCGGGGGTCAGGCGCTTGATGAGGCGGAAGGCGTTGTTGCCCACGATCGCCACCGGGCCGGCCTGGGCGAAGCTCGCGCACACGAAGGTGAAGTTGTGCTTGTCGTTGAGCCGGCGGATGGCGCGGATGCGGTCCAGCCCCTCCTTGTTCCCGGGAGCGCAGGCCAGGGCGTAGCCCGAGTCGGTGGGATAGGCGATCAGACCGCCTTCGCGCAGCACGGTGACGACCTTGTCGACCAGGCGGGCCTGCGGGTCGACGGGATGGAGCTCTATGTATCGCGACATGGGCCTCATTGTGCTCCAGATCCCCTCGCCGCGGTAGCCGACAGGCGGGGCGCCCGTGCTGGGTGCGAGCCGCATGATTCCGACCACAGCGCCCGCAGATTCACAATCTCATGAAAATGACTCGCATTTCATGGGCGCATTACCTATAACGATTCTCCCTTCTTCCCCATTAGCAGCTGAGAGACATTTTCATGTTTGGCGCTCGTCCGGGCTCCATCTTATTGTTCTGGAAAGTCAAGACCGCAGCCGCTCAGCGCTGCGCCGAGATAAGGAGACCCGCATGACCACCACGACCGAGCACCGTCCCGCCGAGGCCCACCACCACACCCACGGCCCGAGCTGCGGGCACCTCGCCGTCATCCACAACGACCACGTCGACTACCTTCACAACGGCCACCTCCACCACGAGGACAACGGCCACTACGACGAGTGCGACACCTGCAGCTGCCCGCACTGCTCGGACTCCTGCGCGACCTGTACCTGCGAGGACTGCACCTGCCCCACCTGCAACCACAACGTCTGCTCCTGCGAGCACTGCGACGACTCCTGCTCCTCGTGCACCTGCGAGGACTGCACCTGCCCCACCTGCGCGCACGCGGCCTGAGAGCGGCCCGTCCGCGCACTGCGCGACGGCACGCGCTGCCGCGCACGTCGACGGCCTTTGCCGGTGTTCGGCCCGGAGCCCCTGATGGTTCCGGGCCGAACACGTGCCGTGCCGGCGGAGCGGCGACGAGCCGGGCCGACCCCGTCCCGGACCGAGATCGGCCCGGGATGCCGGCCTGACGGCCCGCCGGATGCACTCCGCACCCCGTTGGAGCCGATCACCTAGAATGCGATCATGAGTTCTAGAACTGGCATTCTAGCTTCTTCGGAAGCGCTCGTTCGTCCGCCCCAGCCCTGGGCGAGGGCCGCCTGCTGGGCCTGCCTGGGGTGCGCCCTGCCCTCGGCGACCTGGCGGGTGGCGATGCTGGCCGGGGCGGACGTGGGCTTCGGGTACGCCTACCTCTATCGGGGCAGCGCAGGCGGGATCATCTACGTCCTCGCCCTGGAGTCGGTTCAGGTCGGTACCGCCATCGCGTGCGTGGGGCTGTGCCGGCCGTGGGGTGAGAAGGTGCCGGGCTGGGTGCCCGGCCTGGGCGGCAGGACGATCCCCTACCGCCTGCCCATGGTCCTGGGAGGCACCGGCAACGCCCTGCTCTACCTCATCGTCTACTCGGTCGCGTTCGGCTTTGCCAGGGCGGCCCTGAGCGACCCGCCGGGCTGGACGCCCGCCCAGGGCATGAGTCCGGGCCAGACCTGGGTGCTCGCCCTGTGCTACGCGCCGATGCTCCTGTGGCCGGTGGCCCTGACGGTCGCCCTGATCGGCTACCGGCGCAGGCGGACGGCGCGCATTTCCTGATGAGGGCCTCCCTGAGGAAGTCGGACTGCAGTGGTCGACGACGTCGGGGACCCTCAGCGGGCTGCGTCGTACCGTTATGCGGGTGTCTGCGGACCGCCGTGCATGTCCCTGAAAACTTCGATCGCGGCAGCGCATGATTCGTAAACCGCCTCGCCGCGCAGCGCGGGGTCCCGGTAGCACAGGCGAATCAGTGCGATCAGAAAGTAGGCATTGGACGTCACCGAGTCAACCCATAGGTCTATTGACGGTCTCGATCCGGGAAGCGGGCGCAGCGCGAGCTTCAGGATCGTCTCATGACGACGGGTACTGACCAGCGTGAACCTGCCGGTGAGATCGTCCCACCGCACATCGGCGTAGTGGATGCTGTACCGCTGTCTCAGCCCGTGCTCATCCAGCTCGATGTCTCCGGGGCGCCGGATGCGAAGATGCCGGTTCCACGCCAGCCCGACGCTCCAGGCGGCATATCCGAGGATGAACAGGAGAAGACCCACTATGATCTCCGTGGGCACGTCGCTCTCGTCGAGGAGCATAAAGACGGTGAATCCTGCCAGGATCACAGCGATTCCTGCGCTTTTGAGCACGGGTGGGAGCAGTATATCGGGGCCCGCCCCTGCTCGAAGAGATATTCCGCGATCCGCCCTCTCGACATCCGGGTACCACGCGGTGCGGCGATCGACTACGAAGTACTCCCATGACTGTCCGACAGCATGCGTCGCGCCGCCTGAGACCAGCAGCACACTCATGACAAGAGCGAAGCCGTTACTGGGGTCATATCCCATGCTCTGGTAGGCGGCAGTCGTGAAGACCAGCGCGATAGCGGGCATGGTCAAAATGTTGAACCAGCTCAGCGCCTGAGAGATCCTGCCGTCCGCACGGCGCCAGAAGGGCTTCTTATCGCTACCGGGAGTATCGGCAGTCACATCACAGCACGCCTCCCCACATATCCTCCTCCCGGGGTGCGGCCGGGTCGTGCGTGCCGTTCTCCTGAATTCCCGCGGCGAAAAAATTCTGGACCAGTTCCAGCCCTTCCCGACGGGAGAGCCTGACTCGATCCTCGGGGCGCTCGATGAAGAACTTCAGCAGGTTCTCCAAATACGGCGGAGGGACGTCAAGGAACTGGGGGCCGCACTGAATGTCCAGGGCCTGCAGCCCGGGAGCCCATTTCTTCCAGGGCACTTGACGATGGTACACGAAACGAGGAACCCTCGGTCTCGCGATGATCGCTCCCGGACGGGAGACTATCGTCACGTGCTGAGGACCCCGTTGCCACTCCCCAAGTGAATTAAGTTGAACAATGTCATTCCAATTCGCGGAGAAACGCCATCCATATGCGGACCAGGTGAACCCTCCGGTGTCGAGAAGGATCGGCTCCACAGCATACCGACCCTTCAACATGAAGAACACAAAAAAGAGGAGGCCAACAAAAATGGGCACATCGATTGCCGCCGTGATGAGCACACCCGGGAAGAACCACATAATTGGGATAAATGAGACCAGGAACGTTATGGTGGAAAAGGCCCCCACCGCACCTGATGCGAGACGGACGGCGGACACTCGGTGCGGGCCTATAGTCACCCCGCCTTCCACCTTGACGATGCGCGAGCATGGCATGGTGCGTGGAGCGAAATGATCGATCGCTAAGGAAACGATTCCTGAGGCTGCCATAACAAACATCGCCGCGCCCATGAGTGCGAAGTTCGGTATGTCGTCAACGATCCCCATATCGGCGATCAAGATTCCGAACACCGCTAGAACAGTAATCCCAACGATACCGACCGGAGTGATTTCCGGGTTTTTTGCGATCAAGTCAGTCCGCACCTACTAGCCATTTCGCTCCTTATCCACACCGACTTGGCTATGCCCGATCCGGTATTGCACACAGCATCCCAGCCTTCCTTCGCCGCATGCCCGACCCCCTGATGATCCTCCATCATAGAATCAACTGCCTTATCAGTAAAAATTGCGGCTGCCGTGCCGACGACAAGTCCCTCTGCGAATCCAGCGACAGTACCAACGCCGGGAACAACAGAACCACCCGCAGCACCCATTGCGGCCGATGCAATAATAGTCGCGCCGGTTTCTGCCGGTCCTCCCGCCGCCACCCCGGCTATCGTAGCGGCGGTGTTGGAGGCGGCTGCCTGCGACAAGCTCTCACCTTTTGCGAGATCAACCCCCATTCCAACAACGAGTCCGACGACTGGAAGCGCCTTTCCCGTGTTTGCGAGAAATGAGGGAGAATTCATCTTGAACTTCGCGTCCGCACTCTCCAGAAGATTTCCCGCTTGAAGTCTCATGTTGTCGGCGTGGTTGAGCGCCTCGTTTGCGAGCCTGGCCCCGCCGAAGGCGACCGGATCCGCTATCACGGCTTTAGAAAGTCGCGCGGCATGGGAGAGCAGCCTCTCGCCCTCGGTCACCATGGAACGGCCAACCATTATTGATGCAGCGCCCACCAGGGTATTTGATCCCCCCTGGAGGGCGTTGCTGAACAGCGTATAGATGTTGCCCGCGTCTTGGGCGGTAATTTTGTCGTCGTCCCCATGCCCCTGCGCACGTATATTCGCCATCTTTCCCTGTACCGAGGCCAGAGCGTATCCATAATCGGTGATCGCCGAGGAGATGGAAGTGATCATATCGCCGAGCTCATCGCAGTCCTGCACTGATCGACCGGCTGCGGAAACGAAGGCGTCGGCGGTAGTGCCCTGCCACTCAGACCCGATCAACGACCTCGCATAGGCGAAGGCGTCGCCCGCACCCGACACGGCGTCCCCCCGGAGCAGCGCTGAGCCACGATCCCAGAGAGATGAGTCCCGATGCGTCACCGGAGATATCGGTCTCGATCGTCATCGCCCGATCCCCTCCGGTGTCGCCTCGGCTATCGCGGGCGTCCTGCAGCCGGCTTACAGCGGCATCGGACGCACTCGCAGAGAATCTGGGCACCGCCCCGCTCATCGAATATCCTCCTGAATGCGCTCCAGACCCGCCCAGTCCATCAGCGCCCAGGGCACATCGCCCGCGCACCGGTGAAGCCTGTCCAACGCCGTGTAAACAAGCAGGGCGATGCGCCCGTCGTTGGTGTAACGCAATACCGCGTGCCGCTCATCATTCTCATCAACAGCGCACGGGACATAGGCAACGGGAGGCATGACGGGATCATCAACTGTACTCGATTCCACATTCACACCGAATCATAATAGCATAATTAACGCAATGGTCAAGAGTGAACTGCCGGGCCGCGGCAGATTCACCTATACCACCCACTGCTCATGACATCCTTAAAACCTACAGATGCTATTCCTGTTCATGCAACTGAATAGCATTGTGGGGGAGCACCCCCGGGATGCTCCCCCACAACTCGATCGCCCGTCACTCAGACCCGGCGCTTCTCCGCCGGCGGCTCCGGCTCGGCGTCGACGCCGGCCTCCTTGCGCTGCTCCGGGGTGATGGGGGCGGGCGCGTCGGTCAGCGGGTCCCAGCCCGCCCCGATCTTCGGGAAGGCGATGACGTCGCGGATGGAGCCGGCCCCGGTCAGCAGGGAGACGATGCGGTCCCAGCCGAAGGCGATGCCGCCGTGCGGCGGGGCGCCGAAGGCGAAGGCGTCCAGCAGGAAGCCGAACTTCTCCCGGGCCTCCTGCTCGCCGATGCCCATGACGGCGAAGACCCGCTCCTGGACGTCGCGGCGGTGGATGCGGATGGAGCCGCCGCCGATCTCGTTGCCGTTGCACACGATGTCGTAGGCGTAGGCCAGGGCGCCGCCCGGGTCGGCGTCGAAGGTGTCCAGGCACTCGGGCTTGGGCGAGGTGAAGGCGTGGTGCACCGCGGTCCAGGCGGACTCGCCCAGGGCGACGTCCCCCTCGGCCCTGGCCTCGGCCGAGGGCTTGAACAGGGGGGCGTCCACCACCCACACGAAGGCCCAGTCGCCGTCGTCGATGAGGCCGCAGCGCCTGCCGATCTCCAGGCGCGCGGCCCCCAGCAGGGCGCGCGAGGCGTCCGCGTCGCCGGCGGCGAAGAAGATGCAGTCCCCCGGCCTCGCGCCGGCGGCCTCGGCCAGGCCCGCGCGCTCGGAGTCGGTGATGTTCTTGGCGACCGGTCCGCCCAGCGCGCCGTCCTCGGCGACCGTCACATAGGCCAGTCCCCTGGCGCCGCGCTGCCTGGCCCAGTCCTGCCAGGCGTCGAAGGTGCGACGCGACTGGGAGGCGCCTCCGGGCATGACGACGGCGCCCACGTACGGGTTCTGGAAGACGCGGAAGGTCGTGTCCCTGAAGTAGTCGGTCAGGTCCACCAGCTCGCAGCCGAAGCGCAGGTCCGGCTTGTCCGTGCCGTACCGCTCCATGGCGTCGGCGTAGGTCATGTGCGGGATGGGGGTGGGCAGCTCGTAGCCGATGAGGGCCCAGATCTCCTTGAGGACGTCCTCGGCCACCGCGATGACGTCGGCCTGCTCCACGAAGCTCATCTCCACGTCCAGCTGGGTGAACTCGGGCTGGCGGTCGGCGCGGAAGTCCTCGTCGCGGTAGCAGCGGGCGATCTGGTAGTAGCGCTCCATGCCGGCGACCATGAGCAGCTGCTTGAACAGCTGGGGGCTCTGCGGCAGGGCGTACCAGGAGCCCGGCGCCAGGCGGGCCGGGACGAGGAAGTCGCGGGCGCCCTCGGGGGTGGAGCGGGTCAGGGTCGGGGTCTCGATCTCGACGAAGTCGTGGGAGTCCAGCACCCGGCGAGCCGCCTGGTTGACCTTGGCGCGCAGGCGCATGGCGTGCTGCATGGGGCTGCGGCGCAGGTCGAGGTAGCGGTACCTCAGCCGCGCCTCCTCCCCGGCCCTGCCCACGTCCTCGGCGTGGTCGGAGACCTGGAAGGGCAGCGGGGCAGCGGGGTTGAGGATCTCGACATCGGTGACGACGACCTCGATCTGGCCGGTGGGCAGGTTCGGGTTCGCGTTGCCCTCGGGGCGCCGGGCCACCTCGCCGGTGACCGCCAGGACGTACTCGGCGCGCAGGTCGTGCGCAATCTCCTCGCGGATGACGACCTGGGCGATGCCGGAGGCGTCGCGCAGGTCGATGAAGGCGACGCCTCCGTGGTCCCGGCGCCGGTCCACCCAGCCGGTGAGGGTGACGGTGTCGCCTATGTCCGCGGGTCGCAGGGATCCTGCGTAGCGGGTTCGCAGCACGATGCTGATCTCCTTAGCTGTTGGGGGCGCGTCCCCGGCGCCCGGCGGTGCGCACCGCGAGACGGGCGGGCGCCGCCCGTGATCCTATGCCGAGCCCCCTCCCCCGCCCGCCAAGGTGATCAGGCCGACACGCCCCGGTCCGCCGTCACGGAGAGGCGGCCATCCCCCCGGCCGCGCGCC
>ERZ772964.256-NODE-256-length-25783-cov-3.72625_pt1 | contig 25783 bp, 22 predicted proteins | sample MGYA00580675_ERZ772964 | MGnify/ENA primary metagenome ERZ772964 (study PRJEB29015, sample SAMEA2737941) | human oral metagenome | biome: human oral; feature: human-associated habitat; material: dental | place: China | collected 2139 ... | reverse complement strand
GCATTGATGACGAGCACATCACCTACCTCGACGCCGCGCGCACGGCCGTCAATCGTGGAGTCGCGGCGGTTGCGCTCCATGCGCGCACCCAGACGCAGCACTACTCGGGGAGGGCTCGCTGGGAGACGATCGCCCGTCTCAAGGACACGATCCCCGTCCCGGTGCTCGGCAATGGTGATGTCTTCTCCGGCGCTGATGCGCAGCGGATGATGCAAGAAACGGGGTGCGACGCGGTCGTTGTGGGCCGCGGATGCCAAGGACGGCCCTGGCTCTTCACAGACATCGTCTCAACCCTCAACGGTGGACCGGTCTTCCACGATCCCGGGCTTGGCGAGATCGCCTCCATCATTGAAAAGCACGCGCGCTGGGTCGTCGAAGACCAGGGAGACGAGGGGCGGGCGATGCGTGAAATGCGCAAGCACCTCGGCTGGTACCTGCGTGGCTTCTCCGTTGGCGGGACGACTCGGCATGCCCTCGCAATGGTGTCGAGCCTTGAGGAGCTTCACGAACTCCTCCACGGCCTCGACCTCGACCAGGAGTTCCCGAAGGCCGCGCTGGGGCCGCGAGGGCGCGCAGGCGGGGAGAAGACGCCGCACCTTCCCGAAGGATGGCTCGACTCGCCCTTCCTCACCGAGGCAGAGCGAGCGAACCTTCACCTTGCCGAAGACGGCGCGAACGGAGGATAAGAGACGTGGATCCCCATAATCCTCAGCACAGTGCGTTCCCACCTGGGGGAGGCGAGCACGACCTCTTTCCAGCCGGGGCAGGCGTGAATAGCCTCCTCCCGACCGGGGGAGGCGAGGGCGCTGCCCCTCGGGCTGAATCTGAGCGCGGCACCTTCTCGCCCGGAGCAGGCAAGAACAGTGCATTCCTAGCCGGGGCAGAGGCGAATAGCGTTCTCCCGACCGGGGCAGGGGTGAATAGCGCCGTGCGTTCGGATTCCGAGCAGATCGAGGTGAGGATCGGACGCGGCTCCTCGCCTCGTCCCGCTGTCGTGCTCGGCGGGCCGAGCCGCATCATCACGCCCCTCATGGGAACGACTCCCGCACTCCTCAGCGCCGAAATCGAAGCTGTGGCCAGTCAAGCGGCCGACCTCGTCGAATGGAGAGTCGACCCGCTCCTCGCCGCACTCGAGCCCGCTTCCAACAGGCGCGCTGCGATCGAAGAGGCCTGGGAAGAGGCGGTCTCACAGGCTCCCCTCCCCGTCCTCGCGACGATCCGCACAACAGTCGAGGGCGGTGCGGCAGAACTGAGCGCAAGCGAGTACGCCGAACTCGTGGCGCTGCTTGCAGGCCTCGCGGACGCGGTCGACGTGGAGATCGCCAGGACCGAGTCTTGCGCCCTCATCCTTCGTGCCCACCAGGCCGGAGCCGCAGTTATCGCCTCCTTCCACGATTTCAACGAGACTCCGCCCGATGACACCCTCGCTGCCCTTTACGCGCAGATGGCCGAAGCGGGCGCCGATGTCCTCAAAGTCGCGTGCCGCGTCACCACCCCCGAGGATGCCCTGCGCGTCCTCGCCGCCCAGATCAGCGCCCACCGCCAGCACCGCCGTCCCATCATCGGCATCGGCATGGGAGAAACGGGAGCGATCACGCGGATCGCAGGTGCCACCCTCTTCTCAGCAGCCACTTTCGCTTCTGTCGCCGCCTCCTCGGCCCCCGGCCAGTTCACCGTCGAAGAGACGAGGAAGGGCCTCGACCTCGTGGAGAAGGGGAGGACAGTCGAGAAGGAGAAGGCAGTCGATAGAGTGAGGGGCCGCTGAGAAGGGGAAGACCACCGAGGAGGAGAACCCAGTCGACAAAGCGAGTGGCCGCTGAAAAAGGAAGCCAGCCGAAGAGGAAAACCCAGTCGAAAAGCGGAGGACACACGGCTGAGAGAACCAAAGGGCCAAGAGAGCCCTACGGATCACTGGACCCACCGCACAACCGAGAACCGGGGACAATGACGATTCATGAGCTAAGGCCAAGCGCCCTCGAACAGATCGACTCGCGTCCGCTGAGCCGACACCACAAGAGCCTCATCGGCCTCGTCATCGTTTTGAACATCTCCGAGTTCTTCGACATGTTCCTCATCGGCTTCGTCGTCTCTTTGCTGACCAAACCCTGGAACCTCTCCGGCACCCAAACAGGCATCATCCTCGCCTGCTCGGGGCTCGGAACCCTTATCGACGCCATCAGGGCGCTCATCGTCGCATTCTCCACGAGGGCGGGGGAGTCGGGCTCGTGGATGATCTTCTTCGCGGGCATCCTCATCACAATGGCATTCGGCGATGGCGCCTTCGGGATCCTCAACGCCTTCGGCGGCGAACAATTCGCCAAGGAGGCGCGCGGCACCGGCCTCGGCTTGGGCTACAGCATTGGCGCGAGCGCGAAGATCATCGGCCCGCTCATTATGAGGGCCACGATCGGCGGCAGCGCCGTCCAACAGGAGGTCACGCTTCGCGCGGTGTTCCCGGCCTTCATCCTCTTCGCGATCCTGCTCTCCATCGGCAGGATCCTCTACCTCGTCGCGAAGGAGATGGAAGGGGCTCCCCTCGAAGAGATCTGAGCGCCTGTGCTCGAGGCAGAGCGAGCGGCGCGAGCTCGAGACGAGGATTTTGGAGCAGTCGAGCATGAGATCACTCGGACAGAGCCGTCACATCAGAGCTCACGAGTCGACACAATAGGGGCATGAGACTCAGACATACGACGATCCGAGTCCGAATCCTCGCAGCGATCATGCTCGTCGCCCTCGCAACGCTGACGGTCACGCAGACCCTCGTTGCTGTGCTCCACTACCGCCACGTCTATTCTGCGATGACCCAGGATCTTGGGCACATCGAAGACGAAGTGCGACTCTTGTCCAACACGGGAATCGATCCACTGACGGGCAAAAGCTTCACGAGTGCGGAGCGGGTGGTGCAGAGCTACCTTGAACGCACGGTTCTGTCCACTGGTGAATCGTATGTCGCGTACCAGGGGACGCAACTGCGGTGGATTGCCCCCGCCGATGTGGAGCTGCGACCCGAGAACGATAACGCCCTCATGGCCGCCATCCACGCGAGGGTCGGAGGCGAGTCCAGTGTCATCACGACGGTGTCGACCGGCATGGGCGATTACCGGGTCCTCGTCGCACCCGTGCGTAGCGGAAGCGATGCCGCCACGCTCATTCGCGTCATCGACATCCGCAGTCGCACCCGCAGCCTGAGCTCCATCTTGGGGACCTCCATCGTCGTCGGCTCGGGCACGCTCTGCCTCGTCGCGGCGGTCGCATACTTCGCCGTGCGCCACCTCCTGCGCCCCATTGAAGAACTCACACGGGCCGCTGAGTCCATTGGCGAAAACGATCTCACATCGAGAGTGGAGGTTCGCGGAGGGGACGATCTTGCACTCCTCGCGCGCTCCTTCAACCGCATGCTTGACCGGGTCGAAACCTCTCACAAGAACCAGCTGCGCCTCCTTGATGATGTTGGTCATGAGTTGCGCACACCAGTGACGATCCTGCGAGGACACCTCGAAGTGCTCGATCCGAGTGACCCCGAAGATATTGCGGCCACGAGGAGGCTCCTCCTCGAGGAGACCCAGCGGATGGGACTGCTCATTGAGGACATTTTGCTGCTCGCGCAGATGCGCCAGAGCGACTTCCTCCGGCCCGCGCCCGTTGCGGTCGCCGAGCTCAGCGACCGCGTCTTCGAAAAGGTCCGCTTCCTCGGGGAACGAACCTGGCAGCTCGGCGAAGTCGCAGATATCGACGCCGTCCTCGATGCGGACAGGATCACTCAGGCGTGGCTCCAACTCGTGGACAACGCCGTCAAATACTCTGCCGAAGGGTCGCGCATCGCCCTCGGATCACGCATTGAGGGCGATGAGCTCGTCTTGTGGGTGCAAGATGAGGGAATCGGAGTCGCTGCCGAGGATCTGGAACGGGTGAGGCAGCGATTCTCACGTACCCAGGAGGCAGAGCGAATGGCCCCTGGCTCCGGTCTGGGACTGAGTATCGTGAACTCAATCGCCGAAGCCCACTCGGGGAGACTGGGGATATCTTCACGACGCGGACACGGGTCCGTGTTTTCCCTGCGCTTGCCGCTTCGCACCACGACCGAGGAGAGTGAGACATGAGCACGATTCTGATCGTCGAGGACGAGGAACGAATCGCCTCCTTCATCGCAAAGGGTCTGAGAGCGGCGGGATTCACTCCGACGATCACAGCCTCGGGCCGCGAGGCGATCCAATTCGGGCTGATGGGCGACTTCGACCTCATTATCCTCGACCTCGGGCTTCCCGATATCGACGGCTTCGATGTGCTTGAGGAGCTGCGCGGACAGGGGGTGGCGACACCGATCATCATGCTGACGGCGCGCTCATCGGTCGTGGACCGCGTCGCCGGTTTGGAAAACGGTGCGGACGACTACATGGCCAAGCCCTTCTCTTATGAGGAACTCCTGGCGAGGATCCGCCTGCGCTTGAGGGATTCTGCCTCAGCCTCTCAGTCGAGCACCGCTGCGACCACACTGTCCTACGGCAATCTCAGCCTCGACTATCGGACGAGGCAGATCACGGTCGATGGGCGCGTCGTCGACTTATCGGCCAGGGAGTTCACACTCGCCGAGATGTTCTTGCGCAACCCCCGCCAGGTGCTCAGCCGCGAGCAGCTCCTCTCCGCGGTGTGGGGAATGGACTTCGACCCCGGGTCCAATGTCGTGGATGTGTACATGTCCTATTTGCGTTCGAAACTTGGCAAAGAGCGTTTCGAAACGGTGAGGGGAATGGGCTACAGGCTGCTTTAGTCGTCGTCTCGGTCGTCATCCAGGTCGTCGATGTCATCGTCATAGTCGTCGTCATCGAGGTCGATGGGCGGAGCCGGGACGATCGGGGTTGGTGCCGGGGTGGAAGTCGTCGGGGGAGGGGGCGGAGCCGGGGTTTCAACGGGCGCAACATTTCCGTTGGTGGGAGGTGAGGGCGGTTGTTCGCTTTCCCCACTGGGGTGGTGTGCGATGGGAGCGCCAGATTGCGATGTCCCCGATTGTGCTGATTGGGCGCCTCCGGATCCGGACATGACGATTCCGGGGGAGACGACTTCCTCGGAGACAACAGTGAGCGCGGATGCGAGCCACCAGGCGACGACGATGGCCACGAGGGTGAGAGCGACGAGGGCCGCGGCGAGTCGACGTTCTGACAGTCCCATGTGCTCGGTCCTTTCCTTTGTTGCTCCTTTCCAGTGAACCCGATGAGCCGCACGATGACTACTTCTAGCGATGAGAATCCTCTAAGGAATCCCGCGAGCTTTGATTGCGTTGTGCGCACCCCTCCCGCAGCGCACTCGAACTCCTGTCTGTACGCGCTACAGCCACCCTGCTGCGTTCCTGCAGCGCTCCCCACAGCGCTTTGCGAGCTGTGCGCAGGTCGGAGTCACTCCACAGCTCCCAAACCCTTGAGGGCGAGGATGTAGAGCGGCGGCTAGACTGTGGCCGTGAGCGCTCGACTGCAAGGTAATCCCTCGGACGCAGGCCTCGTCCCCGTCTATTCGCAGGCCGATCAGTCCAGGCGCGTCGCAGAGTCCGCGAAGTCCGCGATGCGCACGGCCTTCGAGCGTGATCGCGCACGTATCCTGCACTCTTCAGGGTTGCGCAGACTCGGGGAGAAGACGCAGGTCCTCGGCCCGGCAAGCGATGACTTCGTGCGCACCCGCCTCACCCACTCTCTCGAAGTCGCCCAGGTGGGCCGCGAACTCGGCAAGGAACTCGGCGCCAACCCGGATGTCGTGGACGCGGCCTGTCTCAGCCACGACCTCGGCCACCCTCCCTTCGGTCATAACGGTGAGCGCGTCCTCGACGATCTCGCCGCTGACTGCGGAGGATTCGAAGGCAACGCCCAAACCTTGCGTCTCGTGTCGCGTCTTGAACCGAAAGTCATTGACGAGGACGGGGAGCCCGCTGGCCTCAACCTCACGCGCGCCACTCTCGACGCGATCTGCAAGTATCCCTGGGCGAGGGGGGAGGGTCCCGACCCGGACAAGTCTTTGCGCAAATACTCGGTGTACGAGGACGACCGTGAGGTTTTCGAATGGATGCGTGAAGGTGCTCCTTTCGGGCGGCGCTGCCTTGAGGCCCAGATCATGGATCTGTCCGATGACATCGCTTACAGCGTGCACGATGTTGAAGATGCCGTGGCGACGGGAAAATGCGATGTGCACAGCCTGCGCGATGATGAGGTCCTTGAGAGGGTCATCGCCTCGACTCTCGACTGGTACGGTCCCGGCGTCGCTCGCGCCGACCTTGAATCAGCGATCGAGCGGCTCGTGCACTTGGGCGAGTGGATGGGCTCTTTCGACGGCTCCTACGCCGATCTCGCTCGTCTCAAAGACCTCACAAGTGAACTCATCGGACGTTTTTGCTCCGCCGCCGTGTCAGCGACGCGTGTGGAGTTCGGTCCAGGCCCTCTTGGCCGTTACCGTGCGGATCTTGTCGTTCCGCCCTCGACTCGAGCGGAGATCCAAGTCCTCAAGGGGCTGGCGGTCCATTTCGTGATGAGTCCACGCGAAACTGAGCCTGTTTACTATCAGCAGAGAACCCTCCTCGCTGATCTTGTTGACGCATTGGTGGAGGCCGGGCCGAACGCCCTTGAGCCCGTGTTCGCAACCCAGTGGCGTCAATCCTCGAATGAGGAGGGGCGTGTGCGGGCGGTCATTGATCAGGTCGCTTCTCTGACGGATTCTTCTGCCTCGAAATGGCATGCGCGCCTGTGCGGGATGCTGTCGAGCCAACTGTGAAGAGCCTCGACACAGTTCACGGGCACAGAGCGTGCCAGAATGTGCTGTTGTGTCCGGCACGCGAGGCGATGATTCATGAGTGCAGTATCGTGCCTGGCCGTTTTCTCATGTCCTGCCGCTCCTCTTGCTCATGGGGCCGTGCTGGGCGTTCACGTGGCCTGGCTGGGGGTTCACGGGGCCTGGGGCGTTCATGGGGTTTGGCTGGGGGTTCATGGGGCCTGGCTGGGCGTCGTGATCTCGGAGGGCATCACCCGTCCCGACGTCTCCTCCTGGGCATCGCTGAGGCTCATCGCCTGTTGACCGGGCGAGCCTACCCGGCGCCCCTCCTGCTGGGCATCGCTAGACTGTGCGCATGGCCGGTCTGATTCGTAAAGAGGACATCGCCCTCGTGCGCGAAGCCGCTCGGATCGATGAGATCGTCGGCGAGCACGTCGCCCTGCGCCCCGCAGGAGTGGGGTCCCTCAAAGGACTATGTCCCTTCCACGATGAACGCACTCCCAGCTTCCACGTCCGCCCTCACCTGGGGATGTGGCACTGCTTCGGTTGCGGCGAGGGCGGGGACGTCATCTCATTCGTCCAGAAGATCGACCACTTGTCCTTCACAGAGGCCGTGGAGTTCCTCGCCCAGCGTGCGGGCATCACGCTCCACTACGAAGAGGGCGGCACACAAGTTCGCAGTGAAGAACCCGGGAAACGTCAGCGCCTCCTTGAAGCGCATCGGGTCGCTGAAGAGTTCTACCAGCGTCAGCTCGCCTCGGCCGAGGGCGCCGCGGGCAGGCAATTCCTCGCGAAACGCGGATTCAACCAGGCGATGTGCACTCACTTCGGCGTCGGATATTCGCCCGACTCCTGGGATGCTCTCACCCGCCACCTGCGTTCGAAGGGCTTCACGGATAAGGAACTCGAGATCGCAGGCCTTGCCTCGCGCGGAAATCGTGGTCTGTACGACCGTTTCCGGGGGCGCCTCATGTGGCCGATCCGAGACATCACTGGGGCGACCGTCGGTTTTGGCGCCCGCCGCCTCAACGAGGACCCGCAATCACCGAAGTATCTCAACACCCCCGAGACGCCGATCTACAAGAAATCACAGCTTCTTTATGGGCTTGACCTCGCGAAGAAGGCAATCGCGAAAGAACATCGCATCGTGATTGTCGAAGGGTACACGGATGTCATGGCCGCCCACGTCGCCGGCGAGCCTTGCGCTGTTGCGACCTGCGGCACGGCTTTCGGCTCTGAGCACGTGAAGATCGTGCGCCGCCTCTTGGGTGATGCCGCAGATCCTGCTGCGGGGGTGCTCCTATCGAATGGGCGAGCCCGGGGCTCGGAAGTGATCTTCACCTTCGACGGTGACGCGGCGGGGCAAAAGGCCGCATTGCGGGCCTTCCACGAGGATCAGAACTTTGCTTCCCAAACTTTCGTCGCCGTCGACCGCGAGGGCATGGACCCCTGCGAGGTGCGAATGGCGCGCGGCGACAAGGGGGTCATTGAGCTCGTCCGATCCCGCACTCCGCTTTTCGAGTTCGTCATTCGTTCCGTGATCCGTCAAGTCGATTTGCGCACTGCTGAGGGCAGGGTCCGTGCCCTGTCCGCATCCGCGCCGATCGTTGCGAGTATTCGTGATCGTGCTTTGCGCATGGAGTACACGCGTTCCCTCGCCGGTTGGCTCGGCATGGACATGCGCAGTGTGGCGGACGCGGTTCGCCATGCTGCTCGTCCAGCGCCTGAGCCCCGCTATGGCGAGGCCTCCGATATGGCCGGAGCCGGGATCCCTTCTCCGGTGCCCCGCAGGCGCGGCCCCGAGGACCCGATCACCCGCCTTGAACGCCAGACGCTCGAGGTTGTTTTGCAGCACCCGGTCTTCGTCATCGGTTCTGGTTTCGAAGACCTTGAAGGGGATTCGTTCTTCGTTCCCACGCACCGGGCGGTGCATGATGCGATTCGCGCGAGCGGTGGCCTTGATGCCTTCGCGAAGCTTTTGCATTCCGCGGAGGAGTATTTCGGCGTCGGCGAGCGTGCGACGGAGGCTGCGAGCCGTCGCTTCGTCGACCAGGTACGCGATGCTGCTGGCGAGCTCGTCGGCGCCGCCGTCACTGAGCTCGCGGTCGCGCCCCTCCCACAGGACCGCGAGGAGGAAATGCGCTCCTATTGCAGGGGAGTGGTCGCAGCGCTCGTCCGAACGGATCTCACTCGAAAACTGGGGGAGGCGCGCGGGCGTCTTCAACGCATGGACGAGGACGACCCCCAGTATGCGCAGGCCTTCCGTGAACTCATGCGCTTGGAGAACCGGCGGCAGACCTTTACTGAGAGGAACTGAAACGCTTTCCGAGTCGGGGAGAGGGGCGCGAAACGAAGGCTTTGAGGGGCTTCGGGTCTGAGCGTGGGCGATTCTTCGACAGGGGCGAGTTGGAGGGTCGGGAGTCGAAGACTACTGCGCTTTCCGGTGCACGAGGAGGAACACGAACCGCACCGCTATCACAGGTGACCTTCAGCTGCGCTTTCCGGTGCGCGAGGAGGAACACGCCAGTTCTTCCCCCTCGCGTCTGCTGTTTCGGCGCTTTCGGTGTGCGCGAGGAGGAGCACGAGTGCGAGCAGGAGCGCGGGCGCTTCTTCACACACCATCGTGTTTTTCTTGATGGATAAGAAGCGGGGCCTCGCATCTGAAAAGAACTTCTTTCAAACACCACGCCGAACGCCAGACGCCCAGAGGACTTGGCATCCGCCCTCGTCGAAGCGATCCACTAATCTGAAGCGTGTCCACTCGCTGTCCCACCGAGCGAAGAAGGAGAACCCCCATGGCAGAAGTTGAGAGTTTCACGCTCGATCACACGGCCGTCCTCGCGCCCTATGTGCGCCTCATCTGCGTTGAAACAGGGCCGAAGGGCGATGAGATCTCAAACTTCGACCTGCGCCTCGTTCAACCCAATGAGAACGCCATCCCGACCGGGGGCCTGCACACCATCGAGCATCTCCTCGCCTCCTTGCTGCGCGACCGCATGGAAGGCGTCATCGACTGCTCACCCTTCGGCTGCCGCACTGGATTCCACCTCATCACCTGGGGAACCCCCGGTGTAGAGACTGTGACCCGAGCGCTCGTCTCCTCACTCGAAGCGATCGCGACGAGCGTGAATTGGCAAGACGTTCCGGGAACGGATATCACCTCCTGCGGAAACTACCGGGACCACTCGCTGTTCACTGCGCGCGAATGGTGCAAGAAGATCCTCGAAGAGGGCTTTTCCACAAACCCCTTCGTCAGGACACCCCTGCCCGAGCTTGCCGACTAAGACCTCCTGGCCGACTCAGGCCTCGCCTCCTTCGTCTTCCTCTTGCCCCGGGCTGGCTTCCTTGCCCATATTTCTGCCGTGAGTTCGCTTCCCTGCCGATTCCTCCTGCCATGGGCGGGCTTCCTTGCCGAACGCGGGGGACGAAGCTCTGGCTCGGCTCGGCTCAGTCCAAGCCGACACCTTCGCGCAGCTGCTGTTCAAAATGAGCGGCTTCACGCTCACAGGCCTCATCAAGCGGCCCGAAGGCAGCGAGCACGGAGAAGAGCTGACCGTCCTCGCGACGTCGAATCCACACGGTGATCGTCGTGCCATTAGAGACCTGTGTGGACTTGTGGACGACGATCGAATGATTCACACGCTCGGAGAGGATCCGCATGAACACCCGCGGATCCTGAGAGACCGTTTCCACGCGGATGGGCGTGCGCGCTGGATCCATCCACTCGACTGAAAGAACACGGTCCTCGGCACTCCACTTCGCGGTCGCGATCTCGTACCACATTCCCGAATCAAGGACCGACTCCTCGTTGGCGAGGATGATCGCGTGCCTGCCCGCGATGATCCACTCGCCCGACTCAAGCTGCTCCGCAGGGGCACGCCGATCGCCCTCAGGAAGAAGAACTGAGACTTGGGCGGGAAGTAGATTCGGCATAGGAAGATTCTACGGGTGCACTCGACACCTGCGAGCGCACGCGAGCTCAAGCTCAGGCGCTCGCGCCGATCAGGGCGGGGCTGGTCCCGTACTCGTTGAGGAAAGACCACGAACTCAGGTCCTCAAGGGCCTCATGCAAGCCGATCAGTCGTATCGTCTGCTCATCGGAGGAGAGCAGATGCAGATCCGCTACGAGAAGCCCATTCGCAAGCGAAGCCGCGTCGAGCGAATCGAGAATACAGCGGGTGGTCCTGTGATCATTCGCACCGGCTGAAAGGTAGTGATCGACACGGGAGAAGAGCTCATGAGAGCGCAATTCGGCATCATCAATGGAGAACTCCACAAGCTGCGCCTTCGGCAGGGACTGGGCCGTGCAATCCCAGGAGGCCACGGCCTCAGCCAACTCAGTCGATTCCGCCAGGCTCTGCGCCGCAGAAAGATCAACATCAGGAAGAATGGACGCGGCGCTCAGAGCTTGAGGATCCAAGCCCCAGCCGCTGAGAAGATCCATTGTCTGACTTGAGATGAACGAGTGCAGACGAGCGTTGAACTCCGTCACCGCGGCAGCCTCAGAATCAAGACTCACATTGAAAGCGCCCGCCAAGTCGAGTGCAGAACGGTAGCGCCCCAGAGCGACCGAAGCGAGGGCGCGGGAGTTATCCGACTCCATAAGAGTCGGATCCGCCGCCACAGCCAAATCCCTGCGGGCAGTTGAGGCGAGCCAGGAGACGAGTTCTTCGACCGTCACAGGCGCATCCGCGATAGGGGGAACCTCTTCGGCCCCCTCAGGAGTGTGATCACCCCAGGGGGACCACACTCCGCCAAGAGCGTCCAAACGAGCTTGGGAGTTCGCCGCGACAAGGGAAAGGGCCTGGGCGCATTCGGGGCACGAGCTCGCGTCCTCGGCCAAGGAGGAAGCACGGGCCCAAGCGGCGGCCTCCGTGCGGGCCGCAGTCTCACGGAGGGTATCTATTTCGGTGAGTTCAGGAAGGGACGCGCCCCTCGAATCGAAACGCACGCCCGAAGCGCAAGACGACAAAAGGAGAGCAAGAGTACCCGCCGTGGCGCCGAGAACTGCGAGCCTGCGTCCTTTCCTGGACGAAGACGCTGTCCTTGAAGAATGCGCATGTTCACTCGCAAGCGCGTGTTCAAAGGACGCTGGTAGGCCCTTCGGAGAGCCGAAGGAGCCGGGGCGTCGCGAGAAGAATCCGAAGATCGTCACCTGGGCATCATCGCATGTTGACCCCCGGGTAGAATAGGAACCCCTTGCCGTGTCGGACACACAGGAGGATTTGTGGCCCAACCCCAACACTTCGAGGCACTCGAGAAGGAGCTCCGCCCCCTCGTTGAAGGATTCGGACTCGAACTCGACGCCGTCTTGAGCGTCAAAGAATCGGGAATGAAAATCGTGCGAGTCATCGTTGAGAGCCCCAAAACGGGCCAGGGGCTCGATTCCGAGTTACTCGCGCAAGTTTCGCGGGCCGTGTCGCCCCTCGTTGATAAGGCCGACCCGATTGACAGCGAGTACTACCTGGAAGTGTCGACCCCCGGCGCAGAACGCGAACTCCTTGAGCCTCGTCACTGGGTCAAGCAGATCGGGCGCCTCGCGAGCGTGAAGCTGCGCGACGGCTCTCGCCTGTGCGGTCGTGTGACATCCGCCGATGACAAGGGTGCAGTGCTCGACGTGGACGCTCAGACCGTTAGGATCGAGTACGCACAGATGAAGAAGGCGCGGGCTCGCGTCGAATTCGGTTCGGAGGAATGAGACGCATGGAAATCGACATGACCGCATTGCGCATGGTCGAGCAGGAGAAGGGAGTTTCCCTCGGCCGCCTCGTGGAAGCGATCGAAGAGGCCCTCCTCAAGGCGTACCACAACATTCCCGGCGCAGTTTCCAAAGCCCGCATCGAGATCGACCAGAAGACCGGTCGCGTCACCGTCATGGCAATGGACGAGGACGAGGTCGGCAACGAGATTGGCGAATTCGACGACACTCCGAAGAACTTCGGGCGCATCGCCCAGTCGACCGCCCGCTCTGTCATCATGCAGCGCCTGCGTGACGCTGACGATCAGAAGGTCCTCGGCGGTTTCGCGAACCAGAAGGGCCAGGTTGTCACCGGTATCGTCGACCAGTCCCGTGATGGGCGCATCACGATCATCAAGGTCGGCGACGACTTCGAAGCGGTTCTGCCTGATTCTGAGAAAGCTCCCGGTGAGGCCTACCGTCACGGCGACCGCATCCGAGCTTTCGTCGTCAATGTCGAGCGCACGGAAAAGGGTGCCCGCATCACGCTTTCACGCACCCACCCCGGCCTCGTCGCTGGGCTTTTCGAACGGGAAGTCCCCGAGATTCAGCAGGGCCTCGTGAAGATCAAAGCGATCGCGCGTGAAGCGGGTCATCGTACGAAGATCGCGGTCGCCGCGACGCGCGAAGGTGTGAACGCCAAGGGCGCATGCATTGGTCCGATGGGGTCGCGAGTGCGCGCAGTCATGACGGAGCTCAACGGCGAGAAGATCGATATTGTCGACTGGTCGGCGGATCCTGGCCGTTTCGTCGCCAACGCCCTCTCGCCGGCCCGAGTCTCGCGCGTCGTCGTCCACTCGATTGACAATCGCACGGCTACCGCGATCGTTCCGGACTTCCAGCTCTCCCTCGCGATCGGTAAGGAAGGGCAGAACGCCCGCCTCGCAGCCAGACTCACCGACTTCCACATCGACATTCACTCCGACACGGAAACCGGCGACGAGGGCGTGGCCTCGCACTCCTCGATGCCTGATGACGTGACCAGTCGCTCATACTCCGATCCTCAGGATTGAGAAGGGCTCGACTAAGCTGAAGGGGTGTCGCAGTCTGCGCTGAACGAGAGTGAAGCCCTCCCGGGCGCTGCACCCGTTCGTACCTGCGTTGGCTGTGGGAAGAGTTCACCGCGTTCGGAACTGCTCCGATTCGCGGTGTACCACGGGGTCGTATCATTCGACCCCGAAGCTCAGCGACCCGGTCGGGGCGCGTGGATCCACCCGGATCTTCGCTGCATCGACAAGGCCCGTAAACGTCGGGCCCTCACGCGCGCGCTCCGCCTCAAGGAGGTTGTCTCCGAAGAGTTGTGGACTCAGTGCGAGCAGGTCGTGTCATCCAAGGCGTCGCCGACGCCTGAACTCGAGTAATGGAAGCGGGTTGGAAGCTGATGGGCACCCGATGAGTACCCAGCGATGAGCTGCCAGCAATACAAGTAACGCGTCTCCGTCCGGAGGCGCTTCCGGACAGGAGAACAGTGGCAAAGTTGCGTGTCCACGAGCTTGCGAAAGAGCTCGGAATCACCAGCAAGGAACTTTTGACGTACCTCAAGGATCACGGAGAGTTCGTCAAGGCATCATCTTCGGCCCTCGAGCCGCCAGTCGTGCGTTCCGTTCGCGAGCACTACAGCTCGAAGGGAACAGGGGAGGAGCAAACCCCCGCAGCGAAGACCTCGGCTTCGAAGAAGCCGAGCGCCCCGAAAGCCTCAGCGGCCAAACCCGGGGATAAGAGCACTCAGCCTTCCACCAAGGCGAAGACCCCTGCGAGCGCGCCCGTGCCCACCGATCCTCGTGCCGCCGTTTCAACGGGACCGGCCTTTTCTTCCGCTCCCAAGCCCGGTGCGACTCCCGCAGCGCCCAAGCCCGGTGCGGCTTCCGCAGCGCCCAAGCCTGGTGCGGCTCCGAAGCCTGGTGCTGCGCCTAAGCCCGGTGCGGCTCCGAAGCCTGGCGCTGCGCCTAAGCCTGCTGCGAGCCCCAAAGCTCCCGCTCCCAAGGCGAAGACCACCGGTCGTGACGGCGCTCCTGCGGCACCGCGTCCTGGAGCTCCGCGTCCGGCGGGCCCCCGCCCTGGCCCGCGTCCCGCTGGCCCGCGCCCGGGCAATAACCCCTACGCATCCAGTCAGGGAATGCCCCGTCCCGGTGGCACCGGTGGTCCGCGCCCTGGCCCGCGTCAAGGCGGCCCCCGTCCCGGTCAGGGTGGTCCCCGTCCCGGTCAGGGCGGCAGTGAGCGTCCCGCACGCGGCGGTGCTCCCCGTCCAGGAGGCAGCGGCGGTCCTCGTCCCGGTGGCGCACCCCGCCCGGGCGGACGCTCAGGTGGCAACCGCCCGAACCCGGGAATGATGCCCGGCCAGGCGAACTTCGCCCGTAACGCTGCGACTGGCACGAACGATCGTCCCACGCGCGGCGGCGCTGGAGGTCGCGGTCGCGGTACTCGCCCCGGAGCTGGAGGAGGCGCAGGTGCACCCGCAGGCGGCGGTTTCGGCCCCGCACGTGGAGGCGGCCGCGGAGGACGCGGCGCCACGCCGGGTGCTTTCGGACGCGGTGGCGGTCGCAATCAGCGTGGCCGCAAGTCCAAACGCGCGAAACGTCAAGAGTTCGAGCAGCAGAACGCTCCCGTCATCGGTGGCGTTTCAATCCCCCGCGGCAACGGGCAGGTCGTTCGTATCCGCCAGGGGGCGTCCCTCGCCGACTTCGCGGAGAAGATCGACGTCAATCCCGCAGCATTGGTGACCGTCCTCTTCCATCTCGGTGAAATGGCGACCGCGACCCAGTCGCTCGACCAGGACACCTTCGAGGCTCTCGGCGCTGAACTCGGCTACGACGTCAAGGTCGTCTCCCCTGAGGATGAGGACCGTGAACTTCTCGAGTCCTTCGACATTGACCTCGAGGCGGAAGAACTCGACGATGCCGAGCACATGCAGCCGCGTCCGCCGGTCGTCACGGTCATGGGCCACGTCGACCACGGCAAGACCAAGCTCCTCGACGCGATTCGTCATACGGATGTCGTCGACACCGAGCATGGCGGCATCACCCAGCACATCGGCGCCTACCAGGTGAACGTCGAGCATGAAGGCAAGACTCGTCCGATTACTTTCATCGACACTCCCGGTCACGAGGCCTTCACCGCGATGCGCGCCCGTGGCGCGCAGGTCACCGACATTGCGATCCTCGTGGTCGCTGCCGATGACGGCGTGATGCCCCAGACCGTTGAGGCGATCAACCACGCTCAGGCAGCGAACGTGCCGATCGTGGTCGCGGTCAACAAGGTCGATAAGGAAGGCGCCTCCCCGGATAAGATCCGTGGTCAGCTGACCGAATATGGGCTCGTTGCTGAGGATTACGGCGGCGATGTCATGTTCGTCGACATTTCGGCGAAGGAACGCACCGGTATCCGTGAGCTCCTTGAAGCGGTCCTCTTGACTGCGGATGCGGCGCTTACCCTCGAGGCGAACCCGGATACTGCGGCCCGTGGTGTCGCGATCGAAGCGAACCTCGACAAGGGACGTGGTGCGGTTGCAACCATGCTCGTTGAGCGCGGCACCTTGCGCATCGGGGACGCCATTGTCGTGGGTTCCGCCCATGGCCGCGTCCGAGCGATGTTCGATGACACCGGGGCGGATGTTGCCGAGGCCGGGCCCTCACGCCCGGTCGCTGTTCTCGGCCTCGCGTCGATTCCCCGTGCGGGTGATTCTTTCCTCGTCGCCACCGACGAGCGCACCGCACGCCAGATCGCCGATAAGCGCGAAGCCGCAGAGCGACAGGCCATGCTCGCCAAGCGCCGCAAGCGCGTCTCCCTCGAGGACTTCGACAAGGTCCTCAAGGAAGGCGAGGTCGACACCCTCAACCTCATCATCAAGGGCGACGTTTCCGGTGCTGTCGAAGCGCTCGAGGATTCGCTGCTCGGCATTGATGTGGGCGAGGAAGTCCAGCTCCGCATCATCCACCGTGGCGTCGGCGCGATCACGCAGAATGACGTCAACCTCGCCACAGTCGATAACGCGGTCATCATCGGCTTCAACGTTCGCCCGGCTGAACGAGTCGTGGAACTCGCGGACGCCGAGGGTGTTGAGATCAAGTACTACAACGTCATCTACTCGGCGATCGAGGATATTGAGGCTGCCCTCAAGGGCATGCTCAAGCCGATCTACGAGGAGGTATCTCTCGGCACCGCGGAGATCCGTCAGGTCTTCCGTTCCGGCAAGTTCGGCAATATCGCGGGCTCGATCGTCCGCTCCGGGACGATCAGGCGCGGCACGAAGGCGCGCCTGGTCCGCGATGGTGTCGTCGTCGCCGACAACCTCGAGATCCAGTCTCTGCGTCGTGAAAAGGATGATGTCACTGAGGTCCGCGAAGGCTACGAGTGCGGTATCACGCTCGGCTTCAAGGACATCACCGAGGGTGACCTCATTGAGACCTGGGCGATGCGTGAGAAGCCTCGCGACTGATTCTAGGGAAGGTCCTATTTCTTCCAGGATGATCCTGCTCGCGCGCTACGCGTGCGCGTAGGAGCGCAGGAGGGGTCCGAGTTGACGCTGTAACGTCAACCCGGACCCCTTTTTTATCCCCGGTCCGCAAGTCGGATTTTCCCCTGGACCTTTTCTTATCCCCGGTCCACAAGTCGGATCTTCTCCTGGGCCCTTTCTTATCCCCGGTCCACAAGTCGGACCATATCCTTGGAAACTCAATGCTGCTGAAACGGTTTGCGCTGATCAGAGGGGAATTAGTCGATGTCTGGTTCGGCTTGTGTGCCCTCACCTTGGTCTTGTGTCCGACTTGTGCTCCCGTCTCCAAACGCATTGTCCGACTTGTGCTCGCGCTTCCAAACGCATTGTCCGACTTGTGCCCTCTCTTCCATGCGCGCTGTCCGACTTGTGCCAGGCAGGCCACGCAGCCCCGTACTCAGCCGGGCCCTAACGCACCTTGGCGCGTGGCGTGCCCCAAACACCACCTCCGGCGTGAAACTACCCCGAACTACCCCCGTCATGGCTTATGCTCAGAGCCCGGCGCTGAGCAGGGCCCTAACGCGCCTTGACGCTCGGCGTGCCCCAAACATCACTCCCGGCGTCAAGCTTTCCCAAACGCCACCCCGGCACGAACCTGCCACGCGAACTACCCCCGTCATGGCTTATGCTCAGAGCCCGGCGCTGAGCAGGGCCCTAACGCGCCTTGACGCTCGGCGTGCCCCAAACGTCACTCCCGGCATCAAGCTGCCCTAAATACCCCCTCCAGCGTCGAGCTGCTCCCAAACGAGTCCCGTCATTCGCGCATCCCCAAAGCCAGACGCCGAGCCTCGATGATGCGCACAAGTTCGGCGGCTAAACCTTCAGGATCCTGAAGATCCGCCCAATCGAAGCGAATCACAGTCCAACCCGAGGCGACGAGGAGTCGCTCTCGTCGTCGCTCCGCCTCGATCGTTCTGTGGATCTGCTGCACGGATGCCCCATACTTGCCCCGGCCATCGAATTCGATCGCGAGACGCAGCTCGGGCAGTGCCATATCGACGAAAAAGTGTTGTCCCGCCTCGCACACATGCATCTGGGTGTGAACTCCGCGAACACCGGCTCTCAGCAGATTCCATAAGAGCCAGGCCTCAGCGGGGGATTCACAGGCCGGGTCGGCCCAAGCGAGGATTCTCGAAGCCTGCTCCCATCCTCGGCCTCTGGGGAGCTCATGCAATGCTGCGAGGGATTGACGGCGAACACGCTCACTTGCCATTGGCGCGGGCCTTTCGCCCTCGAATATATCGAGGATCGTGCGATAAGCCTGACTGACGAGTATGAACGCGATCCGTGGAGGGCTCAGAAGTGCGGTGCTGATTGCTGCAGCATTCAGGTCTTGTGCGAGGATGCCGTGCACCCTTACCGAGTGAGTCCTTACATGGGTCGAACCAACGAAGGTGACTGGGACCCGAGGGGCGATGATGATTCCGTCGAGAACAACTGCCGGAAGAACGAGGGCTCCTCGTGAAGTGCCCCGGCCGCCGGTAAAGGAGATCCTCGCAGCGTTTTCGGCGGGGAGAGGCTCGGGCAGGTCGAGCCCGTGGAGAAGCAAAGCGGAACGCCCGACGGCGGTGCTCGCTCGGCGAAGATGACTGACTGCGAACACCCGTGCGATTTCCACCGCTCGTCGTTGCGCCCAGGGGGTTTCGAGGCCGCGCAGGAACTCCGACTCGAGGTGGACTCCGCGCGCGACCTTGATGGTGTCGGCGTTCAGACGGCAGTGCTTGTGACGGCGCCCGGTGAAGTGCACTCGTTTTTGGACCTGGGTGATGCTCGGCGTTGCGGACATGCGTGCAGCTTCTCTCCCTGTGGGAATCTGAGCGAGTTCGTCAAAGGGGTCCTGTGGACCGGGAATAGGGCGGGATTGAGCTGGGGATAGTGGGGGCGGTGCAGGCTCGATGGGGCTTCTCGGCTACGGGCTGGGGTGCTGCAGGCTCAACGGGGGTCCTTTTGGATACAGCTGGGGCTGCAGGCTCGACGGTAGTTCTCGGCTACAGCTGGGTCTGCTTGTGGCGGGCGTTCGGCAACAAACCTGCTTTGGGCTCTCCGCTCCTTCTCGACTACAAACGCGCCCTTGGCTGCAAATGGGCGTTTGGCCACAAGTCGGACGCTCGCCTTGGAGACTTGACGAGGCCGAGTGGGTTTGTGCTGATCAAAAGGAAAATGACGAAGGGCAACTCCGGGTTATGCGCCCTCAGCTCGACTTGCGGTCCGACTTGTGCCTCTGCGGGTCCGACTTGTGCCCCGCAAGAAGCCCACACAGCGTTTCTCCATACCAGCCCCGCTTCTCCTGACAATCCCAGTTCCCACCTGGGCATGGTTGAGCTGTTACCGCCGAGGATCGTGCCCTCGACGATTTCCCAGCACCCATGCGAGCAGGGTGTCCTAGCGCTTGGCGGCGCCGTCAGCGCCAACATCAATCCCAGCTCCCACGTGAGCATGCTTGAGTTCGGAGCCGCCGCAGCCATGATCGGCCTGTCAATCCCAGCTCTCACGTGGGCATGGTGCTCTCGATTGTGCAGAACCCCGTACCATTGGAGACCGGAATACGGGTCGTTTCTCAACTTCGTCTGGCTCAATAAGCCGTGCGAGGCTTCGCCACGAATCCGCATGCCGCTACGCTGGCGTGCGGAGTCGTGAAAAGGCAGCACCTAGTCTGCGCGCCCGCGAGCTTGCGCACAGCTTCGAGTGGACTCCGCGTTGCGCGAGTTCGAGTGGACGCCGCACCTCGGACAGGCTCGGCCAGAGCAGACGCATGGCCAGACGACCCACGACTTTCAGGAGGACTCATGGCAGACGAAGCCCGCCAACGCAAGGTGCAGGATCGTATCCAGCAGACGGTCGCGCGTCTGCTTGGACGGAGGATCAAGGATCCGCGACTGGGCTTCGTGACGATCACGGATGTGCGCGTGACCGGCGACCTACAGCACGCCTCGATCTTCTACACGGTCCTCGGTGACGATGAGGACCGCAAAGCGACGGCTCGTGCTTTCGAGTCGGCGAAAGGCATCATCCGTTCCGAGGTCGGCAAAGCCCTCGGGATCCGCCTGACTCCGACGATCGAGTTCATTCTTGATGCTTTGCCCGACTCGGTCGCCGCGATCGAGGGTGCGCTCGCGGCCGCGAAGGCCAAGGACGAACAGATCGCCCGCCACGCTCAGGGAGCCGCCTATGCCGGCGATGCAGACCCTTACCGGCATGATGATACGGACGAGGACGCGGACGCGCTCTGAGGATGGCGAAGCGTCCAGATCATTCGGTTCCAGGGATCCTCGTCATCGATAAAGCTTCGGGCATGACGAGCCATGATGTCGTGTCTCGCGTGCGGCGCCTGGCTCATACCCGCAAAGTCGGGCACGGCGGCACTTTGGATCCGATGGCGACGGGCGTTCTGGTCGTGGGCGTGGGCAAGGCGACTCGCCTGTTGACTTTCATTACGGGGCATTCGAAGACTTATGAGGCGACGATCCGTTTCGGCCTGACGACTTCCACTGATGATGCCGAGGGCGCCCTTGTTCAGGCCCTCGGCTGCGCCTCCTTGTCCCTCAATGAGCTCGAAAAGGCGATGGAGGGTCTTCGCGGGGAGATCGACCAGGTGCCCTCCTCGGTGTCGGCGAAGAAGATTGACGGCAAACGCGCCTACGAGCTGGTGCGCGAGGGCGTTGAGGTTGAGCTCAAGGCGAATCGAGTGACGGTCTCGCGTTTTGAGCACTGTTCGGATCTGCGCCGGGCGACCCTCGACACGCCCTCGGGCCCACTCGAGGTTCTTGACGTGGATGTGGTCGTCGATTGTTCCTCCGGCACCTACATTCGCGCCCTTGCGAGAGATCTCGGTTTGGCGCTTGGCGTCGGAGCGCATCTGACGCGTTTGCGACGCACCCGCGTCGGAGCCTTCACTCTTGAGGACTGCCGCACTTTGGATTCGCTCGAGGACGAGGTCGCGAACTCGCGAGTTCCGTGTCATCCAAAGACACCGCTGCCTGCGCCGACATCTACAGGGGCTTTGAAATCCGCTTCTCACACAGAAGCGCCTTTACCTGCTCCGGGCTTGATTCCGCTGGATGAAGCGGTCACAGCGATGTTTCCGATCATTTCCTTGAACGAGGCCGAAGCTGCGCGTTTTCTTCACGGCAACCCCCCGAAGCGCGGCCCCAAGGAGCTTGAAGCCCTGCTGCGGGCCGCCCCCGTTCACAGAGCCCCTGTGCCGCCTACCCTCGGAGTAGCCGCTTCGCCTACCTCCGGAGCTACTCTTCCTTCTTCCCTTGAAAGAGCTGTTTCACCTACTCCTGAAGCGCCCGCTGCGCCTGTCCCAGGAGCATCCGCTACGTCTGCCCCAGGCGTCGCTGTGCCGCCTCCTCCTGAGCCTGCCCCTGAAGCCCTCGCTTCGCTTACCCCCGAAGTGCCCGCTACGTCTGCCTCAGGGGTGTCTGCTTCACCTGCCCTTGAAGCCCCCAACCCGTCTAGCCCTCGAACATCAGCGAAAGATGCGCTCGCTTCCACAATGCCCGATCATGGAGCAGGCCTCAACGCCCGCACTCGAGGAGAAACCGCCCCCGTCCTCGTCGATGGGGACACCACCATCTTCGCTGCGGCTGATCCGAAGGGGAGAATCCTCGGACTGATCGATGCGTCGAAGCCGCGCCTGAAGACGATTTGCGTATTTTTCGGAGGGGAAGGATGAAGATCTGGTCAACGTTGTCCGATGTGCCCGGAGGCGAGAGGTCTGTCGTCACGATCGGCAACTTCGACGGAATGCACAATGGGCACAGGCGCGTCGTCTCTTCGTGCGTGGAGCGCGCCCGCAAACGCGGCACTGACGCGGTTGCGATCACTTTCGATCCGCACCCCATCCAAGTGCATGCGCCGGAAGCAGGCTTGCAGCTCATCTTCCCGCTTCGCGATCGTCTTGACGCGATGGCAGCATCGGGGCTTGATGCGACTCTCGTCGTCCACTATGACGCGAGTGTGTACATGCTCGAACCAGAGGAGTTCGTCGTCGAGTTTCTCGTGGAGCGTCTCGGTGCGGTCGAGGTCGTTGTCGGAGAGGATTTCCACTTTGGGCGCGCGAACCTCGGGACGATTGACACGCTTCGCGAACTGGGGCGTCGATATGGCTTCGATGTCACAATGGTCACTGATATTCAAGCGCCCGAGGGCAGGCGCTGGTCGTCTTCGTGGGTGAGGGAGCTTCTTGCCGAGGGCGATGTCGCCGGTGCCGCACGAGTCCTCGGACACCTCCATCGCATCCGCGGTACTGTCGAGCACGGTTTCAAACGAGGGCGCGAACTCGGATTCCCGACGGCGAACCTGCAGGAGGGGATCGAGGGGGTTGTGCCCGCTGACGGGGTGTACGCCGGATGGGTCGTGCGCCAGGTGCCGGGGACGGAGTCGGCAGAGTTCTTGCCGTCTGCGATCTCGGTGGGGACGAATCCGCAGTTCGATGGTGTCCATCGGACGGTCGAGGCTCATGTTCTGGGCCGCTCGGACCTCAACTTGTACGGTGAGAGGATCGCTGTTGTTTTTGTGTCGAGGATCCGGCCGATGCTGGCTTTCGACTCGCTTGAAGATCTGCTCGCCCAGATGGATGACGACTTGCGTCAATCGGCGTATGTCCTCGGGGTGGGGGTCGCCTCGAGAATTGATCCTGAAGAAGTCACCGCCTGCTGAGCACCGCCTTGGGTGCAGGGCCAGAGCGCCCCGAGGCCAGCAGCTCCGAAGCCAGCGCGTCCCAAGAGTCGGGCAAGGCCAGCGGGGCGCAAGACTTGCGTGGGCGCGCGTCGGCACAGCTTGACCCGGGGGTGCGCAGCGCGCCGGAGGGGCCGCGCGGCGCCAGGGCTGTGCGTCACCTGAGACCGAGCGCTTCGCTTTCGGTTTCGCGGGGCACTCTTGGGGCGGGCGCAGCCCCTTGGCCACAAGTCGGACATTCAGAGCCAGATTTAGCCGAGCCGAATGGGAAAAGCCCAGAACGGCGCGAGCTCTAATGGGGCATGGTGCGAGTTTCGTTCGACTTGTGCCCCTTGCCTTTCCCGCACCCCAGCGTCTCCGAGCGCCCGCCCCTGCCCACGCCCCGAGTTGCCCCCGTTCCTCTTCCCCCTCCCTTCCGACGTGCCCGATCGCACACCCTTTTGACTGCGGATCAGCCCATACCTGTGAAAGTGCGTATCTTCGCCCGTGCTAGCCTTGGAAGGCCGTCAGATCGGCCGCGGACTGTCAGCGGAAGGGAATAGCCCTCCCGCCCCGCGCAACGAGTCATAAGGAGAAGCCTGTGCCCCTGAGCAAGGACGTCAAGGATCAGATCATCGCCGAATACGCCACCCACGAGGGCGACACCGGCTCCCCCGAGGTTCAGATCGCGCTCCTCACAAAGCGCATCAAGGACCTGACCGAGCACTTCAAGTACCACACGCACGACCACCACTCGCGCCGCGGCCTGCTGCTGCTCGTCGGTCGTCGTCGTCGCCTCCTCGGCTACCTGGCCTCAATCGACATTGAGCGTTACCGCTCCCTCGTCGAGCGTCTGGGCCTGCGCCGCTAAGCCGTCCCGGTCCGATCCTCTTCTTGAGGACCGGGCCGGTTTTGCTTGCGCATCCGAACGGGGCGCGCAAGCAATCGACCACGAGGGGCGCCCGCAGGTCTCATTCGACTCCTGAGGGTCGCTCCCCATCATCGAGGACGCTGCCGCAAAATCGGAAGAGCACAGGAAGACCACACGGATCTCCCTGATGCGCACCACTCTCCTGGACGCGCGTCACTCTCCCAGATGAGCAGCAGCCCTTCACCCTGAGGCCCCTCGAAAGGCCTCACCGAGGCCCCGAGCCTCTTCCCCGTTCCACTGCGCACTGACCGACGGTTTTCGACAGTGGTTCACGGACCTCCGCGACATCGGGTCGCTCGGATTGATGCCGTGGACTTCGATCGAAGGCCGAAGCCGGGCGCGACTCATATCCCCGAAATTAGGAGAAACGCCACCATGATGGAAGGCTCCGACATCATCGCCGCTGAGGCGATCATCGACAACGGCAGCTTCGGCAAGCGCACGGTGCGCTTCGAGACCGGCCGCCTCGCGAAGCAGGCCGCTGGCTCCGCCCTCGCCTACCTGGACGACGAGACCACGGTCCTTTCCGCGACCACTGTCGGCAAGTCCCCGAAGGACCAGTTCGACTTCTTCCCGCTCACCGTTGATGTTGAAGAGCGCGCGTACGCCGCGGGCCGCATCCCCGGTTCTTTCTTCCGCCGCGAAGGCCGCGCCGGCACTGAGGCGATCCTCGCTGCGCGCTTGATCGACCGTCCGCTGCGCCCGGGCTTCGTCAAGGGCCTGCGCAACGAGGTTCAGGTCGTCGAGACCGTTTTGACTGTCCATCCGGACGATGCCTACGACGTCCTCGCGATCAATGCCGCGTCGATGTCCACCCAGATCGCGGGCCTGCCCTTCACTGGTCCGATCGGCGGCACGCGCCTCGCTCTCATCGACGGCCAGTGGGTCGCCTTCCCGCGTTGGTCTGAGCTCGAGCGCTCCGTTTTCAACATTGTTGTCGCGGGCCGCATCGTGAAGGCCGATGACGGCTCCGAGGACGTCGCGATCATGATGGTCGAGGCCGGTGGCGGCAAGAACCAGTGGAACCTCATTCAGGTCGGCGCCCCCGCTCCGACCGAGGATGTCGTCGCCGATGGTCTTGAGGCCGCCAAGCCCTTCATCAAGGTGCTGTGCGAGGCTCAGATCGAGGTCGCGAAGCACGCTTCGAAGGAGACCGTCGAGTTCCCGCTGTTCATCGATTACACGGATGAGCAGTACAAGGCCGTTGAGGAGTTCGTGGGCGACAAGCTCGCGAAGGCTCTCCTCACGGAGGGCAAGCTCGCCCGCGACGAGGCCGTTGACGCGGTGAAGGCTGAGATGCTCGAGGGGCTCGCTGAGAAGTACCCGGAGCAGGAGAAGGACCTCAAGGCCGCTTTCCGCTCTCTGGAGAAGTACACGATCCGTCAGCGCACCCTCCGCGAGGAGATCCGCATGGACGGGCGCACCCCGCGTCAGATCCGTTCCCTTTCCGCCGAGGTCGAGGTTCTCCCGCGCGTCCACGGTTCGGCTCTCTTCCAGCGTGGAGAGACGCAGATCCTTGGTGTGACGACCCTTGCGATGCTCCGCATGGAGCAGCAGCTCGACAACCTGTCCCCGGTGACGGCGAAGCGCTATATGCACCAGTACAACTTCGCGCCCTTCTCGACGGGCGAGACGGGCCGCGTCGGCGCTCCGAAGCGTCGCGAGATCGGCCACGGCGATCTCGCCGAGCGTGCCCTCATCCCGGTGATTCCGCCGCGCGACGAGTTCCCCTACGCGATCCGCCAGGTCTCCGAGACGATGGGCTCGAACGGTTCGTCCTCGATGGGGTCCGTGTGTGCTTCGACCCTGTCGCTCCTGCAGGCCGGTGTCCCGCTGCGCGCCCCGGTCGCGGGTATCGCCATGGGCCTGATGACCGGCGAGGTCGATGGCGTGCAGAAGTCCGTGACCCTGACTGACATCCTCGGTGCCGAGGACGGTTTCGGTGATATGGACTTCAAGGTCGCGGGCACGAAGGACTTCATCACGGCTCTTCAGTTGGATACGAAGCTTGACGGCATCGACTCGCAGGTTCTTCGCGGCGCTCTCGCTCAGGCCCGCGATGCCCGTCTTGCGATCCTTGATCTGATCAACCGGGCGATTGATGGCCCCGATGAGATGAGCCCGAATGCGCCGCGCATCATCACGGTTCAGGTCCCGGTCGACAAGATCGGCGAGGTCATCGGCCCCAAGGGCAAGATGATCAACCAGATCCAGG
>ERZ772964.253-NODE-253-length-25886-cov-70.7044_pt1 | contig 25886 bp, 19 predicted proteins | sample MGYA00580675_ERZ772964 | MGnify/ENA primary metagenome ERZ772964 (study PRJEB29015, sample SAMEA2737941) | human oral metagenome | biome: human oral; feature: human-associated habitat; material: dental | place: China | collected 2139 ... | reverse complement strand
GCCCGCACCAGTGGGAACTGGTATTCGGTGATGTCGATGCTGCGCCGACCACGCTGCTCCACCCGCAGCCGGCCCTGATGCCAAAAAGCCAACACGTTCTCGTCTTCGAACATGAAGACGTATGGTGCGGTGGGGTCCGGGATGGTGTCGATCATTTCGATGGCGATAACCGGCTCGTCCGCGTCGCACCATTCGGTGCCCCCATCATCGACCAGGCGAAGGGGCTGGTGCAGCCGGGCCGAACATATGCGGCGGTAGCGGCGGGTGAAGAGCTGCCGGCCGTCGCCGTAGAAAATGAAATAGTCCGGGTAGAGGGCGCACCGCATGCGTCCGGTTCCCATGATGACCAGGGTGGGGGTTGTGGCATGCCCCTGCGGGGTGAGCGGCACCCGGGCTGGCCGGAGGCTGGTGAGATAGGAGCACAGGCTGAGGGCCTCATAGTTGGTGCTGTCCGGGGCGAGGCCGGCGCGGCGGAGGACGTCGAAAAGCTCGTAGAGGGTGAGTCTGGGGTTACCTTCCCACACGTCGGCAAGCTCTGCCATGACCTCGGAGCGCGAAATGGGTCGCATGTGCACGAATGTCCTCTCTCAAATTGATCTACGGCATACTTTACGCGGTAGCCGGTATTCTGTTGTTACCATGAGCTTTCCACGTGACCTTCGCATCAGCATTCCCGCAGTGCTTGGCGGGCTGCTTGTTATGCTGCGGTGCGTGCAGGTTTCGCAACGCACCCTGTACTGGGATGATCTAGTTATTCCGGCAAAATTTTCGCCGCTCAGTTTCACCTGCCTGTTCGGGCTATACGACAATCATCTCATGCCGGGTTCGGCGCTGGTGCAGGTGCTGGTGGCCCGGGCCGCACCACTGTCCTGGTGGTTGCCGGCGCTGATTATTGTGCTGCTCACCGCGGCCAGTTTTCTCCTGTGGGTTTGCGCGCTGCGGGCGCTGGCACCAGACCGACCGATGATGCGACTTATCGGCCTGGCGTTGTTGGGGTTTTCGCCGTTTCTCATGGATGCGGCCGGGTGGTGGTCGACCGCGATCAACGCCTACGCATGGCAGTGCGCCTGCGCCGGGGTGCTGTGGCTGGTGCTGCGCAAACACCCGTGGCTCGCCGCCATTGTGCTGCTTGTGGGGCTGGTTTTTACCGAAAAATCCCTGACCATCATGCCGGTCATTGTGGTGCTATTACTCATCATCGGCAAGATCCGCTCGCACAAACTGTCGATCTTCCTGCTGGTGGTGGTGACGGCCGGCTGGCTGGTAGTGTACCTGCCGCGCCTCGACTTTGGCCTGGGCGGCACCACCAGAACCGTCACCTTCGGCCTACCCACTGCCCTGTTTCAGGCGATCATCCCCGGCGCGTTCGGCGGCCCCTGGCAGTGGTCCCGCTGGATCCCCGGCAAAGCCTTCGCCGACCCCAGCATGGCGCTTAGCATCATTGCTGTCATAGTGCTGTTTGTCCTCATGTTTCCCGCCGCTTTACGACGTCCGCAGCGCGTGTTATTGCTCATCCCCACCCTCGGATACCTCATCACCATTTGGTTTTTCCTCTTCACTGCCCGCGGCGGGGAGGCAACCAGCGAAACCCTGCTGCGCAGCATGCACTATTACGTGGACTGGTGGTCCATGACCGTGCTGGTGGGGGTGGCCGGGCTCCGGCTGCGCAACACCACCATCATCAAGGTTTTCACCTGGGTGTTTGTGGTCTCATCCATGGTGTCGACCGGCACATGGATCGCGGCGTGGCACACCGACCCCAGCCGGGAATATTTACCAAACGTGCGTGCCGCCCTGGCCCGCGAGGGCGACACCATACTGAACCAGCAAACCCCCCTGGAAGTCTTAACACCCCTGATGCACCCATATAATTGGGTTTCCGCCATCGCGGGTATCACACCAGTGAACGCCACCACCCAACCCCGGGTTTTCGACGCCCACGGCCTGCTGCATCCGGCGCGTGTAGAACCGGTGTCCCGCTCCCAGTTGGGGCCGGAGCCGGAGTGTGGCTACCGGGTGTATTCGGGTGGGAGCGTGGACATTCCCATCAACCCTGGGGTGCCGTTTGGTGAATGGGTGTGGGAGTTCAACTCTCTGGCCAGCACTGACGGGATGAAAGTCACCATCACCACACCCAACGGTTTGGAGCCCATTGCCGCGACAAACAGTCGAGCAATCACGGTACCTGCGCCCACCGAATTGGGTACGAAGTGGGTGCGGGTGCCGGGCGGCGGCCAGATTCTGCGGGTGGTGGTGACTGGGCCCAACCCGCAGGCGCACGTGTGTATCGGCGCCGGGGCGCTCGGGCCCCTGGTGCCGGTGGGGTGATTGGTGTGAGTCATCACCCGCCGGAGACACGCGACCATTCCTCATGTCCGATACAGGGGAAGAAACCCCGGAATGCATTTGGCAATAGGCCGGGAGGTGGGCGTCGTAAAGCGGGGTGCTACAGCATTTTTCCATGCACGTCCCAGCCCTTCGTCTCTGCCTCGTGAAGCGCAGCCATTCGGCGGAACCCAACCGCGTGGTCAGACAGGAAGTTCGCCACCTTGATCCAGAAACCATCCTTGTGCGCGTGCACGCTCACAAAATACTCGTCCATATTGACCCGATGCCCCAGATGCTTGCCGCAGTACAGGTGGATCATACCCTTGCCGCCCGCGGGGGCGTAATACAACGCCACCCGATCGGCCGTGTACTCCTGCGCGCGAATGACCGAGGCCTGAAGGCGAAGCGCCGTCGTCACCGGGCGGATCATCGACCGCCACAAATCCACATGCCCACACTTGATGTGCCCCAGCTCGTGGGCCAGCACAAACCGGACAAACTCCCAATCCTGATACGTGTAGCCCACGTCCACAAGGTCGGAGTGGATGACGACATATCCGCGGGACACCTGGCATTTCGACGCATATGCATTCATGACCCCATTCCCATTTTTGATATACAACCGGGGCAGGCGGGTGATCCCCTTCCCAGCAGCGTCAGGACGGAAGCCCATCTGCTGGGAAAGATCATGGCAGATGGTGTAGACCTCGGGGAACTGGACTGGGGTCACCTCCACTGCGTTAGTGATGGCGCTCCAATAAAACCATCGGATAGCGAAGAATGCGAGTGCCGGGGCAAGAATGCCAACCAAAACCCCCTGGCCGAACTCGCTTAACGACATGCCGATCAGAATCACAAAAATGCAGGCGACCACCGCCAGGACCGTCAGAATCCCACCAAGGACCAGCATTGGAACCTCCGCCCTATGGCGAAACTCCCGGACGGTGGGGTGGGGTTGCGCTTGCTGCGGGGTCTGGGGTTGCGGTGGGATTTGCTGGGTCTGGGGTGGGACCTGCGGTAGGGTCTGAGACGGGGATTCTTCACCCGATCTTTCAGGGATGTCAGGGTTGGTCCTCTCGGGCTTGGGCTCGAAACTGCTCACTGTTGTGCCTCCTACGACTTGCTGGGCCTTGGCCGCCTTATTACATAATTGTGTGCCTATTAATTATGCCGGATATTATTTGATGCCTGCATGACTGAAGACTAGTGGGAAATCTATAGGAGATGGTGTGCTGAGGTCTCCGCATGAGCATCAGCCACGCCGACAGCACATGTTCTAAGCTGGGGACCCGGTCTGTGGTGGGTCGGGCTCCAGGGAATTTTGGAGGGAGAATCTGGGTCCCCAGCTTAGAGAATATGCAGCCAGGTTGTTTTGGCTTGGGGAGAATGCCCAGAAACCCCAACCGTACAGGCAGCAGATCCGATAAGCTGGGGACCTGGCAGCGAAACCAAGACGCGCCGGGGAAAACAAACCGTCACCCGAAGGTCCCCAGCTTAGATGATGTGCTATCTGATGCTGCGGCGTGTTCCGGGGTTGAAGCACCCTCCAAAACCAGAAGCAGCACTTGTTCTAAGCTGGGGACCTTAAACCAACACGGTTTTCCTCCAGGCATTTTGCCAGCCATAAAACAGATCCCCAGCTTAGACAATGTACTACCCGGGATCAGAGGATGTTCCGCACCTTGGGGCGTCGCAAAGCGGGAGGCTGCACAACCGATGGGAAGCACTCATTCACGCGTACAATGCCTCGGGTAAGGTGAAAATAGACTCACCGTTTTGCTTGACTATTGGAAAGGATCATTGAGGCATGCCAGCCCAAACCATCATTGCCCCGCCATCCACGGCGGCATTATTTTTGGTCTTCACCATCGACGAAACCGCACCAGATGCGATCGACACAGTTCGGGACCTGTTCGCGGACTTCCCGGGACTCAACCGCACCGTCTCGTTCCGCTACCCCGACGCCAATCTTTACGGCGTGATTGGGATAGGCGCCCGACTGTGGCCGCTCATCACCTCCGCACCCATCCCCGAGCAACTGCACGAATTCCGGGAGATCCGCGGCGCCAAGCATTCGGCCCCATCCACACCGGGAGACCTCATCCTGCACCTCCGGGCAGCAAGCGTGGATATGTGCTGGGAGCTGGCCCGTATTGTTATGGATCGCCTCGCCAATGTAGCAACTGTGGTTGACGAAACCCATGGGTTTAAATTCTTCGACAACCGGGATTTACTCGGGTTTGTTGACGGCACCGAAAACCCGGAAAACAGTGACGCCAAAGACGCAGTTCATATCTCCGCCCCGTCTACCTCGCCATACATCAATGGTTCATACCTGATTGTGCAAAAATACCTGCACGATATGAATGCATGGAAGGAACTCAACACCGAAGAGCAGGAGAAAGTCATTGGCCGAACCAAACTGGACAACGTGGAACTAGACGACGCCACCAAGCCAAATAATTCCCACGTGGCCATCAATGATGTTGACAGCGACATTTACCGACTCAACATGCCGTTCGGCTCATTCAAAGAACAGGAGTTCGGCACCTATTTCGCCGGCTATTCTGGTGACGTGTCAGTGACCGAGGAAATGCTGACCAACATGTTTGTTGGCAAACCCACCGGGAATTATGACCGGATCCTGGACTTTTCCTACCCGACCACCGGCACCCTGTTCTTCATCCCGTCAATAGAATTACTGGATGATTTCACGGAACAACTACCCAAACCCACCAAGTAGCGTTTCCTCTAAGCTGGGGACCTGGTTTGTGATGGGTTGACCTCCAGGGAATTTTGGGAAGAAAATTAAGATCCCCAGCTTAGGAGATCTGCTGGCGATCGTCTGAGCAGTTTGCAGCCTCCCAGGAACACTCCCCGACCCTACAGCACTGTTGCTAAGCTGGGGACCTGAACTGTCCCATGAATATTTCACCTAAAACCCCAGGGATTTCGGCAGACATAATAAGGTCCCCAGCTTAGATAATGTACTACCCTGTGTGAGATGGTATGTGGCGCCTTGGGTCGCCACAAAGCAATGGGCTGCAAACCCGATAAGCTAGGGACCTTCGGAATGCAGGTTCGTTTGTCCTGGCGCATTGCGGCCATTGAGGAAGGTCCCCAGCTTATCGACGTTGCTACCGCTGGGGTGCGCGTCGTAAAGCAGAAAAAATCCGGCCCCCAGAATGGGAACCGGATTCTTATCTATAACCTAGACCAGCAATTACTTGATGATCTTGGTGACGCGGCCAGCGCCGACGGTGCGGGAGCCTTCGCGGATAGCGAACCGCAGACCCTCGTCCATGGCGACCGGCTGGATCAGGGTGACGGACATGTCAACGTTGTCGCCAGGCATGACCATCTCGGTGCCCTCAGGGAGCTTCACAACACCGGTAACGTCGGTGGTGCGGAAGTAGAACTGCGGACGGTAGTTATCGAAGAACGGGGTGTGGCGGCCACCTTCGTCCTTGGACAGAACGTAGACGGAAGCCTCAAACTCGGTGTGAGGGGTGTAAGCGCCGGGCTTAGCCACAACCTGGCCACGCTCAACTTCTTCACGCTTAACGCCACGGAGCAACAGACCGCAGTTGTCGCCAGCTTCGGTGTAGTCCAGCAGCTTGCGGAACATTTCGATGCCGGTAACGGTGGTGGACAGAGCCTTGTCCTTGATGCCGATGATTTCGACTTCTTCGTTCACCTTCAGGGAACCGCGCTCAACACGACCGGTCACCACGGTGCCACGGCCGGTGATGGTGAAGATGTCCTCGATAGGCATGAGGAAGGGCTTGTCGGTCTCACGAACCGGATCCGGGATGAAGTCATCGCAGGCCTGCATGAGGTCCAGGATGGACTGGGTCCACTTGGGGTCGCCTTCCAGGGCCTTCAGGGCAGAGATCTGGATGATCGGGGCATCCTCGTCGTATTCCTGATCGGCGAGGAGCTCACGAAGCTCCATTTCCACGAGCTCGATGATTTCATCATCAACGTCGGGGGAGTCACACTTGTTCAGTGCCACGAGGATGTAAGGAACGCCCACCTGGCGAGCCAGAAGCACGTGCTCCTTGGTCTGCGGCATCGGGCCGTCGGTAGCGGCCACGACCAGGATAGCGCCGTCCATCTGAGCGGCACCGGTGATCATGTTCTTGATGTAGTCAGCGTGGCCAGGGGCGTCCACGTGTGCGTAGTGGCGCTTTTCGGTCTGGTACTCCACGTGAGCGATGTTAATGGTGATACCACGCTCTTTTTCTTCAGGAGCCTTGTCGATGGAGTCGAAGGCGAAAGCCTGGTTCAAGTCGGGGTATGCGTCAGCCAAAACCTTGGTGATAGCTGCGGTCGTGGTGGTCTTACCGTGGTCAACGTGACCGATGGTGCCAATGTTTACGTGAGGCTTAGTACGCTCAAACTTAGCCTTTGCCACTGTATGTCCTCCTGGACTTCATGGTGGCTACGAACCTCGCAGCCACAGGTTGATATGCTGAACCTTCTGATTCACCGTTTGAATTATTCATTCGGCAACTCATCAGAACAGCGATTACAAATGTGCCAATTACACGATCTTATGCGTTATCCGCGAGTTTTTCAAACTAACTCGAACCAACTCGCATCAAGTTCTTAAGAATCATTCATTTGGTAATGGCCGTGGCGGCCGTCACAATCCTTGCGGAGTTCCGGTGGGGCTCCAGCGGGAAACCTGATCGGAACCCGCGGGGCACTTCCCTCAGGCACCCGCCCAGGATAATGCGTGACGGTCAACAAGGCCATTACCGAAAATCATTCGGCTTATCCCGCCCACCATCTTGCTTGGCACGACAAGACAGTGGGCGGCGCAGGCTTATGGAAAAGCCTTAGGAGCCGTTGCGCTCAGCGATGATCTCGGCTGCCACGTTGGTCGGAACCTCGGCGTAGGAGTCGAAGATCATGGTGTAGTTAGCGCGACCCTGGGTCCGGGACCGCAGGTCACCCACATAGCCGAACATTTCGGACAGCGGCACCCGGGCCCGCACGACCTTTGCACCAGCCCGATCATCCATGGCGCTAACCTGGCCACGGCGAGAGTTAATGTCGCCAATCACGTCACCCATGTACTCTTCCGGCGTGATGACCTCAACCGCCATGAGCGGTTCCAGCAGCACCGGCTTTGCCTTGGCAACGCCTTCCTTCAGGGCCTGGGAGCCGGCCAGCTTGAAGGCCATTTCCGAGGAGTCCACTTCGTGGTACGCACCATCAAGCAGGGTGGCCTTGATGTTCACCAGCGGGAAGCCGGCGAGGTAACCGTACTGCATGGCGTCCTGAATACCGGCATCCACCGAGGGGATGTATTCCTTCGGCACGCGGCCACCGGTAACAGCGTTTTCGAACTTATAGATGGCGGACTCGCCTTCTTCCAGCTCGGATGCATCGGGGGCGTACGGCTCCAGGGCAATAATGACCTTGGCGAACTGGCCGGAACCACCGGTCTGCTTCTTGTGCGTGTACTCGATCTTCTCCACCGGCTTGCGGATGGTTTCGCGGTAGGCCACCTGGGGAGCACCCACGTTGGCTTCCACCTTGAATTCGAGCCGCATGCGGTCAACCAGCACGTCGAGGTGCAGCTCGCCCATGCCGCCGATCACGGTCTGGCCGGACTCGGAGTCCAGTTCGACGGTGAAGGTCGGGTCCTCTTCGGCCAGCTTCTGAATAGCGATACTCAGCTTCTCCTGGTCGGCCTTGGTCTTCGGCTCGATGGACACCTTAATAACCGGGTCCGGGAAGTCCATGGACTCCAGGATGATCTGGTTATTGGTGTCACACAGAGTATCACCGGTGGTGGTGTCCTTCAAACCGATGAAGGCGTAGATGTTGCCAGCGCGGGCCTCGGTCACCGGGTTTTCCTTGTTGGCGTGCATCTGGAACATCTTGCCAATGCGTTCCCGCTTGGCCTTGGTGGAGTTGGTGACCTGAGCACCGGGCTCAACCAGACCGGAGTAGACGCGCACGAAGGTGAGCTTACCGAAGAACGGGTGCACGGCAATCTTGAAGGCGAGTGCCGCGAACGGGTCGTCCACGGAGGGCTTCCGCGTCACAACCTGAGATTCGTCGTTCACGGCATGGCCGGTAACCTCGCCGATGTCCAACGGGTTGGGCAGGTAGTCGACCACGGCGTCGAGCAACGGCTGCACACCTTTGTTGTGGTATGCGGTACCGCACAGCACGGGGTAGATTTCGGAGTTGATGGTCATCTTCCGAATGGCGCCCTTGATTTCGTCGACGGTGAGTTCCTCGCCGCTGAAGTACTTTTCCATGAGCTCTTCATCGGATTCTGCCACTGTCTCCAGCAACTTCTCCCGGTACTCCTCGGCACGCTCCACCAGGTCAGCGGGGATTTCCTCGATGACCGGTTCGGCGCCAACGTCAACTTTGCCACGCCAGGTGATGGCGTTCATGTTGATAAGGTCCACAACGCCGTCGAAGGTGTCTTCGGCACCGATAGGCAGCTGCAACACGAGAGGCTTAGCACCCAGGCGGTCAATGATGGTTTGCACGGTGAAGTAGAAGTCTGCACCCAGCTTGTCCATCTTATTAACAAAGCAGATGCGCGGCACATCATATTTAGCGGCCTGACGCCACACCTGCTCCGACTGCGGTTCCACGCCTTCTTTACCGTCGAACACGGCAACAGCACCGTCGAGCACCCGCAGCGACCGCTCCACCTCGACGGTGAAATCCACGTGACCAGGGGTGTCGATGATGTTGATCTGGTTGTTCTTCCAGAAACAGGTCACGGCAGCCGAGGTAATGGTGATGCCACGCTGTTTTTCCTGCTCCATCCAGTCGGTGGTGGAGGCACCGTCGTGGGTTTCGCCCACCTTACGGTTGATACCGGTGTAGAAGAGGATACGCTCGGTTGTGGTGGTTTTACCAGCATCGATGTGTGCCATGATGCCAATATTGCGGACCTTGGTGAGGTCCTTAAGCACTTCTTGAGGTGCCACGATATTCCTATCTGATAGATGATTTCGTGCGTCGAAAAGCTCAAGGCTTTACGACGAATTACCAGCGGTAGTGAGCAAACGCACGGTTTGCTTCAGCCATCTTATGAGTGTCCTCACGACGCTTCACGGAAGCGCCCAAACCATTAGCTGCATCCAAGATCTCATTAGCCAAACGCTCGATCATGGTCTTCTCGCGGCGCTGTCTCGTGAACGTCACCAACCAGCGCAGAGCCAAGGTGTTGGCGCGGGCAGCCCGCACCTCAACCGGCACCTGGTAGGTAGCACCGCCCACGCGACGCGACCGAACTTCGAACTCGGGCTTGATATTGCCCAAGGCCTTTTCCAGGGTCAGAACCGGATCGGTACCGGTCTTTTCCTTGCACTTTTCCAAAGCACCATAAACAATACGCTCAGCAACGGACTTCTTGCCGTCCAAGAGCACCTTATTCACCAGCTGCGTCACAACTTCGGAACCGTATACAGGATCCTTGACTACGGGACGCTTCGGAGCCGCATTCTTACGCATTTTAGATTACTTCTCCTTCTTTGCACCGTAGCGGGAACGACCCTGCTTGCGATCACGAACACCCTGAGTGTCGAGTGCGCCACGAATGATCTTGTAGCGCACACCCGGGAGGTCCTTCACACGACCACCACGAACCAGCACCATGGAGTGCTCCTGAAGGTTGTGGCCCTCGCCTGGAATGTATGCGGACACCTCGATGCCAGAGGTGAGGCGCACACGGGCAACCTTACGCAGAGCAGAGTTAGGCTTCTTCGGAGTGGTGGTGTACACACGAGTGCACACGCCACGACGCTGCGGAGACCCCTTCAGTGCTGCGGTCTTCACCTTTGCAGTCTTGTCATGGCGGCCCTTGCGGACCAGCTGTTGAATAGTTGGCATGAACCGTCTTTCTATTTTCGGTATTGTGCTTTTATTTTTTGCCTGTCAGACACCGCTAAGACATAGGTCCCTGCCCCATTATCACTAATAAACAAGCAAAAATAGGGGCTCTTCACCGGGGCCGCTGCCGTGTGTCTTGGTAAGTTTTGAAAGCATTAGCCAATCGACCAAGGCCTTACTTCCAAGCAATACCACCTCACCATAATGGGGGTACTACCAGGCAAAACTTAAAGACTCCCACCACAAACATGTGGGACTATCGGGTAATACTATCTGATACTGACCACTAACGTCAAGCAGGTGAATGCTACCGGATACCACAACAACCACCAGAAACTCGGCCACTGTGCTTGCCCCAGGCCGTGCCCAGGGGTGTCCTCAAGGTTGTTCTCCCCCGCCCGGTAGTGCAATAATGCCACCCCCAGTGCCGGGGTAATGAAACACACTGCGCCCAGCATTCCGGCCGTGAGCATCATGGTATTCTCCCGGTCCCGTAAATAGTGAAACATGATGAAAAAGGCGTAAATGACGAGGCCAGCCGGAATAAATGGTAGCCATTGCCCTACCTGAAATATCACCAGCCACGCCAGGCCCGCGAGTACCACCACGACCTGGATCGGCCACGACCGGTGCGCGATAAACTTTTCCACCAGAAAACACACCACCAGGGCCCAGGCCAGGTTCGATGGTCGAATCGTGGCGAATCCGAACCATTCCCCGGTCACCACCCGGTCGTAGAACGGTTCGGTGATGAGCGCCAGGGCACATGTACCCCAAAGCAGCCGCCACTGGTTGTTGGTTTGGCATTCCTCCAGGTAGAGCCATGCAGCAATGGGGCAGGCGATGAGGCCCAGCAATGCCAGCAGCAGTTCCGCTCCGACCAAGGGCCCGAAGGTGTCAATGTCGGCTGTTGCCGCCACACCAGCCGGTATTAGCTTATCAATCCCTAGAGCGATGATAGATAGGCTTATGAATACGCCCACCAGGAACATATAGCGGGTGGTGCTGATGCCGGCGCGTCGTTGTTGTTTCACGTCTTCTTACCTTAGGCGAGTTTTCCGAGGTTCTCCTGTCGCCACACAAAGCTGCATCTGTTCTAAGCTGGGGACCTTCGCTGGGCCACCTGAAATCCCTGGGGTGCGGGCAGCCGTCAGCCGGGTCCCCAGCTTATCTAGTTTGCTACCCCCGCTTTGCGACGGCCCTCCGGCCGGAAACCTCGGCCCTCCGTGGCGATCACCCCACCCACCAGAAGGTAGCGTAATTGCTAAGCTGGGGACCTTCGCTGGGCCGCCCGAAATCCTTGGGATATGAAGCGCCGCAAATCGGGTCCCCAGCTTATCAGATGTGCAGCAATGCTGCACTTACACTCGCCAGGCGGCCGAGGCTCGCCATTCCGCCATGATGCGGGCAAATTCCCCACCGGCTCGCTCCAACTCCTGAGGCGGGCCGGCCTCAATGATGCAGGCGTTGTCCATCACGATCACCTGGTCGGCGATGCCGATCATGGCCGGCCGGTGGGTGATGACGACCGTGGTGTAGTCGGCACGGATCCGGTCCAGGGTGGAGACGATCGCCCGCTCGTTCTGGGAATCCAAGGCCGACGTGGCTTCGTCGACAAGCAGCACGTGGGCGGGTTTGGCCAGGCTGCGGGCAATTCCCACTCGCTGCCGCTCGCCGCCGGACAGTTGCGCACCCAGCTCCCCCACCGGGGTGTCCCATCCGTGCGTCAGCCGCGCCACCACGGTTGTCAGCTGCGCTTTCTCGGCTAGCCCATCAATGTCGTCACTGGTGAGATTTGGGTTAATTGCGAGAAGGTTGTCCCTGATGGTTCCGTCGCCAAGCGTAGATTGTTGGAATACCATGGTGGCGTTGCCGCGCAACTCGCCTATCGACGCCGGAACGTCGCCGAGGGAGATCGAGCCGCTGGTCGGTGGGATGATGCCGGCGAGGGCCCGCACCAGGGTGGTTTTGCCGGAACCCGAACGGCCGACGACCGCCGTGATCGTGCCGGGGCGCATGACCGCGCTTGCCTCGTGAAGCCCCGGGGTGCCGTCGGGATAGGTCACGGTGAGCCGATCCAGGGTGACGGTTGGTGGTTCGCTCATAGGTTCGGAATTGACGATTGGTTTTGTGTCCATTAATTCCTTCACATCTGCCGCTGCGCTGGTCATTGCCAACATTCCCTCCACCGAGCCCGACACCGTGGTCACTTGCTCCACCACTCGCAATAATACGATCACCAGGGTGGCCGCAGCGGTAGCGTCGATCACACCATTTTGAAAGGAAGCCCAGGCTGTGACACCAAAACCCAGAAGTACCAATTGCAGAACAAAGCTGAATAGGATTGCCGTGGGGATCTGCCACAGTAAAAGCCCAAGCAGCCGCCTATGCGTTGTCGCAATGGCATTATCCACCAACTGGGCGCCAATCGACGTGCCCCGCGCGGTACGAAGTGACGGCTGCGCCCACGCAAATTCGAACAGACGATCGTCTAATTCCTCGGTGGCCTGACTGTACCGTGCTTGCGACCTGGCCTCCAGGCGGGCGCTCCCCCACAGGGCGACCTGCATCAGCGCCCCGCCGATCAGAGTGATTGCCGCCACCAGCGGTGATACGGCGATAAGCCCGAGGCCCAAGGCAAACGTAAACACCACGGCCGTGATAATCGGCGTCACCATGAGCACCACGCCAGAGGTGGTGTCCACGGCTTTTGTCGACACCAGGGAACGCAGGTTTGCGGCCTTCGCCGGGGTGAATTTCGCATCAGGCCAGGCGGTCAGGGCCGCCGGAGCGTGCCGATAAATCATCCACATAATATTAAGTCCGAGGGTCAGGCCCAGGCGGGCGGCAAAAATGTCGCACCCCCAAGCCACAGCGATAACGACCAACAGCGCAAACACCCACTTTCCCGCCTGAGCCGGATGCCCGTCGCCGCCAAAGAGCTCGTAATTCACGGGGAACAACAACAGCACCGCGACTGCCTGCAGGATTGCGGACAACGCCACCAACGAGAGATACCCCCAGTAGGTCCGGCCACCCCCAGAAATGGCATGTAATTGCTTTAACACGAGCCCAGCCCTTCCGAATCTACGTTCAATAATGTGGCATACATTCCGCCACGTTCCACTAGTTCGGCATGGGTGCCCTGCTCCACGATCGTCCCCTCGTCAAGCACCACGATACGGTCGGCGTGGCGAATGGTATGCAGCCGGTGGGCAATCATGAGCACGGTCTTTCCCGCCAATAATCGGTCCAGACCTTGACGAATCGCCCATTCGGAATCTGGGTCGGCGGCCGCCGTGGCCTCATCCAACACCACGATGGGAGTATCGGCCAAGAGCGCCCTGGCAATACCAATGCGTTGCCGTTCACCGCCGGAAAGCCGATTGGTGTGCACAATGGTGTCGTAGCCTTGAGGCAGGGATTCGATCATTTGATCGATATTGGCCGCCGCAGCTACGGCACGAACCTCGGCGTCGGTGGCATCCGGTCGAGTGAGGGCAATATTGTCGCGGATACTGCCGTGAATCAATTGCACATCCTGCAATAATATCGTCACTTTAGAATATAATTCGGTTGCGGTGAGGTCCCGGATATCCGTGCCGGCTATACTCACGGAACCTCGTTGCGGGTCCCACAACCGGGCAAGCAACGCAGCCACGGTGGATTTTCCGGCGCCGGAGGGTCCCACGATCGCGGTGACCGTGCCGGATGGCAATTCCAGGCTGAAGTCGCGCAACACCGGATGCCCGGCACGATATTCGAAGGAAACATCGGAAAAGCACACGTACTCGTCACTCATCACCCGACGATTATCAGGTGGCGCGAGCTCCGGGGTTCCCAGCAATAACTCCAGCTCATCACGGGCACCCAACCCATTGAGCAGCCCCTCAACGTTCATGCCGATCCCCACGAGTTGGCCACCAAAGGCGGTGCCGAGAATCAGAAATGGGACCAGGTCATCGGCAGCGATCCACCCGGGCAAAAGCAAAAGCCAGCCGGCGCACACGAGCAACCCCAGCACCGTGATGGGGCGATTGATCATGATCGCTTGGATCTTGGCGACCGCGGTCTCCCGCTGCCAGTCGTCGTAAAAGCGCCCAATGGTGCGCAAACTTCCCGGAAGATCCACAATGGCGGTGGGCCCAAAGATTTTTGCCTGATCCCGGGTGGCGATATAAGTTTGGGTCTGCCCGGCAGCCTGCGCCGTGTAGCGTTGCCCCACGGCAATCTTGTCCTTATCTCTGCGGGCAATGATCCCCATGACCAGGATAAATACCGCAATAGGGATGAGTAACACCAGGCTAAGGCGCCATTGCACGACAAAAAGGTAACCGAGCGCGACGAGCGGCGTCACCACCGCCGACACCAGATCCAGCACGGCATGCGTGATGAGGTAGTGCAACGAAGCCACATCATCGCTCACGAACTTTTTCACGTCGACCGCCTTGCGATTGCCAAACCAACCAAGCGGCAGCACCGTGAGCTTCGACAAGAGTCGGCGGCGGACAGCCATTTCAAACCGGCTATCAAAATAGTGCATGCCAAAAAGCACCAGGGCGGTTCCCAGGGCATTGATGCCCATGACGAGGAGCGCAACAAGACTTGTGGCGACAAACTCGTCGCGGCTTCCGCCCCGGAGAAACAGGCGCGCAACCTCGGCAAATAAGATGAACGGCATGATTTCCAGCACGGCAACCAGCGCCTGAGCGATGCCACCCATGATGAGGGCGCGTCTCGCGGGCCTCAGAAGCGGTTCCGGCTGTTGTTGCTGTGGCGTAGTCTGCGTGGCCGATGTGGTCTGTGCGGATTGTGCTGGCTGTGCGGCGGCGCGGGACCGGCCCATGGATTTGCCGCGCACCCAATAGGCTTGCGCGTGCAGCATTGGCCGATTGATGTCGAATTCCCGTTGGAGCAGGGTTTTTGCCCGACGTGTGGTCAAAACTTCCGCGGTAACCCAGGCGTACCAGCCGGCCCAGTCCCTGCCAGCAAGGGCCTGCGCCAGCCCTTGACCATCCGGCAATTCCGGCACCCAGGCGGCTTCGATATTGGGCCCATCTGGTAGTGGCAGCTCGAAATCATGTTCGCTATGGCTCTCTAAGTAGACTACCACTTTCTGACCCTCGGGAATGCTGGCTACAATTTCGCATATGGCCGAGTATGCCGCCAGGTCTCCGAGGAAGAGGTATCCCGCGGGCGGCGGGTCCAATAGACTAAAGGCATCGGCGCCATAACGGGTGACCACCAGCTCGTCGCCTGTTTCGCAGTTCAACGCCCACGCAGATGCTGGACCAAGGGGTTGGTGGATAACGAAATCGATGTCAAAGGTACCGACTGCCGGATCCGCATTGATGATGGTGTATCCACGTTGAAATTGTTTATTGCCACCATCGGGATCCGGGAACCAGCCACGAATGAAGCTACCGGGCGTATCAATAATGTCTTGAAGTAGGGTTTCAGAGCGAAAATTTATTCGAATGAAGTGTTCCGCGCGGCGCTCCCTGCCTACAACAGTCATCACATGATCCTGTGACCCGAGCGCCTTCAGCACCGCCCCCTGGATTCCACGCCCCATAGAGGTCCCTTCCTTTCACTAGACCGACGGTCGGTTTGCTAGGTAATCCTAACAAATAATTGCGCGCATTGTCAATACCCCACCCAAAGGCTGCACTTCTTCTAAGCTGGGGACCCGGTCGACGGCAGGGGTTATGGGCGGGATTATGGGAGCGTTTCGAAAGGTCCCCAGCTTATCTGGTTTGCTACCCCGCTTTGCGACGGCCCCCAGGGCCGGATCCGTACCTCAACGCACTTAAAACCCCACAAACCCCCATACAGCAAATCCGATAAGCTAGGGACCCGTCGCACGACGGGTCCGTCACAGGAGTTTCCCCAAGAAAAAATCCCCACCCCGGAGGGTCCCCAGCTTAGAGAATATGCTACCAGCCGGTGAGGTGAGGGTATGGCGTCGTAAAGCAAAAAAGCTGCTTATTTCACCAATAAGCAGCTCGTCGGCTACCAGAGAATTTTGCACGACACTGCAACTTTCCCATTCGCCACCACCCCCCAAAGTAGCGACTCAACAGCCCACTATCGGGGGCAAAATTCATTGCCCCCGAATCAAACTTTATTTCAGAATGGAATGACTGTTTCTATATTAGCCCTTCACGGAGCCGGCCATGGACTCCTGGTAGAACCGCTGCATGAGAATGAACAGGATCACAATGGGGATCGACACGCAAACGGCACCAGCCGCGAACCGGGCAAACCAGTCCTGAATATATTCGCGCTCCAGCATGCGCCATAGGCCCAGGGAAACCGTGTAGTTATCCTGCGTGCGGGCGATTGCGCGGGCCAGCACGAAGTCCAGCCACGGGATCAGGAAGCCGGTGATTGCCTGGTACACGATCATGGGCTTGACGATCGGCAAAATAATCAGATAGAACACCTGCCACTTGGAGCAACCGTCCAGGTAGGCGGCCTCATCCAGGCTGGCCGGAATGGTGTCCATGTAGCCCTTCATCATGTAGAAGGTCATGCCTGCGCCGGCCGAATACACAATGATCAGGGCAATGTTGGTGGTGCTGCCGCCCGTAAGCCGCAGGGCCTTGAGGATGAAGTAAATAGCGACCACGGCCATAATGCCGGGGAACATGCCCAACACCAGGGCCGTGTTCATGTAGATGCGTCGGAAGGGGAACCGGAGCCGGGAGAGGCAGAACGACACCAGCAGCACGAAGCTCACGGAAATCACGCAGGTGAAAACCGCAATAATGAACGTGTTCATGAACATGCGCGGGAAGTTCAGCACCTCGGTTTCCGTGAACAACTGCACGTAATTATTCAAAGTGTATTCGGTGGGGAAGAAAGTCTGTTGGTAAGGAGCGGTGTCCTTGTTGAAGCTTTCCAACACCACCCAGACGATGGGCATGACCCAGATAATGGCCAGGATCCCGAGCAGCGCGTGGACTGCGATGTCGGTAATCCGGCGGGATGCGACTTGGTTGTGAAGTTTTGGTTGATTGGCATCGGTGACAACGGCGGCACCCGTGGTTTTGTCGGTCACTGGAATCCCTCCTCATTGCGATACGAGCCGGAACGGCGATAGGTGATGAGGGCAACCGCGCTGAGCACAATGAATGTCAAAATACCGATAACAGCACCCACGTTATAGTCGCCTCGGTCCACCGTGAGTTTATAGAGCCAGGTAATCAATAGGTCAGTCTTACCTGCTGACGCCCCGACGGGGGTTGGGTTACCGCCAGAGAGCATGTAGATCACATTGAAGTTATTGACGTTGGCGGTGAACGTCGTAATCAGGTACGGGGTGGTCACAAACAGCAGGTAGGGCATGGTGATAAACCGGTAGGTTTGCCACCAGGATGCCCCATCCAGGCGGGCGGCCTCGTAGAGTTCACTCGGAATGTTTTGCAGAATGCCGGTGATCTGCATAATGGTGAACGGAATGCCGATCCATAGGTTAATCACAATGACCGTCACCCGAGCCCAGGTGGTATCGGTGAAGAACGGCAGGGGGTCGTCGATAAGCCCGGAGCTCATGAGCAACCGGTTGATAGCACCTTGCGGCTGCAACATAGAGCGCATGACCAGCAGGGATGCGAACTGCGGCACAGCCACGGACAGGGAGAAAATTGCGCGCCACACGTTTTTCCCCACGGTGGTGCGGCGGTTAATCATCATAGCCACGAACATGCCCAGGAAGTAGTTCAGGAAGGTGGCGAAGAACGCCCACACCAGGGTCCAAATCAACACTCCGATGAAGAGGTTGAGGTTCACAATGCCACCGCTGTTGGAAAGCACCTTGCCGAAGTTTTCAAAACCCACCCATTCGAAATACAGGGTATGGCGGGAATCGTAGCTGGTGAATGCCATGGAGATCATGAAGATCAGCGGCAAAATGGTGAACAGTAAAATTCCCAGGGTGGGCAGCGTCATAAAGGTGATGTGCGCATCATCGTTGGTCAGCTGCCGCAAATCCTCCTGGAAGCTGCGGACAGTGCCGGTGCGCATCTGCGCTTCTTGGGCCTTGTAGGCGCTGCGGCAGGAGACGGTGGCAAACCAAATCAGGGCGACAAGGCAGCAGATGGCCACCACGCCATAGAGCAATACCACCACCGAGGGCGTGGTTTGGTCGTAATGCCAGTATCCGTCGATTTTTTCTTTCGTTTGCGCACCATTGCTGCCGAGTCCTGGCAATTCCAGGATTTTTTGCAGGCCAATGGTGAAGAACCAGATCAGGGCGGCAATTTCGATGGCGAGGAATATTAATCCCTTGGCCACTTGGCCGCGTTTCATATTGCCAAGACCAAACACTAACAGGGAGAGTTTGGTGTAAATATCGCCGTTCGTTTGAACGGTTTTCAACGTGGAAAGCATGACTTATAGTCCTATAGTCCTCAAATCGTCTTTCGGTTATTTATAAGCCTTGAACCATGCATCAGTCTTTTCTGCAGCGTTCTCCTCAGTGACCTCCCGGTTGAGCAGAGCTCGACCAAAGTTTTCGGCGGGGTCCCAAAAATCGGTCATCTTCTTGATCGTAGGCTGCAAAATGGATCCATTCGTCACCGTTTTAATGAGGGCAATAGCGACCGGATCTGCACTGATTTTTTCATCTGAGGCCAAGTTCTTATCCGCCGGAATCACCCCGTTCTTCTCGTAGTGCACCTTTTGCGATTCCGCAGAGGCGAGGAATTCCGCAAACATGGCGGCCTCCCGGGGATATTTCGTGTGCGGGTTATAGGCGATTGCCTTGGACCCGGCAAACGCCTTCATTTGGGTGTCTTGCCCATCAATGTTGAACATGGGGACCATGGCCACCCCAAGATTATCGCCCAGGGCTTTTTTGGCGTTTTCAGAATCCCAGGCACCGGAGAACACCACATCAACGCCTTTACCAAGCGAGCCTAAACCAGCGCCATCATTATCGTTGATGAAATTGGGGTTATTAACCAGTTTGACCAGGTATTTTGTCACATCAACGGCTTTGTCGCCAGCTTGGATGCCGGCATTCTCATCAAGACCATCTTCGCCGAAGAAAGTGGTGCCGGTAGCCGCATAGAAAGCGGGCATGTACCAGGAGTTCGACAGCGGGAAGGAGACTTTGGCTTTCTCTAGCATGAGGTCGAAGGAGTTGACTTCCTCGCTGCTGAGTTTGGATTTGTCATAGTAGACGAACCAGGTGTTGGGCTCGTAAGGCAGGCCATAATACTGATCGTCGGGCCCCTTGACCGAGTTGAGGAGGCTTTCTTCAGCGTATCCCTTCAACATCGCCTCACCATTGTCGGATAGTTGCCCGACGGCACCCGCGGACATCAGGGTTCCCAACTGGTCATTGGCGAATTGGTAAACGTCGGCGGCAGCAGCGGGGTCTTGCCCCACCGTATCGACAGCGGAATCCGGCGGAACCACGGAGTTGTGCCAGGTGATATTCAGTTCGGGGTGGTCTTCCTCGAACCAGGCTTGCATGGTTTGCAGCCAGGCGTCTTGATTTTTTTGGTCTTCCTGACTGGTCCATACAGTCAGCTCAATATTATTACCGGAGTTAGCAGAACAGGCACTAAGGCTAAGGGAGGCTAGCAGCGCAGTGCCTACTGCCGCTATAACCGTACGCTTCATAAATCATCACTTTCCTTCAGTATGCACTGAAATTTTCACATAGCATTTAGTGATGCTCATTACCAATGATGAGACAGTCAGAATAGATCACATCTTACCCCCATCAATCGTATTATTTAAGACTAATGTCCAAAAAACAGGACAAGAATCACATTCTCTCCCCACCCCTGTTACTTACAACACATTGCGCCCCCGCTTTACGACGACTAAAGCTGGGCCCAAGTCCCCTCCCAACTGCAACAACACCAGCCCCATCTATGCTCACGCTCATCCCCTGCACCACCACCCCCATCACCCCCACCGGTGTCACAGCCGTTTCGGCGGCTCCAGCTCAGGCCACTGATTTACTCCTCCTCACTAAGCAATGGTGCGTCCCCCGCCTCGACTACACCAATGCGACCCCCGAACAGCAGCTTGTCGTTCACATTCAGGCGGCCACGATTTCCTGCCGAACCGCCGTCATCAGCGGCCTGGCGGCGGCCCTCATCCAGGGCATCCCCACCCTCAACCAGGATCACGACACCCACGTCGAGCTGACCCTGCCCCACCACCATAGACCCCCTTCCCGCACCCAATGGCCCCTCATTTTCTACTACCGTGACGCCTACCTCCCGCCGGAAGACATCACCAATATCGCAGGCCACCGGGTCACCACCGTCCCCCGCACCTTCACCGACATCTATGCCCGACATGGTGAATTGGAAGCATTGGCCTACCTCGAATCCGCCCTCAACCGGGGCCACACCAAGCAGGAATTTCAGGACTACCTCACCACACACCATGGGCAATGGAACACGGTCAAACTCCAGCGCATTCTCGACCTTGCCTGCTACGGCATCGAATCCGTGCAGGAAACCCGGGCCCGCTACGCCATCATCACCCAACTGCCCACGACACTAGTTACCCCACAGGCCGTCATCCCAGTCCCCCACCGCACCATCGTTGGTAGGTGGTCGTTGAAGCGTGTGGATCTCCTCCTCGACAATTGGCTGGTTATTGAAATCGACGGACACAGCAAATACATTGGCGCTCCCCAGCACCGGCTCAATATTTTCCAGAACCAAATCCATCGTGACGTCCACATTTCCCGCCACGGCTACCACATTCTCCGCTTCACCCCGGCCGAAATAGCCACATGCCTCATCCCCACCATTGCCCGGATCCTCCAACTCCAACCGGCTGCCCCACCAACCAGACACACCGTCTACGACCTGACGACCACCATCCCCTACTGGTCTCACCAACAATAACGGGAGGATTGGGCGGCCTTCCCCTGAGCCACCCCATGCCCACATAGCCAAATCGCATCTGCTACCACCTATTTTCGGCTGATAGCAGGTGCGATTTTCCGCGATTAGGCCGTCTCCACCAAGACCTCCCCACCCAAATCCCCGGTAAGCTCCCGGTTGGCCCTCGGTAGCAAATCCAATAAGCTGGGGACCCGGCTTTCTCCCCTGCCAAGGCGGCATTCCACCAGGGAAAACACCACACCCCGGCGGGGTCCCCAGCTTAGCGGAAGTGCAGCCTGGCAGGGGACCTCGCTACATGTCCCTGAACAGGGATTCTGGCCCCTGGGGGACGTCGTAAAGCTAGCTGCAGCAAACCGGATAAGCTAGGGACCTCAACCCCCACCAGGCAAACGACCAGGGAAAACAGGCGCATCCAGGAAGATCCCCGGCTTAGCAACTATGCGGTACCAAGCACGCCTAGCCGGGGCACGGAGAACGGGGAACAGACAGCAGAACCGATAAGCTGGGAACCCGGCTACGGGCGGCGTGTTTGCGCTGGAGCCACATGGCCGCTCCACCAGGTCCCCGGCTTAGAAGAAGTGCAGCCCCGGCAACCCTGGGGTGGCCCTAGGGTGGCCCTGGGCGGCCTTGGGTAGCGCTCGGACAGGGCTGGGTGCATTACCCTGGGGGCATGAGCAACACTCCCCCACCATCAAACCCCGGCCTGGACCTGGAGTCCGAGATCCTCTACCAGATCTATCCCCAGAGCTTTGCCGACTCCAACGGGGACGGCATTGGGGACCTGGCCGGCATCACCAGCAAGCTGGATTACCTCGCTGACCTGGGAATCACCATGATCTGGCTCAATCCGATTTTTGATTCCCCCTTCAAAGATGCCGGCTACGACGTGCGCGACTACTACCAGATTGCGCCGCGGTACGGCACCACGGAAGACCTCGTGACCCTCGTGGAGCAGGCGCACCGCCACGGCATAAAAGTGCTACTCGACCTGGTGCCAGGCCACACCAGTGAGGAGCACGCCTGGTTTCAGCAGAGCGCACAGCCGGAACCGAACGAATTCTCCGACCGCTACATTTGGACCGAACACGCCTTCGATAATGGGGCGGGTTTGCCATTCATCGGAGGTGAGTACGATCGGAATGGCACCTACATTTTGAACTTCTTCAAGTCGCAGCCGGCCCTGAATTATGGCTTTCACCAGCGGAATCGCCCATGGCAGCAGTCACCAGACGCACCGGGACCCATGGCCACTAGGCAGGCCATGGTGGAGGTCATGAAGCATTGGCTCGAACTGGGATGCGACGGGTTCCGGGTGGATATGGCGGATTCGCTCGTAAAGTTCGACACGGAGGACAAGCAGGCGACCATCGCCGTGTGGCAGGATATGATCGGCCGGGTGCGCGCAGTGTATCCGAATGTGATCCTGGTGTCGGAGTGGGGCAAGCCCGAACTGGCGCACGAGGCGGGGTTTGATATGGATTTCTATTTGGATTGGGGTGACAACGGGTATCACCTGCTCACCAGGGAGTCCCCGGATCCGTTGGATCGCACGCATGATCGAAGCTTTTTCGCCCAGCATTCCGACACCCCGGCCACCGATTTCATTGTGCAATACGAACCATTGTATCGGCATGGATTGTTTAACATTATCAGTGGGAATCACGACACCCCACGCCTGGCCCCGCGCCTCACCGAGGCCGAGCGGATGGCGTTTTTCTTCTTCCTGCTCACCATGCCCGGCGTGCCCACCATTTATTACGGTGACGAAATCGGCATGGAGTACGTCAAGATTCCCACGAAGGAGGGCGGGTATGCCCGCACGGGGTCGCGTACGCCCATGCAGTGGGATAGCACCCAGCCCAACTATGGGTTTTCCACCGCCGCGCCGGAGTCCCTGTATTTGCCGGTTTCCGGCGGTCCGAGCGTCGATAAGCAGCCGCAGTTATTGGCGCTGACCAGGCAGCTTATTGCGATTCGCCGCGCCACGCCCGCGTTGCAAGCCAGCGCGCCGCTGGAGTTCCTGCCTGCGCCGCACCCCCGCCTGCTCGCTTATCGACGCTCCCACCTCACCATTATCATCAACCCCAGCGCGCAGCCGCTCGACTACCCGGACGCCAATGGCACCATGGTCGTAGGGATCGGCGGAGCTGAGCTCACCGAGGCCGGGCTGCACCTGCCGCCCACCGCCGCTGCGATTGTTGATACAGATAAATAGTCTGACCTATCCACACCACTGCCACGGCCCATTCCGTGGCTATTTTCATATGAAAAGCCCTTTTGCTACATTAATAAACCCTCATACTCCAAGCGTGTTGCAGATTTGCTAATTCGCCGTGACCAAGGATAACGAACAAATAAACATTCATAGAGATCATTTCGGTATATTTTAATTCTTTCATGATCCTGTACTTTATTTCCCCTAGTTACTAGCGTGGAGAGTGGATAACCTCACCGATTAATCTTCGTATTAATCTCGGTGAAAAATATTTACCGACCTGTTACACAATAGTTTTTGAGGAATAACGATCATTATGAGTGCTACCGGTTTTACGGACTCCCTCGCGGGCCCTAGCCTAGTTCCACCGGCACGCCACATTAATAAAATGGTTTTTCCTATGAACGGCGGGGGTTTATGACCGATGCGTATCGCTTACGTTAGTGTCGACCCTGGGGTGTCGGTCTTTGGTCCGCATGGTGCCAGCGTCCACATCCAGGAAATTGTGCGCGAATTTGCAGCTCAGGGGCATGAGGTTACCATTTTTACTACCCGGCGGGGGTTCGACCTGGTTTACGAACGGTATTCGCTGTTCAGCACGGTGATTGCGGAGGTGAATCAGCCCGGCGTGTTGGAGGTGAATTCGCCGCTGTTGGATCTGCAGCGGGTGCCGTTGATGGACTTAGCGCAGAAATTGCGTGTAGATGCGGATTTTCGGGGCGCGGTGAGCCCTTCGGAGATTCCAGGACAGTTGCGGGGTTCGGCGATTGGGGTTGCGCCATACCCGGAAACAGTGTCCGCGCATCATTATTTTTCCCCATTGCAGGTTTATGAGTATTTAGCCGCGGGTCTGCCGATTGTGGCTTCAAGTATTGGGCAGATTCCGCACGCGGTGGGGGACGCCGGGGTGCTGGTTCCGGGCTCTAATGCCAGCGCCCTGGCTCAAGCTTTGGTGAACCAGTCGCGGGGTATGTCAGGGTGGCGCCGGCATATAGGGCATAGGGGGCATAGAGGGCGGCATATGCGGGGTACGGCGTCATGAGCTAGCCGAACCTTTTCATCGCCACCTTTTGCAACCCATAACCCTATAACCAGCCAGAATCATCAGGAATTATAAAGAAGTAGGAATAACCGCATCATGGATACCTCGACTGTGCTTCGTACATTGTTGAACGATCAAGACCGTGCCGAATTATTGGGCCGGGATACTGCAATTACGCAGGTGGAGGTTGCGCCGGATACGTCGATTGTGTTGGGGTTGGCGGATAATCGGTGGGCTCGGGTGTTGTGGCCGACGCAGCATAGTAGTGCAAAGCGGGTGGCGGATTGGGCTCGTCATTATCATTTGTGGGAGTCGACGACACAGTTGTCGCGGGATATTTTATTGCAGCAGGGGGAGTTGAAGGCGGATGAGAAGTTGGCGCCGCATTTGGTGGGGATGGGTGGTTCGACCCGGGTGTTGCGGTATACGCCGTCGAAGCGGGTGGTGTTGCGGCATGGTAATCATGTGATTGAGGTGTCGCATCGGCGGTTTCCGCAGCATCAGATTACTGGGGTACCGACGCCCCGGAAGTTAGGGCCGGTGGCGGATCCGCATTTGGTGGTGCATGAGTTTGTGGCAGATCGGGATTTGTCGTCAGAGCATGCCCCGGAGTTAGATGCGATAGCGGGGATGGTGTTTGCGCGGCTGCATCGGTTGCCGCCGCCGGAGGGTCCGTGCACGAATGTGTTTCGGCGGTTGGCGGCGTTGGCTCAGCTGTTTCGGTATTTGAATCCGATTTTGGCGGCGCGGCTTAATTGGATTGCGGGGCATGTTGAGGAATTAGGTGGTACACCGGTATTTAGTCATGGCGATGCTTCTCCTGCACGGGTGCTGACTGATGGTACGCAATTGTGGTTGACCAATTTTGAGCGTGCTTGTGGTGGGCCGGCTGCGGTGGATGTGGGGTCGTATGTGGAGACGAGTGACTCAGAAGCTGGTGAACGGTTCATTTCTGGTTATACGCGGGCTGGTGGCAAGCTCCCGAATGCGCGGGCATTGCGGCATGCTCGGGCCCAGGCAAAGCTTTTGCGTATTGCGGATCCATTGCGGCAAGGCCATGCTGATTGGGAAACCGAAATTTTTGCTGAGCTTGATGCAGTAAAGGAGCTTGTATTATGAGCGCGTTGGACACGTTACGCCAGTTGCCCAAGGTGCGCCGCAGTTGGCCGCATGATGATGGCAGTATCACTGTGGAGCTTGTCGACGATGATTCCCGGGTGCGGGCCGGCCTGATTCATCCGAATGGGGTGTGGGAGATGGCCGACTATGGGGTGGATGAGAAGCTGCCGGATTTGACACCGCACGATGGGATTGTGAGCCATAAATGGCATGAGCATGCGGTGATTATGGATGCGGATCGGGTGTACGGCTATATGTTGCCGGAGCAGAATCAGGCGATCATTCGGGCGCATTCATTATTGGCGCAAAAATGCACGGCGGCGCATTTGAATGTGGCCCGGGTGTTGTCGCACACGGATTCGATGGTGATTTTGAATCGGCTGCCGGGAATTACGGTGTATGACTTTGGTGATGAGGCGGCACC
>ERZ772964.252-NODE-252-length-25951-cov-5.43192_pt1 | contig 25951 bp, 36 predicted proteins | sample MGYA00580675_ERZ772964 | MGnify/ENA primary metagenome ERZ772964 (study PRJEB29015, sample SAMEA2737941) | human oral metagenome | biome: human oral; feature: human-associated habitat; material: dental | place: China | collected 2139 ... | reverse complement strand
CCTCGCAGGCGCTGCGGATGGCGGCCCGGATCTCGGGGACGTCGTCGGGCACCAGCGCCAGGTCCGCGCTTATCCCGTGCCCGGCCAGCAGGGAGAGGGCGAGGGGGCCGGAGCGGTCCTCGGCCTCGCCCCTGGCGCACCGGTCGGAGACGGTGATGACGCGGGCGGCGAGACCCATCAGTGACGCGCGTTGGACGCGTCGCGGGCCTTGCGGACGGGGCGCCTCACCCGGATGCCCGCCGTCACGGGATCGGCGTCGGAGAACTGGCGGCTCGACAGCTCGTACTCGATGCGCTGGGGGCGCTGGGGGCGCTCGGGCTGGAACGCCTGCGGAAGCGGACGGTCCTGGGCGCGCGTGGGACGGGGCGAGCGCACGGCGCGCTGGGTGAAACTCGGCGGCTCGGGCGCCTCCGGGCGCGACTGGGGAGCCGCGGGCGGGCGCGGGGGCTCGGCCACTCGGGACCGCTGCGCGGAAGCCTGCGGACGGGGAGGCGTGGGAACGCCCTCCGTCTTCCCCGTCCCGGGGGCTCCAGCGGCCGGCGCCTTGGGCGCGGGCCGTTCGGCAGCGGCGGTCGGGCGCGAGCCGTTTCCCTCGCCGCGGGCCTGAACGGGCGAGGCGGACGCGCTGGCGCGCCTCGGCGGCAGACCGTCGCCGAGGGACAGCGGCTTCGGCTGCGCGGGCGTGTGCAGGCCAGCGGGCACGGAGGCCACGGGCTGTACGCGCACGGGCCTGATCGCGGGCACGGAACGCGTGACGGGCCCCAGGGCGGCAGGGGCGGAGCTGGGCGAGGAGGCCCTGTGCGCGGCGCCGCTCCTGCTCTGGTCGGCGCGCCGGTGCTCGCCGCCCTCAGCGCGGCGCGAGTCCCCTCTGCGGGAGTCCGCCCGGCGCGGCGCCGGAGGGGCCCCGGGGACCTGCAGGACGGAGGGCGCCCCGTTGGCGCGGGCGTCGGAGACCTCCTCGGGGGCCGACGCCTCGACGACGGGCTCATCGACCGGACCGGGTTCGACCACGCGCGAGGGGGCCGACATGACGGGCATCTGCGCGGCGGGGCGCTTGCCCGCGAAGAAGGAGCGGAGCTGCATCGCGGCCTCGTGGCCGAGCACGCCGCCGACGACCTCGACCTGGTGGTTGAGGCGGGAGTCGCGCAGGACATCGCGCACGGAGCCCGCGGCCCCGGCCTTGGGGTCCCAGGCGCCGAAGACGACGCGGTCGACGCGGGCGGACACGATCGCCCCCGCGCACATGGTGCAGGGCTCCAGGGAGACGACCAGCGTGCAACCGACCAGGTTCCAGCGCTTGAGGGTGCGGGCGGCGTCGCGCAGGGCGACGATCTCGGCGTGCCCAGCGGGGTCGCGGTCCTTCTCGCGGCAGTTCCAGCCCTTGCCGACGACCCTGCCCAGCGTGTCGAGCACGACGGCCCCGACGGGCACGTCGCCGGTTTCACGGGCGCGGTCCGCCAGGTAGAGGGCCTTGCCCATGGCCTCACGGTAGCGGTCAGTCAATGTCACATGTCCTAGAGTAGCGGCAATGCGCGCTATCGGGAACTTCAAGTGCTATGAGGTAGCCTTGAACCATGCGCATTCACGTTGCCGACCATCCGCTCATCGCCCACAAACTCACCGTTCTGCGCGACCGCCAGACCCCTTCCGCCACTTTCAGACAGCTGGTGGACGAACTCGTCACGCTGCTGGCCTACGAGGCGACGCGCGAGGTGGCGGTCACCGAGACCGCGATCAACACCCCCGTCGCGCCCACCGTCGGACGCAAGCTCTCCGAACCCCGGCCGATCGTCGTCCCCGTGCTGCGCGCGGGCCTGGGCATGCTCGAGGGCATGACCCGTCTGCTGCCCACCGCCGAGGTCGGGTTCCTGGGCATGCGCCGCGACGACGACACCCTGGAGATCGAGACCTACGCCAACCGCCTGCCCGATGACCTGTCGGGCCGCCAGTGCTACGTGCTGGACCCGATGCTCGCCACCGGGCACACGATGGTGGCCGCCACGGACTACCTCTTCGAGCGGGGGGCACGCGACGTGACCTGCGTGTGCGTCCTGGCGGCCCCCGAGGGCATCGAGACCCTGGAGAAGGCCGTCGGCGACCGCGCCGATGTCACCGTGGTGGTCGCCGCCGTCGACGAGTGCCTCAACGACAAGTCCTACATCGTCCCGGGCCTGGGGGACGCGGGCGACCGCCTTTACGGCATCGTCGACTGACGCGGCGGTCCGGCCCACCCCGGCGGTTGGGGCGGGCTAGGTGGGCCCCACATGCAGTCGGTGTCCGCGCCTGACTGGGACGGGGGGCGCGGCCGCGGGCTGCGCGCCGCTCCGTGGGGCGGGGGACGCGGCTACGAGCTGGGCGCCGCTCCATAGGCGGGGCCGAGCCCGGTTGGAAGGGCTGCGCGGACGCCCACATGCGGCCGGTCGCCGCTCCACCGGGTGGGGCCGAGCCCGGTTGGAAGGGCTGCGCGGACGCCCACATGCGGTCAGTCACCGCTCCATGGGGCGGGGCTGACCCCGGTTGCGACGGGGACGCGTCCGCAGCCTGCGCGGGAATGCGGAGGCCCGCCGGATTCTCGGCCCATCTGTGGTGGAGCCAATCAAGTCGCATAATCAGAACGCGCGGGTCCGCATCGGGGCAGGCAAAGGGTCATTGGGGCAGGCACGGACCCGCATCGGGGCAGGCAACGGGTCATCGGGGCAGGTTAACAGTCTGGTATTGGGGTAGGAAACGGGTCATCGGGGCAGGCACGGACCCGCATCGGGGCAGGCAACGGGTCATCGGGGCAGGTTAACAGCCTGGCATTGGGGCGGGCAACGGGTCATTGGGGTAGGAAACGGTGCATTGGAGCAGGTTAATAGCCTGCCCCAATGCGGGCTAGCCTGCCCCAATGCGACTCGCGGCGCCCGGGACTATCCACACCGCCGCAGAGGGGAGCAGTACTCGCCCGAAGTCCCACACTATGATCTTCCGCACTTCCGATCGAATAATGTTGAAAATGTGAAACATGTGCGGGGAAGCTTCCCCTATGGCTTTGATTCAAACAGATCCCACGCACCGCAAGTACGGCGTCGCAGCACTGGTCGGCGTCCTCGGAGGCTTCGTCTCCGCCATTATCAAGTTCGGATGGGAGGTCCCGCTGCCCCCCCAGGACCCCCGAGCGCAACGCCACGAACCCGCCCCAGGCCCTCCTCGAACTGCTCGGGATGAGCCCCCAGACCACGCACGCCTCGTACATTTTCAACGGGAACGAGGGCCTGCCGTGGATGTCCTTCCTGGTCCACTTCGCCTTCTCCATCGGCTTCGCAGTCGTCTACTGCGTGCTGGCTGAGCGCTTCCCGCAGGTCAAACTGTGGCAGGGAGCGGCCTTCGGGATCCTCGTTTACGTCGGGTTCCACATCGTGTTCATGCCCGCCATCGGCATCGTCCCGGCCCCGTGGAACCAGCCCTTCGCCGAGCACTTCTCGGAGTTCTTCGGCCACATCATCTGGATGTGGGTGATCGAGGTCTTCCGCCGCGACCTGCGCAACCGCATCACGCGCGGACCCGACGCCGAAGTCCCCGTGGCCGAGGCGGCCGCTTGAAAGCCTGGCCTCCGGGAACCTCCCGAGGCGCCGACTGGCGGCCGCCGCAGGAACCACCGGCCCGCCGACCGCACAGCCCAACCGCACGGTCCGACCGTCTGGCCCGAGCGCCGGCCCGCCAACCGCATGGCCCGACCGCTTGCCCGCCGACGACGCAGCTCGGGCGCCCCACCACCGGAGAACAAGGCCGAGCGCGCGAACGCCCCCGCTGGGATTCCCAGCGGGGGCGCCCCGCACCAGCACGGCGCCCGCGGCCCTCCACGGGCCGGGGCGGCGGCGATCAGAAGGCGGGGATGACGGATCCGTCAGTCCACGTCTGCTCGATGTACTGCTTGACCTTGTCGGAGTGGAGCAGCTGCTCCAGCTTGTCGATGGCCTCCTGCTTGTCGTTCGCGGTCTTCCACACGAGGACGTTCACAGCGGGGTTGTTCTCGGGGGACTCGATGACCAGGGCCTGGTCGGCGATGTTGAGGCCGCCCTCCTGCGCGAAGTTGCCGTTGATGACGGCGAAGTCGAAGTCGTCCAGGGAGCGCACCAGCTGCGGGCCCTCGACCTCCTTGAAGGTGAAGTCCTTCAGAGTCGTCACATTGGCGACGCTGGCGTCGGAGCCGTCGGCGGGCAGCTGGACGAGGCCCTGCTTGGCCAGCAGTTCCAGGGCGCGCGACTGGTTGGAGGCGTCGGAGATGACGGCGATGGTGCCGCCGTCGGGCAGCTCGGAAAGGCTCTTGTGCTTGTTCGAGAAGATGGCGAGGGGCTCCAGGTGGATGCCCGCGCCCGCGGTGAAGTCGTAGTCGAACTCGCGCTCGGCGTTCTCCAGGTAGGGGACGGTCTGGTAGAAGTTCGCGTCGAGTTCGCCGTCGTTGAGGGCGCGGTTGGGCTGGTTGTAATCGGTGTACTCGACGATGTCCAGCTTGATGCCCGCCTCGGCGGCCAGGTTGTCGTTGATGTAGGTGAGGATCTTCGCGTGGGGGGCGGGCGTTGCCCCCACCTTGAGGGTGACGGCGCCGGAAGAGTCGGAGCCCGACCCGTTCGATCCGCCGTTCTGGCTGGATCCTCCGCAGGCGGCGAGGCCGACGGCCACGACGGCCGTCAGGCCCGTGGCGAGGATGGTGCGCAGAGTTCGCATGGCTGTCCTGTCTTTCTGTGTTGGGATTGGGGACGAGGCGTGCGCCTCGAAGTGCGTGGAACTGCCCGGACGGGGCCCGGTGCTCAGCGGTGGTCGACGAGGCGGCTGATGGCGTCGCCGATCATCTGGATGACCTGGACGATGACGATGATCGCCAGGACCGTGGAGATCATGACGTCGTCCTGCCAGCGGTTGTACCCGTAGCTGATGGCCATCTGCCCCAGGCCGCCGCCGCCCACGGCGCCCGCCATCGCCGAGTAGCCGATGAGCGTGATCGCCAGGGTCGTGATCGACTGGACCAGGGAGGGCAGGGCCTCGCGCACCAGGACGCCCCAGCGGATCTGCCGGTTCGAGGCGCCCATCATCTGCGCGGCCTCGATCTTGCCGTGGTCGACGGCCAGCAGGTTGGTCTCCACCAGGCGCGCGAAGAAGGGCGCGGAGAGGATGATCAGGGGCACCACGGTGGCCATCGACCCCGAAGACTTGCCGACCAGGGCCTTCGTGAGGGGGATCAGCATGATGATGCCGATGATGAAGGGCAGTGAGCGGATCACGTTGACCACGACGGACACGCCCTGGTAGACGGGCTTGTTCGGGGTGAGGCCGTTCTTGCCCGTTTGGACCAGGAGCAGGCCGATGCCCATGCCGATGATGACGGAGCACAGGGTGGACAGCCCCACCATGAACAGGGTCTCCCAGATCGCGGGGAGGAACTGAGTGGTCAGGGCCGGGTTGTCCAGCCACGTGGGGTCGCCCTTACCCGCGGGGAGCACGGCCAGGTGCGCGACGGCGTTCATCGGTCCCTCACTTCCGCGTGGATGCTGTTCTTGCGCAGTTGCTCGATGATGGAGTCCGCGTGGTACGACGGGACGGTGAGCGCCAGGCGGCCCACTTGGATGTCGCCGATGGACTCGAAAGTCCCCGCCGTCACGTCCGCGCCCATGGAGGACGCCAGGTGCAGCACGGTGGCCCCCGTCGGAACGCCCGGGTGCGAGGTGAAGACCACGTCGAGCAGGACCGTCCCGGATGCCCCGGGGCCCGGGGAGGCGTCGGCGCCCGCGGGCACGTGCTCGACCGCCGGAGTGGGGACCAGTTCCCGGGCGAGGGGGCTGGCGGGGTCGGACACGACCTCGGCGATCGTGCCCGTCTGGGCGACGGCCCCGTGGTCCAGCAGGGTCACCGAGTCGCAGATCTCGCGCACGACCGCCATCTCATGAGTGATGACGACCACAGTGACGCCCGCGATGTCGCGCACCTGTTTGAGCAGCGCGAGGATCTGGGCCGTCGACTCGGTGTCGAGGGCGCTCGTGGGCTCGTCGCAGAGCAGCACCGCGGGGTCGTCGGCGAGCGCGCGGGCGATCCCGACGCGCTGGCGCTGCCCGCCCGACAACTGGGAGGGGTAGGAGCCGCCCCGCCCCGCCAGGCCGACCAGGTCGAGCAGTTCCTCGACGCGCTCGCGGCGCTGCGCCTTGGGGACGCCCGCGAGCTTGAGGGGGTAGCCGATGTTGTCCGAGGCGGTGCGCGCGTCCAGGAGGTTCGCCGCCTGGAAGACCATGCCGATGCGGCGCCGGGCGTCGCGCAGCGCCTTGCCGCTCAGCGTCGCCAAGTCGAGGCCGTCGACGACGACACTGCCCTCGGTCGGCCTCTCCAGGGCGGTCAGGCAGCGGATGAGCGTGGATTTGCCAGCGCCGGAGCGCCCGACGATCCCGTGGATGGATCCCCGGGCGACGTGGAGGTTGACGCCGTCGAGCGCGACCACGGTGTTGCCGCCTTTGACGGGGTAGACCTTGCGCACCCCTGTCAGGTGGATCATATGTTGCCTCCGTAATCGTTGGCCCTGATGAAGGCAGCATATGGGGGCGCGCCGGGGCGGCCAAATCCTCCGTTACAAAACTCCACAGTGCGGGCACGCGGAGAGCGCTCTCACACCCCTGGCGCCCCCCGGGCGAGGCCCACGCCTTTGACGGCGGCGGTGACGGGGCGGCCTCACACCCCTGGCGCCCCCGGCGAGGCCGCCCACACCGCTGCCGCTGCGGCGGCGACCGACGCCGCCCACGTGCCCACGGCGAGGACCACGGCACTTGCGCGCCTGCCGCCGCGCCACAGGTCGACGGCATCGACCAGGGCCGTCGAGAACGTCGTGAACCCGCCGAGGAAGCCCGTCGAGGCCACGTGGGCGGCCGGGGAGGAGCTCCACGCCAGCAGCAGTCCCGCCGCGGCCGACCCCACGACGTTGACCGCGACGATGCCGCACTTGCCCAGGAGCGGCGCCGCGTCCGCTGTCGCGCTACGGGCCCAGCCGTCGAGGCGCCACCTGGCGAGCGCCCCGAGCGCCCCGGCGCACGCCAGGGCCGCCCACATCACCGGGCTCACCGCTGCGCCCCCGACACGAGGCGGTGGCCCGCCCACGCCGCCACCGCCCCCACCGCTAGCAGCCCCGCCGACTGCGCGAGGGCCAGCGCCGCGCCGTGGGCGCGCGCGCTCCACTGGGCGGCTGAGGACACCGTCCACGCCGCGTAGCCCCCGTATGTGGTGAACGCCCCGGCGAAGCCCGTGCCCGCGAAGAGCTTGAGGCGCGCGAGGGCCCGGGCCCTTTCCGGGAACGCGGCGGAGCGCGCGGCGGTGAACGCCGCAAGCGCCCCCAGCGCGAAGGCCCCGACCACGTTGGCCAGCAGGATCGACCAGGGGGCGAAGAGGCCGCCCACAGGGCGCGCGGCGGCCGCGGAGTCCAGTCCCGCCCGCGCCAGCGTGCCCAGTGCGCCCCCGGCGGCGACGCACGCCCACTCGGGAGGCATCCGATGCTCGTCCATGCGCCCAGGATAGGCCGACTGGCCCGCTGCCGCGGGGTTGCGCGCACAGCGGCGCCGTTGTGCGGAACACGCGGCGCCCGGGCGGCGCGCCGGCCCCCGCCTCGTACACTGGCGCCATGACGACACCCGCCGGACGATTCGCCCCCTCCCCCACGGGGGACCTCCACTTGGGGAACCTGCGCACCGCGATCCTGGCGTGGGCGGCGGCGCGGCTGAGCGGGCGGCGCTTCGTGATGCGCATCGAGGACATCGACCGGGAGCGCGCGGGCTCGGCGCAGCGCCAGCTGGACGACCTGGAGGCCATAGGCGTCGATTGGGACGGCGAGCCCCTCGTCCAGTCCCAGCGCGCCCACGCGCACCGCGCGGCGCTGGAGGAGCTTGCCTCGCGGGGCCTCGTCTTCGAGTGCTACTGCTCGCGCCGCGATATCCGCGAGGCCGCGTCGGCGCCGCACGTGCCGCCCGGCCACTACCCGGGCACCTGCGCGCGCCTGAGCGGGGCCGAGCGCGCCTCCCGCCGCGAGGCCCTGGCCGCCCTGGGCCGGGCCCCCGCGCTGCGGCTAGCGGCGCCCCGGGCGCAGTGGACCGTCACAGACGCCCTCCACGGCCAGTACACGGGGCACGTCGACCAGTTCGTGGTGCGGCGCGCGGACGGCGTGCCCGCCTACAACCTGGCCTCCGTGGTCGATGACGCCTTCCAGGGCGTCGACCAGGTGGTGCGCGGCGACGACCTGCTGGCGCAAGCGCCCGGGCAGGCGCAGTTGGCGTCCCTGCTGGGACTCGCCCAGCCCGTCTACGCGCACGTGCCCCTGGCGGTGTCGGAGTCGGGTGCGCGCCTGGCGAAGCGCGACGGCGCGGTCACGCTGGCGGACCTGGCGGACCTGGGCTGGGGGCCGGCCGACGCGGTCGGCCTCATCGGGGAGTCCCTGGGGGTCCGAGGCGCGCGCCGGGCTGCGGACATCGCCGACGCCCTGGGGGACCGGGGGCTGGAGGGGATCCCCGCGCATCCGTGGGTCGTCGTCCCGCCGACCGGCCGCAGGCCGCACTGACCCGTGAGACGCTGAACGGGCATTCCCCCAATGGGATCGCGCGCCTCGACCGCGGGACTCTTCAGCTATGCGCCCGACTATGCCGGGACCATCCACTATAAGATAAGCAGAACCCCCGCCGGTGGATCGCACCGAGGGGGGCCGCTGCGCGCTCGAAGGGACTCGAACCCCCAACCTTCTGGTCCGTAGTCCCGGGTGGGGCCGACACGCCGTGCGACGTGGTCGATCTCGCGGACTGGAGGGCCCGGCGGGGCGCGCGTGCATCATAGGTTGCTGTGAAACGGTATGCGGTGCCGCCCGCGTGGGCGGCGGCCATCGAGGAGTGGGAGCGCGCGCTGCGGGCGGCGGGGCGGAGCGCGCAGACCATCGAAACGCGCACGGAGCATCTGCGCAGGTGCGCGCGCCAGGCGGGCGCGACGTCGCCGGGAACGCTATCAGCGGCGCGCCTGGTGCGGTGGGCGGGGTCGCGGACGTGGGCGCGCGAGACCCGGCGGTCGATGTACGCGTCCTTGAAGTCGTTTTACCGGTGGGCGGTGGAGACGGGCCGATCCGTCGACGACCCGACGGAGGTGCTGCCATCGGTGGCGGCGGGCCCAGCGGTGCCGAGGCCGGTCCCGGAGGGTGACTACAGGCGTGCGCTGGCCGCGGCGGATCCTCGCACCCGGGTGGTCCTGCGACTGGCGGCCGAGGCGGGGCTCCGGCGTGCGGAGATTGCGCAGATCGCCCGGTGTGATCTGGTTGCGGATCTGGCCGGATGGACGCTCCTCGTCCACGGAAAGGGCGGGCGAGATCGATTGATTCCACTCACTGATTCGCTGGCGCGCGAGGTGCGGGCGCGTATCGGCGCGGGCCCGTGGCTGCTACCGTCGCCGCGTGACGGCGGGCATCTCACCGCGCGACACGTGGGAAAAATCGCGAGTCGCGCACTGCCAAACGGCGTGACTCTGCACATGTTGCGGCACCGTTTCGCCACTGTCGTCCACACATCTACGCGGGACCTCATCACCACACAGCGGCTACTCGGGCACGCATCTGTCGCCACCACCCAGAGATACGTCGCCGTCGCGGACGACGCACTGCGCGGCGCGATGGGGGCGGCGGCCGTCTAACGGCGCCCGGCCTCCAGGCGGCGGATCCTTGCGTCGTAGTCGGCGTGCTCGCGGTCACGGGTACGGCGCAGGTCGGCTATTTCGTGGCCGATGCCATCAATTTGGGCGCCGTAGCGTGCCTGTGTGGCCTCGATCCTGTGGATCGCGTCAGCCATGCTTGATCCGTGGTTTGGCTCGGTGTTGGCGCGGGTGCGGCGGGCCTCCAGGAGGGCGGCGGTGGATGTGATGATTGCGCCGATGCCTCCGAGGCCGCCGAGTGCGGCGGCGACCTCGGAGAGGGCGTGTAGTGTCACTCGGCGCCGCCGGTGGGGGTGTGGGCGAGGGCTGTCCCGGTGCCGAGGACGGAGGCGGCCAGGGCGGCCCATAGGGGCGCGGTGGCCTGCTCGACGGCGCCGTAGACGACGAGGAGGGGGACGGCGGCGGTGATGACGCCGTATGCCCATCTGCGGATCTGGGGGGTGAGCCAGGGGATGGGCCGGGGCGTGGGATCCTCGGAGATCTGGGGTGTGGTGGCGTTCACTTCTGCTCCTTGGTGGCGTTGGCATTGGCGGCGGAGATGACGGCGGCCACCTGGTCCCTGACCTCGACGCCGACCCTGTTGGCGACGCGGTTGTGCCTCACCCAGGAGTCGTGCACGAGGGCGTCGGCGTGGTGGGCGGGCACGTGCGTGAAGCCGCCGGGCAGGATGTCGTTGTAGACCTGGGCCATGACGTTGTCGAGCGCGTCGGCGCCCGCCGTCTCGGTGATGAGCACGTATGCGGTGGAGCCCCACGGGGTGGTGTAGGAGATTCCGAACATGGTCTGTAGTCCTTTCGGTGTGTGGGTGGGTTCGACGTGCGCGGATGCGGCGTCGAGGGCTGGAGGGCGCAGAACGTGGGTCCAGGCGCCGGAGATGGTGTAGGGGTGGGAGTAGAACGGGATCGTGCGCGTTTCGCCTCCGGTGTCGTCGCCGGGGCCGTCGCCCCACGCGCTCCCGCCGATATCGCCTTGGCCGTCGATCCAGGCCTCGGCGATGAGGCCGCAGGGGATGAGGGCGGCGGTGTGGCCGACGCCGCCAGAGGCAGCCTCGCTGAGCAATACGTCGCCGGTGGCGAGGTTGTCGAGGTCGCCGCCGGTGGCGGCGTAGGGGATGACGGCCCACCCTGCGGCGGCGAGCTCGCCGCGCATGTCGCCGGTGTAGGTGGCGGCGCCGGTGGGGATCCCGGCCTGGGCGCACGCCTCGATCACGAGGGACGAGCAGTCGCATTCGTAGACGAAGCCCGGGGCGGTTACGCCGCGTGTGCGTTGCACGTCGTAGCGGTGTGGCTGGCTGTAGCCGCCGTCGGCGGTGATGGTCATCCAGATGAGTCGGTTGGCGAATTGTTCGGCCGCTGCTGTGGTCATGGCGTTTTCTTTCCTTTATACGCGGGGGGTGAGGGTGAGGGTGGCGTTCCAGTGGTGGCCGTCCCAGGTGAGGGTTCCGCCGAGTGGGGTGAGGGTTTGGGCGTTGGTGTTGAGCCCGAGCCATTGGGGGAGGCCGGTGAGGGTGATGTAGTTTTGGACGCGGGTGGTGGGTGTGAGGAGGGCGTCGATGATGGTGGAGTATTTGGCTTCGGTGAGGCGTGGGGTGAGGGCGGTGAGGTCCCATCGTGTGCGCTCCAGGAGGGCGGTGGTGCGGCTGATGAGGAGGTCGGGGCCGGTGGGGGTGCCGTTGGGGTCGGCTTTGAGGGCGGTAGTCAGGCGCATGGATGACTGCGGGCTGGGGCGCAGTGTTTTTGACCGGTATTGTTCTTTGAGCCCCCATTCGACGTCGCCGGAGAAACTTTCGCCGTAGGGGTAGTAGACGACTTCGATGAGGTCGATGCGGCCGCCGAGGCTGGTGGAGACGCGGACGCCGTTGGAGGGGACGGCGGCGGCGGGGATGAGGGGGTTGGCGTAGGTCCCTTCGCCCCAGGGGACGAGGGTCCACGTGTCGCGTTTGTCGGCGGCGGTGGTTTTGGTGGGGGTGTGGTGGATGGTGTGGGCGGCGGCGGCGAGGGCTTCGGTGAGGAGGGTCCAGGCGCTGAAGTTGGTGTTGTTTGGCGTGTCAGAGTTGCCGACGGCGCGGACCCGGGCGGCGAGGAGTTTGGAGGCGGTGGGGGTGAGGGAGGAGAGAGGGTTGACGGCGGCGTTGGGTTGGACGGCGCGGATGACGCGGCGGATGCGGTCGAGGGCGGACTCGGCGGGCCAGACGTTGACTGTGGGCTGGTCCCTCCACACGCCGCCGGTGAGGCGGTAGAGGCGGGCGGCCTTGATGGTGCTGACGTCGTCGGTGGCGGTGATGGTGGCGGTGGCCGGGCCGCCGGGGTCGGTGGGCGCGGTGATGGAAATGTCGCGCACGGTGCCGGTGAAGACGTAGGCGAAGCCGACGCCGGGGCGCGGGACGGTGATCCACATGTAGGTGCCGACTGCGATCGAGTCGGGGAGGCGCAGGGCTGGGGCTAGGGCGATTTCGACGGTCGCGGTGGTGGGCGCGGGGGCGTCGAAGGCGTCTTTTCTACCCCAGCGGATCGTCAGGGGCGCGATGGCCGTGGGGCGGGTGTTGTAGGCGGAGGCGGTGGAGGGGATGCGGCCGCCGACGTACACCGTGGGCCGGTTGTCGCTCATAGGACGATCCCCCCGTCGCGGATCGAGGTGTCCCAGCGCAGGATGTCGCGTATCTGCTGGGCGACGCTGGCTGGGTCCAGGGCGCCGTTGACGGTGATGTTGATGGTGTTGGTGACGTGGGGGGCGCTCTGGTGGGGGGCGAGGGCGGCGCGGGCGAGGCTGGGCGCGGCGACGCGGGCGGTGGCTGCGTCGAGCTCGATGGCGCCGCCGGCGCCGGTGGGCGCGGACAGTCCGAACCAGCTCAGGACGCCGGTCAGCCAGTCGGGCAGGTGGAACCCGGAGAAGAGGTCCTGCACCCACTGGTAGGCGGTTTTGACCGCGTCCACGACGCCCCAGAAAACGTCGACGACGGGCTTGATGAACCCCCACGCGGCTTGTGCGCCGCTCTTGATGACCTCCCACACGCTGTTGATGAGGTTGCGGAACCATTCGCATTTGTTGTACGCGAGGACGACGCCGGCGACGAGGGCGGTGATGGCGACGACGACGAGCATGATGGGGTTGGCGGCCATGACCGCGTTGAAAACTCCCTGGACGGCCGTCCAGGCGCCGGTGGCGACCCTCACCGCGGTTTGCACCCCGTTGTAGACGGCCATCGCCGCGTTGGCGGCGAGGATCGCGGCCGCGACGCCGCCGATCACGGCGGCGAGGACGGTCACGGCCCCGGAGTGCTCGGTGACGAAGCCGGCGGCGGCGCTCATGGCGCCGCTCATGGCCGTCACGATGGGGAGCAGGCGCTCGCCGAGGGCGGCGCGCGCGTCCTCCCACTTCGCGTTCGCTACCTGCTGGGAGCCCGCCGCAGAGTCGGTCTCGCGCGCGAACTGCCCCTGGGCGGCCGCCGTCTGCTCCGACAACAGGGCAAGGGTGACCTGCGACTCCGCGGCTTTGGCGGCTTCGCCCGTGAGGCCGTCGAGGCCTTCAGCGGCCAGCCGGGCGTTGATGTCGGCTTGTTTGATACTGACCCCGTACCGCTCGATGGGGTCGCGTTCGCCGCGCAGGAGGGAGCTCACGGCGCTCACCGCGTCGGCTGTGGTCCCGCCGAATGTGGCGGCGAGGTCGGCGCCGAGGGTGATGAGGCTGTCGGTCTTGCCCGCGATCTCGTCCATGGGCGTGCCCATGTTCTTGAGCTGCGAGCCCAGGACGACGCTGAGGTTCTGGTACTCGGAGGAGGCCAGGCCCACGGACTCGGCGGACCGCTGGGAGGCGTCGATGATGGCGGCGGCCTGGTCCTGGAAAACACTCTCAACGGCGCCCTGGGACTGCTGGAGCTCGGACGCGGAGGAGGCGGCGGCTGATCCGATGGCGCCGATGGCGGCGACGGCGATCCCGGCGGGTGCGGCCGCGCGGGCGAGGCCGTCCTCCAGTTTCGAGGCGGCGTCGGCGGTTTCGTCCAGGCCCTTCTTGGCGCCTTTGGCGTCGGCGACGATGCGGACGGACAGGATCGCCGTTTTACCCATTGCGTTCCTCCAGGATGTCGAGCGCGGTGGCGATGTCCCGGTCCGAGAAGGTTTCCCACTCGGAGACGGGGATCGCGGTGGCGATGGCGAGGGCTATCAGGAGTCGGCGGCGGTGGCCGCGCGGGTAGGGTCCACGTCGTCGAGGCGGGCGGTGGCGTAGGGGACGGCCTGGGCGAACGCCTCGAAGTCGGTGGTGAGGCGCCCGGTCCGGGTGAGTGCGCTCCATGCCATGAACACGGCGAACAGGGTGGGCGCGTCGGTCTGCTTGGGCCAGCCCTCTTTGCCGCGCCTCAGGTCCCAGCGGATCAGGTCGCGGTTGTCGGTCGCGACGTCGTACTCGCGGGCCTCGCCGTCGATGAGGTCGGTGACGATGGTGACAATGAGTGCTTGCATTTCATGCTCCTTCGATTTGGTTGATGATGTCCTCGACGGCCTTCATGTACTTCTCCACCCAGACGGGTTCTGTGGTGGTGGCGGCCTCGGAAAGGAACGGCTGGGCGCGGATGTGGCGGCGGGCCCAGCCCCAGTGGATGACGGACCCGTAGGGGACCTTGCCGCGCCTCGTCGATCCGGCTTTGACGATGGCGGCGGTGCGGGACGATCCGGGGCGGACGCTGGCGGCGAGGGCCCCGGACCGCTGGGGGGCGCGGGCGGCGCGGGCGACGACGCGGGCGGCCTCGTTGTTGGCGTCGCGCATCTGGGTCAGGTCCGCGCCGGCCGCCCGCATGGTCTGGCGCAGGCGGCGCGCGCCCTCGACCCGGTAGATGCCGCTGCGCGCCATCAGTTGGGCAGTTTCGCGGCGTCCTCAAGGGACGGGAAAGACGGGCAATCGAACTCGAAGTCCGTGGTGAGGTCGTCCCCGGTCTCGCCGCCGATCCCCACGGCCTCGATCGTGCACTGGCCGCGCACGGCCTTGGCGCCCTTCTTGGCGGGGATGAACTCAAACGGCACGGTCTTCCCGCGCATCTTCCACGTCCATTCGACGATGGACTTGTCCGCGCCGAGGTCTTGGAGGATCGTGCCCTTGATGGAGCACGCCTCGGTGCGCTTGCCGGGCACGGCGGTTCCGTCCAGGACCAGGGTCGCGCTGCCCGTGGTGACCTTGGGGACGATCTCGCATTTGGTGACCTGCTGCTCGAAGGCGAACAGGGAAGCGCTCTCGCCGAAGGACAGGGTCCCGGGGCCGAGTCGGTTGATTGTCGTGGTCATGGGGTGGTCTCCGTTTCCAGGGTGAGGTGCAGGGCCGGCAGTGGGTCCGGCGCGGTGTTGACCAGGGCGAGGGAGGCCGCGTCGATGGTGCCGGGGTTGGTGTGGGCGAGGACGCGGTCAAGCATGTCCCCGAGCGCGCCGAGCGCGGCGGCGTTGTCTGGGGCGACAAGGTACACGTCCCACGTGACGGCCAGGGCGCCGCCCAGGGTGGCGGCGATCGTGTCGGGGGCGATGAGGGCGCCGGGCACCACGACCGCCGTGGGGTCGGCGGTCGCGGCGACGCCCCACTGGGCGAGGAGGCCGACGGTCTCGGCGGCGGCGCGGTCCAGGGCGCTCACACCGCCACCGGCCTCGCGAAGGCGTCGATGCGCAAGAGCCTGGCGATGTCGGAGTCGTAGCGGCTCACATACGACGTTCCGAGCTCCGTCATGGCCTCGATGCCCGCCGGCGAGTTGCGGCGCCGGTACAGGCGCGCGGTGAGCATCGTGGCGCCCAAGGCGGTGTCGTCGTCCCACGTGGCCGCGGCCACGTGGGGCAGGCGCGCGACCAGGGCAACGACGGCGCGCGCGCACGAGCGCATCGCGCCGTCAGCGCCGCCAGCGAGCTTCGCCCACGAGGCCGCGTCGGCGGCGAGCGCGGCGGCGTCCATCAAGCGGCCTCGATCTTCAGCAAGGAGGCGGGATCGTTGACGATCACGCCGCAGTAGCCGAACAGGCCGAGGTCCAGGGTCCCGGTGGGGAGGTTGACGGCGTTGACACGAATCGGAACGGCGTTCTCGTAGAATGTGGTGGCCCTGGAGTCGCCGGCCAGGATGGTCCCCTCGGCCAGTGCCGTGTTGACGAAGAGCTTGAGGCCGTTGACGGTGCCGCTAGTTGTGGACAGGTTCAACCGGTCGCCGGCCGTGATCCACCAGGGCACTTCGTCGCGCTTGAGGGCGGTGAACTTCGCCCACACGTCGGGCGCGAAGCAGATGAAGTCCAGGCGCGCGCCGCGGGCGGCGGCGTTGCCGAGGGAGACGAGCGCGGAGGCCAGTTCGTTGGAGGCGGTGAGCTTCGTCGCCTGGGGCAGGAGACGCGCGGTGATCTTCGCCTCGGACGTGAGGGCGTAGTCCTCGACGGCGGCGGTGAAAAGGGACTCGATGAACCCGGGGTCCCCCAGATCCACGATCATGCGGTCGATCTCCCAGCCGCCCGCGACGGGGATCACGTCGGCCTCCACGGCCTTCGTCTTGGCCTTGTTCGACGGGACCTCGCCGCCCTTGCCCGACCACTCGCCGACGCGGGGGCGGGCCTCCCACTGCCAGCCCTTGACCTTCGTCGTCCGCCCCAGGGGCATGGAGTTCAGGCCCGAGATCAGGGGGCGGTCCGTGCGGCGGGCCTCCCACAGCTTCCCCAGCCACGTCGGGCGGCCCACCCAGGCCGTGCCCGCATCATCATCGATCGTGGTGATGTTCAGCGCGGCCATGACCGCGCCCGCGTCGGCGCCGGAGGCGATCAGGTCCACAACCTCCCGGGCGGCGGCGCGCACGTCGGCGGGGCCGGGGCGCCCCACGGCGGGCGCACGGCCGTTGTCGAGGCGCACAGCGCCCCCCGCGCCGGGGGCCGCGTCGGCGGTGGAGGCTTTGACGTCGGTGACGCGCGCCGTGTCGAACGCCGGGATCGTCGTAAGCGACACCTCGCGAACGATCGCGCTGGTCACGATGGCCGTCTTGGTACCGTGCACGTAGCGCACGCCGCCGTCCTCGGGGAAGGCGCCGACCGACAGCCCGTCGCGCACGTGGTTGGCGGCCGAGGCGAGGGCCTCGTCCCCCTGAGGGCCCTCGGGCAGGTGGAAACTCATCTCCAGGCGGTCGTCGACGATCTCGGCGCGGGTCGCGTAGCCGACGGCGCGGTGGTGGTCGTGCTCGATGCACAACTTCACGTTGGACAGGGTCTCGGGGAAGTGGAGGCTGCCGGCCTCGAACTGCACGCGGCCGGTCGAGGCGTTGGCGGGCTTGCCCAGGAGGGTCGCGACCCCCGTGATCGTGCGGGCCTCGACATCGACGGTGGCGGTCATGGCGGCGCGGATGACCTCGGGGGCGCCCTCGGCGGCCGCGATGGGGGGAACAGTGGGTGTCATTTGGGTTACCTTTCAAGGGGGATGCCCAGCTCGCGGTCGCGCAGCTGGTCGATGGTGTAGACGCCCGCGTCGAGCGCCGTCTTGTACCCGGCCATGCGGGTGTTGAAGTCCTCCCTGAGGAGGGCGTCGGTGTTGAACCTGGCCCACTGGCCGCGCGGGAGGATGTCGTCGAGGCTGAGACGGGCGGTGATGGCGTCCATGTAGGGACTGAGCCCGTAGTCGATCAACTCCCGGTTGCGGCTGGGAACATTGGAGTAGGTCAGGGACGTCCCCTCCACGGAGGCGTCCACGGTCCACGCGGGCAGTCCGAGGACGCGCGCGATGTCCAGGGCGGAGGCCTTGCGGCCGTCCACGAGCAGGTTCTCGGGCTGGGCGCCGTGCGTCCTCGTCTCAATGGACTGGTTGGTGTAGGAAACGCCGCTCTTGCGGCGGCTGGTGGCGTAGGCCTCGGTCAGGGCGACGGCCTCGTCGGGGGTCAGCGGGGTCCCGGACGTCTGGTGGAGCTCCACGGACGGAACGGGGTTCGTCGAGGCCGTCAGAGTCGCGCGGGCGAGGCGGGTGGCCGACGGGATTGTGAGCCCGGAGTAGTTCAAAACGCCCTCGTGGTGGGCGTCGATGCGGATCACGCGCGCCGGGTCCACGGCCTCCCCGAACGCGCGCTCGATGCTGGCGCCGTCGCGGGTGGGAGTGGCCTCCCACTCGGGGACCCACTGGACGCGGGCGGGGCGCCCCTCCGACCAGTCGGTCACCCGCCACCACGCGCGCCCGTAGAACAGCATCGCGTCCACCGTCCACACCAGCGTGTGGTAGAGACTACGCCCGGCCTCGGGCTGGGCGAGGATGGCGGGCGCGGAGGCCATGACCTCGTTTCCGCGCATTCCGATCAGGGGGCACTTCGCGATCGACGCGGCGATCAGATTCCGCCCCTTGGCCAGGGCTGGCACGGCCATCGCGTGGGCGCGCGTGGGCGCGAACGCCTCGGCGTCGAGGCCGTACAGCGCCGACAGCGTCGCAGTCTCCAAGGCGCTCGAATCCGACCACGGCGACGACACCGTGGCATTGCGGGTGACCCCGAACAGGCGTCCCAAGGCTGTGAACATAGTCGTATTGGACGCCCGGGTATTGACGTTCAACGAATCCTTCGGCGCGCCGCGTGGCACGCCGCCTGGCGGGCGCTCTGCGTATCGGGGTGGCACGCCGCCTCGTGCGCGCACGCCGCACGCCGCGCCGCCGCGTCCGACAGGGCCAGCTCGCGCCACCCGCACGAGCACACCACCAGCGTCGACGAAACCGCACGGTCGAGGCGGATGCGCGCGGCGCTCATGCGACCACCAGGGGCGCCGGCGCGGACTCGGTGTACGTCGCGGCCCGCAGAGCCACGGTCGCCGCGATCACGTCATGGACGGGGCCAACGGACTCGCGGCGGCTCCAGGCGTCGGCCTCTCCGAGGCGCCGCAGCGCCGCCCCGGCCAGGCCGCGGACAAGTTCGCGGTCCCCGCTGTGGTCCACGGCGCGGGTCGTGATTGCGTCGATGAGGTCCCCGGTCGCCGACGCGAAGTCCTTGGCGCCCAGCGCGGCGACCTCGATCCCCTCCAGGCGCAGCCGCGCCGTGATCGACCGGGCGGGCCCGGCGTCGTCGGCCCACACGCGGGTCACGCCGGCGCGCGCGGCGTCCTTGACGGCCTCGACGAGCCACCACATGCCGGGCCGTGCCACGTAGGGGCGCAGGTGCGCGCCCTCGTGGTCGGTCCACGCCGCCCAGATCGACGCCGCCGACCGGTCCGGCGCAACATCGTAGGCGAGTGCGAGTGCGCGCATGTCCTCGGGCGGCGTCTGATCCGGGTTCGCGGCGGCCTCGACGAGCTCGGGCGGGACGACGCTCTCGCCCTTCGCCTCGACCCACCTGTTCCCGAACGCGCGTTCGTACTCGCTGCGGGACATGGTCCGGGCGTTCTCCACGATGGTTTCCGCGTCCTGCGTGAAACCGATCGCGGGATGGAAGCGCGGAAAACTCTCAGGGTCGTAGAGGTCGAGGGCGTCGGGCGCCGACCACTCGAAGAAGGCGACCGAGGCAAGGGGGTCCGCGCACGCCTCGCGCCCCTTCTCGACCCACGCGCGGAACCACGTCGCGGCGGCGTCTCCGGCTGTTGACACGATCCACGTTTGGCGCTCGGCGCCGAGGGTGACCTGAGACCCGTTGATCGCGCCCATGAGGAACGCGCCGCGCTCCTCATCGAGGGCGAAAGCCTCGTCGAGCATCACGAGGTGCGGCGTCGCCCCATGGATCGCATCGAGGGTGGGCGCGAAAACGCGGACCTGCCCGCCCCCGTTCCTCCACCTGACGCACTCCGCGCCAGCGCCCTTTTTGATATCCACCAGCGCCGGGCACGTCTTCTCCACGGCGTCGGCCAAATCCGTCCAGCGGTCGCGCGCGTCCTTACCGGTCTGCGCCGTGTAATAAGCGCGCACGCCCGGATACCTCAGTGTCCGCTGCGCCATGATGGCGCGCATGAGCGTGGTCTTGCCCGACTGCCGCGGGACGGTGAGTACCACCGTCGGATACCGCCAGCCCCGCCCGTCCTCGCGGCGCTCGGTGACGACCCGTGCCACCTGCTTCTGCCAGGGCATGAGCGGAGTGCCCAGGGTGCGGGCCATGATCCCCACGGTGCGGGTCTCATGCGCCGCGCCCGGCGTCGGCGCCGTCGCGTACCGCGCAGCCGCGCCCCTCACTGGTCGGCCTCGCCGCGCATCGCCGCCGCCAGGGCGTCCTCCTGCCCGGCCTCGGGCGGGGTGGGCAGGGACGCGAGCGCCGCCATGAGCTGCTGCGCCGCCTGGGGGACGCTGGTCTTGGCCTTGGAGGCGCCCGCGGCGATCACGCGGGCCAGCTCGCGGATCAACTGGATGGTGGCCGCGTGCTCCGCGCGAATCAGGCCCTGAGCCCGCAGCGCGGCGATGGTTTCCTCCGCCGCGGCCTCCATTTCGGAGGGTTCCGCCCCCATTCCGGGCAGAAAATCAGTCATAATTCTTTACCTCCCCATGCCTGGTTTCCAGGGTTTTTTATTGGTGGTCGTGAGGGGAAAACGGGGCTGACGCGGGGCTTCCCGGGCCCCGCCGCTCAAAAAAAACCGCGCTCGTCCCTCGGTTGAACAAGCATTGAGGCCGGGCGGTCCTGCCGGGCGGCGTTGCATCCGAGATGCGCCGGACGAAGATTCTCAATCGCGTCGCTTCCACCGCGTGAGCGTGGGACAAGGTGATCAGCGGATGGCCAGCCTGATCGGGGGCCTGTGCGGTCGAGGTCTGTGATGGGCTCACCGCATAGGTGGCAGGTGGTGCCGTAGGTGGCCAGGGTGGCCCCCACCAGGCGCTGGGCACGCCTCCCACCCCACCCCCCGCGACGGGCGCCCCCACCCCTACCCACCGGTGACCACCTCCGCGATGACCTCCTCGGCGAGCGCCGCGATCTGCAGCGCGCGGTCGTACACCCGCAACTGGCTGCGGCTCATCGAGTGGCCGCTCCCGTTGTCCACGATCTCCGACAGGCGCCGGGCCTGGTCCCTGATGTCCTCCGCAGCGTCGAGGACGAGAACGCCGTTATCCATTGAGCAGCAGCTCCTTCGCGCGCGGATCGTTGAGCTGTAGGCGCGGCCAGCTCCGGTGATTGGTGCCGGGGTGTTTGGCCTTCATGTACTCGACGTAGGCTCGGGGGTACAGTTCCTCCCACGGGACCTCGCGGGCCTCCTCGTAGGCCTGGCGTTCGGCTTTGACTCTCGTTGCCTCTTTGAGGCGTTCAAGGCGCTGGATCGCCTCGAACTTGCAGCGGTTGCAGCGGTCGGGCGCGAGCCCACCGTGCGTGCACGTCGTTGCGAGGTAGCGCATGTACTCGGGTTCGTGGCGCATGGACTGTTTCTCCTTCGGCGGAACGACTGGTTTCGGGGCGGATGGGCGGGACGCCCGGGCGCCCTTCCTTCCCTCGAAGAGGGGGAGGGATGCGGCGGCTGCCGCATGGGCTTCCCGGGCCCGTTTCCGGCCCCGGCAAAGCCTGTAGCGCACAGTGCGCTTGATGCGGTCCATCGTCGCTGCGGCGCGCTCGCTGATGCGGGCGTCGCACCAGGCGCGGGCGGCCTCGACAAGGTCGGCGAGAACGGTCTTCACGATGCGGATGACACTCGGGGTGGGACGGCCCTCGCGGATGCCGCCCCGGTGCCATTCAATGATCCCCAGGTCCTCCAGCGCGTACAGGCCCTCGCGGGTCTGGCGCTCGCAGTAGCCGGTGAGGCGGGCGAGCTGGGGGGCGGTGGTCGTCGCCGTGCCCTGGCGGCCCTGGTGGGCGTCGTAGGACAGGTTCGCCAGCTCGCGCAGTACGAACCGCGCCGCCCGGTGATCCGGGCGGCTCAGCACCTTGCCCCACCCCGCGCGGGCCAGGGCGTTCGTCAGATCGAGCACGTCGCGCCCCGGCGAGGGCCGCAGGGAAGCCGCTGCGCTCATCGGCGGGCCTCCCTTAGTAGGTTGTCCGCCAGGTCCCGCAGGCGGTTCGCGTGCGCCGGGTGCCCCATGCCCTCGACCTCGTTGGCGAGGTCATGCATGCGCCGATGCATGTCCAGGGCCTCGCCCGCCCTGATCCACTCCTCAGCAGTCGCCCGCACCAGGGCGCGGGCCGCCCGACGGCGGCGCGCGGTATCGACCGGGCCGCCAGTGCGGAACGGCTCCACCGCAGTGGCAACGAGCTCCTTCGCGGCGGCCCTGCGCCGGGCCTCAATGTCCCTCATGCTGCCCCGCGTCATCGCTGCCCACCCCGTTCCCGCCCGGGCCCGGCGTCGAGGGCATCAGCGATCAAGCGGAGCCGCTGCGCGAGCACCTCGCGTGAGACGCGCGCACCGCGTATCTCCACCGCGCCGTCCATCATGACCCATACGGTGGCGACCAGATCGGGCCGCAGCAGGTCGATCACCTGATCCACCTGCACGATCTGTCCCGGCGTCATCATCGAGGACCACCCCCATCGTGCTCCTCACGACGCGACAGCCACACCGTCGTCGCCCCCAGGCACACGAGCATGACCGGAGTCGAGGCCGGCGACGGCGGTACCGGCGCGAAGCAAAGGACAATGACTGCGAGATAGCTCAGCAGCATCACCACGGCGGCGACCAGCTGCACCCAGTCGACCCGATACCTGCGTGGGCGAGACGGCGTGCTCATGCGTCCACCTCCTCGTCCTCGGTGAGGCGGGCGAGCGCAGCGCTCGCCTCCCACAGATGCGATTCCGCCGCCAGGACCGGGCCCGCGATCACACGGTCCAGCTCCGGGTCGGTGCCATCACCCACGGGCACGGACCACCACACCCGATCCAGCGCGGCGCGCGCCTCACGGACCGCCGCCGCAACCTCCTTGCGAGCTTCGACGTTCATTGGTGAACCTCCGTGTTCCGAGTGGTGAACCGCGCCCGCGCGGGCGTGGTTCGTGGGTAAAGTTGAGTCGTCCATCGACGACGAAGGGGATGAAGCACCATGAGCTTCACGCGGGACATGAAGAAGATCGACAAGACGTATGCCAGGCCGAAGGCGCGGGCCCACATGCTCGAGAACGCGATCCGTGCGCAGCTGGCGCGCGTGGACCACGCGACGGCCCTCATGGAGGGCAAGCTCATCGAGGATCGCGCGACGGAGGTGAATATCGCCGTACTCCATCGCGATCTGCGGGATCTGAACGAAGCGGTGGACCGCCTGGAGGCGGTGCTCCAGAAAGTGCGGCCCGCGACGTGGGAGGGCGGTGCTAGCCCCTACTACCCCTGACACCGCCTCACACCTCCATCGGCACGAACGACGCGAGCGAGACCGGCACACCGATCCGCCCCAAAGTGTCAATGTCTTTGAGAGACCAGGCGCGGGCGCCGGTGAGCTTGCGAGACAGGGTCGCCTGCCTCATGCCGAGCTCACCGGCGAGGGCTGCCTGGGTGAGGCCACGCGCGCGCATGAAGTGAAGCACCTCACGCGCAACTAGGGCATTGGAACCATGCATGGGAAATTTATATCCCAAATTGGAATATATAGCCAAGTCCAGAACGTCCACACGCACCCTTACATGTGGTCAGGTATTCCAATTTGGTATATGGTAGGCCCATGAGCACCGCAGAGATGACCCCGCCGACCGAAGCGGACGAAGATATTGACCTCGTTGATCTGGTCGCCTCGAACATTCGCGCTGAGGCGGCGCGGAAGGGCATTTACCAGATGGACATAGCCCGCGCCCTAGGAGTGAGGCAGACCACCATCTCAAAACGGTGGAAGGGCGGTCGTGCGTGGCCACTCGAAGACCTTCCCAAGGTCGCTGCCGTCCTTGGCGTGACCGTGGTGGATCTGGTGACCGAGCCGGATAAGCAGAACCCCCTCCGGTGGATCGCACCGAGGGGGGCCGCTGCGCGCTCGAAGGGACTCGAACCCCCAACCTTCTGATCCGTAGTCAGATGCTCTATCCATTGAGCTACGAGCGCTTCGCCGTTTGGCTGGGTACAAGGTTACACGGGAGGCCCGGGAATGCCAAAACGAGGGCCTGGGCTATGAGTCACACGCGCACCAGCCGCAGAACCACGGCGCTCCCCGCAGGGCGGGCCGTCGCATTGGCCCGCGATGCGGCCACCCGCGCGGGCCGGTGCCGCGGGGGCGTAGCGTGGCGCCATGACGGACCACACCGACATCCCCGGCATCGGGACCCTGCGCCCCGTGCCCGCCCTCGACCGCCTCGACCTGGTCGCCCCGCCGGTGGCGCGCGCGCTCACCGCGCTGGCCGCGCAGGACCCGGCCCTCGCCTCGTCGGCGCTCGTCGCGCCAATCGACCCGGATCTGGCGGACACCGAGACGATGACACGGGCCTTCGGAATGGACTTGGCGCTGTCTTCCAACTGCATCCTGGTCGCGGGCAAGCGCGCGGGCGAGGAACGGGTGGCCGCGTGCGTCGTGCGGGCCACGACCAGCGCCGACGTCAACCACGTCGTCAAGAGGCTCCTCGACGTGCGCAAGGCGAGTTTCTGGCCCCAGAACCGCGCCGTCGAGGCCTCCGGCATGGAGTACGGGGGCATCACGCCGGTGGGCGTCCCCCCTCAGTGGCGCCTCCTCATCGACTCCCGCTGCGCCAGCGGGTGGAGCTGCATCGGATCGGGCCTGCGCGCCTCGAAGCTCTTCGTGCCGGGGGAGCTGCTAGCCGCACTACCCGCGGCGGAGGTCGTCGACGGCCTGGGCGCCTGAGCGCACCGCGGGCGCTCGGCAGCACAAAAACCGGATGCTGCGCCACTGGGACGGGCGCTCACGGGGGCGCCGCGGACCGGGACCGTCCAGGGGACGGGCCGGGGCCCCTGGCGCTCAAAAGCACAAGCGCCACAAGCTGCGCCACTGGGTCGGGGCACGGGCGCGCGCTCGCGCGGGGGGCGCCCCGGAGGCGCGGGCGGCGGAGCGGAGCGCCCGGGCGGGAGTACGAGGATCCTCCGCGCACCCGGCAGCGCACCCTTATCCTTGCTGCATTCCTGCCCTGGGGAGGTTCGGATGATACCGTCACGCGGAGGACCGCTCCCCAGTGTACACGCTCCCCGGAGCGCGGCTCCACTCCGGGGGGCGACCCGCAGGACGCGGCCCAGGGGGCGGAGGAGGCCACGGCCCGGGGATCCGGGACCCATCCCCGGCCCGGCGCAACGCCAAGCTCGCGGCCCACAGCCCTTGCCGTGCCCCGAAACCCGCCACGCACCACTGCCCGACGCGGCGGACCGCTCCCACGGAGCCCCCGCCGACGGTAAACTACCCCCATGACGGAGCGCCCGCGCCCGGGCGCGGAACGACTAAGTTCGGCAAGACAGGGTCCGAACGCGAGGGCGGAGCGCCCGGGCGTGGAACGACTACGACGGGAACACGAGTGAATCCGTCCGCAGAAATGGCCGCACAGGACGCTCTGGCCGACAAGAGCGCCGCCGTCCAGAACGCGCGGAACAAAGTGGCCATGCTCCTGGACCGCCTCGACCGTCAGAAGCTGTCCCCAGAGCAACTCGACTACGTCGACTCGGTCCCCGCCGCGCTCGAGCAGATCTACACGGCCTTCGCCGCGGAGGAGCCCGAGTGCGCCCGCCGCGCTGCGGAAGAGGTCCAAGCCGTCCGCGACTCCGTCAGTGGCACCACCGCAGTCGGCTTAATCCTGCCGCCCACCCTCTTCATCTCCGGCATCTTCATACCCCCCTTCCCGCTGTCCTTCGCATTGGCTTCGGTGACGGGCATAGTCGTGCTGATCGTCTGCTACACGGCGCTCCTGGGGCAGACCACCAGGATGCAGCAGGTGAGCGCACGGGCCTGGGGACCCGCCAACGCCGCGATCAACGCCATCGGCTGGCGGAACCCCGTCACAGGAGTGAACTGCGGGCACTTGCGCAACGTCGAGGAACTATTCCTGGCGACGGCCTCCGACGCCGCGCGACTCATGCTGATGCAAGAGCACCAGCTCGAGACCCAGGCCGCGCAGTTCAACGAGATGCAGCGCCAGCACATCGTGCTCGAGGAGCAGTTGCGCAGCGCACAGATACACCGCACCACGGTGGCGTTCCAAGCGCAACGAGCCGTGATGCATTCGTCAATCACACCCATTAACCGCCCCTGAACGGATCGGACGGGCCCCTCGCGCTCGAAGGAGCGGGCTGGCGCCAACGCGCCAGCACCTACGGCAGGAATCTGCGGCGGGCACCTGCGCGACCGGGGCTGGCGCCCCCAGCACTGGATGTTGACACAGGGTGTTGACGCAAGAAAGCCCCGGAACCGCTTTCCGTTGCGGTTCCGGGGCAAAATACCTGCGGAGGATGGGGGATTCGAACCCCCGAGGGCTTGCACCCAACACGCTTTCCA
>ERZ772964.250-NODE-250-length-25985-cov-5.02908_pt1 | contig 25985 bp, 21 predicted proteins | sample MGYA00580675_ERZ772964 | MGnify/ENA primary metagenome ERZ772964 (study PRJEB29015, sample SAMEA2737941) | human oral metagenome | biome: human oral; feature: human-associated habitat; material: dental | place: China | collected 2139 ... | reverse complement strand
GGCCGAGCGCACCCGCAAGCTCGACTTCGAGGAGATCCAGATCCCGCCGGGCCCGCGCCTGGGCGGCGTCGTCATCGAGGCGAAGGACTTGAGCAAGGGCTTCGGCGACCGCTCGCTCATCTCGGGCCTGTCCTTCTCGCTGCCGCGCAACGGCATCGTCGGCGTCATCGGCCCCAACGGCGTCGGCAAGACCACGCTGTTCAAGACGATCGTCGGCCTGGAGCCCCTGGACGGCGGCGAGCTCACCATCGGCGAGACCGTGAAGATCAGCTACGTCGACCAGAGCCGCGCGGGCATCGACCCGGACAAGACCCTGTGGCAGGTCGTCTCCGACGGCCTGGACTTCATCCAGGTGGGCAACGTCGAGATGCCCTCGCGCGCCTACGTGTCCGCCTTCGGCTTCAAGGGCCCGGACCAGCAGAAGCCCGCGGGCGTCCTGTCCGGCGGCGAGCGCAACCGCCTGAATCTGGCGCTCACCCTCAAGCAGGGCGGCAACCTGCTGCTGCTGGACGAGCCGACGAACGACCTGGACGTCGAGACCCTGGGGTCCCTGGAGAACGCCCTGCTGGCCTTCCCCGGCTGCGCCGTCGTGGTCACCCACGACCGGTGGTTCCTCGACCGCGTCGCCACGCACATCCTCGCGTGGGAGGGCACCGACGAGGAGCCCGACAAGTGGTACTGGTTCGAGGGCAACTTCGAGGCCTACGAGAAGAACAAGGTGGCCCGCCTCGGCGAGGCGGCGGCCAAGCCGCACCGCGTCACCCACCGCAGGCTCACCCGCGACTGAGGGCGGGAGGGGGGCCGGGCCGCGAGGGCCCGGCCCCCCTCTGCGTCGACGGCGGTCCCCGCGCCACCGCGCCCAGTCCCCTCTGCCTCGGCGACGTCAGCCGTCCCCGCCCCCGGGCCCTCGTCGTCGGCTGCCGTTCCCGCACCGCCGCGCCCTGGGGGTCGTCGGCGTGCCACGTGGCGGTCTAGCTGTCCTCGCGCCCGCGCCGCCGCGCCCGGGCCCTCGTCGTCGGCACCTGTCCCCGAGCCCGCGCCGCCGCGCCCGGAGGGTCGATAGGGCGCGCCGATTCTCCCCGTAGTGTTGCCTTTCTCGCAGCTCGCACGTAAAGTGTGACTCGTGTCGCAGTGGAGAGCGGTGCGACGGAAGGGGAATCATGGAGACAGCACAGGAGCTCATCGAGGCGCTCGGGGGCGGGGAGAACATCGTCGGCATCGAGCCGTGCCTCATGCGCATCCGCGTCGAGGTGAGGACCCAGCGCGCGGTTGTGGAGAACGGCCTGCGCCTGCCGGAGATCCTCGCAGTCGTGCGCTCGGGGGCCTATGTGCAGCTGGTCGCGGGTTTGAAGACGGAGGAGATCGCGGCCGACATGAAGAGCCTCGTCGACAACGTGCCCCATGGCACACGCACGGGCCCCGTGGGCGAGTCGGTCTCCGCGTAAGATAGTTATTGATCACATCAAGACCCCGAAGACTGAGGCCCGCAGTGGACACCAACGCACCAGCATCATCAGATCTCGGCCTCCTGCGATACGTCGCGGACCGCAATGGAGTAGCCACCGGCTACTGGGACTGGTACGGGAACTGGATCGACGTCAGCGCAGAGTCCCTCCTCGAGGTCCTCCGCGCGCTTGGCGTCCCCGTGTCCCCGGAATCGACGGTCGGCGACTTGCGCGAGGCCGCGCGGCTCGTGGACGAGCGCGAGTGGCGCCAGACCCTGCCCCCCACGATCGTCGCCCGCCAGGGAGGGGGCTACGAGTTCCCCGTCCACGTGCCCGACGGCGCGTGGGTGGCGGTCCAGTGGATCCTCGAGGACGGGCGCAACGGCCACTGCGAGCAGCTCGACCGCTACGTCCCGCCCCGCACCATCGACGACCGCCTCGTCGGCCGCGCCACCTTCGACGTCCCCCACTGGCTGCCCCTGGGCTGGCACCGCTTGGTCGCCACGGTCGAGGGCGGCCTCGTCGCCTCCTCCACCCTCATCATCGTGCCGTCCTCCCTGGACGCTCCCGCGCTGCGCGGAGGCAGGCGGGCGTGGGGCGTCGGAGCGCAGATGTACTCCACGCGCTCGCACGCCTCGTGGGGCATCGGCGACGCCGTGGACCTGGCTGACCTCGCCGCGATCACGGCCGATAAGGGCGCGGACTTCCTGCTCATCAACCCGGTCCACGCGCCCCAGCCCATCTCACCGCAGGAGAACTCCCCTTACCTGCCCGTTTCGCGCCGCTGGCTCAACCCCATCTACATCCGCCCCGAGGCCATCGCCGAGTACGCGGCACTGCCCCAGGAGTCCCGCGATGCCATCGAGCAGTTGCGCGCGCAGACCGTGGACTTCGCCGTCGACGAGGATCTCATCGACCGCGACCGCGTTTGGGAGGCGAAGCGCAAGGCGCTCGAGATCGTCTTCGCCGCGGCGCGCCCCTACCGCCGCCAGTCCGACTTCGACCACTTCATCGAGCGGGGCGGGGCGGACCTGGCCAACTACGCCCTGTGGTGCGCCCTGGTGGAGAGGGAGGAGACGATCGAGCTGCCCGAGGCCCTGTCGCGCTCCAGCGCTCCCGCCGTCGAGATGGAGCGCCTGGAGGTCTCCGACCGCGTCGAGTTCTGGCAGTGGTGCCAGTGGATCGTCTCCCAGCAGCTCGGCGAGGCGCAGGCGTGCGCGCGCCGTGTCGGGATGAGCATGGGCATCATGGCGGACCTGGCCGTCGGCGTGCACTCCCGCGGCTCGGAGCGGTGGAGCCATCCCACGCTCTTCGCCGACGGGATCTCGGTGGGCTCCCCGCCGGACATGTACTCCCAGCAGGGCCAGAACTGGTCGCAGCCCCCGTGGTCGCCCAAGGCCCTCGCCGAGTCCGGGTACGTGCAGCTGCGCGACATGCTGCGCGCCGCCCTGGCGAACGCGGGCGCCATCCGCATCGACCACATCCTGGGGCTCTTCCGGCTGTGGTGGATCCCCGAGGGCCGCTGCGCCTCGGAGGGGACCTACGTGTACTACGACCACGAGGCGATGGTCGGCATCGTCCTGCTGGAGGCGCAGCGCGCCGGGGCCGTCGTCATCGGCGAGGACTTGGGCGTCGTGGAGCCGTGGGTGCGCGACTACCTGCGCGAGCGCGGGGTGCTGGGCACCAGCGTCGTCTGGTTCGAGAAGGACGGCGGGGGCTGGCCGCTGCGCCCCTGCGACTACCGCGAGCGCGCCCTGGCCGCCGTCAACATCCACGACCTGCCGCCCACGCAGGGGTACATCCGGGGCATCCAGACCACGCTGCGCTCCGAATTCGGGCTGCTGGTCGACGACGTGGAGACCGTGCGCGCCCAGGACCGCCTCGAGTTGGAGCAGGTGGAGGCGCGCCTGCGCGAGTACGGGCTCATCGACTCCGCCCAGCCCACTGAGCGCGAACTGGTCGAGGCGCTGTACGCGTACGTCGCGCAAACGCCCTCGAAGCTCGTCGTCGCATCCCTGGTCGACGCGGTGGGGGACCTGCGCCCGCAGAACATGCCGGGCACGGACGCCGACCTCTACCCGAACTGGTGCGTCCCCCTGTGCAACTCGGAGGGGGACGAAGTCTCCATCGAGGAGCTCCCGACGAACGAGCGCCTCACTGCGCTCTTCTCGCTCCTGCGCGGTTCCATCGACTGACTCCGCCGCCCCCGGGGTGCGTCTCCGAAGGGGTACGGGCGGGTTTGGTCCGTCGGTTTCTCCGCGGGTCCGTTGTTCTGCCGGAGGGTACGCCGGTTCACCGGTGGATCCGTCTCTGCGTCATCCCTCTTCAGCGTCTCACAGGAGGCGTTGAAGTGCGCCAGCTGGTCGGTCCGCCGCTTCGCCCACAGGTCCGCTCCCGCCCGCCTTCAGGATCCGTCCCCCCTGGTGTCGCACACAAGGGAGGGAATTAGACAACACTGGGCCGCACACAAGGGCTTGATCCCGCCCTTGTGTGCGGTTCTTGTTTCTTAAATCGGGGTCCTTGTGTGCGTACCCCGAGGGGGCGGCGCACGATCCGGAGCAGTCCTCCTGGGGTCTGGCCCTGGTGCGGGTGCTCCCCCTGGTGTGGACGCGCGTTGTCGGCCGTGTCCACGTTGATCGCGTCCGCAGCGCGCCCGGCCTTAGCGCGGGTGCCCCCCTTGGGTGTGGACGCGCGTTGTCGGCCCGGGTGCGAGTTCGAGGGCGCGTTGTCGATACGGACGCGCGTTGTCGGCACCGTGAGGGGGTCGTTGACATCGTGAGGGGGTTGTCGACACCGCGAGGGGGGTATAACGCGCGCTGGTGTCAACAACGCGCGTCGGTGCGGACAACGCGCGCTCATGCCGATAACGCGCGCCGGCGTCCGCGCCCGAGGCCGCCCGGCGATAACCGCAGTCCGCGCCCGGGGCCCTCGTCGGCGCAGCGCAGTCGCCGCCAGCAGTCGGCAACCACGGGCCGCAGTCGGCAATCGCCGTCAACGCCGGGGCCGCCGGTCGCGCGGACCCACTGGCACGGCATCGCCCGTAGGCGCACCGCGTCGGCGCGCCCCGCCAGCCCCAGCCGTGTGGCCGGTCAGACGATGGTGAAAAGAGGGTCCCCCGCGCCGATGGCCGAAGGGACGGGGAGGGCGGGCTCGATGGCCGCTCCGACGGGTTCGAGGACGACGACGGGGGAGACCACGTCGAGGCCGGAGTCGAGCGCCCCGGAGGGATCCCAGCGGCACACCACCTGCCCCGCTTCCACGCGCTCCCCTTGACGGGCGACCGCCTCGAATCCCTGGCCCCGCAGTGCCACCGTGTCGATCCCCAGGTGGACGAGCACGGCGGCGCCGTCGTCGGCGCGCACCACGAAGGCGTGGGGCGTGGTCTTCACGATGGTGCCCGTGACCGGCGCCAGGACATCGAGGCGCTCCCCGGTCGGCGGGCGCAGGGCCAGCCCAGGGCCGACAACGCCCCCCGCGAAGACGGGGTCGTCCACTGAGTCCAGCGGCGCGGCCTCGCCCGGCAGCGGGGAGCGCACGACCGCGCTCATCGCAGCGCGTTCATCGCGTCGACGATCTCCTCGGAGTCGGGGCCCACGACCACCTGCACGGCATCGCCCACGATGATGACGTCGAAGGCCCCGGCGTCGCGCAGGGCGCGCTCGTCGATGACATCGGCGTCGACGACATCGAGGCGGATCCGCGTGATGCACGCGTCGAGGTCCTTGATGTTGCCCCAGCCGCCCAGGGCGTCGATGATTGATTGCGCGTCGCTCATGGTTCCTCCCAGCCGCGTCGAAAAACCGCCACGCATGCGCGTGAATTTCCTCCCATGATAGCCGGTCGCGCCCAGCGGGAGGCGGAGGCTCGGTGACAGAACAGGAACGAGTTCCGACAGATCGTGCCCCGGGGCTTCCCGCCGCGCCGCGCGGCGCCCACAATGGTCGTGGGCCCGCAGACGCGGGCACAGGCGATGGAGCATAGGGAGCGACGATGACCACGAACCCCGGGCGCGCATGGGCGGCGGCAGACCTCAGCCTCATCCAAGCCGCGGCCCTTCTATCCGGATCCAGTGAGTGGGACTCCCGCCCGGTTCCCGCTGCCTCCGTCCCCTCCTTCGTGATGAGCGACGGCCCCCACGGGGTGCGGCGCCAACTGGGGGACGGCGACCATCTGGGTATCGCCGCCTCGGAGAAGGCGACGTGCTTCCCCACGGCGGCCACGGTCGCGAACTCGTGGGACCCCGCACTGGCCGAGCGGATGGGCGAGGCGCTGGGCCGCGAGGCGCGGGCGCTGGGCGTGGACGTGCTGCTGGGCCCGGGCCTGAACATCAAGCGCTCCCCGCTGTGCGGGCGCAACTTCGAGTACTACTCGGAGGACCCCCTGCTGGCGGGGCGCATGGCCGCGGGCATGGTGCGGGGCATCCAGTCGCAGGGGGTCGCGGCCTGCCCCAAGCACTTCGCCGTCAACTCCCAGGAGCTGCGGCGCATGGCCTCGGACTCGGTCGTCGATGAGAGGACCATGCGGGAGATCTACCTGACGGCCTTCGAGATCGTGGTGCGCGAGGCGTCGCCGCGCGCGCTCATGAGCTCCTACAACCGCGTCAACGGCACCTACGCCCACGAGAACGCGCACCTGCTCACCGAGATCCTGCGCTCCGAATGGGGCTTCGACGGGATGGTCGTGTCCGACTGGGGCGGCTCGAACAGCGCGGTCGACGCGGCCCGGGCGGGAGGCTCGCTGGAGATGCCCGGCCCCGGCCTGTACGGGGCGCGCCAGATCGTGGCGGCCGCCCGGGCGGGGGAGCTTGACGAGGCGGCGGTGCGCGCCCGCGCCCAGGAGGTGCTCGACATGGCGGCCGCGGCCGCCGCACTGGGCGAGGCGGATCCGGTGGACCTGGACGCCCACCACGAGCTCGCGGTCCGCATCGCCCAGGACAGCGTCGTCCTGCTGCGCAACGAGGGCCGGACCCTGCCGCTGGCGGAGGGCACAGGGGTCGGCGTGGTCGGCGACATGGCCCGAACGCCCCGCTACCAGGGCGCGGGATCCTCCCAGGTCAACCCCACGCGCCTCGAGTCCGCTCTCGACGTCCTCTCAGACGGGGCCGCGGGACTGGCCGTGGAGGGCTTCGCCCAGGGCTACGAGCGCCAGGGGGGCCCCGACGACCAGCTGATCGCCGAGGCTGTGGAGCTCGCCTCGCGCTGTGGGACTGTTCTCGTGTGCGCCGGGCTCGACGAGTTGGCCGAGTCGGAGGGCCTCGACCGCCAGCACATGCGCCTGCCCGACGCCCAGAACGCGCTCATCGGCGCCCTGGCGGCGACGGGGGCACGCGTCGTCGTGGTCCTCTCGGGCGGCGCCTCCGTGGAGATGCCGTGGGCGGACGGGGTCGACGCCATCGTCCACACCTACCTGGGCGGACAGGGGGGAGCGCGGGCCGCCGTCAACGTCCTCACCGGGCGGGCGAACCCGTCGGGCCGCCTGGCCGAGACCTACGCGCGCTCCTACGAGGACCACCCCACCTCGCAGTGGTACCCGGCGACCGGGCCGCTGTCCCTCTACCGCGAGGGCCCCTATGTGGGCTACCGGTACTTCGAGGCGGCCTCCGTCCCCGTCGCCTTCCCCTTCGGCTTCGGGCTGAGCTACTCGGACTTCGAGTACTCGGGCCTGAGCGTGGACCGGCGGGGCGCCCGCTTCACGATCACGAACACCTCCGACGTGGACGGCGCCGAGGTGGCCCAGCTGTACGCGCGCGCCCCCGGCGGCGTCTTCGGCCCGGCCCGCCAGCTCCGCGGCTTCGCGAAGGTGCTGGTCCCCGCGGGGGAGAGCCGCGAGGTCGCCATCCCCTTCGACGACTACACGTTCCGCCACTGGGAGGCGGGCCGGGGCCGCTGGGAGGTGGAGGCGGGCAGGTGGACCATCGAGGTCGGCCCCCACAGCCAGTCCGTGGCGCTACGCGCCGGATTGGACGTGGAGGGCGGGGTGCCCTCGCCGATCGATCCGGCTCTGGGGCACTACCTGGACGCCGAGGTCAAGGCTTCGACGGACGAGGAGTTCGCGGCGCTGCTGGGCCGGCCCGTGCCCGTCGCCCGCGAGGCGGAGCTCCTGGAGCCGGGCGACCCGCTGTCGGCGATGTCCCGGGCGCGATCGCGGTTGGCCCGTTTCGCGGCGCGCAGGCTGGAGGCGGCGCGCGAACGCGCCGACGCGAAGGGGATGCCCGACCTGAACATCCTCTTCGTCCTCAACATGCCCTTCAGGGCGCTGGCGAAGATGACGCGCGGCGCGGTCAGCGCCGACATGGTCGACGCGGTCGTCCTCGCCGTCAACGGGCACGTTCTGCGCGGGGCGGTGCGCCTGGCCAGGGGCTACTTCGCCAACCGCAGGGCGGACAAGCGCACGCAGCGCGAGCTGGACGCGCCGCGCTGAGGCGCCCGCCGCGCCGAGCACCCCGGCGCGGACTGGATCCGCTCCCGGACCCGGACCGCCCGGCGGGCGCTCCCGACCGAATCCCACGCACACCCACGCACGACCGGAGGAACCCCTCATGAACGCCCTGAGAAAATGGTGGAAGAACTTCGAGGACAAGCACCAGACCCTCGCGCAGTTCATCGTCTTCTTCATCCTGTCCAACGGCATCACAGTGCTGCAACTGGTGCTGATGCCCGCCTTCAAAGCGGTGTTCGCGGGCACGTCCCTGGTGGGCACCGCGTTCCAGTTCCTGCCCGTGGGGGTCTCCAACGGGCAGACCATCTACCTCTTCGACTACCCCGCCGGCGCCATCCAGTCCGGCGGCGGGGGCGGCCTGGCGTACTTCCTGGCCGTGGAGATCACACTGCTGATCGCCCAGGTCATCAACTTCTTCGCGCAGCGCTCCATCACCTTCAAGTCGAACTCGTCGATCCTCAGGGCGGCGCTGTGGTACGCGGTGGCCTACGTGGTCATCACGGTGGTGGCCGCCGCCCTGCAGGTCCTGTACAAGGAGCCGATCTACGCGTGGAGCATCTCCGCAATGGGCCCGGGGGGCGAGACCTTCGCCGACGTCGTCACCATGTTCATCAACGCCGCGGTCTCCTTCTGGGTGTTCTTCCCGATCTTCAAGGTGATCTTCCGCGACGACCCCGCCCCCGACCAGGGCGGAACGGCGGATGAGGGGGCCGGCGCACAGTAAGATGTGAGGGCACCGCGCCCCCATCAAGGAGAGCCCCACATGCCAGCACCGCTGCTCACAGTCATCGTCCCCTCCTACAACTCGCAGGACTACCTGGACCGGGCGATGACCAGCCTGGTCGGTTACGGCGACGAGGTCGAGGTCATCATCGTCGACGACGGGTCGAAGGACGCGACGGGCGGCATCGCCGACGACTGGGCCTCGCGCTACGGCTCCGTCCGCGTCATCCACCAGGAGAACAAGGGCCACGGCGGCGCCGTCAACGCGGGCGTCGCGGCGGCCGCAGGCACGCACGTGCGGGTCGTCGACTCCGACGACTGGTTGGACCGCAAGGCCCTGGCGGCCGTGCTTGACGTGCTGCGCGAGGAGCGCGCGGCCGGGCGCGAACTGGACCTGCTGGTCACCAACTACGTGTACGAGAAGCAGGGGAAGGCGCACAAGGCCGTCATCCGCTACCGCAACGTGCTGCCGCGCGGCCGCGTCTTCGGGTGGGGGCAGGTGCGGCGCTGCCGCTACGACCAGTACCTTATGATGCACGCGCTGACGCTGCGCACCGAGGTGGTGCGCGCCTCGGGCCTTTCCCTGCCCGAGCACACGTTCTACGTGGACTACCTGTACTCGCACGTGCCCCTGCCCCACGTGCGCACCATCCGGTACCTGGACGTGGACCTGTACCGCTACTTCATCGGCCGCGACGACCAGTCCGTCAACGAGAAGGTCATGATCTCGCGCCTGGACCAGTTGGCCCGCGTCAACAGGCTGATGGCCCAGGCCGTCCCCCCGCGGGACTCGGTGGACGAGCGCCTGTGGCGGTACATGGTGCACTACCTGCGCATCAACGCCGTGGTGTGCTCGGTGATGGCGCAGCTGTCGGGCACACCCGAGCACCTGGCCCTCAAGGACGCGATCTGGCTGGACATGGAGATGGTGAACCCGCAGGCCACGGCCGCGATCGTCCGGGATCCGCTGGCCGCCCTGGTGCGCCACGGCTCGCCGCGCGTGATCCGCGCGGGCTACGCGGTGGTGCGGGCGGTCCTCGGATTCAACTGAGCGCGGCCGCCCCCGGCCGGGGCGCGCCCACGGCCGTCATCGCTCCTGGAGGGGGGAGGCCGAGGGCAGCAGGACCGTCAGGGTGAACCAGTGGTCCTCCGCCCTGGTGGCGGCCTGGCCGCCGTACTTGCGGGCCGTCCACTGTATCGACTTCACGCCCCAGCCGTGCCGCACCCCGTCGGCTTTGATCGTCGTGAGGCGCCCGCCCGCGTCGGTGCTCAGGCGCCCGTCGAACCAGTTGTCGACGCGTATGACGACCATCTCCCCCCGGCGGAAGAGGGCGAGTTCAATGAGGCGCTTGGCCGGGTCGGGCACCCTGCGGGAGGCCTCGATCGCGTTGTCCAGGGCGTTGCCGAAGAGGGTGGCGATGTCCATCGACGACATGCCCGCCAGGAGGGACCCGTCCGCGACCGCTGTGAAGTTGATGCCCTCGGCGCCGCACACCCGCCCCTTCGTCGTCAGGACCACGTCCAGGACCGGGTTCCCGCTGTGGTACTGCTGGCCGATCCGCGCGATCTGGGACTCGAGCTCCTCGAAGGAGGCGGCGGCCCGCCCCGGATCCAGTTCGGCGCGGATCGCGGCCACCTGGTGCTTGAGGTCGTGGTGGGCGCGGGCCACTTGCTCCATGTCGGCCCTCGCCGACAGGTACTGGTGGTGCTGGGCCTCCAGGGAGGCTTGGATCGAGGCCAGCTCGCGCTCCATGGCGCTCTGCTGGATGCGCTCGAACTGGGCGAAGAGGATCGCGTAGCCGCCCAGGTCGACGAGCGTGCGGATGTAGAAGACCTCGAGCCCCGCCCGCCCCGAGAAGGGGGTCTGCGTGGAGACGAAGCTGAGGTTCGACAGGGCGAAGACCGCCACGCCGATCACGAGGGCTGCGACGAGGTCGCCTCGCCTGAGCGCGGGCAGCGCCCCCTGCCGCAGGACGCGCCGCTCGCAGTAGTGGACGGTCCCCAGGCACGCGGCGGCGATAGCGGTGAAGCCGCCGAGGGCCTCGGGCCGCCATATGGGCGCGGTGGCGTGGAAGTAGACGACGACCTGCCACGCGAGGGAGGCCGCCAGCTCGGCGACGACGAAGGCGCGGGCGCTCGTGTGCGTCACCCACCGCCAGTCCATCGTGGTGCCGATCCTGATCGTGCCCCACACCAGCGCGAAGGCGAGGACCATGCCGGGCACCCACAGGGACAGGGGCGCGCGGCCCAGGAGCTCCTGTGTGATGGCGAAGGCGGGCAGTCCGCCCGCCGCAGCGAGCGCGAGGCGCCAGCGCGGGACCGGGCGCGCGGGGGAGGGATCGTGGGAGGAGGCGCGCGCGACGGCGGTCACGTAGACGAGGGCAGCCCCCCACTCGGCCAGCGCCGTGAAGAGGCGGGGGATGTCGGGGAGCGACTCGAGCATCTCACCGGATCCCGCCGGCGTAGGCGGCCAGCGCGCTCATGAACGCCTTCTTGCGGGGGCGCGAGACGCGCAGCCGGTCCCCGTTCGTCATGAGGCACTCCTGGTCGGCGACTCCGCGCACGTGCCTGAGGGACACCAGGTAGCACGAGTTCGAGCGGAAGAAGTCCATGCCCTCCAGCCGGGCCTCCATCGCCTTGAGGGTGGAGACGATGGAGATGGCGGCGCCGTCTGTGGTGTGGACGGTGAGGCGGTGCTTGATGGACTCGACGTAGACGATGTCCGCCACGGGCACGCGGTGGGCGGCCGCGCCGGACTGGAGCAGCACGGATGCCCCCTGCCGTTTCGCGAGCGCTTCGAGGCAGCGGTCGAGCTCCTGGGAGAAGGCGAACCAGGGGAGGGGTTTGAGCAGGTAGGACAGTGCGCCGACCTGGTACCCGTTGATGGCGAACTGCGGGGCGGAGGTGATGAAGACGAGGATGGCCTCCTGGTCGACCTCGCGGACCGCCCGGGCGGCGGTCATCCCGTCCAAGTGCTCCATCTGGATGTCCATCAGGATGATGTCGTACACGGGCTTGTAGTCGCCGATGAGCGCCGCGCCGTCCTCGAAGTGGGTCACGTCGAAGCGGAGGCCGTGCTCGTCGCCGTAGCGCCTGATGTAATCGGACAGGAGCGCGCGCGAGGCGGCCTCGTCCTCGACGACCGCGATCCGTACCATTGGAGAACCCCTCCCCGCGTTGCCTTCCACTCCAAGGGTATCCGAGCGCCGCCGGACCGGCGCGGCGCGTCCGGCGCGGATGGGTGGGATACGCCGGCGCGCGGGCGGGCGGGTCCCGCGCGTCCAGCGGGGACGGATGAGATGGGCCAGCGCGCGGGCGGGTGGGGCCAGTAGGATCGGGGGAGGCAACCGGAAAGGGGAGCGGCGTGGATCTGCTCGTTGTTGGATCGGGCTTCTTCGGCCTGACAGTCGCCCGCGAGGCGGCGGAGCGCTTCGGCATGGACGTCACCGTCATCGAACGGCGCGACCACATCGGGGGCAACGCGCACTCGTCGATCGACCCCGCCACAGGCGTCGAGGTCCACCGCTACGGCACCCACCTCTTCCACACCTCGAACGAGCGCGTGTGGGACTACGCGAACCGCTTCACGGCCTTCAACTCCTACCAGCACCGCGTCTACGCGAACCACGGCGGTGTCGTCTACCCGCTGCCCATCAACCTGGGGACGATCAACCAGTTCTTCGGCAGCGCCATGGGGCCCCAGGAGGCGCGCCGGCTCATCGCCTCGCAGGCCGGGGAGGGCGGCGGCGAGCCGTCGAACCTGGAGGAGAAGGCCATCAGCCTGATCGGGCGCCCCCTGTACGAGGCGTTCATCAAGGGCTACACGGCCAAGCAGTGGCAGACCGACCCACGCGACCTGGATCCCTCGATCATCACGCGCCTGCCGGTGCGCTTCACCTACGAGAACCGGTACTTCGCGGACACCCACGAGGGGCTGCCCGTGGGGGGCTACGGCGCCTGGTTCGAGAACATGGTGGACCACCGGCGCATCACGGTGCGCACGGGCACCGACTTCTTCGACCTGTCCCAGCCCTGCTCGAAGGCCGCCGTGGGCCAGGTGCCCGTCGTGTACACGGGCCCCATCGACCGTTACTTCGACTACGAGGCGGGGGAGCTGTCGTGGCGCACCCTCGACTTCGAGACCGAGGTCGTGGGCGTCCCCGACTACCAGGGATGCTCGGTCATGAACTACTCGGACGAGTCGGTCCCCTTCACCCGCATCCACGAGTTCGCCCACCTGCACCCCGAAAGGGCGCGGCCCGGCGCGGAGAATACCGTCATCATGCGTGAGTACTCGCGTTTCGCCACGCGCGGCGACGAGCCCTACTACCCGGTGGCGTCCCCGGCGGACCGGGAGGTCCTGGACGCCTACCGCCAACTGGCCGCGGGGGAGGACCGGGTCCTCTTCGGCGGGCGCCTGGGGTCGTACAAGTACCTCGACATGCACATGGCGATCGCCTCCGCCCTCAACCGCGCGGACGAGGTCGTGGCGCAGTGGCGGTGACGCCCGTGCCGCGCGCGGCCCACTAGGCCCGGGGGAAGCGGTGGCTTCGATCATCTGGTCGATCTGCGCGATAGGCGCGGTCATCGGCATAGGCTGGCTGGCCAGGCGCTTCGACCGCGTCGGCCAGGAGGCCGCCACCTCGCTCGCGCAGGTCACCTATTGGGTGGCCTCCCCCGCGATGGTCTTCCACGCGGAGGCGGGCACGGATGTGTCCTCCGTCTTCGGGCGCCCGCTGCTGGTGGCCGCCGCCTCGGGGGCGGGCGCCGCCCTCTTTTTCGTAGCAGTGGCCAGGGCGTGGCCGCGACTGCGTGGGCCGGACCTGGCGCTGGGGGCCATGGCGGCATCGCTGAACAACGGGGCGTACATCGGCATCCCCGTCGCGGTCTACGTCCTGGGGGACGCCTCCGCGGTCCTGCCCGTCATCGTGTTCCAAGTGGGGTTCTTCACCCCCATGTTCTTCGTGCTCGCCGAGGTCAGCGCCGCCGGGCGGACGCCGTCGCCGTGCGCCGTGGCCCGCCTCGTCGTCACCAACCCGATTGTGGTCGCAGCGGTGGCGGGCCTGGTGTTCTCCGCGACGGGCGCGGCAATGCCGGTCCTAGTGGATGTGACGGCCTCGATGCTCGGCCAGGCGGCGCCGCCCATGATCCTGCTGTCCTTCGGCATCTCCCTGCGCGGCGGGGGCGCGCGGGTGCGCGGGGGAGCGGGCGCGGTGCTGGCATCGGCGACGAAACTGGTGGTCCAGCCGCTCGTCGCCCTCTCGGTGGGAATGGCCCTCGGGCTGAGGGGCCAGGCCCTGATGTCGGTGACGGTCATGGCGACGCTGCCCACCGCTCAGAACGCCTACATCGCGGCGACGCGGGCGGGCGGGGGCGTGGAGATCGCGCAGGGGACGGTCCTCATCACTACCTTCGCCTCCCTGCCCGTGACGATCGGGGCCTCCGCTCTCTTCCACGCCCTGTCGGCGGCGTGAGGGGCCCTCTGCGCCGACCGTGGGCCGTCCTCTGCGCCGACCGAGGGCGGGCCGCCCCTCCAAGGCTTGTCGGCGGCGTGGGCGAGCCGCCCCGCTAGGCCGACCGCGGGCGGCCCTGTCGGCGGCGCGGACGGCCCCGCGACCAGCTGATTCGTCTGATATATGGACCCCGTTGCGCCTGCTGCGCGGGACTCTCCTACGCTGGCCCTTATCCCTCGAACACCGACAGTCAGGAACCCCATGGAGACCACTGCGCGCAGAACCACCAAACGCGAGTCCTGGAGCGGCCAGACGGGCTTCCTGCTGGCGGCGATCGGCTCCGCCATCGGGCTGGGCAACATCTGGCGCTTCCCCGGCACCGCCTACGCCAACGGCGGGGGAGCGTTCCTGGTGCCCTACCTGGTGGCCCTCGTCCTCGTCGGCATCCCCATGCTGTGGCTCGACTACGCGATGGGGCACAAGCTCCGCGGGTCGCCGCCGTGGGCGCTGCGCAGGCTCGCGGCCGGGGGCGAGGTGCTGGGCTGGTTCCAGACCTTCGTCTGCTTCGTCATCCTGGTGTACTACGGCGCCGTCATCGCCTGGAGCGCCCAGTACATGGTGTACTCCGTGAACCAGAGCTGGGGCGAGGACCCCACGTCCTTCTTCACGGACACGTTCTTGCGGGTGGTGCCCGGCGACCAGTTCTCCTGGGAGCCCGTCGCCGCGGTCGCCGTTCCCCTGGTCCTCATCTGGGTGCTGGTCCTGGCGATCATCGGGCGCGGCATCGCCCGGGGCGTCGAGGCGGCGAACAAGGTGTTCCTGCCCCTGCTGGTCGTCCTCTTCCTCATCATGGTCGTGCGCGCCCTGTTCCTGCCGGGCGCGGTCGAGGGCCTGAACGCCTTCTTCTCCCCGCACTGGGAGTCGCTGGCCAACCCGCAGGTGTGGTTGGCGGCCTTCGCGCAGATCTTCTTCTCGCTGTCGGTCGGCTTCGGCATCATGATGACCTACGCCTCGTACCTCAAGCGCAGGTCCAACCTGACGGGCACCGCCCTGGTCGCGGGATTCGCCAACTCGTCCTTCGAGATCCTGGCGGGCATCGGGGTGTTCTCCGCCATCGGCTTCATGGCGCACCAGCAGGGCGTCGGCGTGGGCGATGTGCAGGGCGTCTCCGGCCCCATCCTGTCCTTCGTGACCTTCCCGAAGATCATTTCGATGATGCCGGGGGGAGCGATCTTCGGCGTCCTCTTCTTCGCCTCGTTGACCCTGGCCGGGGTGACCTCGCTGCTGTCCCTGCTGCAAGTGGTCTCGGGGGGCCTGCAGGACAAGTTCGGGCTGTCGCCGGCTCGCGCCGCCCTGGTCTTCGGCGTTCCCGCCACCGTCGTCTCCGTGGCGCTCTTCGGCACCCGGTCCGGCCTGAACACCCTCGACATCGTCGATAACTTCATCAACAACATTGGCGTGGTGTCCAGTGCGATCCTGGTGGCCGTCCTGGCCGCCGTGGCGCCGCCGCGCCTGCGGGGCCTGCGCCGCCACCTCAACTCCGTGTCCTCGGTGAAGGTGCCGCGCCCGTGGGAGCCCCTGGTGGGCGTGGTCGTCCCCCTGGTCCTGCTCGTCATGATGGGGATCACCGCCGTGACCCTGGTCCAGGAGGGCTACGGCTCCTACGCCCCGGGCCTCGTCGCGGCCTTCGGGTGGGGGTCCGTCGCCCTCGCCGTGGTGGGCGCGGTGGCCTTCACGCTGCTGCCGTGGCGCCACCGCCTCGCCGCGCCGTCGATCCGCGCGATCATCGACGCCGACGAGGCGGGGGCCGCCGTCCAGGACGGGTCGGGGGAGCCCTGCGATCCGGGGAACCGCGGAGGCGGGCAACCCGACGGGAACGCGGCGCCTGGCGGCTGTGAAGGCAGCGCGGCGCCGGGCGGTTCAGATGACAACGCGGCGCCGGGCGGCTGTGACGGCCCCGGCGACGACGGGGAGACCAACGGGGAAGGGGCCCGGGCATGAGCGCCATCGCTGTCCTTATCATGGTAGTGACGATCCTGCTGGTGTGGGGCGGCCTGGTCGCCTCCGTCGTGCTCCTCCAGGTCCTGCCGGTCCCGCCCGACGATCCGGCGGAGTCCAGCGACCGCCACGACGGCGCCCCCGGCGATCCGGCAACCGACTAGGGCGGAGCGCCCGCATCCCAAAGGAGTCCCGATGAAACTCGTCGCCTTCGACCTCGACGACACGCTGGCGCCCTCGAAGTCGCCGCTGCCCCCCCTCATGGACCAGCGGTTGCAGTCCCTGCTCGACCACGTGCCCGTGTGCATCATCTCCGGCGGGCAGATCGGGCAGTTCCGCGCCCAGGTCCTGTCCCAACTGCACGCCTCGGACCGCCAGCTGTCCCGCCTGCACCTCATGCCCACGTGCGGCACCCGCTACTACCGTTACGAGGACGGCCAGTGGGCCATGAAGTACGCCCACGACCTCGACCCGCAGGTGCGCGACCGCGCGATCGCCTCCCTGGAGAGGCGCGCCAAGGAGCTGGGCCTGTGGGAGGAGGACACGTGGGGCCCCATCATCGAGGACCGCGGCTCCCAGATCACCTACTCGGCCCTGGGGCAGGAGGCTCCCCTGGACGCCAAGCGCGCGTGGGATCCCGACGGCGCGAAGAAGGCGCTGCTGCGCGACGCCGTGGCCCCCGACGTGCCCGAGCTGGACGTACGGGGCGGCGGCTCGACCTCCATCGACATCACGACGCGGGGCATCGACAAGGCCTACGGCATGGGCAAACTGGTGGAGGCCACGGGCATCGCCCCGCAGGACATGCTTTTCATCGGCGACCGGCTGGACGCCGAGGGCAACGACTACCCCGTCAAGGCCGCCGGGTACCCGACGCGCGCCGTCGCGGACTGGCACGAGTGCGCCGAGGCGATCGCCCAGATCGTGGGGGAGCTCGGCGCCCGGTAGACCGGGGAGGTCCGGGCGGCAGTCCTTGACGAGTCAGGCGAATCTGTCGGACCGGAAGAGGCTGATACCGTCAGGGACGGGCCGCGTCTATAGTGGTGGGTATGAGACAGCTGGAGGACATCGTCGCCCGGATCGCCAAGCGAGATCCCCTGCGGACCGAAGCGACGCTGCAGGCGGATATTCGTTCATTCATTCTAGGCGCGCGCCTCAACATCGTTGAAGGGCAGATACGAGATGTGCAGATGGAGTCGCAACTGGGGGACGGTTCGAAGCGGCGCATCGATATCGAAGCTGGTAACACTGTCATCGAAGTAAAGAGGAGCTTGAATTCCCCGAGTGTTCTGTCCGAAGCTGAGCAGCAGCTTGCGGGATACCTCCATCAGCGCACGGAGCAGACCGATAATCGTTATATCGGCGTGCTGACGGATGGGCGGCAATGGCATCTCTACATTCCCGATCCCGCCGGGAACCGAGTAATACGAGCAGGTAAGCCGTTCATTGTGTCCGGCGCGGATGATACGGAACGGTTGCGCTACTGGCTCGGAACGGTCCTGGCGACGGAGCAGAATCTCAAACCGACAGGGGAGGCGTTGGTGCGAGAGCTTGGAGCGGATTCTCCGGCGTTCGCAGCTGACCACGCAACGCTTGTTGCGCTTTTCAATAAGGGACTGAACGAAGGGCGGCTCGGTAAAGAGATACAGCTCAAACACGATCTGTGGGCAAAACTTCTGCGTACTGCGCTCGGTAGCGCGTTTCAGGATGACACTGCATTATTCATCAACCACACTCTGCTAGTGCTGATCGGTGAGCTCATAGCCCATGCTGTCCTAGGACTTTCCATCATTCCGCACAACAGGAGAGAGGCGGAAGCGCTGCTTTCGGGTCAGGCTTTCAAAGACGCGCGGATCAGTGGTGTTGTGGAATCAGACTTCTTCGATTGGCCGACCGAGGTCGAGGGCGGAACCGAGTTCATACGTTCCCTGGCCTTGCGTCTTTCACGTTTCAACTGGACGCACCCTGAGCATGATGTGCTCAAGCACCTGTACGAGGCGATAATTTCGCGCCGCACCCGCGCTTCATTGGGGGAGTACTATACCCCTGACTGGTTGGCCCAAGCGATGATTGAGGACACCTACACAGAGCCGCTCTCGCAACGGTGTGCGGATCTGTCCTGTGGATCGGGTACTTTCGTGTTCCACGCAGTGCGCGCCTACTTAAATGCCGCTGAGCGGGCTGGCTTGCCGGTAAACGAGCAGTTGGAGGGTGTGACGCACCATGTTTTCGGCATGGATGTTCATCCCGTGGCCGTTACTCTTGCACGTGTGACCTATCTGCTCGCTCTAGGGACCGATAGAATCAGCGCACGGGAGGGGGCGTTGCGTATTCCGGTCTTCCTTGGCGATTCAATCCAATGGGAAGGGCGAAGCGATCTGCTCGATGATGGAGGGGATATCGTCACCATTCAAACGGAGGGTGACGAATTGGTGACGGGTGGCGGTGGAACGCTATTTTCTGATGAACTTCGGTTTCCTCGGGATGTCGTCGTGAATGCTGACCTGTTTGACGCGTTGCTCGATGACATGGCAGAAAAGGCGCTTGATACGACTAATGCGCTCCATCGCACTCTTATGGATCCTATTCTGCGGCGCCACGGGATCAAGAACGAGAAATACCGCGAGCTTCTTACGGAAACGTTCATGACCTGGCGGATGTTGCATAAGAGTGGGCGTAACCATATCTGGAGCTACTATGTGCGGAATCTTGCTCGCCCGGTCTGGCTGACCCGTCCAGAGAATCGTATTGATGTGCTCGTCGGGAATCCGCCGTGGCTCCGCTATTCGAAGATGACGGAGGACATGCAGGGTCGCTACAAGGAGATGGCGGGGCGCTATGGCCTGCTCTCAGGGCCCCTTGGCTCCTCTGCCCGAGAGCTGTCAACGTTGTTCGTCGCACGTGCGCTCCACCTTTACGGGGCCGTGAATGCGCGCTTCGCTTTTGTCATGCCCCATGGCACTCTCACGCGCAAGCCGCACGAGGGATTCCGCTCCGGTCAATGGGGGCCGACCATGTCCGTGTCCTTCGATCAGGCATGGGATCTTGCGGAAGCGAAGATAGCGGCCGGTTTCCCGATGACGGCATGCGTTATTCGTGGAGCTGTCAGTATTATGCGCTCACACCCCCTTCCCAGAGAGGGGAGCCTTTGGAAGATCCAGGGCGTCTCCTCGGGGGTGTCGTGGGAGAAGGTGCAACGGCATTTGAAGAGGACTGTTTCTCAGATTCCTATGCTGACGAATGCTGATCAAGTCGTTTTTCCGTATAAGCGTAGGTTTCGGCAGGGGGCGATTATCGTGCCACGTATGCTCCTTTTCGTTGAAGAGCAGGACCCGGGACCGTTGGGTGCTGGAGCAGGGCGCGTGAAGGTGAAGTCGCACCGATCCTCTTTAGAGAAGCAGCCATGGAAGGATGTTCCAGATCTAGAAGGGTTTATCGAAAAGCAATTCGTTCATGGTGTGCATTTGGGAGAAACATTGGCTCCGTACCGAATGCTGGAACCATTGTCTGCGGTCCTTCCTATCGACCGCGCTAATCCAGATACGATCATGGATGCTGCTGGAATCGCCAGTTTTCGTGATCTTTCCGCATGGTGGAGCGTTGTGGAGTCGATCTGGGAAAAGTATCGTTCCAGGCAAGAGAGGAAACCGCTGTTCGAAAGGATGGACTACTCTGGGCAGCTCACTGCGCAGCTTCGTGCGAAGAAAGGGGTGCGAATAGTGTATAGCGCGTCTGGAACTACTCTGACGGCAGCTTGTCTAATGGATAGCGATTCATTGATTGAACACATGCTCTATTGGGCGTCTGCGCAGAATGTTTCGGAAGGGCGCTACCTTGTGGGCATTCTCAATTCCTCCACATTGCTGGAGCGCGTGCGTCCGTTGCAAACACAAGGGCTCTTCGGACCGCGTCATTTCGACAAGCATATTTTCGACGCGGGAGTCCCGGTTTTTGACCCCTCACATGACAGCCACATCGCTCTGGTTGAACTGGTTGCCCGCGCAGAGGGAGTCGCCGCAGAAGTGGAAGTGGGTCCGAAGGAGAAGTTCCAGAACGTGCGCAAGAGAATCCGCCTGGCCTTGCAGAAGGAGGGAATCACCCGCGACATTGACGAGCTGGTGAACGCGATTCTCCTCTAGGTTTTGTCCGCCCCCACGCCCCGCGTCGCCCAGAACACGACGGCGGAGGCGGCGGCGACGTTGAGGGAGTCCACGCCGTGCTCCATGGGGATGCGCACCGTGTAGTCGGACGCGGCGATGGTGCGGCGCCCCAGCCCGTCGCCCTCCGTGCCCATGACCATCGCGAGTTTGGCGCCCGGGGTTGCCAGGACGGGCAGCGCCGCGAAGTCGTCGAGGGGCACGGCCTCATCGCTCAGCGCCAGGGCCGCGACCGTGAACCCCGCGCCGTGCAGCGCGCCCATATCGGGCCACGCCTCCAAGCGCGTCCACGGGACCTGGAACACCGTGCCCATCGAGACCCGCACGGACCTGCGGTACAGGGGGTCGGCGCACGAGGGCGTCACCAGGACCGCGTCGACGCCCAGGGCAGCGGCCGAGCGGAAGACCGCGCCCACGTTCGTGTGGTCGACCAGGTCCTCCAGGACGACGACGCGGCGGGCGGGGGCGCCGCCCCGGGCGGTCGCCAGCAGTTCGTCGGCGCGGGGCAGGGCGGGCCGGTGCATCGCCGCGAGGGCGCCGCGGTGCAGGTGGAAGCCCGTGAGCTGCTCGAGGACTTCCTCGGGTGCGGTGAAAATGGGGACGGGCCCTCCGTCGGCCGAGCCCGTGGCGGATACGATGGCCCCGGCCAGGCCCGGCAGGTGGCGCTGGGCCATGAGGAAGGAGCGGGGGGAGTGCCCCGCGTCCAGGGCGCGCGTGATGACGCTGGTGGACTCGGCCATGTACAGGCCGCGCTCGGGCTCCAGGCGGGCGCGCAGCTTCACGTCCTTGAGGCGCGTGTAGTCGTCCAGGCGGGGGTCGGCGGACAGATCCGGGCCGGTGAGGGGGATGAGCATCGCGTCCTCAGGGCCGCTGGAGGGCGCGGGCGAGGGCGCCGGGCCACGTCGGCCCCTCGTAGATGAAGGCGGTGAAGGCCTCGACCAGGTCCGCCCCCGCCCCCAGCATGCGGCGGGCGTCGGCGGGCGAGGACACGCCACCGGTGCCGATGAGCAGCTGGGAGTCGTCGAGGTTGGCGGCCACCAGGCGGATCACGTCGAGGGCGCGCTCGCGCAGGGGGGCGCCGGAGACACCGCCCTGGCCGAGGTCGTGGTCGACGGTGGTGTTCGTGGCGACCACCCCGGCCAGGCCCATGCTGCGGCTCAAGCCGCATACTCCGACGATCTCCTCGTCGGACAGGTCGGGCGCGATCTTGACGAAGAGCGGGATGTCGCGGTCGGGGCAGGCCTGCTGGCTGCCGTCGCGCGCCGCCTCGACGATGGGGCGCAGGCGGTCCACGGACTGCAGGTCCCGCAGGCCGGGAGTGTTGGGGGAGGAGACGTTGATGACGATGAAGTCCACCCACGGCGCCAGGGTGCGCGCGCAGTAGGCGTAGTCCCGGGGGGCGTCCTCGTCGGGCGTGGTCTTGTTCTTCCCGATGTTCGCCCCCACGACGGCGCTGCGCCCGGCTTTGGTGGAGCGCAGCGCGCGCAGGCGCACGGCTGCGGCGTCGGCGCCGTCGTTGTTGAAGCCCATCCGGTTGCGCAGCCCCCGCTGGTCGACCAGGCGCCACAGGCGGGGCGCGTCGTTGCCGGGCTGGGGGCGGGGCGTGATCGTGCCGACTTCGACGAAGGCGAAGCCGAGGGCGGCGAGCCCCAGGACCGCCTCGGCGTTCTTGTCCATGCCCGCGGCCAGGCCCATGCGCGAGGCGAGGGCGCGCGGTCCGATCATGAGGGGCTGTTCGGCTCCGTCGATGACGCGCGTCGGCGCCGTGCGGGGGTCGAGGTGGCCGACGGTTGCCCGCATGAGGCCCCGCGTGGGCGCGAAGGCCCCCGCCAGGGCGATTGCCCCGAGCCCCAGGTGGTGGGCCCGCTCGGGGTCGGATTTGGAGATGAAGTGCTGGAACGCCCAGCGGTACGCGCTGCCGATCATGCCCCAAGCGTATGCGATTAATCCCACCACGCCCACCAGGCGAGGTCGCCTCCGGGCCCCGCGCACGCGCACGAGAGCTCGTCGGGCGCGACGGTGTCGGCCGCCAGGCCCAGGAAATCGCGGATGCGAAGCCAGTGCTCCTCGCGCGGCGGTATCCCTGTGGGGCGCGCCCCGTCGGGGACTCCGCTCTGGGCGGCTCCTGCGGAGGCGGTCGTCAGCGCAGTGCTCCCGCTGGCCACGCCCAGGGCGCTGGCCGTGCCCGGCGCGCCGACCCCCTCGGCGGAGCCGACCGCGTCCCGCGCCGCCGGGTCGGAGCGCCCATCCGCTCCCGATGGCCCACTGGCGGGGCCCAGGTCCGAGGAGGGGCCCAGGTCCGAGGCGGGGACCAGGACCGCGTCGATGGTGAGCCGCTCGTCCCAGCGGGGCGGGGCGATCATGTACCCGCACAGCCGCACGCCGGGATGGGTGACGGCCGCGGAGAGGAGGTCGCCCAGGGCGGGGGCGTTGTTCTGCCGGTCCTCCAACTGCTCGGCGGGCAACAGGGCGAGCAGGCGCTCGGCGACGGGGGCGCCGATCCCCTGGACGCGGGCGTAGTCGGAGCACTCGGAGCCGGAGGCCGTGAGCGGGCGGAGGAGGGCGCGGATCCCGGTGTCGTCCAGCCAGCCGGAGTGGCCGTAGAGTCCGGGGACGGGGGTAGCGATGACGGTTGGCATGGGGTGCCTCCTGGTGGGTGGAGCGGGTGTTGCCCCAACCATCGCGCGCCGCCGCCACGCGCCGCACCCCCTCGGCCTCCGGGTGTGGATCCGCGCGCCCCGCGCTTCCCGGTTGTGGAAACGCGCCCCTTCGGCAGCCCTGTGGAATCACGCCCGGGCGGGGCCTGGGCCATGGTGCCCGCAACGCCGCCACCCGCTGGCCCGGGGCCTGCGCCAGTGAGACGCCCCTGCACCATTTAGAACCGCTTTACACCACTTAGGTCCCCGACACGCCCGCAAAACGGGGATTGTGTGGGCCTAAGTGGTGCAAGCCGCATCCAAGTGGTGCAGGAACGTGCTAAGTGGTGCAGAGCATGCTGGTCGCTGCCCGACCGCCCGTAGTGCGGCGCCCCCGCGCGGCCGCCGGAAGGGGCTCAAGCAGGCCCTGGACGCCAGCCCGGACATCGGGCGCCCCGCGCGGCCGCCGGACGGGGCTCAAGCAGGCCCTGGACGCCAACCCGGGACATCGAGCACCCCCGCGCGGCCGCCGGACGGGGCTGTGACCGCTCCGGCCCCTACTTCTTCGCCAACTTCTTCGTCTTCGGGAACTCGCCGCGGGCCACCTGCGGGCGCGGGGAGCGCCAGCGCCGCAGGAACAGCATGCGCGAGAAGCAGTAGTACCAGGTGCCGCGCGGGATCTCGTCGCCCGGGTAGCGCTCGGCCAGGCGCTTGCGGATCCTGCGCCACACGATGGTCGACTCGAGGATGACGACCGCGAAGGACCCGTACATGAGGATGGTCGAGCCGATCAGAAGCCCGGACGCCACCTGCAGGCTCATGCGGTCGGCGAAGGCCGAGAGCACCATGACGAGCACCAGGGACAGCAGGATGATCGGCATGACGAACTCGCCGAAGGACCAGCGCGCGTCCACCCAGTCGCGCACGAAGCGCCTCACCCGCCCCTTGTCGCGGGCCGGCAGGTGCTGCTCGTCGCCCGTGATGAGGGCCTGCTGCTCGGCGCGGAAGCGGGCGTTGCGCGCCTGGCTCGCCCGGCGCTTCGCCTCTTTGCGGTCGGCGGGCACCAGGGGCCGGTTGTTGCGCGCCTGGGCCTGTTTGCGCGTCGGGGTCGGGCGGCCCTTCTTCCCGGAGGCCGTGGGGACTGCGGGCTCCTCGGCGGGCGCGTGGGCGTCGTCGGCATGCTTCTTTCGGCTAAACACCCCCTCAGGCTAGCCGATGCGGGGGCATTTGGCCGCTTCCATGGGCTAACCTGTGCGCTATGAGTGACACACACGCCTCCGGGACCACCGCCGCCACCGACGCGCTGCGCGCACGCCTCGACGAGGCGTTCCCCGCGCTGCTCGACGAGCTCAAGGCCCTCGTCGCGATCCCCTCCATCTCCTCCGACCCCGACCACCGCGCGGACGTGGACGCCAGCGCCGAGCACCTGCGCCAGCGCTTCGAGGCCCTGGGCATGAGCGCCCGCGTGCTCAGCGAGGACGCGCCCGACGGCACCGCCGGGATGCCCGCGGTCGTGGCCCGCGGCCCCCGCGTCGAGGGCGCGCCCACGGTCCTGCTCTACGCCCACCACGACGTGCAGCCCACGGGCGACGTGTCCCGCTGGTCCCTCAATCCCTTCGAGGCGGAGGTGCGCGGGGACCGCATCTACGGGCGGGGCTCCTCCGACGACGGCGCCGGAGTGGTCGTCCACCTGGGCTGCGTGGCGCTGCTGGGCGAGCGCCCGCCGGTCAACGTCGTCGTCTACGTCGAGGGAGAGGAGGAGATCGGATCCCCGTCCTTCACCGCCTTCCTGGACGCCCACCGCGACGAGTTGGCGGCCGACGTCATCGTGGTGGCCGACTCCAGCAACTGGAAGGCCGGGGAGCCGGCCGTCACCTCGACCCTGCGCGGCAACGCCATCGCCACGGTCGATGTCACGGTGGCCGACCACGCCGTCCACTCCGGGGCCTTCGGGGGCCCGCTCCTGGACTCCGTCGTGGTCTCCTCCATGCTCATCTCCTCCCTCTTCGACGCCGACGGCTCGGTCGCCGTCGAAGGGCTGGGAGGGTGCGACGACGCCGATGTCGTGTGGGACGAGGCGGACTTCCGGGCCGCCGCGGGCGTCGTCGACGGCGTGCGCCTGGCGGGCACCGGCGACCTGGCGGCCCGCGTGTGGACGAAGCCGTCGATCACCGTCATCGGCTTCGACGCGCGCAGTGTGCGCGACGCCTCGAACACGATCTCCCCGCACACCCGCTTCCGCCTGTCGCTGCGCACTGTCCCGGGCGCCGACCCCGACGAGGCGCTCGACAAGCTGGCCGCCCACCTGCGCGCCCACGCCCCCTTCGGCGCCCGCGTGGAGGTGCAGAAGAACGACGGCGGCAACGGCTTCCAGGCGGACACGGACTCCCCGGTGTCCTCCCTGCTCCACGAGTGCCTCACCGAGGCGTGGGGGACGCCGAGCGTCAATATCGGCGTGGGCGGCTCCATCCCCTTCATCGCGGACTTCCAGCGGATCTTCCCCGGCGCCCAGGTGGTCGTCACCGGCGTGGAGGACCCCCTCACCAACGCCCACTCCGAGGACGAGTCCCAGTCGATCCCCGACTTGAAGAACGCGATCCTGGCCGAGGCCCTGCTGCTCACCCGCCTGCCGCGCCTGTGAGCGGCCCCCGCGTCGTCGTCGCGGGCCGGTGGCTGGGGGAGGGGGCCGCCGCGGCCCCGGGGGCACTTGGGGCCGTCGCCTCGGGCATCACGGGCGCCAGGCCCGGCGCGCACTGCTCCCTGGTCCCCCTGGGCCCGGGCCCCGTGTTCGACGAGGCCGCCGCCGGCGCCGGCTCTTTCACCGCGGTCCGCGTCCCCACGGGTGCCCCATCGACCGCGCCCGCCGGTGAAGCGGTGCGGTCCGCCCTGGCGGGCGGCGGGACGGTCGTCGTCGAGGGCGGGCACAACGCCGCAGTCGACTGCGGGTTCGGCTTCCTCACGGCGCTGACCGGCATCAGTGTGCGCGAGGGGGACGACCTGGCGCGCTCCCTGCCCGCCGCCCTCGACCGCGCCGAGCGGATCGTCGCCGACTCCGGCGCGGACCTGGTGGCCGCCGCCTCGACGACGCGCCCCCTGGTGGGCCTCGACTCCGTGCTGGCCGTCGCCCCCGGCCCC
>ERZ772964.248-NODE-248-length-26148-cov-5.64719_pt1 | contig 26148 bp, 17 predicted proteins | sample MGYA00580675_ERZ772964 | MGnify/ENA primary metagenome ERZ772964 (study PRJEB29015, sample SAMEA2737941) | human oral metagenome | biome: human oral; feature: human-associated habitat; material: dental | place: China | collected 2139 ... | reverse complement strand
CACCCGGCAGCAGCACCCCCTTCCCCCGCGTTCCGGCGCGCCAGGCGGCGCCTGTGAGCCCATCCACTTACCACCCCCGAATGGTCACCTGGTGAGACGATCGGCGATCACTCTTTGAGCACACCCCCTGACCACCTGGCGCACAATATGTAATATAACACCCTCTGAAGATACCATTTTTCGTTGGAATACCAAGCAAAACCCATAATCTACCGAGCGGAAATTGTCTCAACAACCAATGACCCGGTAACTGACGTCACAGACCAATCTTCATAGATATTGAGCATCCCTAGTGCATTTTCTCTAACCATGTGGATAACATGGGTTCCTGACCGAACGGTTACCCCGCTCAACCGACGCAAGTCTACACAGTAAACAACTCGGAGCGGCAGGGCGCCGGGGGCCTGACCAACCAAACACTTTTCAAGAAACTATCCAGGAGGCGCACGCGAGATGACCACCTTGACCAATTCCAGGGCCAAGCGGTACATGCCGACGTTGGTCGTGCCTTCCGCGGCGCGGCGCTCCGCGCTGGACCTGGCGTCCAAGCGCGTGATCGACATCGTCCTGGCGACCGTTGGAGTCATCATCCTTACGCCGCTGTGGCTGGTCGTGGCCCTGCTCATCCGGATCTCGGACCGCGGCCCGGCCTTCTTCAAGCAGACGCGCGTGGGCAAGAACGGCCAGACCTTCACGATGTACAAGTTCCGCACCATGCGGGTCGACGCCGAACAGGTCAAAGCGTCCCTGGAGGCCGCCAACCGGGCCGACGTGGGCGCCGGGAACTCCGTGATGTTCAAGATGCGCGATGATCCGCGCGTCACCCGTGTCGGGCGCGTGCTGCGCAAGACCAGCATCGACGAGCTCCCCCAGCTCTTCAACGTCATCAAAGGCGACATGTCGCTGGTGGGCCCCCGTCCGCCACTGCCCAGCGAAGTGGCCACCTACGAGCCCCACGTGATGGGCAAGTTCTCGGTCCGTCCCGGTATCACCGGTCTGTGGCAGATCTCGGGGCGCTCCAACCTCTCGTGGGAGGAAACGGTCCAGTTGGACCTGGACTACGCGGCGACTCGAACTGTGGGCCTGGACATGTGGATCCTCCTGCAGACCGTGCCCGCTCTGCTTCGTCAGGAGGGCGCCTATTAGACCATTTCTTCTGTGTGTGTGATTACGGGTGCGCCCCGGCCTCGGCCGGGGCGCACCCGTGTGCTTCCGCATCCCCCCTCGTCGGAGCACCCCGGGAGCGGCGCACCCCGGGGGCGGCGCACCGCCGCACTGCTGAGGGAGTGCGATGCTCGGCGCGTCCCCCGCCGTGGGGCAGCGGGGCGGGAACGGGCTCAGCGCCTCCGGCGCACGAGAGAGCGCGCGCCCGCCGCCGCGCCGACGATAGCAGCCGCACAGGCCGCGCCAGCGGCGGCCGCCCCCCACATGCCGGGCCGCACATCGGCGATCACGGGTCCCGGAGGGGCCCCGGGATCCTGGTGGTCGTGGGCGCTGGTGCGCTCGGCGTGGACGAGCAGGCGGTGGCTGTTGACGCCGTAGGGGGTGCACGTGACCAGGGTGACCAGGTCGCGCCCCTGCTGCACCGCAAGGGACGAGGTTTCGCCCGGTTCGACGACTTCCGTTGAGTCGACCTCGTAGAAGTGCTCCTCGCCGAGGACGCGGATCACGAACCAGTCCCCCGCCCGCAACTCGTCGAGGCGGTCGAACATCCGAGCCGTGGGCAGGCCCGTGTGCGCGGCCAGCACCGAGTGCGTCGAGGGGCCCCCGATGGGGACCGAGGTGTTGGCGAGGTGGCCCGCCCCCTTGGACAGGGACTCGTCGGAGGTGTAGTGCGAGACCGGCAGGTCGACGTTGATGGCGGGGATGACGAGCTCCGCCATGACCGAGTCCCCGGCGAGGTCGAGGACGGAGTCGTACTCGGCGTTCCCGGGGGGCAGGCCCGCCTCGTCGAAGGGGTCGGTGACGCGGACGGAGCCCCGGAGGAGGCGCTCGTTGTAGGAGACGGCGGCCTCCCGCTGCGCCGCCAGCGCGTCCGGCGCGGCCGAGGCGACCGCCTCGCCCTGCGCACCGGTGGCGGCGTTCTGGGCGCGCCTGTTGAGCCAGTCGCTGACGAAGGGGTAGCTGACCAGGGCGATCCCCAGCGCCACGACGACCAGGGCGGCGAGGGTGCGCGCTCGCCCCCGCCCCGGGGCGGCGGCCGTCACATCGGCGGCTCCGCCCCGGGGCGGACGGGCGTTGCGGCTGCTCACAACCGGTTCAGGGGCGCTTGCGCGAGCGCAGGACCATGGCCGATCCCAGGACCAGCAGCAGGGTCCCGGTGCCCACGATCAAGAAGATCCCGCTGGCGCCCGTGATGGGCAGCGCCACCAGCTCCGGATCGGTGACGTCCGCGGCGGAGACCAGGTAGTTGTTCTCCACGGCCGCGGTGGCGGGGTTGTCGGAGGCGGCGGTGGCGGCGCCGAGCTGGAAGGAGACGTCGGGGGCCTTCTGGTAGCCGCTCGGAACGTGGGTCTCCACGGCGGTGTAGTCGCCGGCCGCCAGGTCCTCGAAGTAGACGTAGCCGTTGGCGTCAGAGGTGGACGTGAGGGTCTGCCCGTTGGCCAGGGTCACGGTGAAGGCCGCCCCGGGCAGCGGCTGGCCCGCGGGCGTCACCTTCTTGAAGACGAAGCCGTAGGTCTTCACAGTCGCGGAATCGGAGGGTGTCGCGGTGCCGGCGTCGTAGGGGCTGGGGTTGAAGGCAACGGTGGCGGTGTTGCCGGTGAGGTCGTCGGCGGTGCGGGAGTAGGCGTCGGCGGTCAGCTTCGCCTTGTAGGTGATGACGACGGGGGCGCCGGGGTGGGCGAGGACGTAGTCCTTCGCGTAGGTGATCGTGTACCCGTTCTCCGAGGCGGTGAGCGTGTAATCGGCGCCGGTGGCGGCCGCTGCCCCGTTGATGGAGATCGTGGCGGTCTCGATGGCGAGTCCCGCACTCGGCGCGTCGGAGATGGTGAACGTGGCGTTCGGGGAGTCCGCCGGGTAGGAGGGGACGGCCGTGGTCACGGTGAAGGGGACCGAGTCGCCGACGGAATAGGCGTCGGTGCTGTCCGCGCCCGCCTCGCCGACGCCCTTGTTGACGCTGACGTCGGTCGTCTTCACCGTGATGGGCTCCAGGTCCCTGGCGGCGTAGGCCCCGTTCACCACCGACGGGGTGACGTCGACGATCATGTTCTGGTAGACGCGCGTCTGGCCGCTGGTGGAGGTGACGCGCACCAGGTAGTAGCCGCTGCCCAGGGTGAGGTCCGCGGCAGAGTCCGGGGCGACCGCGCTCGCCTCGGGAGCGGTGAGGGCCGCTGCGATGGCGGCCGCCGCGTTCTGCGCGGCGCTGCCCTGCGAGAAGGCCGTGCCGTCCGAGGCGACGGCCGCGATCTCCTCGATCGTGTCGTAGGCGCTGGGCAGGCCGGGGGCCATCGTGTAGGTGAGGTTGTTCGCGGCGTCGATGTCGGCGTCAGCGATGCGGAAGGCGCTCACCGTGTCGCCGGGGAGCAGTCCGGACACCCGGAGCGGGGAGTCGGGGACGTCGGTGGGGCTCGTGGGCGCGGCGCCGGCGGCAGGCGCGAGCACGATGGCGGTCGTCACTGCGGCCAGGGCGCAGAGTGTCTTCGGAGTGCGTGTCATAGTTGGGTCCTGTGTCGTGTGATCGGGGACGGGGGCTCCCTGTGGGAGCGGGTTGTGGAACACGGGTGTTTCACATCGACGCGCGGCGCTTCGAGCGGCGCGTCAGGAGTATTCCTGCGCCGGCGGCCGTGAGGAACGATCCGGCGAAGACGATGAGGACGGCGCCCGGACCGGAGGCGGCGGGCAGGACGGGCAGCGGCTCGTCGACGATGGTGATCGTCGCCGTCCCGTCCACCAGCGGCAGGGGCGCCGGGGCGCCCGCCGCGTCGGTCGTGGTGACCTCGCCACTGGCCGAGACGGTGATGGCGTGGGCGCGGGGGTCCAGGTTGTAGCCGACGGGGGCCCGGGTTTCTTCGAGCCAGTAGGTCGTCGAGGCGCGGAGCCCGTGGTACACGGCCGTCCCATCGGCGCCGGTGGTGGCCTCCGCCCCCAGGATCTCGGTGGTCATCTGAGGGTCGGAGTAGACCGTGGCCACGGGGTCGGCCGCTGTGTGCGCTCCGTCGCCGTCGTCCTCGTAGAGGGTGAAGACGGCCCCGCCCAGGGCGTCGTCGGAGGCCGAGCGCTTGACTACGCCCAGCGCGTGCCTGAACTCGTTGGAGAACACGGCGCCGTCGGCGTCATAGGAGGCAGTGGCGTTGAGGACGCCGCCGCCCGCGTCGGACACGGTGACGGTCACGGCCTCGGCGTGGGCGTCGTAGACGTAGCCCGGGGCGCCGCCGTCGCGCTCGACGATGGTGTAGGAGTGGGTCTTGCCGATGTCGGCCGCCGTGTACGGGATCTCCGGGAAGGCGACCGTGCCGTCGGCCTCGTTGGCAGCGGTGCTGATCACGTCCCCGTTCGCGCCGCGCAGCTCGAAGGTGAACTGGCCGGCCTGGAGGGCTGCGCCGGTGAGGGCCTTCGTCGCCTGGAGGCGGACCGCGCCCTCCGCCTCGTAGGGGACCAGGGCCTTCACGGTGTTCGAGGGCTTCGCCTCGTTGTTGACCGTGATGGACGCCTGGTTGGGCAGCGGCCAGTAGCGGGTCCCGTCGACGTCCTCGGTCGTGCGCGCGCTGAGGTCGGCGTCCTGGCGGACGGGGGCGGTGATGCGGAAGACGTGGCGCCCCTCGGCGTATCCGTGCCCCGTGTTCTTCGCGGTGGCGGTGACCGTCTGCCCGGAGGTGGTGATGGTCCAGTTGTCGGTGACATCGACGTCGCCCGCGGGCCCCTTCAGGACGGTGACGGATGCCAGGGAGGCGTCGAGCGCGGGGTCGAGGGTGTCTGTGAGGGTGAGGGAATCGGCTTTGTTGGAGTCCGCCACGTAGGGGAAGGCCTCGGTCACGTCGAAAGTGGCCGTCCCGCCGCGCTGGACGATCTGGACGGGCTCGGATTTGACGGGGGCGGGCCACTGCGGGTAGACGCGGACCTTGGTGTCGTACCCGATGCCGGTCGAGCACGCGTAGCCCCGCCATCCGGTGCGGAACCGCGGCCCCGTCCTGCCGATGACGGAGGAGCGGTCGGTGGGGGTCGGCGAGCTGTCGTTGCCGCCCGAGCGGAACCAGGTGTTGGAGTCGGAGACGACCAGTTCGGAGGCGTCTCCGATGGTGGAGGGGTCCTTGTAGCCGCTGATGAAGTGGACGCCCTCGCGCCAGTCGCTGGAGTAGTTGTTGACGACGGCCCCGTCGGGCCCCTGGTGCACGGGCTGGTCGATGTCCCAGTAGAGCACGTCCATCTCGTTGGAGTCGTCGATGGGGGTGTCGGTCCCGGCGTGGACCAGCGCCGTGTCGAACTCGAGGTCGATGCCGATGGGCGCCGCGTTCTGGTCCTGCGAGGAGGCGGCCGTCAGCGGCCCGTAGCCCCTCGTGATCTCGAAGGGCGTCAACCACGCGGGTTCGTGGATCGGGTGGGCGGCACTTCCGTCGTACTGCCAGGCGAACACGTACTCGAAGTCGAGGACGGCGTCGATGGGGTCGCCGGCCGCCGTGTAGCCGATGTCGTTGAAACGGATCTTGAAGCCCGGCCAGCGGCTCCCGTTCACGCCGAGCTGCCCGTTGTCCGGGTAGCGCCAGATCATGTACTCGCCGCCGTTGCCGTTGAAGGAGTGCGCCCAGTAGATCTTCCACCCGTTGCCGATCTCGGCGATGGGGCCGTCCTGGGTGTCCTTGTCCGCGGGGTCGAGGTCGGCGAAGGAGTGCCATGCGCCGTCGGCCCAGTACTGGCCCTTCGACCAGTCGGGGTTGTCGTGGATGTACACGGTGCCGCCGATAGCCGACAGGATGTCCCCGACGCGCCGGATGTCGGCGGCGTCGGCCCGCAGGGGCGCCAGGGAGCACGCGAGCAGCGCCGCCAGGAGCGCGGGGACGAGGCGCGCGAGGGCGCGCCAGCGCGATCGGGTTGCGGGCATGTGGGTTGAGCGCATGGTGACACCGTTCTCGGAGATGGGACCGACCTTCACATATACCGAGAAAGTGTATAGCAGTAAAATTACCAACAAACGTGATGCTTAACACGCATGTGAATGCGGCTGATGGGACCAGTATCGCGAAAGCGCTGATCCCACACAGATCCCGCAACACCCCGTCGCGCGCCTCGCGCAGACGCAGGGGTGACGGATACGACAAGAACGGTGCCCTGGGGCCCACTGCCCCCGGGGCCGGCGCGCTCCCGCGGCGGCGGGGCTAGCGGGCGATCAGCCCGTACTCCCCGAACGCCCCCATGTCCTCCAATCGCGCGACCAGTCGGGGCGCCAGCGCCAAGAAGTCCACGGCCTCCACCGTGTAGCGCCCCAGCAGGCGCCGGGGCTCGTGGGCGATGCGCCACGCCCAGCCCAGCCGCCAGCGGTGCACCCAGTCGGGGAAGTACTGGTCCGAGGCGGCGAACTGGTCGATCCACCCCCCGGCGGTGCACACGCTGGCGCGGGGCAGCCAGTCCCGGGCCTTGGCGGCGACCAGTTCCTGCAGGCCGGCGCCAAGGCCGACGACGACCAGGCGCGGATCGAAGTCCACCAGGCGGGCGTGGGAGCGGCGCAGGCCCGCCAGTCCCGCGTAGCCGTCGACCGCCATGACCTCGAAGGCGCCGAGCCTGGCCGCGGCGCGCTCGGCGACGCCGGGGGCGGCGCCGATGAGGGCGACGCGCGCGCCCGCCTCCATCTGGTTGAAGACGTGCGGCAGGACCAGGTCCGCCGATGACCGCACCACCGGGTGCCCCATGCGCCCCAGCGTCATCTGCAGCAGGGTCCCGTCCACACCGACTGCGTCCATCTTGCGCAACTGGTCGAAATCGGCGTGCAGCAGCGACCAGTGGTTGAGCCAGGTGGTCGCCCGCCCCTCCACCAGGACCATGCGCGCGATCTCGTGGTGGTGCTCCGCGTCGGGGTTGGCGGCCTCGCGCTGGGCTCCGTTCACAGCCTCACCTCTCCAAAGTGACGTACATGTCGAATGTCAGGGACGGGTCCGAGGCCCCCGCCGAGTGCTCCTCCACGGCGATCCGCGTGATCTCCGAGGTGAGCAGGTTGCCCGGAACCACGACCTCGACCATGGCGTCCGCGGCCTCCGACACGGTCACCCCGTTGGACGCCTTGGTCCGCGGCGTCACCGTGCCCGAGGGCATCCGGACCCGGGCGACCTCGGTGCCGTTGACGTAGATGACGGCGCCGTCGTCGGCCCGCACGTGGAGGGTGAGCGTGCCGTTCTCCGGCATGGGGCCGAACTTCACGTCACGGGCGAAGTAGGCGGTCGTGGGCCGCTTGGCCGCGCCGAAGTCAGTGCCGGCCCCGGCGTCGCCCCACCCCAGGGGGGAGGCCCCGTGCTGCCACTTGGACAGGTCGGCCGTCGAGGCCCACGCGGCGTCGGGGGCCTTCGCGTCCGTCCAGTAGGACCACTGCTCGCCCGAGAAGAGCGCCTTGCCGAAGTTCACGTGCGAGGCGTCCAGGGGCTTGAGGGGCTCGTCGGCCGGGGGGTCCTGGGGCTCGCCGCCGGACTGGGCGGGCGGCGCGCCGCGCCTGGGGGGCGAGGGGATCGGCGGCACGTAGGCGCCAGCGGGAATGGCGGTGACCGTGGCCGACATGGTCAGCGACGGGGCGTTCCTGTAGTTGACGTGCTCTTCGACGGCCAGGACGTTCACCCCCTCGACCAGGGCCGAGGCGGGCACTTGCACGGTCTGGCGGTCCGCCCGCGCCGCGTCGGTGGACAGCGCGGAGGAGGCGCGGGTCCCGTAGGACACGTCGCCGTCGTCGAGGCGCTGGCGCCCGATCTCCACTCCGTTGATGTACGCGACCGCGCCATCATCGGCCACGAAGGACACCTCCACTCCTCCGGTCTTGGACAGATCCTTGATCGTGAAGGCCGTGCGCCCGTAGAGGGTGATCGGGCGCGAGGCGGGGGCGCCCGGCTTGAGGACCGTGTTGAGGCCCTTCCCGCCGTAGCCGATGGGCGCGGTGCCCGTCGTCCAGGCGGAGTCGTCGTAGGAGGCGGAGGCCCACGCCTGGTCGGGCGCCGAGTCCTTCCACAGGTAGCGCCACTGCGCGGCGTCCCCCACCAGGGAGCTGCCCGGTTCGGCGGGGGCCTGGGCGCCGTCGGCGGCGACGCGGAGCACGGGGGTGGAGGCGCCGCGGGAGCCCGAAGCGCCCACTGCCCTCACGAAGAAACGGTTCTCCCCGCCCATGGGGACGCTCGCCGAAGTCCCCCGCACGGTCGCCACCGTGCGGTCGTCGCGCAGGACCTCGTAGGAGGCCGCCCCGGCCACGGCGTCCCAGGTGAGCGCCGCCTTGCCGTCGCCCGCGCCCGAGGACGCCAGGTTGGCGGGAGCGGCGGGCGGGGCCTGCCGCGGCGCGAAGCGCGCGAAGCCGCCGGCCCACTGGTTGGCGGACTTGGAGGTGAAGGAACGGGTGAAGTCGCCCCCCACCCACAAGGATCCGGAGTCGTCGACCTCCAGCGCCCACGCCCCGGTCGAGCGCGCCGACGCGAGGCGGTAGGGGGTCCACCCGAGCTGGCGGCCCGTCGCGCCGTCCCACGCCCCCGCCCAGCGGATCTCGTCCGCGCGGGTCCAGCTGGTGCCCAGCTCGTAGTAGCGGTACGCGTCCTGGAACACGAAGTCCGAGCAGTGGCACGAGGCGTAGACCACGCCGTTCCCGGCGCTGGTCACCGCCTGCATGTCGCCGCCGTTCTGCATGGCGATCGAACCGGAGGTCCGCCTCATGGTGGCCGTGTCGTAGCCGAAGAGCGAGTGCTGGGAGCCCCCGAAGTACACGCGCCCGCCCGTCAGCGCCACCCCCTGCTGGTACATCCCGTCGAAGTACGAGGGCTCGAAGGTCCACGAGGAGTCCAAGGCGGCGCCCGCCGCAGTCGACACCCGCGCGGCGTAGGGGGCCGCGCCGCGCTGCGCCCGGGTGAAGTGGCCTCCCGCGTAGAAGTAGCCGCCCGCCTCGTCGACGTCGAAGGCGACGACCGAGCCGTTGAACTCGGGGTTCCACGAGCGGTCGGGCTCCCCGGACAGGGACAGGCGCACCGCCCCGCGCGCGTACGCGCTGCGGCCGCCGTTGCTGGAGGCGTGGGTGAACAGGCCGCCCAGGTAGATGTGCTGGCCGGCGACCCGGGCCGCCTTGACGGACACCGCGCCCGAGCGCAGCGCGTTGCGCAGCTTCAGCGTCCACGAGGAGTCGATGGCGCCCGTGGCGGTGTCGATGACGACCGTGCCCACGTGCTCCTCGCCGTTGACCCGCGTGAAGTCGCCGACCGCCAGCAGGCGCGCGCCCGGCAGCTCGACGAGGTCCTTGACCTGGTTGTTGAAGGCGAAGGACTGCCCGTTCCACTCCCCCGACGACGCGTCGAAGCCCGCCAGGGCGGAGGTCCGCGCCTTCGTCGAGCCCACGCGGGCCACGCCCGTGAAGTTACCGCCCACGTACATGGTGGAGCCGACCTGCTCGAAGGCCTGGACCTGGGCGTTGCCCTCCGCGTAGGAGCCGTTGAGGTTGCCGGTCACGCCCCACTTCATCGGCGCCGCGTACTCGGAGACCGTCGGCGCGACGGCCTGCGCCGGGGTTCCCGAGTCCGCGATCCGGGCGTAGGCGTCGTCCGAGCGCAGCTGCGGGCGCAGGTACACCTCGGCGTAGGGCTCGACGGTGAACCCCGCCTTGCGGAAGAAACTGGTGTCGGAGGTGTCCGCGTTGAGCAGCGCGCCGGGGCCGTAGCCGAACCCCACCCGGTACTTCGACGTGGCGGTCGCGGTCATGTCGACCATGCCCCATGCCAGGTCGTCGCCGAACTTGGACCAGATCGGTTCGCCCGTCGTCCACTCGCCGCCGTCGATCGAGTAGACGACCGGGTGCGCGGACTTGAAGGGCCACACGAAGTCCGCCATCTTCGGCAGGCGCATCTTGATGGTCTGCCAGGACGTCCCGCGCCCGTTGTAGGCGCGCACGACCCTCATGCCGTCGGGCAGTTCGGAGACGGGGGTGGAGCCGAGGAGGCCGTTGACGGCTTCGTGCGACAGCTGCACGGTCCCGTCCGCGGGCCTGCGCTCGCGCTTGGCCAGCGCGGAGGGGGCGCCCTTGCCCTGGCTCCAGGTCTCCCACCCGTCGGTGCCGCGCCCGATGAGGACCCATCCGCCCCCGTCGCTCGTCTGGTCGCAGAAGAACCGTCCGGGCGCGTTCATGGTGGGGGTCTGCAGCCAGTAGGTGCCGTCCGGCGCGTTGGGGTCGTTCTGCTTGATCTCCCAGCACGAGGCGGCCGCGCCCGCCTCGGACAGCCCGTCGCGGACGGGTGCGGGGGACGCGGACTGCGAGGGCACGTGCCCCAGCCCGTTGAGGACGACGGTCGCCGCGGCGATCACGGCGAGGGGGATGCGGTGACTGTTTCTCATGGGACCTGCGGGAAGGTTGAGTCGGACATCGCCATTTTCCCACGGGTGGGAGAAGCGCTCAACCGAGTTCTTACCACTCGGTTGAGCGCTTACTCACTGTGCTCTGCGCTGAAGCGCGTCACCACCGCTTGAGCGAGGCCGTCAGGTCGAAGGTCATCGACGGCGTCCCCCGGTAGTTGACGTGCTCCTCGACGCCGATGCGGTTGATGCCGTTCACCAGCCGCCACGCGGGCACCTCGACGGTCACCATGTTGGACGCGGCGCTCTTGGCGCTGACCGCCTGGTTCGCGAAGGTCGAGTGCGTGATCGCGCCCTCGCTCATGCGCACGGTCGCCAACTGGAAGCCGTTGACGTAGATCACGGCGCCGTCGTCGGCCCTCACGTTGAGCGTGATCTTCGCGTCGCCAGTGATGGGCCCCAGGTCCACGTCGGCGGCGAAGTAGTTGGTGATCGCGCGATCGCCCTTCTCGATCGACAGGGGGGTCCCCGCGTCGGGGTCGCCCCAGCCGATCGGGCTGGCGCCCGAGGACCAGTCGGAGATGTCGCCGGACGGCGAGGCCCAGTACGGCGTGGGCTCGGACTGCGAGGTCCAGTAGCTCCACTGCGTGCCCGAGGAGATGATCTCGCCGTCGGTCACCCCGGTGGCGTCCACCACCGGCGAGCTCGTGGCGCCGGGCGACGGCGACGGGGCCGGGGAGCTGTCGGAGCCGCCGGGCTTGCGCTCGACGCGCTCGACCCGGGCCTGCATCGACACGGACTTCGCCTTGCGGTAGTTCACGTGCGTCTCCACGGCCAGGACGTTGTCCCCCGCGACGAGGCGCTCGGCGGGCACGAACACCGTGGTCCGGTCGGCCTGCGCCGCGTCATAGGTGGGGGCGGCGTCGGCGCGGGTCTCGTAGGAGACCCCACCGGTCCCCAGGCGCTGGCGGCCCACCTCGGCGCCGTTCACGTAGGCGATAGCGCCGTCGTCCGCGACGAAGTCGACGTTCACCCCCGAGACGGCCGAGGGGTCGGCCACGGTGAAGTGCGTGCGGAAGTAGCTGGTGATGGGCCACGTCTTGTGCGGCGCGGTCTGGATGTCCGTGGCGATGCGGTCATCGCCCCTGCCCAGCGGCGCGGCGCCGCGCGGCCACGCGGAGTCGTCGTAGCCGGGCGAGGCCCACGCCTTGTCGGCGGCGGACTCCTCGTAGCGGTAGGACCAGGTGGCGCCGTCATCGACCAGGACGGGGTCGGACGGGTCGTGCTCGCCGAAGGCCGGCGGGACGTAGACGGGGCTGGTGGCGGAGCGGTTGCCCTCGGCGTCCACGGCGCGCACGAAGAAGCGGTTCTCACCGGCGCGGGCGAGTTCGACGGTCGGCTCCTTGACCTGGGCGACCGTGCGGTCGTCGCGCAGGATCTCGTAGGCGTCGGCGTCGGCCACCGGGGTCCACGACAGCGTCACGGTCGCCTCGGTGGAGGCGGCGGCGCGCACCTGGGCGGGCGCCTCGGGCGGAGTCGTGTCGCGGGCGTCGAAACGGGCGAAGCCGCCGTTCCACTGGGTGCGCGCCACCGAGGTGTGCGTGCGGGTGAAGTCGCCGCCCGCCCACAGGTTGCCGTTGGAGTCGACGGTGAGCGCCCACGCGCCGGTCTTGCGCTGCGAGGAGATCTCGAAGGGGGTCCAGTGCATGTTCTTGCCGGTGGCGGTGTCCCACGCGCCCACCCACTTCATGTCGTCGGCCCGGGTCCAGTTCGATTCGATGGTCCACATCTCGGCGTCCTGGTAGGCGGCGTCGGAGCAGTGGCACGAGGCGTAGATGACGCCGTTGGGGGAGGCCGCGCTGGCCTGCAGGTCGCCGCCGTTGCTCATCATGATCGAGGCGGAGAGCCGCTGGTTCGTGGCCGCGTCGTAGCTGAAGAGCGAGTGCTCGGCACCGCCGATGTAGACGCGGTCGCCCACCGAGGTGATGGTCTGCTGGTACTTGCCCGCGGTCACCGTGCTCGGCTTGAAGTCGAAGGAGGGATCGACTGCGGCCCCCGCGTCGGTGGACAGGCGGGCCGCGTACCAGGCGCGGTCGCCGTGGGCGCGGGTAAAGTGCCCGCCGGCGTAGTACGCGCCGTTCTGCTCGTTGATGTCCGAGGCGAGCACCGAGGCGTTGAACTCCGGGTTCCAGGAGCGGTCGGGGCGCCCGTCGAGGCCGACCCGGCCCGCGTTGCGCGCGTAGACCTTCGCCATGTCGCCCAGGCGCAGGTGGGTGAAGGTGCCCCCCAGGTACACCTGGCCGTTGTAGAAGCGGGCGGTGCGCACCGAGACGCGGTGCGAGCCGATCGCGTTCATGATCGTGAGGTTCCAGTCCGGGTCGATCTGGCCGGTCGCGGGATCCAGCACGACGGTGCCCACGTGCTCCTCGCCGTTGACGTACGTGAAGTCGCCGACTGCGAGCAGCTTGCCCGAGGGGAGCGTGAGCAGGTCCTTCACCTGGTTGTTGAAGTTGAAGGCCATGCCCGTGAAGGCGCCCGTGTTCACGTCGAACGCGGCCAGGCCCCGCGATTCGGTGATGGCGCCGTCAGCGCCGGAGCGCACGCCCGTGAAGTTGCCCCCCACGAACATGGTGGTTCCGACCTGCTCGAAGGTCTGGACCTGGATGTTGCCCTCGGCGTAGGAGCCGTTGAGGTTGCCCGTCACGCCCCACTGGGTGGGGGCCGCGAACTCCGAGACGGCGCGCGTCACCGTGGAAGCGGCCGCGCCCTCGTCGGGGATGCGGGTGAAGTCGGAGGAGTCCGAGGCGATCCGGGGGCGGAGGTAGACCTCGGAGTAGGGGAAGACGGTCTGGCGGATCTTGCGGAAGAAGGATCCCGCCGAGGCCGTGTCACCGGGGTAGTTCTGGGCCCCCGGGCCGAAGCCGAACCCGATCGTGAAGCCGTTCGCCCACGACGGGTAGGTGTTGTTGGCGTTCCACGCGTCGTCGTAGCCGAAGCGGGAGTAGGCCCGCGACGAGACGACGGGACCGTGGTTGAAGGTCGCGTTGACGGGGTGGCCCATCTTGAAGAACCACACGAAGTCCGTCATCTGGGGGAAGCTGAGATCCAGGGCCTGGAAGGACGAGCCCTGGGGATCCAGGGAGCGCAGGACGCGCACGCCGTCCTCGAGGCTGGAAACTGACCCGTTTCCAATGAGCTGGTTGACCTCCTTGGTGGACAGCTGGGCGACGGCCATGTCCGCCGCCGTGCGCCCGCGCGCGGTCAGGGAGTCGCGGTCGCCCTTCCCCTGCGTCCACGGCTCCCAGCCCTCGCGGCCGCGGCCGATCAGCACCCAGCCGCCGCCGTCGGTGGTCTGATCGCAGTAGTACTGCCCGGGGGTGTCCATCGTGGGGGTCTGCAGCCAGTAGGCGCCGTCGGCCGCAGCGGGGTTCTGCGTCTTGATGTCCCAGCAGGAGGCCGCGGCCGTTTGGGCGCTGAGGCCGTCGTGGACGGCCGCGGCCCCCCCGGTGCTGCCGCCGCCGCCCGGGTCGGCAACAGCCATGGGCGCGAGTGCGAATGATGTGAGTAGGGCGGCGGGGGCGAGCAGGGCCCCCAGTAGACGGCGCGACATTCCGGCTGTTCCTTAGCATTCAAGAGTGAACGAGGCGTGTTAACGGCAATATATTTACACGCAAATCACGCGGTGATCAACCGGCTGGTCAGGTCCTGGACACCGAAATATGTTGCAACTTGGTAAAGGCCCTATTCGCCGCTCCTCCTCGCGCGGGCGAAGGCCCCCAGGCCCACCAGGCGCAACGGCGAGCGCCCCGCCCAGCACAGCGCGAGGAAGCCCAGCGCCCCGGCCGCGCACCCCGCCGCGAGGCCCACCAGGCTGTCGCGCCCCGCCACGAGCGCCACCGCGCCCGCGGGGGCCCCCACGCACACGAGCACGCCCACCACCGGCAGGGCGACCTCGCCCAGGTCGGGCCGCACTCCGATGAAGCGCGCCACCTGCACGGACGCCATCGCCGCGTCCACCACCATGCACACCGCCCACACGACGGCGGCCGCCAGCATCCCGAAACGCGGGATGAACACCACATTGCCGACGACGTTGAGGCCGAGCACCACGACCTTGTTGACCGCGGCCCACCCGCTGCGCCCGCTCATGATCAGCAGCGAATGGATGTTCCCCGCCATGAACGTCACCACAGAGCCCGCGCACAGGGCCACGAGGACCCCGGCCCCCGCCTCGAACCCCTCGCCCAGGATCCGCATGAGCGCCGGGGAGAAGACCGCCATGAGGACGTAGACCGGGGTGGCGAAGAGCACCAGCCACACCGACGCGGTCGAGTACAGGGACGCCAGCTCCTCCATCTTGCGCTGGTGGAGCAGCTTGGAGAACTGGGGGGACACGACGACGCGCAGGGCCGTGTCGACGACGAGCCCCGCCTGGATGAAGCGGATGGCGCCCCCGTAGATGCCGGAGGCGGCGTTGCCCGCCAGCACCCCCACCAGCAGGACGTCCAGCCATTGGAGGGCCTGCTCCAGGCCCGCCGTGAGGGTGCGGGGCAGGGCGAAGGACACGATGCGGCGGCGGCGCTGGCGCGTGGGCCAGCGGCTGCCCCCCGCCTCGGGCATGTGCCGGGCCAGGAGCGCCCACGCGCACACCAGGACGAGGACGAAGGGGAGCGCCCAGGCGGCGGAGACCACCGCGTAGGAGCCGCCGACGGCAGCCGCCACCGCCACCAGAAGGGGCCGCAGCCCGGGCAGCAGCAGGTTCTGGACCAGGACGTACTCGCGCATGTTGCCCAGCGCCCGCAGCGCGGCCGAGGCGACCAGGGAGAGGGCGCCGATGGGCACGAACCACGCGGCCGCCCGCACGGCCCCCACCACTTCCTCGCTCCAGATCATGGGGGCCACCGCCTCCAGGACCAGGACCGCCGACAGCGACACCCCGACCGCCACCGACGCCATGTAGTTCAACGAGCCGCGGATCTCCTGGGGCGAATCGACCGACAGCCGCGGCATGAGGTAGATGGCCGTCGAGTCCAGGCCGACCTTGGCCAGGGCCATGACGATGGCGAACACGCCCGTGGCCTGGGTGACGACGCCGGCGCCCGTGGTCCCCAGGGCGCGCGAGAGCACGATCGTGAAGACGAAACCGAGCACCGCGGACGCGGCCGCGCCGACGAAGCCGACGATGCCGCCCCTGGCGAGGTTCCTCCGGGATTGATGCGCGTCACTCATTTGCTCTCCTTCTCGCTTCGTAATCACCGAGGTTGTGGGACTATCTTTACTCACTGGTAGGACTTACCGAGAATCCTCAATGGAAGAAGGGCGCCCATGTCTGTTAAGAAACTCACCGGGAAATGGTTGGTCGCGGCCTGGGTCGGCCTCGCAGTCATCCTGGTCGCCGCCGTGTGCGTGGTCTTCGCGCTGGTCGGCAGGTCCGTGACCACGTCGCAGTCCGCCCCCGGCGCCTCCGGGGCTGAATCCGATCCGGCTGCGGTGCCGCAGTCGGTGCCCAAGACCATCCAGCCGCAGTCGGCCGGCCCGGCCAACACCGCGGGTGCAGGCATGGCCAGCGACGACGAGGGGTCCCAGCAGGTGGACTTCGTCCTGGCCTCCATGTGGCAGGCGTACTCCGACCCCTCCACCGCGATCGCCACCGACCTGTCCTCGATCCTCACCGAGTCCGCGCTGGAGGAGTTCGACGCGCAGGCCCAGGAGTGGAACACGGACGGCACGCGCGTGTCGGGGACCCCCCGGATCGAGGACGCCCACGTGACCGCGTCCGACGGGACGACCGCCACAGTGCGCGCCTGCGTCGACTCGACCGGGGTCACCGTCACGAACGACGCCGGGTCGCCGCTGACGGACGACACCTCGCTGATGCGGGCCCTCACTGATTTCTCGTTCGTCAACGACGGCGGTTCCTGGAAACTATCCGGGGTCTCCTTCCCCGACGATCCGACGTGCTGACCCGGTCCAGCATCCTCTCCGAGAAGACCTCGCCCTCCGCACGGCGGACGGGGTTCTTCCACATTCCCCTCGGCGTCTTGGCGGCCGGCCCGGCCACGTCGTAGTCGGTGAGGGGCTCGGTGCCCTCCTCCAGGTGCCGCGCCAGCAGGGCGACGGCCAGCACCGAGACCATGAGCCCGGTGTTCATCCCGTAGTAGAACTGCTCGACCAGGGTGGCGATGACGATGCCGCCCAGGACGGAGCCGTAGATGTCCTTCGCCCTCCACACGCTGGGCAGGATCCTGGCGAAGAAGGCCAGGAAGAGGAGGGCGCCGACGATCCCGTAGGAGAAGAGGACCGTCCAGAACTGGCCCTGGGTGCCCAGCGACGGCAGCCACGGCACGGACGCGGGGCGCGGTGCCCCGAAGCCCAGCAGCGGGGACTCCTTGAGCGAGGCCACGGTCTCCACGTAGTTCGTGAAGCGGTCGACCGTCGTGCTCGACGACTGCAGGCGCTCCACCAGGGACTGCGAGGCCGGTGTGAACAGCCACGCGATGGCGCCGACCCCGCCGAGGAACAGCGCGACGAGCACCGTCCGCCACCGCCCGTCGCGCACCCTCTGGAAACCGACCCACGCCGCGATCACGACCAGGCCGATGTACATGCCGCGGTTGAGGGTCGCGGCCGCGGGCACCACCGAGGCGGCGCACACGAGGGCGTGCAGGTAGCGGTGGCGCGCGTACTCCCGCCAGGAGATGACTGCGAAGATGACGGCGAGCGGGAAGATCAGGGAGAAGACGTTCCCCCACGTGTTCGCGTAGATGAAGGGCGCAGACGGACGGGGATCCGAGAGGACCCACGACCCTGGGTTCCACTGCGTGGTCCCCCTGCGCACGAACTCCGACACGAAGTCGTTGGAGTGCAGCGCCTTGGGGACCACGTAGTACATGAGCGTGTTGAAGCGCAGCTTGGGGAACGCCATCGCCAAGTACCCGCCGACCACGGCCGACGCCAGGAAGCCCCACAGCGTCCCCATGAGGGCCTTCGGCGTCAGGCGGGCGCGCGCGTTGAACGCGTAGATCCCGAACACCAGGGGCGACATCTGCAGACCGAAGCGGTAGAACGCGCCGATGAGGCGCCCGACCGAGTCGAGCATGCTCATCGACGCGAGCACCCACACCAGGAAGAACAGCCAGATCACAGTCCCTGGCGGGAAGCGCAGGCCCCGGCGCCCCAGCATGAACACGATCATGATGATCGCGAACACCGGCCACATGAGGTCCCCGGCGCCGATCGCCCACCACAGGAAGTACCCGGAGTAGGCGACGATGAACGGCCACGCGGGCAGCTGCAGGGCGTCCTCGCTGAGTGCGCCGATGAAGGCCGGGCCGGGTCTGGCCCAGATCCCACGGCGCGACGCCGCAATCTCCGCCACGTCAGCCCCGCCCGTCCCCGGGGCCCTCCGGCGCCCCCTCCGCCCCGTCGGCCCGGCCGGAGGAGGGGCGTTTCCTGGGGCGCAGGCGGTTGGCGTGGCGCGAGCGCAGGTAGCGCACCGGGCCCTCGAGGAAGCCCTTGACCTCGGACCGGGTGAGGCCGGAGGGCACGTCGTCGTCGGTGCCCGCGACGCGCGCGGATCCGGGGCGCAGGCGCGCTGCCACGGCGGGGGCGCGGGAGGCCAGGGTGAGCGCCGTGGAGGGGCGGGCCAGGACCGCTTTGGTGAGCAGCGCGGACATGCCCGAGCCGTTGCCGCGCACCTGGGCGTCCAGGCCCTCGTGGTCCACGCGGTGGCGGTGGTGGACCAGCGCGTCGGGCGTGTGCACGATGACGTCGCCGTGGGCGAGGACGCGGGCGAACATGTCGAGGTCCTCGCCCCCGCGGGTCGGGGTCCCGGCCCCCAGGGAGGGGTCGAAGGGGCCGACCTCCATGAGGACGTCGCGGCGCAGCGCCATGCACACCCCCGCTCCGACGCGGGCCGTGGCCACCGGGTAGAGGGGGCCGCCTTCCCCGGCCTCGCCGAGGCCCCTCACGCCGTCGGGAATCCTCCCCTTCGCCCACACGCGGGGCGTGAAGTCCTTGGGGAAGCCGCCCCGGCTCTCGAACCAGCGCTGCGGGGCGTGGGCGAGCTCCAGGGGGAGGACGATCCCAGTGGTCGCCCCCACCAGGGCGCTCGCCGTGAAGGGGTCGACGAGGGCGGTCAGCCAGTGGGGGTCGACGATGGCGTCGTCGTCGGTGAAGGCCACGACCTCGCCGGTCGCCGCCAGGACGCCGCGGTTGCGCGCCCGGGAGAGCCCGGGCCGCGAGGCGTTGACCATGGTGAGGCGCTCGTCGTCGATGCCCTTCAGGGCGGTGCGCGCCAATCCGGTGGTCGGCGCGTTGTCGACGACGACGACGCGGTAGTCGCGGTGGTCCTGGGCCAGGACCGCTTTGACGGAGGCGGCCAGCAGGTCCGAGCGCCCTGTCGTGCAGATGACGACGGTGGCGGGGACGGTCGCGCCCGCGCCCTCCCGCCACCCGCGCCTGGGGGCGGAGGGCACCGCGGCCACGGCGGGGTCCGACTCGGGCGCGGCCGTGCCCTCGATGGCGACGGCGCCGCAGTTGCGCCCGTTCTCGCGCACGAGGACGAGGGCGCGCTCCATGCCGGGGTCGCCGGAGACGAGCTCGCGCACCCGCGCCGTGCGGTCGACGTGCCAGATGGAGGAACCGTGGGGATCGGCGGCGCTCATCGCTTGCCCTCCACCCTGCGGGTCACCGTCTGCGTGGGGATCTCGTAGGTGCCCCGCTCCGCTTGGATCTCAGCCAGCTCGGCGTTGATGACGGCCTTGTCGGAGTGGCGCGGCACGTCGCCGATGGGCGCTTGGATGAGGGTCTCCTCGGGGTCGTCGGAACTGGTCATCCCCGCGTGCCTCCCGGGGGGCACGACCTCGGCGGGGCCGCCGTAGGCGGAGTGGACGGCGGGCTCGGGGCGCGGCGCCGAGGCGGCCTCCTCCGCCTCGCCCAGGTAGAGCATCGCGTTGACCTCGCGGTTGATGAGGGCGAGCTCGTCGAGGAGGGCGTGGATCGGGCCCAGGGCGTCGCCGCCGCGCACCGCGATGAGGACGTGCTTGGAGGGGCGCACCTCGTCGAGCAGGCCGGCCAGGGGCTGGGTCATGTCGATGAGGCGCGGGGAGGGCACGCGGGTCTCGGCCAGGGACCGGGTGAGGGTCGAGTGCAGGGTCCGGGCCTGCGGGTCCGTGGGGTCGATGATGAGGTCCACCCAGTGCTCGCGGTCGATCGTCATGGCGAGCATCCGCGTGGGCGACTCCCACTCGTTCTCGGCGCCCTTCTCGCGGCTCCACACGGGCAGCGCGGTCAGATCCGCCAGCTGCGACGGCGAGATGAGGGAGCGCGCGCGGGTCTCCTTCACGAAGACGACGACCAGGCCGATGAAGAGGCCGACGGCCGTGGTCACCAGGAGGGTGCGCGACACCGAGGGCGACGTGGCGTCCTCGGACTGCCCCGCCGCGGTCAGCACGCGCCCCGCGGTGACGTGGTAGGGCGCCAGCTGCACGGCCTGGTCCATGAGCTTGTCGATCTCGGCGCGCAGCTGCGCGATCCTGGCGGTGTCGGCGGAGCTGGTCTGCTGGACCGGCTGGTTCCGCTGCGCGCCGCGCGCGTTGTTGCCCAAGCCCGTGTCCTCGTCGTCCGGCTCCTGGGCCGCCTGCTGGGCCTGGATCTGGGAGAGCTCGGCGTTGAGCTCGTCGACGCGCGCCGTGATCCCCGCCAGCATCTCGTCGGCGCGGGCCTCGGCCAGGGCGGTGCGCTCCTTGAGGTAGGCGGCGGCGATGGCGTCGGCCGCGGCCACCGCCTCGTCGCGGCTGCGGGCGCTGTACTCGATGCGCACGATGGTGCCGTTGGTGTCGCCCGACACCTCCATGCCCGCCAGGAGGGTCTTCGCGTCTGTGCCGCCGATCGCCGTGGCAGCGGCGTCGAGGACGTTCGCGGACTTGGCGATCCCCAGCTCGGTGACCATGTCCGTGGAGTTGATCGAGGTCTTCGCCACGGGGGTGGGGGTGGCCGCGGGCGGCGTGATCGTCATGGTGACGGTCGCCGTGTGGTCCACGGGCAGCGCGAAGACCGCGCCCGCCCCGACGGCGAGCCCGCCCAGGGTGGCGGCCACGATGGACTTCCACCGGCGCGCGAAGGCGTGGCGGAGTATCTCCTGGCCCCCGGTCGGCGGCTTGGTGAGGATCATTGGTCATCTCCTTGCATCCGGGCCCGCACCCAGCGGATGCGTCCGTTGAGTCGCCGCTCCAAGCGGTGCGCGGCGCGTGTCGGCAGGGCGCCCAGCCCCGCCCTGAAGGCCTCCTCGAAGTCGTCGAGGGCGGCGCTGGCGCCGCTGGCCGGCATCTGAGGAATGGTCACCAGCCTCGGCAGCGGGCGGCCGGTGAGCCGCTGGGCGAGGTCGGCGAAGGCGCGCGCCTGGAGCTCATTATTCCAGGACTCGGCCCTCCACCGCTGCGATGCGGTCACCTGGGTGGGGTGGATCCTGTACACCAGCCCCCACGCGGCCAGACGACGGATCGCGCCCCCGTCCGCTGCGACGCGCAGCCACAGGTCGTAGTCCTCGGCGGGGACGTTCCTGTAGCCGCCGACGCGGTCCAGGCAGTCCCGGGTCGCCACCATCGTCGGGTGGCACACGGGGTTGGTGAGCAGCAGGTGCCAGGGCATCTCGTCGGGCCCGATGGCGTAGGGGGCGCGGGGCACGGGACGGCGCCCGCGCAGTTCGACGATCTGCGTGAACACCATGTCGTCGCCGCGCCCGATGGCTGCCCCGCACCGGCGGAAGCGGCCGCGCAGGCTCACGTCGTCGGCGTCCATGCGCCCCACCAGGGACGAGTCGGTGGCCGCCATGAGCTGGCCGAGGACGCGGGCCACCCCTCCCTCGCCGGGGGCGATGGGGAGGACGCGCAGGCGAGGGTCCCCGGCGGCGGCCTCCTGGGCGCGCTCCGCGGTCGCGTCGGTCGAGGAGTCGTCGCCGACGACCAGTTCGGAGTCGGAGGGCATGGCGCGCAGGGTCGAGGCGACGGCGCGGCCGATCGTTCCAGCGGCGTTGCGGGCCGGCAGCAGGACGCAGAGGCGGGACATGTCAGCGGCGCTCCGCGGCGTCCAGGGCCCGCAGGTCGCGGTAGCGCCTGCGCAGGGAGATCGCGCTGTGGGCGCAGGCGATGGCCGCGAGCGCCGTGTAGAGGACGGCGAAGGGCGTCCCCAGCCCCCACAGGACGAAGGACCAGCACAGCGTCCCCGGGTCGGTGGGCAGCAGGATGAAGCTGCGCAGCGTGCCGCCCCGGGTCTGCTTGCGGCCCGCGGCGCGCACGAACTGCTCGGCCAGGATCTGGCTCATGAACTGCCCGGAGGTGACCCACCCGTAGACCAGGGCGACCAGGGCGAGCCACCACTGCTCCGGCTGGTGCCACATGAGCGCGACGGCCGCGCAGTAGTGGATGGCGGGGCTGCGGAAGGCGTCGGCGACGTGGTCGATCCACTCCCCCGTCTTCGACGAGGCGTGGGTGACGCGCGAGACCTGGCCGTCGGCCGAGTCGAAGAGGAAGCCCGCGGCCAGGAGGACGCCGACGGGGATGCCCGTCCACCACGCGGGCGGCAGGGCGACCAGGAGCGCCATGCCCGCGGCGGAAAGGCACACGGACACGAGGCTCACGAAGTTGGGGGTCCACCCCCAGGCGGCTGCCGCGGCGGCGACGACCCTGGCGCCCGAGCGGTTGACCCACCGCATGTAGGCGGGCACGCCGTCGCCGGGCTTCTGTGCGGCGCCGAGCTCGCGGCGGTACTGGCCGAAGCGCTGGGCCCACGTGCCCGAGGGGGGCTGCCACCCGCTCATCGCACCGCCCCCTCGGCCAGGGGCCGGGCCGCCCCGGCGCCCGCCTCGTCGACTGCCGCGGGGGCCTCGTCGGCTGCCGAACGTGGGGCCTGGGCGTTTGCGGCGGGGGCCTGGGCGCCTTCCGCGCCCGCCTCGTCGGCCGCTGAGGGCGCCTCGTCGTCCGAGAAGTCCTCGGGCGCGATGAAACGGCGCAGCTTGGTGGACGAGGTGGAGGGAGTGTATGGCAGGTAGACGACGCGGGCGCCCACCTCGGCCATTTCGGCCTCCAGCTTGGCCCCTTTGGGAGTGTCCTTCCAGTCGTCGCCCTTGAAGAGGACGTCGAAGGGCTGCAGGCGCCACGCGAGGCGCTTGTCCTGGTCGAGGTCCACCACGACGGCGTCGACGAAGCGCAGGGAGGAGACCAGGTCGCAGCGCTCTTTGAGGGGGATGACGGGAGCCCGCCCTTTCATGCGGATGAGCGCCTCGTCGGAGGTGACCCCGACCACCAGGCGGTCGCAGCGCTCGCGCGCGGCGCGCAGGATGTTGAGGTGCCCCTGATGGAACATGTCGAAGCCACCGGGGACGTATCCGGTGACGGGCTTGGTTGTAGTCCGTGTCTGATCCACCCATCAAGTGTGCCACTTATCAGGCGGTCAACTCACCTTTACCGAGCAAATGCCCGAAAGATCACGCGAAACCTGCTCCGACCACGCCGTCCCGGTTCGCGCCGGGGCGCGCGGGGGCCCAAAAGTGACCAGGCGCGCCCTGAGCGGCGGTCCAGAGCGCGGCCGAGCCCCGGGGCTCTCGGGGAAGCCGCGCCTCATTTGGCGAAGACGACGGTCCTCGTGCCGTTCATGAGGACCCGGTGCTCGGCGTGGAAGCGGACGGCCTGGGCGAGGACCCGCCGCTCCACGTCCTGGCCCAGGGCGACCATGTCGGCGGTGGAGTCCGCGTGGCTGACCCGCGTGACGTCCTGCTCGATGATGGGCCCCTCGTCCAGGTCGGCCGTCACGTAGTGGGCGGTGGCGCCGATGAGTTTCACGCCGCGCTCGTGGGCCTGGGCGTAGGGGCGGGCGCCTTTGAAGGAGGGGAGGAAGGAGTGGTGGATGTTGATGACACGGCCCTCCATGGCCCGGCACACGCCGTCGGAGAGGATCTGCATGTAGCGCGCCAGCACCACCAGTTCCACTTTCTCCGAGGCGACGAGGTCGAGCAGCTGCTCCTCGGCGCGGGCTTTCGTGTCCTTCGTGACGGGGATGTTGAGGAAGGGGACGCCGTAGAACTGGGCGACGGGCGCCAGGTCCGGGTGGTTGCCCACCACCGCCACCACCTCGATGGGCAGGCCCTGGGTGCGCTGGCGGTAGAGCAGGTCCGTGAGGCAGTGGCCCTCTCGCGAGACCATGATGATGGTGCGCAGGCGCCGCCCCAGCTCGTCGACCCGGTAGTCGGCGCCGAACTGGCGCGCCACGTCGGCCAGGCCCTCCTCCACGGGGCCGCGGCCTGCGGGCGAGTCCACTTCCACGCGCATGAAGAAGGTGCCCGTGCCGGGGTCGCCGAACTGCTGGGACTGGATGATGTTGCCGCCCGCCGCGCCGATGACGCCGGTGACGGCGTGGACGATGCCGGGGCGGTCCGGGCACGACAGGGTGAGAACGAGCTGCGCGTTTTCAGTCATGGGCGCCAGTCTAGCCACGTTCCCACCCACCAACGAGGCCGAGCCTCCGTTCGCGAGAGGCTCCGTGCGGAATCAGCGCGGGCGCTGGGGCCAAGGTCGAGCACCGATGCGGCTCCGCCACAGATGACCGAGATTCACACGCTACACAGCGTGTTAGGATGCGGAACAACCATCCAATGAGCACGGGAGCCACCATGGAACACGCCGGCGACGAGCAGAACCCCGATTCCAACTCACCCCGGGACACCGCGAACGGCTCACCGAACAAGGACAGCGGCGCACGCCTCACTCCCATGCCGGACTACCTCATGCGCTGGTGGACGCCCATAGCGATAGCAGGCCTTCTCCTCTCCTCCAGTGGCGCCCTGGCCGCCTTCTGGAGGGGAACCGCTCACTGGCCGTCAGCCGAAGCGATGAAGCTCTGCGCAACAATCGCCGGAGCTGGGTTCGCCTTCGCAGTATGGCAGCAACGTAGCCACGACAACGCTTTACGCGAAGAGAAGAAACAGGAAGACGATGCGGAACAGGCCGCTAGCATCAAGCGCGAGGAGTACTGGAAGCGAAGAGAACAAGCCTACCGCCTACTGACCTCGAATAATCCTGGGAGCCGACTTGGAGCAGTGGAACTCCTCGTGGAACTGGCCGACATGACCTCCGAACAAGACGGAACACCGACCGAGGAAAAAGAGCAGTTCCAGCAGCACATCGTAACAATGCTGTGCAGCCAGATACGACACGAGGGCCTGCTCATCGAGTCAGAAGGAACTAAGGAAGAACACGCTTCGATCCAATACGAGATCTTTTTGGCACTACTCGAACGGATCAATCAGCACAACATCGACCCAAGAAGAGCACGCTGGCAAACATGCAACCTCAACCTCTCGCACACCGAGTTCCACACCCCAGTAATCCTATCCAACACGGCCATCCACCAAACACTCAACCTGACCCACTCAACCTTCCATCGAGACGTAGTAATGTCGAACACCACCCTGTCCAGGCTTTCCTGGGCGTACGCAAAGTTACTGTCCCCGCTGAAGGTTTCGAGCTGCGAACTACACCTGGACCAGTTCCCAGAGCTCATGAAACAGGCAGAATTCTCAAAATCAGTCTTCGGAACAGCCCATGGCGGCAATGAGCCCACGCTCCTATTCCCCTTGTCGACTCCAGATGGAGACAGAGAAGAAGCAAATGAAGTCACCTTCATAGACGATTGCCACTTCACAGCCCCTTTTACGGTGGAGGCTCAGGGCAGCCTCCGACGCCAGTCATCCGAGCGAATCAGATTCGCAGACTGTCACTTCAGGTCCGTAGAAATCACCGGGAGCATCTTCCAATCGCTCATAAGAATCACAAGATGCACATTTACCAATGACTTTCATATTCACAACCTGCACTACGAACTTGGAGCAGTAGTCGAAGCCGACATGGACGCAATCCGCCGCTATTTTAAAGGCGACCTATCCGAAGGAACAGAAGTCGCCGAATGGGAGGCCACATTCCCGGACCACCCCTTTCATAAGACTGCGTGGATCGATGTTTCACACTGCACTTTCGCTCACGATGCCGACAACCCGACGATTGAGGTCAGATACATTTTATGCTATGACGGCGTGGACAATCCAACACCTAACGATGACCTAATCTCATTCAGCGACAACACGAGTGACCGCGGCGCACAGTTGTCACTTGAATACGACCGCCTAAGCTACGATCCAGATAAGGGATACAATTACGTTATTAAGACCATTTAGTCTTACCCAGTTCGTTCCGGAGGCCTATGATAATTTACAGATCTGCATAGGTTTAACGATTCAGCTCTTCTTGTTGAGGGGCGTCGGCGGATGTGATTCCTCCGCCTCCGTGGGGGCTGCGAATGATGCAGTTGGCGGGCTACCGAACCCCGAGGGGCCGTTCCCATCATCCGCCCGAGGGGACCGCCCGTGGCTTCGGTGAGCCGCTTCGGGAAGTTGAGGTACACCAGGATTCCGCTGGAGCGACGTTCGAGCTCGTCTGAACGTCCTGATCTCGGCGAGGACTGCGGAGACGGTGGTAAAGCTGAACACCTTGATGTGTGCGGCCAAGGGGCCCCTGCCCGGGACTCGGCGCGGGTTGCGGGCAGGCGTGCTCGATCCGTTGATCAACGCGCTGTTCCGGTTGCGACCAGCGGGGCCTACAGGGTCCCCGCGTACCCGGCTGCGGCGGCCCGCAGATCCGAGAGGGCGCC
>ERZ772964.240-NODE-240-length-26672-cov-8.25348_pt1 | contig 26672 bp, 22 predicted proteins | sample MGYA00580675_ERZ772964 | MGnify/ENA primary metagenome ERZ772964 (study PRJEB29015, sample SAMEA2737941) | human oral metagenome | biome: human oral; feature: human-associated habitat; material: dental | place: China | collected 2139 ... | reverse complement strand
GACCTCTTCGTCCCGAACGAAGCGCGCTACCAAACTGCGCCACACCCCGTGTGCGGCAGAGCCACTATAGTCGCAGCGCCCAGGTGGAAGGAAATCGGCGGTGCTGAGGCTTCGCTCACGCCCTCTCCGGGACCGGGCGAGCCGGCTTCACGCCCTCTCCGGGACCGGGTGGGTCGGCACGAGGCGCCGCCGGGCCGGCTTCACGCCCTCTCCGGGACCGGGCGAGCCGGCTCAAGGTGCAGCAATAGCCGGGCGGGCCGGCACGAGGCGCAGCAAGGTTGCCTCAGGGCGGCAGGCTATACGCACTGGCGTGAAGGGACTGGTTCCCAGGCCTGCGGAGACATGGAGGTACATGTCCTCGGTGGCGGCCGGATCGCCAAGGCGCCCCGGCCACTGGGACAGGCCTGAGGCGCGTGAGCAGTCCAGGTCGCAGTTGGTCACCAGGGCCCCGTACCCGGGCACGCACAGCTGGCCGCCGTGGGTGTGGCCCGCTAGAGCGAGGTCGACGGCGTCCTCGACCATGGTGTTCAGCACTCGCTGGTAGGGGGCGTGGGTGAGCCCTAGGCGCAAGGGCCGGCCCCACCGGTTCATGACCGCGGGGGCGCCGTCGTCGTTGGCCTCTGGTCTCGCGGAGGGCGGCGGGTAACGGTCCTGGTTGGCGTGCGGGTCATCGACCCCCACCAGGTCAATGCGCTTCCCACGCACAACCAGCTGATCGCGCCGGTTGCCCAGGTTCGCCCAGCCGCCTGAGGCCTGAAGGTCCCGCACCTCCCGCCAGGGGAGAACCGGCAGGGCCTCCTTGGCGTCAGGGGCGTCGGCGGTACGAGGATCGGTGCGCAGGTAGCGGGTGGGGAGCCTGAACACCGTGGCGTAGTAGTCGTGGTCGCCCATGACAAAAGCGCCCGGCAGCCCCAGGAAGGGCTCGAGGGCCCGGGTCAGTGGCTCAACGCCGTCGGCGAAGGACAGGTTGTCCCCCGTGTTGACCACGACGTCGGGGCGCACCTGCTCCAGTCCTCTTACCCAGGCCACGCGGGCCTCGGTGTGCGCGGTCAAGTGGAGGTCGGACAGGTGCAGGATGGTGATCGGCTCCTCGTCCTCCGCCAAGACGGGGACCTCGCAGCGCCGCAGCACCGGCATGCGCGCCTCGATGAGCGCGTATCCGAGCGCACCCAGGCCAGTGATCGCGAGGCCGGCGAGGCTTCGCGCTATGAACTGTGCCGCCACGGATCAGCCTTCGTCGTCGCCGCGGCGGTTGGCCTCGAAAGCACCGCCAGTGGCGGGGGTGCTGGGCTCAGGGGAGGTGGTGCCCCCGGCATCTAAAGCGGTCTGGTTCGCCTGCTGCCATTCCCCTTGACTCATGCCACTGGTGGAAACGTCGCTGGAGGCGTTGGAGCTACTGCTCGTGCCGCCAGTGCTCCCGTCATAGGAGGATTGGGTGGCGGTACCGCCACCCAGGCTCACCTGGTTGAAGCCGACTACGGACTCATTGGCCAGTGCCGCATCCATGTACATCCTCCACAGTGGGGCCGGGGCGTCGGAGCCGTACATGGTCGGGTAGTAGCGTCCGCCAACGTACTGGCCGTCCATGGGGTAGTAGCCGTCGGAGTGGCCCAGCCAAACGGCGGCGGCGAGTTGGGGGGTGAAGCCCACGAACCAGGCATTGTCCATTCTGTCAGTCGTGCCGGTCTTGCCCGCAGCCGGGCGCCCCCCTGAAAGCGCCGCCGCCGGGGCGGTACCCGAGGAGGAGAGCACATTGGTCATGGTCAAGGCGGTCCGGTCTGCCGCTAAGGCGTCCATCGCCTGGGTGCAGCCGGCGCTGGGGACCGCCATCGCGTTGCCGTCAGCGTCCTTAATGGAGTCGATGGCGATCGGGGTGCAGTAGACGCCGTGCGCGGCGAAGGCGGCGTAGGCGCTGGCCATAGCCAGTGGCGTGATCTCCTGGGCGCCGAGAACGATCGAGGGCATGGGATCGAGACGGCTGCCATCGGCCTTGGTCACGCCCAGGTTGGCGGCCAGTTCGGTGACGGCGCAGATGTCCATCTGGGCGAGCATGCGGGCGTAGCCCACGTTAATGGACATGGCCGTGTTCTGGATGACGTTGTGAGTGCCGCCCTCGCTGGCGTTGGCATTGTTGACCGGCCACGGCTCGGGGATGGTGTCATCACAGGAGATGGTCCAGGTGGAGGAGGCGAAGGTGGTGGGGGAGGTGTTCATGGTGGTGTAGCCGGACTTGCCGAGTTGATACCACTCCGCCAGAACGAACGGCTTGAAGGCCGAGCCCGGCTGGAAGCCATTGGACTCCAGCCCGCCGTGCTGGTAGTCCGCCGCGTAGGAGATCTGCGTCGTGGAGAAGTCCCCCTCCTCCCCGTAGGTGGTGTTCTGGGTCATGGCCAGGATCCTGCCGGTGCCCGGCTCGACGGAGACTAGGGCGGCCTTAACCTCAGAGGGATCCCCGGTGGGGACGTACTCCTGGACGGCCGCGTCGGCCGCCGCCTGTTTAGTCAAGTCAATAGTGGTAATAATCTCCAGTCCGCCGCGCAGCAGGAGCTGGTTGCGCTCGGCCTTGGTGGCGCCGAAGAGGTCAGAGTTCTCAATCTCGCCGACGACGAAGGCGCAGAAGTAGGCGGCCGACCCGGCGGCACCGCAGCCACCGACCTCATTGGTGACATTGAGGATGTCGGCGATCTGGGTGTCCAACCCGGCCTGATACTCCTCCTCGGTAATGAACTCCTCCTCATACATCTTGAGCAGCACCCAGTCCATACGGGCCTTGGCCTCATCCGGGTTGGTGACCGGGTCGTAGGCGCCGGGGGCGTTGGTCAGGCCCGCCATGAGTGCGGCCTCCGGGATGGACAGCTCGGCGGCGGAGTGGGAGAAGTAGTGCTGGGCGGAGGCCTCAACCCCGTAGGTCGACGGGCTGAAGGCGGCAATGTTGAGGTAGCCCTCGAGGATCTGCTCCTTGGTGTAGGTCTGCTCCACGGCCAGGGCGTACTTGATTTCGCGCAGCTTGCGGGAGACGGACTTCTCCCCGGCGGCGGCGACCTGTGTCGGGTCCCCTGAGCGCAGACCGGCCTCAATGAGGATGTTGCGCACGTACTGCTGCGTCAGCGTCGAGGCGCCCTGGGTGCTTCCCGAGTTCGTGTTGGAGACGACGGCGCGGACAATGCCGGTGGGGTCGACGCCCTTGTGCTGGTAGAAGCGCTGGTCCTCAACGGCGATGATCGCGTCCTGCATGGTGGGGCTGATCTGATCCAAGGGCACCACAATGCGGTTCTCGGCGTAGAACTGGGCGATCTCGGTGCCGTCGGAGGCCTTAATGACCGAGACCTGGCTGGGCTCGAGGATGTTGAAGTCTGAGGGCAGCTCGTTGAAGGCCTGCTGGGTGGCCTTGGTCAGGGCGGAGGCCACTCCCACCGCCGGTGCCGCGAAGCCTGCGGACAGGACGCCGCCTGCGCCGGAAAGCAGAATGAAGACAAGGAACATCGAGACGACCTGGGCAGGCGAGAGGGATCGACCGCGGGCGGGAGACTTCGACATGGGGTCAGGGTACGTGGAAGCGGCCGCCTCATGTTGTGTCGCACGACTACCTCAGCCTGAAAAAGCCCTGTGCGTCCAGCAAGTGGGCGCCCCTCGTCCCACTGTCCGGCCGGTAGCGTCTCCGCGTTCCGCCCTCAGCCCAACCCCGCCCGCGCGCGCATCTCTGGCTGCGGCCCCTTTACGGCAGGTAAACCTTGCCAAGAGCGGCGAAATGGGGCGAGGGGGGAGCCGGGGCCGCCGCAAATCTCCTTCATGTGGTCTGAGACACGAATGGTTTTGCGGATGACGTTCGGTTGGCATACTGTCCTGGTGTGACGCGGCTGACACTGTCGTTCGTCGTGAGATCAGGGAGTGAAGATGACGAGTATCGACCAGACCTGGGCGGCGAGGGCAGCCTGCGCCAATGTCGAGCCCGACCAGCTCTTCGGCAAGGGGGCCGAGCAGCGCGATGCCCGTTCGCTGTGCTTCACCTGCCCCGTGCGCATGGAGTGCCTGGCTGAGGCGCTGGACTCCGAATCCGCCTTCGGGGTGTGGGGCGGCCTGACCGAGCGCGAGCGCCGGGCCCTACTGCGCCGCTTCCCGGAGGTGACCGATTGGGGTGCGTGGCTGCGGCGCGAGGATGATGACCTCGTCGCCGAAATCCATGCTCGGCGCGCCCCACGAATCCTGGCCCGTGTCCGTTGAGACGCCTCATGGGCCCGGGCCGACTGAAAGGGCCTCCGGGAGGCGGGCCGCCGAGTTGCCCGGCTTGCCCAGTGAGTTGCCCGGCGGACCGGTGACGGCACTGCTGGCGGCAGCGCCTCGTGGTGCGACGGCGCTTCCGGCCGACGGCCGCCGACCTTAGGGTGGGCTCATGACTACATGGGAATATGCCACCGTCCCCCTGCTCACCCACGCCACCAAGCAGATCCTTGACCAGTGGGGCGCTGATGGTTGGGAGCTCGTCCAGGTCATCCCCGGCCCCACCGGTTCGGAGAACCTGGTCGCCTACATGAAACGCCCACGGGCCTGAGGCCCGCCCTCTTGAGGCCCGCCCCGGCGTGGCAGTGTCCGCTCTCCTCCGGGAGGGTGAGCACTGCCACATTGGCGGGAGGGTGACGATCAGCGGGCGCGACGGCGGAGACGGTCCACATCCAGCAGCGTGACCGCCCTGCCCTCCAGGCGGATCCAGCCGCGAGAGACGAACTCGGCCAGCGACTTGTTGACCGTCTCGCGGGAGGCGCCGACCAACTGGGCGAGCTCCTCCTGGGTGAGGTCGTGCGGGACGTGCACGCCATCCTCGGTGGTCGAGCCGAAGCGGTCGGCCAGGTCCAGCAGGGCCTTGGCGACGCGCCCGGGCACGTCGGAGAAGACCAGGTCGGCCAGGGCGGTGTTCGTGCGGCGCAGGCGCTGAGCCAGGGCCCGCAGCATGTCCTTAGCGAGTGTGGGGTGGGACTCGATGAAGGTCATGAGCTGGTTGTGCTCGAGAGTAAGCAGGTCGGTGGGCGCCACGGCCGTAGCGGTCGTTGAGCGCGGGCCCGGGTCGAAGAGGGTCAACTCGCCTACGACCTCGCCGGGGCCGAGCACCGCCAAGAGGTTTTCACGACCGTCGGGGCTGGCATGGCCGAGCTTGACCTTGCCTGAGAGCAGGACGTAAAGGCGGTCTCCCGCATCGCCCTCGTTGAACAGGGTCTCGCCACGGCGCAGAGTGGTCTGCGTCATCATGGCGCGCAGCTCCTCCCGCTCCTCCGGGCCCATGCCCTCGAAGAGCGGAATCCTGGAGATGATGCTGTCTTCCACGAAGGTCCTCCTGTGGTGCTGGTCTGCCGGGCTCTGCCTCGCGCAGCCCGCATATCTATCCTAGCTACGGTCTGTGATCTGTCGCACGCCGTGGAGCATTGTAGTCTCAGTGTGGCGTACGTCAAATCGCGGAGGAATGAGCCACGCCGATAGAGCCGCGTCCAAAGAGCTTTTCGGGTGCACTATCCGTCAAAGGAGCCGTCAGAGGGCCTGAGCCGTAAACCAAGGAGCCCATCCATGAGCACACCCGCCGTACAGGCCGGCGAGGAGGAGCTGCGCCGTCGGGCCGCCGCCGTCGACGACGAGCTCGTCGCCCTTTACCCGGACGCGCGCTGCGCCCTCATTCACGACGGCCCCTTTCAGCTGCTGGTCGCCACAGTCCTATCCGCCCAAACCACTGACGCCCGGGTCAACACCATCACCCCCACCCTTTTCGCTGAATTTCCCGAGCCGTCAGCCCTGGCCGCCGCCGACCGCCAGGGCCTTGAGGAGTTACTGCGCCCCCTGGGAATGCAGCGCACCCGCGCTGAGCGCCTCCTGGGCCTGGGGCGGGCGCTCACCGAGCGCTTCGACGGCGTCGTCCCCGACCGGCGCGAGGACCTCATGAGCCTGCCGGGGGTGGGCCGGAAGACGGCCAATGTGGTGCTGGGCAACGCCTTCGGCCACAGCGCCATTACCGTGGACACCCATGTGGGGCGCCTGTCGCGGCGGTTGGGGTGGAGTAAGCACAAGGACCCACTCAAAGTCGAGGCGGACATTGCCGCTGTATGGGAGCCGCACCGGTGGACCGACGGCTGCCACCGGCTAATCGAGCACGGGCGCCGGGTCTGCCGCGCCCGGGCCCCGCGCTGCCAGGAGTGCGCGCTCCTGGACCGGGGGCTGTGCCCGCAGGTCGGAGTGTGAACCAGGGGCGGGGCGCGCCCTCCGCGCCCGGGCGCAACTTTGACCTGGACTCGCATTGGGGTGAGCTTGGCGGGGCGCGCCCTCCGCGCCCGGGCGCAGCTCAGGTCGTCTCGGCCAGGAAGGGCAGCAGTGCCGCCGTGAGCTTGTCGGGGGCCTCCTCGTGGGGGAAGTGCCCCACGTCGTGGATGGTGACCTGCTGCAGGGGCCCGGCGACGTGATGGGTGTCGCGCGCGTAGGCCTGCGCCGGCTGCACTGGGTCGAGCTGACCCTGGATGGAGAGCACCGGGATACTCACGGGCTTCGCCAGTGCCGCTATCTCCGCGCGCGTGAGCACTGAGTGGCGCACCGGCTCCATGGCGCTGCGGGCGGCGCCGGGACGAGCCAGCAGGGAGGCGTAGTAGCCCGCGGACTCCACCACCGCCCGACGCGTGCGCGGGCCCGTCCAGGAGCGCAAAAGGCGCTCCATGCCCACGCGCGTGCGCAGGGAGCGCTCCGGGAGCAGCGGTACCTTGAAAGAGAGGTACTGGAGGGCCGTCCCTGAGAAGGCGCGCCCCCGCAAGGAGCGGACGGCCAGTGGGTGAGGGGCCCCCACGGGAACGATTCCGGTCAACAGTCCGGGTGCGATTCCGGCCAGTGCCCAGGCGGCCTGCCCGCCCAGCCCCGCTCCTACGACGACGGCGCGCTCGTGGCCCAGGGCCGGCACCACGCGTTCAAGGTCCTCGGCCAAGGTGATGAGGTCGTAGCCCGACGGCGGACGGTCGGAGCCGCCGAAGCCACGCAGGTCCAGGGCGGCGACCCGGTACCCGGCCTGGGCCAGCGGCCCAATGACGTGGCGCCAGGCCCACCAGCACTCGGGGAAGCCGTGAACCAGCAGGATCAGCGGAGGATCGGCCTGGGCGGGGTCGGTTGGAGGGGGAGTCTCGGGTCCCGCCATGGCGACGTGAAAGCGGGTGTCCCCTGCCGTGAGGTCACGGTGGGTCCAAGGGCCGGGGCGTTTGACGACGACGGGCATACTCGCAGCCTATCCGCCGTCCGGGGCGCCGGCGGTGGCTCAGTTCTCATGTCATGAGCAGGCTCAGGAGCACGTAGATGCCGGTGCCGCCCACTAGTGACAGGCCAATGGCTCTACGCCACAGGTGTAGGGCCGCCGTCGTCCCGATCCCGGCGAGGGCCGGGACCCAGGTCGCCGGTGCCGGGGTGAGGCCGTCCAGGGTGTAGGCGACCAGCACGATCATGACCCCCAGGGGCATGGCCTGGGACAAAAAGGCCAGTAGGGGGCTGCCGGCGCGCCCGCGCAGAAGCACGAAAGGGGCGATCCGGCAGCTTAAGGTGATCGCCGCCACAACAACGACCGCCACTGCGATCTGAGGGTTGGTCAGCATGGGGGCGTCTCCTCCCGCTCGGTCCTGCGTCGGCGCACCGAGTAGACCGCGATCAGCCCCAGGGTCAGAACCCCCAGAGCGCTGAGCAGTGCCGCCGAGCCGCCGACGAGCAGACCGACGGCGCCCGCCCCCACGCCCACGGCCAGCACCGTCGTGTCGGGATGGGTGCGCCAGTTCTCAATGACCAGAACAACGAAGAGCGCGGTGAGAACGAAGCCCAGCAGCTCAATGCGCTCCCCGACCATCCTCGCCAGCGCGGTGCCGATCAGTGCCCCCGACGTGGTGCCCACGATCCAGGAGGATTGGCTCAACGCCTCCACGCACAGCACGTAGCGCCCGCTCATCGCCCGCTGGTCCTTGGAGGCCAGCAGCGCGTAGACCTCGTCGGTAATGGCGTGAATGGCGTACAGGCGCGCCAGGGCCGGGCCGCGCACCCGGCTCAGCGGGAAACTCAGGCCGTAGAAAACATGCCGGCCCGAGACGAACAGCGTTGACGCGGCTATGGCCGCCAGCGGCTCGCCGGCGCCCGCCAGGGGCACCAGCAGCATCTGCATGGTGCCGGAGTAGATCACCACGCTCCACAGCGGCGCCCACCACCAGTCCAGGCCAACGGCCGCCAGCAGAGTGCCCGCGGCCAGCCCCAGAGTCGTGTAGCCGATCATGACCGGGGCGGCGTCGCGCAAGGCGTCACCAGCAGAGCACATGGGGGCCGGCGCCGCCCCGGAGTCCCCGCTTTCTGAAGGCGCCCCGGCACTCCCGCTCTCTCGTGCCCGGGGGTGCCCGCTCTTTGAAGGCGCCTCGGAGTCTCCCGGCGCGGCGGAACCGGCTGGCGCGGCGGGGGCCCCGGACGAGCCCGTGCCGCGAGGGGAGCCTGCGACGGGGGCGGGTTTGAGATCCTCAGTCATGGCGGGCGCGGTCGATGATCTCCTGCTCACGCCGTCCGGCTTGGCGGGCCGAGTGGGAGACGACGCCGACCAGGATCATGAACAGGCCGAAGGCCAGGAAATGACCACTGAGGGCATCGCTCCACACGAAGCTCGCCAGATTCGCCCCCAGGTCGGAGTGGATGGTCAAACGCTCCATGATTGGGCCCAGGGCGCTGGCCATGGTGTGAGGGGCCAGGAGGAAGGGCAGCCCCAGCACCACGCTGATAGCGCCGACGACAAAGGGGCCCAGGGAGGAGCTGCGCGCCATCCACATGGCGGCGAGCAGCGCCAGGGTGCCGACGATCAACTCCATGAAGCCGCCTGGAGAGAAGGACAGGGCGAAGGGCTCCACGCCCTGGCGCATGTGAGCGGCTGAGGAATGGAGGAAGTACCAACTCACCGGTAGGGCCGCAATGGCCACGAGCACGCCCGCCCAGTGGGTGGCGGCCCGAGAGGGGGGCTGGCCGACCACGCTGGAGCCCTCCAGGATCACCTCGTCCTCGTTGCGGGCGGAGGCAGACGTGGTCTTGGAAGCGGCCCGGGAATCGGGCGCCGTCTTCGACTCGGAGTCGGCGCCACTGCGAAGCGCCACCCAGGACTTCTCCTCAGAGGCGATGGAGTCAGAAGTCTCAGGGCCCCCGGGAGTCTCAGGGGAGGGTGAACCGGGCGTGGTGGCCTCCGGGGCGGACGCCATCTTGGGCCATACGACCGAGGCGTCCTCGGACGCGAGAGCGGGGGCCGGAGAGGCTGCTGAGGAGTCATCGGCGCTGCTGGTGTCGGTCAGAGGGCGGGCTTGCTCGCCTGACTGATCGGTGGCGGAGTCGAGGATGTCCGCTCCAGCATTAGCCAACCCAGAGGTCTCCAGCAGGGCGCGGCGGCGCACGGCGGTGTCGCTGACGTCATCGCGCGCCGCATGACCCCCTCCGGCGGCTCGGCGGCCCGCCCTGGAGATAGTCGGCGGCTCCTGTGCAATCGGGAGAACTACTCTTTCAGCCGCCGGTGCGGGGCCGGCCTCCTCGGGGCTGGGTGAAGTCGCGGGCTCATCGTGAGGGGTCGGCGAGTCCATGGGCGGCAGCGAGTCGCGCGTGCGGTGCCTCATGGCTCGGTGCCGGGCGGAAACCCGGACGGTTGGAGCGTTCTGCTGGTGGTTCTGAGCCGAGTCGGGCTCAGCGGCGGGCTCGGGGGAACGCCCGACCGCACTGGGCGCCGTCCTGGTCGGTGCGGGCTCCGGTGTCCCTGCGGTGGAGGGTGATGCGGGTTCGGCGGTTGTGGGCGCGGCCGTGGATGTTGGTTTGGCTGGGGCCGGTGATGCCGGCTCGGTGGTTGCGGGTGTTGGTTTGGTGGCCGTGTCCGCCGGTTCTTGGTCGGTGGGTGCCTTGTCGCTGGTGGCGGGTGTCGTCGGCTTGGGGGTGGCGGATGACGACCCAGTGGACGCGGGCACGGCAACGGTGTCTGCCGGCTCCCGGTCGGTGGTGCCTGCTGGCTTCCGGTCGGTGGTGCCTGCTGGCTTCTGGCTGGTGGTGTCTGCTGGCTTCTGGCTGGTGGTGTCTGCCGGCTTCCGGTCTGCGGGTGCTTTGCTGCCGGTGGCCGGTGCTGTTGCCTTGGTGGTGGGCGCTGATTCCTGGGGGCGTGCGGCTGGTGGTCGCGCCGACGCCGGCTCTGGCACCTCCTCAGCAGCCGACGCGTCCGGCTCGGCGCTGTCAGCGGGTGCCTTGTCGCCGGCCGACTTCTTCTTGGCGGCGACGGGCGCCGGGGCGGACGACGTCGGCGTCTTCCCGGCAGCCGGCTCCGCTGTCTCCTTAGTCTCCTTAGTCTTCTTAGCGGAGGGTGATGCGGGTTCGGCGGTTGTGGGCGCGGCCGTGGGTGTTGGTTTGGCGGCCGTGTCCGCCGGTTCCTGGTCGGTGGGTGCCTTGTCGCTGGTGGCGGGTGTCCTCGGCTTGGGGGTGGCGGATGACGACCCAGTGGACGTGGGCACGGCAACGGTGTCTGCCGGTTTCTGGCTGGTGGTGCCTGCTGGTTTCCGGTCCGTGGTGTCTGCCGGCTTCCGGTCTGCGGGTGCTTTGCCGCCGGTGGCCGGTGCTGTTGCCTTGGTGGCGGGCGCTGATTCCTGGGGGCGTGCGGCTGGTGGTCGCGCCGACGCCGGCTCTGGCACCTCCTCAGCGGCCGACGCGTCCGGCTCGGGGGTGTTAGGTGCTGCGGTGGTGTCTGCTGGCCCAATAACGCTGGGCACATCCAAGGTGGAGCGCGCGTCGTGGGCGCGCGCAGGTGCGGGCTGCGGTGTCTGCGCGGTGGAGGGTGATGCCGGTTCGGCGGTTGTGGGTGCGGCCGTGGGTGTTGGTTTGGCTGGTGATGCCTTGGTGGCGGCCGCTGGCCGGGAGGGGTTGGCGGTGGCGCCGGCGGGTGCCTTGACTCCGGCCGGCTTCTCCTCGGCACCGGCCGGCTTCTCCTTAGCGGTGGTCGGCTTCTTCTTGGCGGTGGTCGGCTTCTTCTTGGCGGTGGTCGCCGGGGTGGACGACGTCGGCGTTTTCTCGGCGGCCGGTTCGGCTGTGGGAGGGAGCGCCTTGTCGCCGGCCGGCGCGTGAGCCGCCGGCGCCTGGTTACCGGATGCCGCTGTCCTCACCGGCTGGGCTTGCTCCTGGGCGCTCGTGCCCTGGGTGCGTGCCGGTGTTGGCTTGGCGGCCCCTGAGGCAGAGGAGGCCGATGCTGGCCTGGACGTGGCGGGTGCCGGCTTGGCGGGTGCCGGCTTGGCGGGGGGCGGCTGGGGTGTGGCCGATGAGGCCTTGGGGGTGGCTGCGTCCGTGGGCTCAATGACGCTGGGCACATCCAAGGTCGAGTACGCGTCATGGGGGCGCGCGGGCGCGGGCCCCGGCACCCTCCTGGTGGAGGAGGCTGACGGTCTGAAGGAGGCGGGTGCCGGCTTGACGGGGGTCGGCTGGGGTGTGGCCGATGAGGCCTTGGGGGTGGCTGCGTCCGTGGGCTCAATGACGCTGGGCACATCCAAGGTCGAGTACGCGTCGTGAGGGCGTGTAGAGGCCATCGTGGGTGCGGCCGGTGCAGCGGAGGCGGGCGCCGGCTTGGCGGGACTGGTTGCGGCGCTGGCCGACCCGTCTTCGGCGGCACTGGACGCCTTGTCGGCTGGGGCCGGCGTCCTCGCAGGGCGGGGCGGTACCTGCGCAGCCCTGGCGGCTGGGGCCGAGGCAGTGGGCACCTCCCGAATAAAGTTAGCCGTTTCCTCAGCTCTGGTGGGCGGCGCCGAGGCGGTGGGCACCTCCTCCACTGCGATGGGCGCCTCTACGACGTCGGCCGGCGATTTTCCAGCGACAGCCGGCACCTCCTCAATGATCTGAGGGGTTTGCTGGACAGGAGCGGGTGCCTCATCGAAGGGGATGGGCACCTCCTCAACGCGAACGGGTCGCCTCACGGGGCGGGTGACGGCTTCGTTCATGAGGGGCGACGACTTTTCGGCGGCACCGGGTACGGGCCGCGCCTCGGCGGCACCGGGCTGAGGCGCCCCCGTGCGGGGGGTGTCGGTAATGACGCCAGGGGCCTCTTTAGACGGGTGGCCTACCGGGAAGGTGCCCGCATGGGCGTACTCAGGGCTCTGCCCGGCAGGGGCCGTACCGGCCTCATCGGGGGCACTGGTCGACGGCGTAACCGAGGACTGCGTGGCCTTCTGGGCGGCGTCGTCGACGCCATCCCTGCCCTTCTCCTCGGGATCCTTGGGGTTTTCAGTGCTCACGGGGACCTCCTTCACGCCCACACGGTAGCTGTGGGGCTGTCGTGCACCCGGAAGGCGTGCCGGGTAGGGAAACTATGGGGGTAGACCCTGCGCCATCCTCGCCTACAGGGTGTCAATGGGTCGAGGTGGGCCGGGGGATGACGTGAGAGGCGCGGGGCACCCAGCCTCGACGTCGGTCTTCAGGACCCGGGGCCCGAGGGGTGCAGCGCCGCCAGCTCGGAGAGGCGGCCGTCGCGGCGCGCCAGGTGAACCCCCAGACCCAGGGCCGAGAGGATCAGACCCGTGCCGACCAAGGTGATCGCCGTCGGATCCCCGGGCAGAAGACGAATCACCCGAGTATAGAAGGGGACTCTCAGGCTCAGAATCGCAGGAAGTCCAAGAAGCACCAGTAGCGGACCCGTGGCACGCAGACCCAGGCTGGAGCGCGCCGAGCCGGCGGCCGCTAGGAGCATGAGGAAGCCCGCTGCCAACAGCCCCCACGACGGAGAACCTGCCGGGGGATGGGCGACGCCGGTATACCCGCGGTGCAACAACGCTATCGCCACCAACATGCTGGGGACAGTCAGGACCAGGGAACCGATGTGGTCACGCCTGCGAGAGGGCGGCGCCGAAGGTGTGACTCCCATCTCCTTGTCCGACTGCGACAGTCGGAATGAGAGCCGCGCCTCGCCCCGGCCGCGCCGTCGCGCCCGCCGCATTCCCCACGACCCGCCCAGCAGGACCGCGGCGACCACTAAGACCATCCCGGTGGGGATGAGCGCCTGCACCCACCCATAGGGCAGACTCAGTACCCGTTCAGGCACGCCCAGGACCGCGAGCTGGAGCACCAGGGCCGTCAGACCGGCCACCAGGGGCCCCACCGAGGAGCGCACGGCGAACACGCCGTGGGCGGCCATGCAAACCGCGAAGAGCAGCGCCAGGTACAGCACCGTCAGGACTGCGTTCCCGCGCGCCGACTGCTGTGCGGCGAGCCCGGCCAGGATCAGGCAGGCAGGGGCGAGGATCAGACCCAGTGCGCCGGTGAGCAGGTGGTCGCGGCGGCGCCCGCGCGGGGCCGCGGGCACACCGCCGGCAGGCGTGGAGGCGGGGTCCGGTCCTGGGAGGGGGCTGGGTGAGCTCACAGGCCTGAGAGTAGTGGACGTTCACTGGGCGATGGTGGCCGAAGGCCGGTGGTGAATGCGGGTGCCGGGGCGGGCCGGCCCGGCCCTGGGACGGGTCGTTGAGACCTCTTCGCTGCGCGCACGGTAGAGGGCCCCCAGTCTGGGACACCCTCTACGTACGGGGATTCAAGGCCCTTGCTCAAGATCAGCCCTTCATGCGAATCGAGCGGTTGCCATCGCCCGCCTCGAAGACTTCGAAGTCTGATCGGTACCGTTCACGCCAAGACGGGTCGAACTCCGACAGCAGCGCTTCGGGATCTACGCGACCGCCCGCAAACTCAAACACGAGGTCGGCGCGATTGGCCGCGTAGAGCACGATCGGTGTGACAGGAGCAGACGAGGACAGCGGCATCTCGAACCAGGAGGCAATCTCTTCGACCATGTAGTGCCCTGTGATCAAGTCACACGCGGCAAGGAGGCTCGCAACCCGAATACGGCTGTCACCAGATGCCTTCTCGCCCTTCCGCCACTTCTGCACTGCGGGCACACTCACACCGACCATCCGCGCGATGTCACGCCAGGCGAATCCTAGATCAGCAAGCTCAGTGAGCATCGACTTCACATTGGCCTTACCGCGTTCGGCCGCTGCCGTGCGCCATTCATCCTCGTGAGTGCGCTTGTGGAGGTTGTCGACGTCATTGTTGAGCGCTCGGGCCATGCCCCGAATCCCGCCGACTTCTGTCGTCGAACGGGGAGGCGTGAGCCGCGTCTCCGTCAGATTCTGAGTAAAAGTGGAGTCGCCCGCGGTGGCTCGCGACCCCAGTGCCGATTCGACAGCGGCGTTCCGCATCAAGGCGTCAGTCATTTCGCAGCGCTTCCTCTCGCAGTCGATCGGTGGTCACACTTTCAAACACCCCGCGCACCGGGTGATGTAACGCATCCGCCTGGCGCAAGATTAGATCCGTGTCAAACTCCGGTACCACGTCGGCTGCTTGCCAGAAGCTATCAATGTCCAGCTTGAACAGTGGCCCCGGGGGCGGGCGGGGGCGCGACTCTGGGATGCAGCACTGAGGTGTGCTGCGCCTTAGAGTGCGGCGCTGGGCGGATGGGCTCACTACAGTGAGCCCAGTGGGCGGCATGTCAGTGAGTATTGGGCCGGGGCTCAGACCTGGACATGGGGCTGGGGGCCGTCCGGCCGGCAGTCCCGCGGCCCCCGACGGGCTCATTGCTGCACTGCGGGCGATCGGCGCCGACGAACGTGTCCGCGGCGCCGAGGATGTCCTGCGTGAAGCGAGCGCCAAGCTGCGCTGGCATGAAGCCCTGCGCCGGCGCTGGCGCGAGGCCCGAGCAGAGTCCGCCATCCGCGGGGCCGCCGCCTCTGGCGCTATTGAGGGTGCCGTCTTCCCCATCTCCCAGCTGCGCCGGGCCGTGGCCGCCGCCGCCCTGACCCAGGCGAATACCGCCGACCCCGCTCTGGACGCCGTCGCCGGGCTCTGGCGTGCCCAGGTGCGGCTCAACGGCTGGATGCCCGACCTGCGCGGCGAGGCCCGCCCCCTCCAGCCCAGCCCCAGGGCGCTGCTCTCCTCCCTCCACCGCGACCTGTCCGGGCCCTTGGCCACAGCCGGGACCGTCCCCATGGAGGCCGTCGGCGCCCCCCGGGGGCGGGCCGCGCCCCTGGAGGGCGGCCCCGGCCCGGCCCTCAGCGGGGAGGAGCTCACCGCGCGCCTAGACGGGATCCTCGCGTTAATCGGAGCGTCCAGCGCCCCCGCGCTGGTGCGGGCCGCCGTCGTCCATGCCGAACTGGCGGTGACCCGGCCCTTCGCCCTGGGCAACGCCGCCCTGGGCAGGCTGGCGGTGCGCCACCTCATCACCCGTGACGGGCTGGAGCCGACCGGTACCGCCGTCGTCGACCAGTACCCGGCGCGAGCACCGGGCGCCTACGCCCAAGCCCTGGCCGCCTACGCCTCAGGCAGCGCCGACGGCGTCGTGGCCTGGGTGGTGTGGCAGGCCGAGGCAATCCTGATGGGCATGACCGAGGCCACCGCCCTATGTCGCAGCATCCAGGCCGGCAGTCTCCCCAGCCCCTCCGCGACCGCCCCTGGCGACGCGTAACGACCGTTGCGGCGCCCACTGCCCACCTGAGACCGGAGTGTGCCAGCGCGCCAGTAGGGCGGAGGCCAGTGCGCCGCTCAGCGGCGGCGTGCCGCCAGGAACGCCGTCGTTGCGGCCACGGCCAGGAGCGCCAGGGTGCTGAAGAGAATCGGTCCGCGCGCCGAGGAGTCCAGTGCTGAGACCTCCAGAACCTGCCAGGGGGCGCGCAGCGCCACCGGGCGCTCGAAGTCGCGCACCGGCCACTTTTCCTGGGTCGCCAAGCGACGCAGCTCTCGGTCCGGGTTGACGGCGACCGGATGCCCCACCGCCTCCAGCATGGGCCGGTCTGAGATCGAGTCGGAGTACGCCCACGAGCGCGACAGGTCAATGCCGTACGCCGCCGCGTCTTCGTGCAGGGCCTCCACCTTCGCCCCGTGCAGCAGTGAGCGCTCAATCAGGCCGGTGAAGCGCCCCTCCTCGTCAACCTCCATGCGCGTGGCCACAGCGCGGTCGGCCCCCACCAGCTCGGCCACCGGCCCCACCATCTCCTCGATGGAGGCGGAAACAATAATGACGTCGTGCCCGGCGCGATGATGGGCCTCAATGAGGTCCAGGGCCTCGCTGTAAACCGCCGACTCAATGGAGGTTGTCAGCGCCTCGCGCACTAGCTCCATGAGCTTCGAGCGCTCCAGCCCCGCGGAGAGCTGGGCGAGCTGGTTCATGAGTCGTGTGGTCTGGTCCTCGTCAGCCCCCATGAGCAGGTAAGGGAGCTGGGCGACGAGGCCGCGCGCCAGTGCCGTGGTCGAGATCAGTCCCGAGCGGCGCATGGGGCTGCCCAGGGCGAAAGTGGTGGACGTGGCCAGAACGGTCTTGTCCAGGTCGAAGTAGGCCGCGGCGCGGGTGCGCCGGTCGGCCGGCTTGGTTGTGCTCATCCCTGCCTCCTGCGCTGTGACTGGCTGCGGTTCCCCATCCCCTCCAACAAAATCCTCACAGCACAACGTCCGCGGATGGTGTGCTGTGAGGATTTTGTTGGAGGGAGGTGGGGATGTCGGGCTCCACAGGCTGGGCCCTGTGAGCAGTTTTCCACAGACATCGACGACTTTGGGTGCGTGTCGGCGGCCAGACAGGTCACTGTGGAGGTCCCGCGCCGTCCCTGGGTGCGGGAGGTACCGAGGAGGACCCATGCGCACCGCCGTCCCACATCGCCGCCCCGCCCCTGACCGCGCGGAAGCGCGGCCGTCAGACCCGGGGCGGGCTCCGCGTCTGAGGCAGTGGGTGCCGCTCCCCGGTTCCTGCGCCCCGAGTAATAGCGCCGGGGAGCACGACGGGACCGAAGAGGGCGGTGAGATCGGTGGTGAGACAGGTGAGATCAAGGACGCCGGCGGAGGCGACCAGGCCCGTGCCGGAGGGGAGATCCTGGCGCCCGGCGTGCGCGTCCTCCTCCAGCTTCAGGGACCCAGGGGTGAGAAGCCTCCCAGGGGCCTGGCCGGGGGCCGGCCCGGGACCGAGCCCCAGCCCGAAACTGAGGGCGCTGCCGGGCCGCTCGGCGGTGGGTCGCTTACCGGCGGCGGTGGCGGCGGGCCGCTTACCGGCGGGCCGCCACCCGACGGCGGTGACGCCGGGTCGGCCGACGGCGGGGCGCCGCGGTGGCTCGCGGAGGTCGTGCGCGCCTGCACCGGTACCAGTCTCATAGAGGTTGGACCGGGCGGGGCCCACCCCAGTGGATTCGGCTCCGGCCCTCCCGGCCAGGGCCAGGAGGGCTCTTGCCAGTCCGTTCAGCCCCTTGAGCCGGCCGACCTGCTGGCCGAGCCCGGCGTTGAGGCCGTTGTCCTCCTCACTAGCGGCCCGCCCCCGGCCGATCTGACATCTGATCTGCCACCGGGTATTCACGTTGCCTCCCTGAACGAGCTCATGGGCAACGAGGGCCCCGGGGGCGTTGAGGGTTTTGAAGGCCCCGGGGGTTTTGAGGACCTCGGGGGCGTTGAGGACCCGGACGGCGCCGAAGACGCGGGTTGGCCTCAGGGCGCCGACCGGCTCGTGGCCCTCATCCTGGGCGCTCAGCACCCGCCGCGCGCCCGTGTTATCGCTGTGACCGCCGCCCGCGGCGGCCTGGGCGCCTCGACTCTCCTGCTCCACCTCGCCCGCGCCCTCGCCGCCCAGGGGCGCACACTGGCCCTGCTGGACCTCGACCCCGCCGGCGGCCTGGGCCTGCTCATTGGCGAGTCCCTGCGCCCTGGCCTGCACTGGGCCGACCTGCCCGACGGCGAGCAGGGGTACCGCCACGACCTGCTTATTGAGGCCCTACCCACCTGGCTCGGCATGCCCGTACTCACCGGTGACGGGCGCGGCGGCGCCCGCGAGGGCGTCCCGGTGCCCGCCCTATTGGACGTCCTATGCGCCCACCATGACATGGTCCTCATTGACCTGCCCCGTGGAGCCGAGCCGCCCACCCCCTGCGAGGTGCTGCTCCTGTCCGCACTGGACCTGCGCTCGGCCCTGGCCGCTGAGGCGCTTGTTCACAGGCTGCGCCGCGACGACCAGGGCGAAGGAGACCCAGGCGGGAGCGGCCCGGACGCAGAGGGATCCTTGCGGCTGGTCGTCCTGGACCGGGCCGAGGACGTCCTGGTCGAGGACCTTCAGGAGATCACCGGCTGTCAGGTCGCTGGCGTCATCCCCTGGGACAGGTCCGTGGCCCAGCGCGTGGCCCGCGGTGACGACCCGACCCGGGCCCGTGGGGGCATGCGGCGCCGGGCCCGCTCCCTTGCCCGCACGCTGCTGGCCGAACCGCAGCGCATTGGATCCTGAACCGTGGCCACCAAGGAAGACCTCGCCCGCGCCCGGGGCGCCCTGGCCCGCGGCGCCCCGCTGGAGACGGCCCTGGGCGCCAGCCGGGTCCCCGGTGCGGCGGGCGTCGCCCGCCTCGCCCAGCGGCTGCGAGCCGAGGTTGAGGGCGCCGGCCCCCTCCTCCAGCCGCTCCTGGATGACGCCGAAGTCACTGACGTGCTCGTGGGCGCGGGCCGCACCTGGGTCGACCGCGGTTACGGTCTTCAGGAGACGCCCGCAGCCGCCATGACCGAGGAGGCGGCCCGTGCCCTGGCGGTGCGCATGGCCTCAGCCTGCGGGCGCCGCCTGGACGACGCCAGCCCCATTGTCGACGCCACCCTGCCCGACGGCACTCGCCTCAACGCGGTACTACCGCCCCTGTCCGCCGAGGGCACCCTCATCTGTCTGCGCACCGGCCGCCGACGCGCCTTCACCCTGGGCGAGCTCGTCGGAGCCGGCACCATCGCCCCTGGCCTCGACGTCGTCCTAGCGGCCCTGGTGGAGCGGCGCGCCAACTGCCTGGTCACTGGTGCCACCGGGACCGGCAAGACCACACTCCTGGCGGCGCTGCTGGGCTTGGTGGCGCACACCGAGCGCATTGTGTGCATTGAGGAGGCCAGCGAATTGCGCCCCGACCACCCCCACGTCATCCACCTCCAGGAGCGCGGGGAGAACATTCAAGGCGTCGGGGCTGTCGACATGTCCTCCCTGGTGCGCGCCGCCCTGCGAATGCGCCCCGACCGCATCGTCCTGGGCGAGTGCCGCGGCCCGGAGGTGCGCGAGGTCCTGACCGCCCTCAACACCGGGCACGAGGGCGGCTGGGCCACCCTGCACGCCAACTCCCCGGCAGACGTGCCCGCCCGGCTCACCGCGCTCGGTGCGCTGGCGGGCATGGGTGAGGGTGCTGTGGCCGCGCAGGCCTCCAGCGCCCTGGACGTCGTCATCCACCTGCGCCGTGGGAGCACCGTGGGTGATAGGTCTCGGCGGGTCGCCTCCTTGGGGATGCTGCACTATGGCGATGGCCGGTCCCTGGTGTGCCGGGAGGCCCTGGTGGTCGGGTTCGACGGCGTGGTGCGGGCCGGTCCCGCGGTTGAGGGTCTGGCTGGGCTCGTCGGCCAGAGTGCTGTGGACGCCGCCCTCGGGGCGGGAGCCTCCGGCCCGGAGGTGGAACGGGACTCCGATTCCCGGGTGGGGCGAACCTTCGGCCCGGCCCTGGAGGGTGGGGGCCCCGGTTCTGCGCCCATTAAAGCCGATGCCATCGCCCAGGGGGTGGGAGGGGTCGGCTCAACCCGGCCCGGGGGCCGGTGCGTTAAGGCCGGCATCGCTCACCGGGCCAGGGCTGGGAGATGCGGTGCAGAGGGCAGGGCCCGGGGCGCGGCGGATGCGAGCGGAGCGAGTGCGGATGGGGCGACGATGCGGCCCGGGATCGGGTTGCCCGGGAATGCGAGCGGGGAGAGCTCGGGCGGGGCGGCGGATTCGACGGGCGCCCCCCGGGGGAGCGCAGGTGGGTCACGATGAGAGGAGGGCCCCTGCTCGCCGCCTTGCTCGTGGCACTATCCACCGCTGTCGTGCTCCTGCCGGCGCGCCGCGAGCGCCCCAATGCGGCTCGCCCCCGCACCGGGGCGGTCCGCCCGGCCGCGGTGCGCCCCGCCGACCTCGAACTGGATCTGCTCCTGACCGAGGTCGCCACCGTCCTGCGCGCCGGGGCCACCGCCCAGCGCGCCTGGGAACGCTGCCTGGGGCGCCTGGGCATTGAGCAGGGGGCCGCCCCCGGGCCCGACGGCGTGCCACCGGCGCTCGCGGCGCTGGCCGTGGTGCACGAATCCTGGTGGCCCAGCCGGGTTGCGGGGCGCTGGAGGTGGAGACCGCCGTGGGGCAGGGCGGCGCAGCGCCGCCGGGTCCTGGCCGCCGCCGTGCCGGGGGCGGTGGCCGCCTGCCGGCTGACTCACATCCTGGGCGCGCCTTTGGCCGGGGTGCTGGAGGCGGTGGCCGCGGGTGTGGCCGAGGCGGGACGTGCCGAGGATTCGCGGCGGACCGCCCTGTCCGGGCCCCGGTCCACCGCCCGGCTTCTGGCCTGTCTGCCGCCGGTAGGACTGGTCTTGGGGACGGCTGTTGGCGCTCGACCTCAGGAGGTCCTTTTGGACGGCGGCTGGGGCACCATGCTGGCCGGGGTCGGTGTGGCGCTCATGGTGGCGGGGCACTGGGGCACCGCCCGGCTGGTCGCCGCCGCCCAGCTCAGTGGCGAGCGGGTTGATGAGGCCCTGGTGCTCGACCTGGCTGCGGCGGCCTTCCACGCCGGGGCTTCGATCCCTGACGCCTTGAAGGCGCTGGGGCGGGCGCTGGGGGAGGAGGACCTCGCTGTTGTGGGGCGGGCCCTGCTCCTGGGGGCCGACTGGGAGGAGGCCTGGGAGGCGCCCGCAACCGGGGCCCCGCCCAGACAGCGGCTCAAGGAGTGCTTGCGGCCCGGTTGGGAGGACGGCGCCTCGCCGACCCCACTCCTGGCGGGGACGGCGGCCTGCCTGCGGGCCGGCCGCCAGGCGCGCGACGACGAGGCGGCTGAGCGCTTGGCGGTGCGCCTGGTCCTGCCTCTGGGACTGTGCCATTTGCCGGCCTTCGTGGTTCTGGGAATCGTGCCGGTGGTGGCCTCCGTGGGTCTTGATCTGCTCTCAGGCTGAGCGCCCGGGCGGGCCCGGGTCCAGCAGGAGCGGTGGGTCCAGGCCTGGCGCCGGCCTGCCCTGGGCCTGAAGCCGGGTTTCGGGCACACTGGGGCTCGTGAGTCCCGTTGCTGCTGCCCGTGCCGTGCTGATTGATATTGACGGCGTCCTGGTGGACCACCGCAGTGCCGCCGACAAGGCCTCCTACCTGTGGGCCTCCACCTTGCCCGGTTGGGAGCTGGGCCCCCAGGAGACCGCCGATCTTTGGGAGGCCCTGGATCGCAAGCACTTCTTGCGCTATCAGCTTGGCGAAACCGACTTCAATGGCCAGCTGGAGGCCCGTATCCGCGAGTTCGTGCCCGGCGGCTCCCGCCTCGACGCCGCCGAGGTCGAGGCCCATGTGCGCGCCTACCACAACATCTACGCCGGCCAATGGTGCGCTTACGACGATGTGCCGGACTTCCTCGCCGGTCTCGCGGCCGCTCAAGCGACCCGGGCCGCCTCGGACAACCCTCTCCGGGTCGCCTACCTCACCAATGGCTCCGAGCCTTTTCAGCGGGAGAAACTTGCCGCCGTGGACGCATTGGTGCCCGGTTGGCCGGTCCTGGCCTCAGTGCAACTGGGTATGGCCAAGCCCGACCCGGGCATCTTCCTGGAGGCTTGCGCCCGCCTGGGGGTTGAGCCCGGGCAGGCGCTCATGATCGGTGACGACGCTTGGGTCGATATTGACGGGGCCCGCAGAGCCGGCGTGCCGGTCATCTACCTGCGTCGCGACGCGCAGGCCCCGGCCCGAGAAGTCACCACCGTGAGCAGCCTCGCGCAGATCCGCATGGCTTAGCGCCTGCTTACACCCGGGCGGGTGGCGCGGCCACTGGTGCCCGCGCCATCAACGGGACCATGCTTCCGCTGGCGCACTCCCCGCACCCCCGGCGACGCCTTTGAGTGGATGCTCAGGCGAGGGGGGCGGGCTAAGGGGCTCAGTATCCCGGTGGGGGCGTCCCGTAGCCGGGTTGGGTTTGCTGGGGTGCCGGCTGTCCCGGTGGGGGCGTTCCGTAGCCGGGTTGGGTTTGCTGGGGTGCCGGCTGTCCCGGTGGGGGTGTCCCGTAGCCGGGTTGGGTTTGCTGGGGTGCCGGCTGTCCTGGTGGGGGTGTCCCGTAGCCGGGCTGGGCTTGCTGGGGTGCCGGCTGTCCTGGTGGGGGTGTCCCGTAGCCGGGCTGGGCTTGCTGGGGTGCCGCCTGCCCCGGCGGGAGCGCCCCGTAGCCGGGCTGGGCCGGCGCCTGGGTGGCCGAAGCCCCGGTGGGCGGCAGGTTGCAACTGCGCAGAATGCCCGTCTGCGACAACACCTGCGCGAGACTGTAGGCCTCCCACCGGTGGGCGTCCGTGGACTTGTTGTAGCCAATGATTCCGCCTTTGACTGCCGCCGCGCCCGATGGGCCGTGGAAGACCACGACGGTTCCCACAGGGTCCGGGAAGAGATCCACGCTCATTTTGACGTGGAAGGAGTTGCCGGCGAAGGCGCCGAGGAACACGGTCTTGGTCATGTTTCCGCGCTCGATCGTGAAGCCCTGGGGAGTGGGCGTCACTTGCCAGCCGGCAGTCGAGAAATGCTGGGTAATGGTCTGGAAGGCCTGCTGGGGAGGCACGGTGAGCTGATAGACGACATCAGGCATGGGGCCATGCTACGGCCAGGGGCGTGCGTAGAGGAACTTCGGCTGGCACCATGGGGCCATGGGACTGCCGAAGAAGCAATTGAGCCGCGACGAGGTTGTGGTGCGACACATGCGCACCCACGTGAAGGTCCTCCTGTGGCGGATCCTGGGGGAGATCCTGCTGCTGGTCGTGGGGGTCGTGGCCAGTGTCATGCTGCCCGCCTCCTGGGCGCCATGGGGTCATGTGGCGATCTGGACGGTGGTGCTCGTGGCGAGCATTCCGTTGTTCTTCGTCGCCTGGCTGCAGTGGATGGCAACCACCTACACCGTGACGACCAAGCGGGTCATTACCCGGGCGGGCGTTCTGAACCGGACCGGTCACGACTTGCCCCTGACCCGCATTAGCGACGTCCAACAGGACCGGGGGCTGACCGACCGGATCTTCGGCTGCGGGACGCTGATTCTGCAGACCAGCTCCGACGACCCGCTCCTACTGGTCGACGTCCCTCAGGTGATGATGGTTCAGCTTGAGATCGCCAACCTCCTGTTCGACGACGTCCAGGGGGCAATTGACGCCGATCCCAACTCCTGAGACGCTTCCCGCCTTCCAGGACGGTCCAGCTGTGCACCCCCAGCATTCGGATCCCGAAGAGCGGCCCGCCTCCCCGCCAGCCCCAGTCCTGACAGCCGGGCAGGCGGGGGTCCTGCGCGCCGACCTGGAGGCCTCCGGGTGGAGCGTGGACGCCGTCGCCGCACTCTTAGGACCGGTGGCCGAGGCCGCCCTGCGCCGTGAACTCCGTCTGCCCGCCCTGCGGGTGCTGCGCGCCGCCCTCGACCGGGCTGAGGGCCGGGCGCCGTCGCCCGCCGTCGTCCTGACCGCCCTGTTCATGCTCGGCGAGCCCGTCCCCGGCGCCGCCCTGGATACGGCTTGGCCCAACACCGGCGCCGCCGGGGCGGCGGCCATTGGACTCGTCACCGCCCCCGACGCCACGGGCCTGGTCCGCCCTCTTGTCGACCTGCGCCCCCATGAGGCGCACGACGACGCCGGGCCGGTGCGCTGGTGGGTGGCCTCCGACGTCGGCGAGCTCGTCTCGGGTCGCGCCCTGGCCCCTGATCATGTGCTGGGCATTGGCGGGGCCGGCCTGACCCTGGCGGCCCTGACCCCGCGCGCACCGGTGGGCAGCGCCCTCGATCTGGGCTGCGGCTGCGGCATCCAGACCCTCTACCTGCTGCGCCATGCCGAGCACGTCACCGCCACCGACATCTCCGCACGTGCTCTGGCCTTCACCGCCTTCAACACCGCCTTGGCCGGGGCGGACCCTCGTCGCCTGGAGCTCTTGGGCGGTTCCTTCCTGGAGCCCGTGGCCGGACGCGCCTTCGACCTCATCGCCACCAATCCGCCCTTTGTTATCACCCCGCCGGCCGTGCGCCGGGCCGGGCTGGCGCTCATGGAGTACCGCGACGCCGGCGGACCGGTCCTGCCCGGCCTGCTCCCCGGGCTCGGGGAGCACCTGAGCCCGGGCGGCACCGCGGTCATGCTCGGCAACTGGGAGCACCACCGGGGCCAGGACTGGCGCGAACGCGTGGCCGCCTGGCTGCCCGACGACGTGGACGCCTGGGTGGTCCAGCGCGAGGCCCAGGACCCCGTCGAGTACGCCGCCATGTGGCTGCGCGACGGTGGCATCACCGTTGAGCGGGACCCGGCGGCCTTCGAGGGCGCCCTGGGGGCGTGGATCGCCGACTTCGAGGCGCGCGGCGTGGAGGCCGTCGGCATGGGCTACCTCATCATGCATCGGCCCCGCACCCGGCGCGAGACCTGGCGCCTCCTGGAGGAGGTGGACACCCGGCCGGCCGGCCCTCTGGGGGCGCACGTATTGGCCGTCCTGGAGGCGAGCGGGCGCCTGGCCGCCATGAGCGACCAGGAGGTCGCGGACCTCCACCCGGTTGTCGCCCCCGACGTCACCGAGGAGCGCCACCTGCTTCCAGGACAGACGGAGCCGACCGCCATCCTCATCCGTCAGGGCGGCGGCTTCGCCAGAGTGCTGCGGGCCGGCACCGCCCTGACCGCCCTGGTGGAGGTGGCCGACGGCGAGTTGAGCGTCGGCCAGGTCGCCACTGCGCTTGCGGCGCTCACAGGGGCCGATGACCGGGCCCTGCGCGCCGAGCTTGTCGCCGCCACGCGCGAACTGGCGCGTATGGGGATTGTGCGGGTGTAGGCCGGTTCCCGGCCCGCCGGGGATCCGTGGCGTGCGCATCATCGCTGTGGCGGTCGTCAACATCCTGCCGGCCCGTGGCGCCGATGGCGCGTCATAGAGCCAATGGGTCGGCCCGCGCCCACCCCGCCCCACCGGGGTGTGAGCCGCCGGACCCAGCGGCAACCTCAACGATCTGACGCGGTCCCCTACGATCGAGTGGTGACCCTCGATGAGAGCTTCGCGACGCTCAAGGACAGGCCCGCGCACCCCCGCCTGTGGGGCGCTCTCCTGGCCTGCGCCGCGTTCGCCGGCCTGATCGCCGTGTGGTGGCTTCTCGTCGTGACCGCGACCGGCCAGTTCCTGGAGCAGAGCGCTCTTTGGGGCTCGCGCATCGGGGCCCGCTTCGTGACGGACCATGCGCGCCTTCTGCTGCACCTGGTATCCCTGCCCGCCGCCATTGTCCTGGTCCTGGTAATCCTCCTGGGCGTTTTGTGGCGGGGCAGCAGGAGGCGCGCACTGCACGCCGCGGCCGTCGTCGTGGGCGTCAACCTGTCCACGCAGGTGCTTAAGCAATGGGTGCTGTGGCGCCCCGACTACGGCTACTCCTTGCGCTACGACGGTGCCAACACCCTGCCCTCAGGGCACACCGCCATGGCGGCCTCCGCCGCCGTGGCCCTCGTCCTCGTCGTCGGCCCTCAGTGGCGAGGGGTCGCAGCCTGGGTGGGCGCACTGATGACCACCGCCATGGGCTACTCCACGCTGGTGTGCCAGTGGCACCGCCCCGCCGACATCCTCGCGGCAATCTTCTTGGCGGTGGCCTGGGGCGGGGCCGCGGTGGGGGCGGGTGCTTGGGAACGCGATGCCGACGACCCCGGCCCCTCCCGTCTTCCCGCCCACGGGCGCCGGGCGATCGCCCTCCTGGGCGCGATTGGGGGGCTGGGCGGTGTCGCGGCCGTGGGCATGGAGTTGTGGATGTGGTTCGGGACCACTGACGACGCCAGCCGCACTGACGTCTTCATCGCCTACGCCGCGGGATCGGTGGGGACCATGGCGGCGGCCTGCGGCGGCCTGGCGGCGCTGGCCGGGCTCACCTCGCGGACAGTTGGCGCCGCCGCTGGTCGGAGGCTGAAGACGGCCCCTGAGCAGGGGCCTGCGAGGACTTCCGGCCCGGAGCCGACGAAGGCCGTCCAGCCCGGAGGGGCGGCGGTGAACCCTGGGCTGGAGCCCGGGAAGGATACCGCCCAGCAGTTGACGACGGACCCCGCCACCACCTCCTGACGGCGACGGTGCCCACGGCGGCCATGAGCAGTGACCCCACCAGGGTCCCGGCGCGCGCGGCACAGGAGGCCGTGGGGACGGCCGCCACCAGCAGCGCCGGCGCCAAGGCGGCGGTCACCAGCATGGGGCACAACCAGATGACGCCGCGCAGCAGGCGGCGCAGGCCGGACGCGGCACCAGGGGCACACATAGTGTCAGGAAAGCGGTAACACCTGTGGTGGGCACAGGCCCCGTCTGTGGCACTCCTGTGCACTGTGCGGCCGAGCCGGACCGGGCGCTTCAGGCGTACTTCAGGCGTACCGGCGCGCCGCCGCCACCGTCTGGGCCCCGTAGCCGCCCCCGAAGAGGTAGGCGTGAATGATGAGCATGTGCAGCTGGTGCAGGCCCACCCGCTCACGCCAGCCGGGCGCCAAAGGCGAGACCTCCTGGTATCCGGCGACAATCTGCTCCAGGTGGCGCTGCCCGAACACTCCCAGGGCGGCCAGGTCCGTTTCGGCGTGCGCCCCGTGGGCCAGCGGGTCAATCAGCACGCCCACGACGTCGCCGCTGGGGCCCGGCCCGCCGGAACTGCCGCCGCCGCCCCCGGCGCCCTCAACCCGGCGCCCGGCCCGCGCCT
>ERZ772964.239-NODE-239-length-26687-cov-47.3913_pt1 | contig 26687 bp, 21 predicted proteins | sample MGYA00580675_ERZ772964 | MGnify/ENA primary metagenome ERZ772964 (study PRJEB29015, sample SAMEA2737941) | human oral metagenome | biome: human oral; feature: human-associated habitat; material: dental | place: China | collected 2139 ... | reverse complement strand
GCAGTGTCTATGACGGCATGGCGATTTATGACACCATGAATTTTATCAAGCCGGACGTGGCGACGTATGGCATCGGTTTGCAGGCCAGCATGGGTGCGTTTTTGCTCAGCTCTGGCGCCAAAGGCAAGCGGTTCTGCCTGCCGCACGCCAAGGTGATGATTCACCAGCCGTCTTCTGGCACGCGCGGCAAGGTGACCGACATGGAAATCGACCTGAAGGAAACGCTGGAAGTGAAGGAAATGCTGGCGAAAATCATGGCCAAAAACACTGGCCAGAAGCTTAGTAAGGTCAAGGCCGACATGGAGCGCGACTACTGGATGAGCCCTCAGGAGGCGGTAAAATACGGGCTGGTGGATAAGGTATTGAGCAAATTGTCATAAATTTGACGGCTTTTGTACCACTAATGTATTGCAATTGTATAGTATTTGCGCTATAATTACGTTATGAGTAGCACACAATTAACCATCCGCACCGACGAAGCAACCAAAACCGCCATTGCCCAGTTTGCTAAAAAACTAGGATTAAGCACCAGCGCTTTTGTCATGGCAGCTGCCCGCGAGGCGATGGAAAACGGGCGGGTGACACTTAGCGCGCCACTGGAGCCAACACCGTACCTGAAAGAGATTATCGAGGAGACGGAGCAGGATATTGCGGAGGGTAAGAATATTCAGACATTTGATAACCCGGATGACTTAGTGTCTCATTTGCGGAGTCTGTAAATGGTAATCAAAACGCACCGGAACTTTGATAAACAATTTGCCAAACTTTCTCAAAAGCAACGTAAAAAGGTTGAGGTTTCACTTACGCTGTTCATGAAAAACCCGCACGCTGCTAAACTGCGCCGTCACGCCTTGACCGGTGAATACAGTGGACATTATTCCATTAGTGCTGGTGGCGACCTGCGGCTACATTTTCGCTACTTGTCAAGCGACGCGGTTATCTTTACCGCTGTCGGCGGCCACGCGCAGCTGTATAAGTAGCACCCTCACTGCGTTATCAAAATCGCCGGCGATCCTGCTTGCAGTTTTAATGATATATTGCCATAATTGATAAAGACTAAGGAGGGAAGTATGAGACAATATTTAGACGCCCTACGGCATGTCCGTGATAATGGCGTGAAAAAAGGCGACCGCACCGGCACCGGCACCACGGAAGTATTTGGCGTGCAAACACGGTATGATTTGGCAGACGGTTTTCCGGCGATGACCACCAAGAAATTGTATTTTAACAGCGTGGCGCACGAGCTGCTGTGGTTTCTCAAGGGCACCGGCAACATTGAATATCTGGCGCAAAATGGCGTGCATATCTGGGACGAATGGCCGTATAAGAATTATTTGGAAAAAACCGGTCAGGATATTCCAGAGATTAACGGCGAGGAGTGGCGCGTCGGCATGAAAGCGTTTATTAAAAAAATCGCGACTGATCACGCGTTTGCCGAGGAGTGGGGTAACTTGGGGCCAGTTTACGGCGTGCAGTGGCGCAAATGGCCCGACGGCAAGGGCGGGACGATTGACCAAATCCAAAACGCCATCGACATGATAAAACATAGTCCGACATCGCGGCGCAACATCGTCAGCGCCTGGAACGTGGCGGAAATCGACGATATCGCCCGAGCCGGTGGACTGCCGCCGTGCCACACTATGTTCCAATTTAATGTTCGGCCAGGCGGGGATGGCGAGAAAGATAAACTGGATCTGGCGCTGACGCAGCGTTCGGCGGACATGTTCCTTGGCGTACCGTTTAACATTGCCAGCTACTCCCTGCTGCTATCAATGATCGCCCAGGTAACTGATAAACAGCCCGGCGAATTCATCCACACCCTGAATAGCGCGCATATTTACAATAATCACCGCGCGCAGGTTGACGAGCAACTGTCGCGTCGTCCGCTGCCGCTGCCGAAACTGTGGCTGAATCCGGATATCAAGAATATTGATGACTTCACGATCGATGATATTCGCCTGGAGAATTACGGGCACCATCCGCCGATCAAGGCGCCGATTGCCGTATAGAAAGTTTAAGCTATTTGAGACTTACCAAGACGCCTGCCGTTGCTTACATTTCTAGGACGCTCTTGAATATTAATTTCTCCCGCTATATTTCCATGATCGTCAAAATAGCAAGCTACCCTTCCAGAAGTTACCCCAGACTCTTCGCCAGTAGTCTCTTCTACAATATCTACATCAATTCCAAATGACTCTGATCTGTACGGATTAGAAACAAAACTGAGCGGCGTGATTGTCATATTTCGCAATCGCTCCCTGATATCTATTTCTTCTCCTTCTAAGACCTGCAGTTTATCGTCTGGACTTTTCTTTTGGTCTTCCTCCAAAGACCGACACTGACTCGGACCAAGCAGAATAGTTGCACCAGAAAGACTACTCACACTGAACGTCTCAACTCCTATTCTACCTATATATCCAAGTCTTCTTTCATAATTAGGCTTTTTATCTTCTTTTGAACCTTTCGCACCTTTGCGCGTTACTCTGCTTACGTCTAAAACTTTTAACACAGCGCTACCATCAGATTTAATATCAACAATCTCATAAGGAATACTAACTCTAGCATTAACTCTCACATAATCCGAATTATCTTCTTCCGGACTAGCCTCATCTTCCCATCTTTCATGTTCAGGAAAATAAATAGCCATACCAGAGAATGGCAATCTCTCGCTCATAAACTTTCTTAAAAAAACCTTTCGTTGATGACTTAACTCTCTTATATTATAGCAAAAAACATAACCATTGTCAAGCCAAAAACTCTAAGCAGTCCGTTGGTACGTCACGAAGTCAAAATCATACCTATTTTCAGCGTCGGCGGGATGGTGGACGCGACTAATCTCCCGCCAAGCAGTCATGTCCAGTTTCGGGAAAAAAGTATCCGCATCTGGGAATGACGCGTCAATTTCTGTGGCGTAAATAGTATCAATTTCCGACATTTTCAACGCATCGCCATACACCCGGGCGCCGCCAATAATGAACGTCGGGTAGCGCGACAACGCCAGGGCGCTCGGCAGATTCATGGCGGTCAGCACACCCTTAACGCCCGTTGGCCGCGAAGAAATGACAATGTTTTCGCGCTCTGGTAACGGACGGCAGCCGATTGATTCAAAGGTTTTTCGGCCCATGATGACGTCGCCGCCTTTGGTCAGCCGTTTGAACTGCGCCAGATCCGCCGGCAAGCTCCGCCCCCACGGCAAATCGCCATTCTGTCCGATGGCGCGATTATTGTCATAAGCAACGATAATGGCTTTCTCCATAGCTTCAGTCTAGCATGATGTAAAATTTACGAAAAGCTTGCCCGCGCGGGCAAATATTGCCATAATAGAATTACTCGGGGGAGTGAGGTAAGATAAACAAGAGGAGGCGCGGCATGAGCGTGTATTCAAACCGGGAAATTTTGGCAGCGATCGAGCAGGGAACGATCGTCTGTACGCCGTTTACCCCGGACAATGTGTCCGAAGCCAGCCTGGATTTTACGCTGGGGCATTATTTTTATAAACAGGAATTTGATGATCAGTCAAGTGTTTATAATCCATTCCACGAAGCGGAGGTGGCGCGGTATTTCAAGGGGCCGCTGATGGCGATACCGCACGCCGAGTGGTGCGAGCACAATGGTTTCACGCGGTTTCGTAATATTCCGGATGAGCATCCGATCATTGTGTTGCGCCCTGGGGAGCGGATCTTGGCACATACCCACGAGTTCGTGGGGATTCGGGCGCATGGCGGCGCGGCTGAGGTGAAAAGCCGCAGTTCGTGGGGCCGTAACGGCGTGGCGGTGTGTTTTGACGCGGGTTGGATCGACCCCGGTTATATCAATCGGATTACGCTTGAGATTTACAATTTGAACAAGCATGAAAGCGTGGTGCTACCAGTCGGTGAGCGCATCGGACAATTAATTTTTCACCAGACCGGGCCGGTGGATGGCGGCTACGCTGACGGGCGTGGCGGCATGAGCGGCAAGTACCAGCACACCGACGACCTCACCGAGCTTATCCATAGCTGGCGTCCAGAAACGATGCTGCCGCGGGCATTCAAGGATCAGCGGCGGCTACCGATAGAAATTAGTAACCTAAGCAAAGGAATTAAATAATGCGATCAGGCGCAACTACCCGCCGATGGGCGAACGAGAAACGGTATCATAAACACAAAAAAGCTCATAAAAGCAGCGGCTGCGCTTTTTGCGCCCTAATAGACAATCCGAACAGTCAGGAAGTTATCGAAGAGACAGCGCACTGCCTGATAATTACCAATCCGTTTGGCTACGATATTTGGGATGGCTGCGGTGTGGTTGAACATTTCATGATTATTCCTAAAAAGCACACGGCATCGCTGAACGATTTAAGCGACGAAGAGAAAATTGACTATATGAATCAGATTGCGCGATTTGAGGCTGACGGTTATTCTATTTATGCTCGGTCGCCAGGAAATAAGACGAAATCAGTAGTTCACCAGCATACTCACTTGATAAAAATTGATAATAAGCCTAAAAGATGGCTGATATTTTTGAAAAAGCCGCATATTTTAATGACGAGGTGATGATGAGAAACGCAGGGAAATATATCGTCATCGAGGGCAACGACGGCACAGGCAAATCAACACAAGTAGCGAAACTGGCGGAGTATTTTCGGGCGCGCGGGCAGACGGTTTGCGTGGTCGAAGAGCCAGGCAGCGATGACCCGGAAAAATCAACGCCGATAGCTAACGAACTACGAAACGTTATTAAAAACGGTGATTTGACTCGCTCGGCGGCGGTTAACGTGGCATTATTTTCGGCGGCGCGGCGGGAACTATGGCGGGAAAAGATTCGGCCAGCTTTAGAGCGCGGGGAGACTGTCCTGAGTGCACGCAATTATATTTCAACGCTGGTTTATCAGGGTCAAGCCGAGGGGTATGACGAGGCGGAAATCCTGCGGCTAACAAAATTATTTACCGATGAGAAATATTTGCACCCAGACGTTATGATCGTTCTGAGTTTAAGTCATGACAAGCGGGCAAAGCGAATCGCCATGCGCGGCGAGCTGGAAAACCCCGACACTTTTGAGTCACGCGGTCAGGATTTTCAAGAGAAAATTACCAATGGCTATCTGAATATTGCGAAGAAGTACGATATTCCAGTAATTTCGGCAGACGGGACAGTTGAGGAAATTCATGATATGCTGATTGATGAGATTAAGGCAAATGGAGGAATTGATGTTTGAAGAGCTACAAATAGGCAGACTGACACCAGATGAAGTCGACAACAAGACTACACAGGATATCTGTGATATATGGTCGGTCGCCAAAAGTCTTACTGATGGAAAGAAGACAGATCCTGGGTTGATGCGTATTATTTATGGTAACAATAGTCCAGACAATTTACGGCGTGAGGCGTGTAAGTGTGATTCTGGAACTTATGCAGTAAAAAGGCTCGGTAGCGGTTTACTAGCTGCTGCGAGAATTACCATTGTAACGAGTAGGATGGCTCCGCAATATGGCGATAGTCAAGCGGGTAGGCCTATGTATATGGAGATTTTTGGCGCGAGTGATGATGCTGAAGAGGCTTGGCCAGACTATCTCCAGAGTATGGTAGATCAGGCACGAAAGGATTTTGGTCGATCTATGGGGAGTAGGGTTACTAAGCTTTGTGCTTACGCCTCTCCTGATGCCGATAAAAGATTTGGTGATGCTGTTAGGGATATTAATCCTCGTACTTATGAAAAGCATGGTGGAGAGAAAGGGTCGTTTGGCGATGTTGGTGGAGTAGCCAGATTTTACTTTCGGCATGATGTGGAGTTTGATGTTCCTCAGGCTAGTCGCATACGTGAAGCTCTAGGTAGCGCTGCTCGCCCACTACTGGGTACTTTTAGAAATCCACTCGGTAGTCCTGTTCCAGCTCGCACTGGGTCTACCGAAGAAGTACCAGTCCCCGCCTAATAATAAATCGCCGTAAAACCCCTTGATTTTATTGACAATCTCCGCCATAATGAATACCCAGAGAAGTAGTGTATTCATGGCGGGTGAAAATTGCGAGCGGGCAAATCGTGGTTTTAGGCTATGGATTAGAGATCTTCACGGCCGTCTATTAACCACTAAACAAAGCGAGGAGTGTTTACGCCTGTGGCAAAAAATCCAACCACAAGCAGCGATCGCGTCTATTTCACCTCTGGTGATAACGCCCTGCCGCTGCCAAACCTAATCGCTCACCAAAAAGATTCTTGGCGCTGGTTCGTCGAGGAAGGTTTGAGCGAAATATTTTCAGAAATTAATCCAATTGACGATTACACTGGTCAAAAATTGTCGTTAAGATTTGGCAAATATTATTTTGGCGAGCCAAAATCCACCGACCAGTTTGCTAAAGAAAATAACTTGACGTTTGAGGCGCCGCTGCACGCCACGGTGGAATTGACCAATAAAACCTCCGGCGTGGTTGAGGAGCAGGAAATTTACCTGGGCGACTATCCGTGGATGACTGACCGCGGTACGTTTATCATTAACGGCACGGAGCGCGTGGTCGTTAGCCAGTTGATTCGCTCGGCGGGTGTGTTCTTTACGGCTGATACAATCAACGGAAGAAGATTCTACGGCGCTAAAATGATTCCAGGCCGCGGCGCTTGGCTGGAGCTGGAGACAGCACCAAACGGCGTAATTTACGTAAAAATTGACCGGCGGCGCAAGATGCCGATTACCACTCTGCTGCGAGCATTAGGCTATCCAAAAACCAGCGAGATTAAAGAATTGTTTGCTGACATTGACACCGGCGATGTGAAATATATCGAGGAGACGCTAGATAAAGACGCAGCCCGCGGCGCGAACGAAGCGCTAATTGAGGTTTACCGCCGTCTGCGGCCGGGCGATTTGGCGACAGTCGATAACGCCCGCCAGATGATTGAACGGATGTTCTTTGATTTCAAGCGGTTTGACTATTCCCGGGTTGGCCGCTACAAACTAAACCAGCGCTTGGGCTTGGATGTGGCTAACACGACTGAAAACCGCACATTCCAGATGAGCGATTTGGTAGCAATCATCCGCGAGCTGATCCGGCTTAACAACACCCAAGAGCCGGCCGATGATATCGACTCGCTCAGTAACCGGCGCGTTAAACTAGTCGGCGAATTGGTTGCCCGCCAGTTCCGCGTCGGTATGCTGCGCATGCAGCGCAACGCCATGGATCGGATGAGCGTGGCAGATTTGGAAAACGTTACACCAAGCCAATTGATTAACGCCCGCCCGGTGGTTGCTGCGGTGCGCGAATTCTTTACCAGCTCGCAGCTAAGCCAGTTGATGGACGAAGTTAATCCATTGTCAGAACTCAGTCACAAGCGCCGATTGAGCTCCATGGGGCCTGGCGGTTTGAGTCGCGAACGCGCTGGCTTCGACGTGCGCGACGCCCACCCAACGCACTACGGCCGTATTTGTTCGGTGGAAACACCGGAAGGCGCCAACGTCGGTCTGGTGCTGAACTTGGCGACCTATGCCAAGGTTAACGAATACGGATTTATTGAAACGCCATATCTTCGCGTTAAAGACGGCCGGGTGACCGACGAAATTGTCTACCTGGACGCCTCGCAGGAACTGGGCGAAGTCATCGCCGACGCTGGCGAAATCCTGAACGAAGACGGCACTTTCCGCGATGAGCGCGTTAACGCCCGCAATAACATGCAGCCATCGCAAGTTGATGCTACTCAAGTCACTTTCATGGACGCAGCGCACCGCCAGATCTTAGGCTCAACCGCGGCATTAGTGCCATTTATCGAAAAAAACCGCATTGACCGAAGTTTGACCGGATCAAACATGCAGCGGCAGGCTGTGCCTTTGCTTATGCCGCAGCCAGCGACAGTCGGTACTGGCATCGAGCGCGACGTCGCAAAGAATAGCGGACATCTGATTTTAGCAGAAGCTGACGGCGAAGTTGTCAAGGCTGATGCCGATGAAGTTCATGTCAAATATGCCGACGGCGTTAAAATTTACGAATTGCGCCATTTTGTTAAGAATAATGACGACCGCTGCTATAACCAAAAAACGCGCGTTAACCGCGGCGACCGCGTAGAGAAAGGCGATGTCCTAATCGAGGGCGCATCAATCGCCGAGGGAGAAATCGCATTGGGCCGCAACTTGCTGGTCGCTTTCATGCCATGGGGCGGTTATAACATGGACGACGCCGTAATTCTGAGCCGGCGCCTAGTACAGGACGACGAACTAACTAGTATTAATATTAAAGATTACAATGTTGAAGTCCGCGAAACCAAGCTGGGGCCGGAAATCGTCACCCGCGACATTCCGAACGTATCGGAAGACAGCCTGCGCCACTTGGATGAAAACGGCATCGTGCAAATCGGCTCCGAAGTAAAAGCCGGCGACGTACTGGTCGGTAAAATTACGCCGAAGGGCGAGCAGGAACTTTCGAGCGAAGAACGATTGCTCCGCGCTATCTTCGGCGAGAAAGCTAAGGATGTTCGCGATACATCGCAGCGCATGAACAATGCTGGCGGCGGCAAGGTTGTCGGCGTCAAGATATTTAGCCGGGAAAACGGCCACGAATTGAAAGCTGGCGTCTTAATGCAAATTCAAATCTTCGTCGCGCAGCTGCGCAAGATCAGCGTCGGCGACAAGATGGCAGGACGCCATGGTAATAAGGGTGTCGTCGCTAAAATTTTGCCAGTGGAAGACATGCCGTTCATGGAAGACGGTACGCCAGTTGACGTGATTTTGAACCCGCTGGGTGTGCCAAGCCGCATGAACCTGGGACAATTGTTCGAAACACACCTCGGCATGGCAGCCAGGGCTTTAGGCTACCGCGTAGCAACACCGTCGTTTAACGGCGTTAGCGACCAGCAAATTTCCGACGAACTGGAAAAAGCAGGTTTTGCCCGCGATGGCAAGAGCCAGTTGTTTGACGGCCGCACTGGCGAAGCGTTTGAAGAGCGCACTACGGTCGGCGTCATGCACATGATAAAGCTGCACCACATGGTCTCTGACAAGATTCACGCACGTTCGACTGGCCCGTACACCATGGTCACCCAGCAGCCGCTCGGCGGTAAGGCCCAGAACGGCGGCCAGCGCCTCGGCGAAATGGAGGTGTGGGCATTGGAAGCTTACGGCGCCGCTTCGACGCTGCAAGAAATGCTAACCATCAAGTCCGACGATGTCTACGGCCGCGCTAAGGCGTACGAGTCGATTATTAAGAGCGAGCCGATTGTCGGGCCGAAGCTGCCGGAATCGTTCAATGTGCTAGTCAAGGAATTGCAAGGATTAGGACTCAGGGTTGATTTAATTGACGATGACGATACGGTTGATGCTGAACATGTCATCGCTTCAAGCGGCCCGGCCGATAAAACCATACCGCAAACCGCAAGCGACGATGATGACGACGATCAGATTTATCTGGATGAATCAGACGATATCGGCGACATTGATGATGGCGTCAGCGTACAAGATATTGATGAAGTAGAAGAAATAAAGGAGGAGGCGTAAGATGGCGCAATTTGCATTTAACGCCACAGGTATTAGCGATTTTAACGCGGTACGCTTGGTGGTTGCCAGCCCGGAAGATATCCTAAAATGGAGCCACGGCGAAGTTACCAAGCCGGAAACGATTAACTACCGCACCCAAAAGCCAGAGCGCGACGGCTTGTTCTGCGAGCGAATCTTTGGCCCGGTTAAGGACATCAATCCGCATGATTCCAAGCTCAAAGGCGTACGTTCGCGCGAAGCTGCCGTCGATAAAAACGGCGAACTAGTCACCAAATCAATTGTCCGCCGCGAGCGCATGGGCCACATTCAGCTGGCCGCGCCAGTGGCGCACATCTGGTTTATGCGCGGCACGCCGAGCGCTATGAGCCAACTGCTGGGCATGACCGTCCGCAACATTGAGAAAATCGTTTACTTCGCTACGTATGTTATTCTGAGCGTTGACGAAGAAACTCGCGATCAATACCTGGCGGATTTGGAGGCGGAAACTGATTTGGCGCGTAAAGCCATTAAAATTCGCTATGAGAAAATGGCGGAGGAAGACGGCGCTGACGTTAAGCAATTAGCCAAAGAGCAGAGCCGCGAAGTTGATGAGCTGGAAGAAAATTACATTGGCAAGAAGTCGCAATTGGAAAGCTTGAATAAAGGCGCGTTGATTTCAGAGACTGAATATCGCAATTTGCCGGAAGAATACGACGAGCTGATTGAGGTTGGCATGGGTGCGAGCGCAGTGAAGGCGCTGCTCGATGAAATCGACCTGCCGAAGCTCATCGCTAAATTGACCGAAGAGGCCGAGGGCGCGAAAGGCCAGCGGCAGAAGAAATTGCTAAAACGCCTGAAAATGCTGGAAAGTATGGAAACTGCCGGCATTAAGCCGTCCAGCCTGTGTATGACCGTTCTGCCGGTGATTCCTCCGGATCTTCGCCCGATGGTGGCGCTGTCTGGCGGCCGGTTCGCGACATCAGATTTGAACGATTTATACCGCCGGATTATTAACCGCAATAACCGCTTGAAAAAGTTGGTTGAGCTGAACGCGCCGGAAGTGATTCAGCGCAATGAAAAGCGCATGTTGCAGGAAGCAGTTGATGCTTTGATTGACAATTCAGCATCGCGCGGCCGAGCAGTCAGTTCGACTGGCGGTCGCCGCAGCTTGAAGAGCTTGAGCGACATGCTGAAGGGCAAGCAAGGCCGCTTCCGCCAGAACCTGCTCGGTAAGCGCGTTGACTACTCTGGACGCTCGGTGATCGTGGTTGGTCCAAAATTGAAGATTCATCAGTGCGGTCTGCCAAAGCAAATGGCGCTGGAGCTATTTAAGCCGTTTGTTATCAGCTGGCTGATTAAGAACGAATTTGCCCATAATATTCGTTCAGCTTCACGCCTAATTGAGGCTGGTGAGGCGGTGGTTTGGGACGCGCTTGATTCAGCAATTGAAGGTAAGTACGTTCTGCTTAACCGCGCGCCAAGCTTGCACCGCTTGTCAATTCAGGCTTTCCAGCCAGTCTTGGTTGAAGGCAAGGCAATTCAACTGCACCCGCTGGTGGCGAACGGATTTAATGCCGATTACGATGGCGACCAAATGGCGGTTCACTTGCCGCTGAGTAAGGAAGCGCAAGCCGAGGCGCGCGACCTGATGAGCGCCACTAATAACCTGTTGAAACCTGCCGACGGTTCGCCGGTGCTTAACATCAGCCAGGATATCGTGCTGGGCAACTATTACTTAACCTACGACAAGCCCGCCGCACAAACAGATAAGATCAAATCGTACAGCTCGGTTTACGAAGCGGAAATGGCATATGACAACGGCGTAATTCATCTGCAAACACCAATTCGTATTTTCGCCAAAGGCGCGATACGCAACACAACGCTGGGCCGCGTCTTCTTCAATGAAATGCTGCCGGAGGATTTTCCGTACGATAATAATGTCCAGTCAAAGAAACAATTGAAGAAAGTTTTGGCGCAAATATTTAACAAATACGGCGCCGAGGAAACTGCCAAAATCGCCGATCGCATGAAAGGCCAAGCCTTCCGCTTCGCCACGACCGCGGCCGTATCCACTGGCAAGGACGACTACTTGCACTTTGATGAGATTGCCGAATTCGTAGCGGAAGGCGACGCTCGAACTGCATTGATTTCCGATCAATACGATCAAGGCTTGGTGACCGAAGACGAGCGCTACAACCTGACTGTTGCCAATTGGCGCGGCATCGACGGCAAGATTTCCAACTTCTTGCAAAACCAGCTGCAACACATGGACACCAGCATCTCGGTGATGGTTAACTCTGGCGCTCGCGGCGACATTTCCAACGTGAAGCTCGCCAGCGCCATGATCGGCATTCAGGTGGATGCCGCCAACCGCGAAATTGAGCTGCCAATTCGCTCCAGCTACAAGCACGGCTTGTCTAGCCTGGAGGCGTTCGTGGCAACTCGCGGCGCGCGCAAGGGCTTGATCGATACCGCGCTTAAGACTGCCGACTCAGGTTATCTGACGCGGCGTTTGGTCGACGTGGCGCAAGATGTCTTTACGGTTGAAGATGAAGCTGGCGACGACGAAGGATTTGCCATTTATCGTTCGGAAACCGAAGAGACGATGATCGACTTCTCGAACCGCTTGGCGGGCCGTTACACTGCCGAAGACGTGCCGGGCCATATCAATAAGAACGAATTGATTACTCGGGAAATTGCCGACTCAATTGACGATGATGAAAGCATCCAGAGCGCTAAAATTCAGTCAGTCCTGTCAACCAACAACCTCAACGGCATTCCGCAGCGCAGCTACGGCGTTGACATGTCAACTGGCACGCTAGTAGACAAGGCGCAGCCAGTCGGCGTTATCGCTGCGCAATCGGTCGGCGAGCCAGGCACCCAGCTGACGCTAAACACATTCCACAGTTCTGGCGTCGGCGGCTCCGACATCACCCAGGGTCTGCCGCGTGTTGAAGAATTGTTTGAGGCACGCACACCAAAGGGTCAGGCGTTTGTTACGGAAATTGCCGGGTTAGTTGACGTTTGGGAAGATGGCAAGAAATACATCGTCCAAGTCACCCCAGAATCTGGCAAAGTTGAGCGCTTCCCATTAGACGGCCGAACCATCGTGGTCAAGCCCGGCTCAAGCGTCAAGGCTGGCGACGTATTGGCAACTGGCGAAGGCGATACTCGTCCGCTGGTCGCACCATTTGACGGTGTGGTTGAAGCGGCGGAAGACACCTTGGTAATCGCTGCTGAGGCTGGCGCCCCAGCTCGCTATGAAATACCAGGCACTATGCAGTTGGTTGTAAAAGCTAATGACGTTGTCGAGGCTGGCGATCGCTTGACAGCTGGCTCATTGAATCTGCACGACTTGATGCGCCTGAAGGGCGTCGAAGCGACGCAGCGCTACATCATCAACGAAGTGCTGCGCATTTACGCCGCTCAGGGTCAAGACGTGGCCGACAAGCACCTGGAGATCATCGTTCGCCAGATGTTCAGCCGTGTGCAAATCGAAGATGCGGGCGATAGCGACTTTGTGACGGGCGACATCGTCTCCAAGGCTGCGGTGGTGAACACCAACAAGCAACTGGCCGCTGAGGGTAAGAACCTCATCAGTTACACTCAGTTGCTGCTCGGTATCACCAAGGTGTCCATCTGGAGCGACTCATGGCTATCCGCTGCGTCCTTCCAGGACACCACTCGCGTGCTGATCAACGCTGCCGTATCTGGTCGCGCCGACCACTTGCATGGCCTCAAGGAAAACGTCATCATCGGCCGCAAGATCCCAGTGGGAACGGGCGCTATCGAAGAGACGGAAACCGACGAGCCAAGCGAGGACGAGTTCGCTGACAGTCAGGAAGAGGAATCGGTTGTGGCTGCGTAGGCCAACCAGCTTCCTCTCTCAGAAAACCGCTCCGATGATTACGGAGCGGTTTTTTCTATAAGAGCCGAGCGAAAGAGACGGCAAAAATTTGACACGTAAACATAGCTAGGTAATAATAAATGTATGCGTGAAGTATTTTTGTCGGAGACTATACTGCAAAAAGTCTGGCGCCAGACACCACCGCCAGACGGCTGGGATAAGGTTATTTGTGGCAGAATAAAAGCCGACAACGGTCTGGGGATCTATATAGCTGATGCCCGCCAGATAGACGACCCCAGAAAAAACGATAGAAACACGACTGTCATTTTACCCCCATGGGCAGACGGTACGTATCATAATCCTATATCCCAAGCTCGAGCGAAAGTTACCGCAGCGCTGGAGAATGGGTTAGTGATATACGTAGACAATCCAGGAGTTGAGCTTGAAACGCCGCGCATGAGTAGAGATATCCGCTGGGCGCTTTGTCAAGGCAATTTCGAACCTAGCGCCGTAAAGCAGTGGGATGCCATCAGCCAAGCACTAGACGGTGCCGGCTTGGATTTTAACGCAATTAACCGCGTTATAGGCTATTCGCTTGGCACGCACGTTGCGGCGGCGATTGCCCGGACTGCGCCGGGGGAGGTGTATCTGGATCGGCTCGATTTATGGGAAGCGGCTGGTCTTAGTAAAGATTATAAAAACGGCTTGGCTGGTTTCTGTAAATTTGTTGGCAATTTCCTACGGCACGGCAGCGACCAATGTCCAGAGATATTACAAATAAATCCTAATTGGGCAGCTGAACTACGCGAAGTTGACCTCAAATCTACCTTAGCCAAGCTTGCTATTCGCCGAACAGCTGGGCTAGCTTGCTACCCGATAGCGATCGACCGCCATGACCTCGAGGAAACAATCATTGAGGCGAAAGACAGGAAAGATCCCGCAATCGACGGCGATACAACGGTGACTGTCTTAAACGGCACGGAAAGCTTGATTAGTCCCAGCAGTTGCAACGACCGCTTAGCACAGCGCCTGGCTCATGCCGGATTAAAGATCGCCAGATTTGAATCAGAGGGCGGCGTCCACGCCTCGCAGGATAATCTAGGCTGGTGGTATGATGTACAGCAGCAAGTTACTGCCAGAATTTCATAGCTCCGCTGCTGGTAAAACAACGTCTTTCGCTAACAATTTTTTAGATTTTTTGGATAGCAATTTTACACAAAGTGTGCTATAATAGAAGCAGAGTTTCCTCTTTTCGGGGCGCGCGGTGGTTTGAATGTGTACAGACCGAATGCTCGGCAGAAAAGGTATAGACACGGGGCGGAGTTGCTGAATCCAAGCCGTAGGCGCTAAGAGAAGCTGGTTTTTGCGTGCAAAACCGCGCCAGCCCATTCTGCGCTACCAGGCGAATTGCCATAAATCACTAATTCAACCAAGGAGAAATTGGATGCCAACTATCAACCAATTGGTGCGCAAGCCGCGCCAAACGGCCAAGAAAAAGTCCAAGTCGCCAGCACTGGGTCGCATTCACAACGCCCTGAAAACGCGTTACTACGACCAAAATGCACCGCTCAAGCGTGGTGTTTGTGTGCGTGTGACGACCAAGACACCAAAGAAACCAAACTCAGCTTTGCGTAAAGTTGCCCGCGTGAAACTAAACAACGGCTACGAAGTTTGGGCCTACATCGGTGGTGAAGGTCACAACTTGCAGGAGCACGCTGTGGTCTTGATCCGCGGTGGTCGTGTGCCTGATCTTCCAGGTGTGCGTTACCATATCGTCCGTGGCGCGTTGGACCTCCAGGGTGTCAACAACCGCAAGCGGGGCCGTTCGAAGTACGGTACCAAGAAAGGGGATAAGTAATCATGCCTCGTAAAGTTACCAAGAAACTACAACGCCAATTGCAGCCTGACCGCCGCTACCAAAGCGTGTTGGTGCAGCGCCTGATCAACAAGTCAATGTTAGATGGCAAAAAATTGGCGGCTGAGCGTGCTGTTTACACCGCGCTGGAAACGGCTGCTAAGAAACTGGACTCAGAAGATCCATTGGCAGTATTTGAAAAAGCTTTGAAAAACGTCAGTCCAAACTTTGAGGTGAAAAGCCGCCGTGTCGGTGGTGCCAACTACCAGATTCCGTTCCCAGTTCAGGGGCACCGTCAGCTGCACTACGCGTTTAGCTGGCTAGTACAATCAGCTCGCGCTCGCAGCGGTATGCCGTACTCACAGCGTTTGGCACTGGAAATTGTTGACGCCTACAACGAAGCTGGTGCTGCCTTCAAGAAGAAGGAAGACACCCACAAGATGGCCGAAGCCAACCGTGCCTTTGCACACTTTGCTCGCGGCTAATTTTGGCAAAATCTGGCAGAGAATTTCCCTGGATTAGGTTTATCTGACGCCCAGTTTCAAGGTAATTCAAATTTGCCGAAATAATACCGAATAAACTAAGAAATCGCTCTATAAAAGGGCGATTTTCTTGATATAATAAAGCTTATGGAACAGAAACCTACGAAAAAGCTAAAGCTCATCGCGATAATCTCAGGTGCACTATTTATTATTTTAATAGCTATTTGGATTTTTATCGCCACCAGACCGCAGGAAACTGGCAACGTTACGCGGACTGCCCGCCAAAAGATGAAAAACGCGCTGCTCGGCGACGGCAAATCAGGCGTTCAGACAGTTGTCTCCAAATACGGTTTTACCGTAACATACGACACAGCGACGTTCAACGGCTCAGCGCATGAAGTTACTAAGGAGTCAAACGATAAAAAATACAACGCAAAAACTTACAATAACGACGAATTGAAAGAATCGCGCGGCTACAACTTGGTGGAAATTGCTTTCAAGCAGGCCAGCGATGTCATCAAAGGCAAAGACGGCAAGATATCCAGCAGGACAATTCGGCCATATTTGACAATCAACACCTCGCGCGCCCGCAACTATTTTGACCGCTCAATAATGCCGGACAAATATAAGGATAAGAAGAAATATTCCGATTTGGACTTGCTAGCTGAAGTTGACGTTATGAAGGTAAAAGAAAAAGAACCTAACGCCAAGCTTACCGTCTCGAAAATCACCATATCCGGCAAAGAATTCCGTAAAATCGACCAAACGCTTACCTACACTAACAACGGAACCGTGTATGAGACTGGACACGCTTACAGCTATATGACCGTGCAAAACGGCCGGCCGTACTGGATGAGATTTAATGCTTACAAAGGAGTTGGCGTCGAGGATTACGTAGCGCAGTTGGAAAGAATTATCGCTGGCGTTACATTCCAGAAACCGGATAACAAGCTGCTAGTTGGCGCTATTGAAAATGCCGGCGTTGTCTTAGCCAACTCTTCAACTAGTAGTTCGTTAAATAATCAGGACACGATGAACACGCTGGAAAACCTTGATACCGATTCAATCATTAACGTGGTCGCCAGAAACCAAATAGCAACCGTGCGCATCGCTTCCTCGCGCTGCGCCGACATAAAATATACCGCGGATAACGGCGCGTGGCTGCAAATACCGAATGCGTGCGCCGGCGGCATCGGCAGCGGCTCGATTATAACCAACAACGGGTATGTCGCCACCAACGGCCACGTTGTCGAATGGTCAACCGATACGCTATTTGCCAGCGCCATGTCGCAAGCTAACGATGATTTATGGAAGTTATATTTTGAATTTGTCATTAACGCCGGTTATATTTCCAGAGCCGACTTAGCGTCATTGCTAGCCAAAGCCCAAGAGGGCAGTGCCGACGCCGTATCAATTATATTTAGCCTAATCACCAAAGTTCCGGCGCACAACGTCCAAGTCGCAAACGATGAAAGCGATTACGTCGTGCAAACATCCAGCGATCCAATCCGGTTCGACGGAACATACGCCCGCTATAAATGGGTAACCACCAGCACAAATTTGTCGGCGAAAAAAATCGACTCCGAAGTCAACATGAAAAAATCGCGGTTTGATATTAACGATAAAGAAACTGACGTAGCTATCCTAAAAATTGAAGGCAATTTTCCAGCGGTCGAACTCGGCGACAGCACGCTGCTGGACACTGGCGACCGTCTGACGGCGATTGGTTTTCCGGCAGTTGTCGACGGCGGCATTGACACGAAGAAAGAAAAAACCGTACCGACAGTTACGCAAGGCAACCTGCGGCAGACAATTCTTGACGGCGGCGGGCATAAATTATTCTTTATGTCAACAATGATCGCTTCCGGCAATAGCGGCGGTCCGGCTTTCGACTCAAAAGGCAAGCAAGTCGGCATCAACACCTACGGCGGTGCCGCGTGCGAGGATGAAAAGAAGGGCAATTCCTGTTTCGGCCAAGGTGTCGCCAGAGACATCTCCGACCTAAAAGCCATGGCTAAAAAGAACAACGTCGCCATATCGGCAGACGGCGAGCTAACCAAGCTTTGGAAAGACGGCTTGGCACAATTTGACAAGGGCAAATACTCAAAGGCCAAGGATTATTTTAGCGAGCTCAACCGCCTATATCCTCAAAACTATCTGGTCGCCAAGCTGCTGAAAGTCTCCGAGGAAACCGCCGACGATTACATTGACGAGGACGTCGCCAAAGAGTACGGCAACTCGCCAGTAAATGCCAACAGCAACAACACCGCTCTGGTGGTCGTGGTGGTCTTGACAATTACCATCGGTCTGCTGTTCATCGGCACGTCGGTCGTGGTGATTATAGTGACATCCGACAACAAGCGCAAAAAGCAAGAATATGACATGCTGTACGAGGTCAACACCCAAACGCCGTCAACGCCGCCGCCGCACTTCCAACGGCTGTATGAAGACGAGCCTGGATATGCCAATTATTCGTATCCGCAGCAGCCAGCGCCAAATCAATCAGCGCAACCTCAGCCAGCGCAAACATCAAGCCAGCAGCCTATGCCGCAAGCGCCGACCCAGCCGACCGCGCCGCAGGGAACAGCACCGCAACCCGCTGCTGTCTCGCCGTCAACACCGCAATCTCAGCCAAACCAACCTCCGACTATCCCGCAGCCTCAGCCAACTCAGCCATACCAGCAGCCGCCAGTTTACCAGCCGCCAGCACCGATGATGCCGCCGCAATCTCAACCGCAACCGTACCAGCAGCCATATCCATACCAACAACAGCCAGTACAAACACCGTATCAGCAGCAAACGCCAACTCAACCGCCAAACCAGCAGCAGCCGCCAATGAACGGCCCAACTGCGCCGGGAAGCTAGAAAAACCCGCGAACATCTGCTATAATCAGCAACAAGAGTAGTTTTTTGGTGGCAAAAAATAACACTGAGAATCTCGACAAATTAACGTAACAAAGGAAAGACGAATGGCAGCAAACGTTCCATTACAAAACTTTAGAAATATTGGTATTATTGCTCACATTGACGCCGGTAAAACGACGACAACTGAGGGTATTTTGTACCGCACCGGCTTGACACATACAATCGGCACCGTTAAGGGTGATGATAAGGGTGCAACCACCGACTGGATGGCGCAGGAAAAAGAGCGCGGTATTACTATTACCTCCGCGGCGGTGACTTGCTTCTGGAAAGGCCACAAGATTAATATCATTGACACCCCAGGACACATCGACTTTACCGCTGAAGTGGAGCGTTCACTCCGCGTGCTCGACGGCGCTGTTACTGTGTTTGATGGCAAGATGGGTGTTGAGGCGCAGTCTGAAACCGTCTGGCGCCAGGCTAACAAATACGGCGTGCCGCGCATTTGCTTCGTTAACAAGATTAACCAGACTGGCGGCGACTTCTACAAATCTCTGGAGTCAATTCACAATCGCCTCAGTAAGCAAGCCTTTCCAATTCACTTGCCAATTGGTTTTGAGAAGACGATTAACGGCGTGGTTGACTTGATTGACATGAAAGCTTACACCTACGATGACTATACTGATCACGAGTTGAAGGTTGGTGAGATCCCGGCTGACATGCTTGAGAAGGCGAAGAATGCCCGCAGCTTGCTGGTGGAGAATGCCGTTGAAGCTGACGACGAACTGATGATGAAGTTCCTTGATCAGGGTGAGGAAGCGATTACTATCGAAGAGCTGAAGATGGCGCTGCGCAAGCGCGTGCTGGCTGGCGACTTCTATCTGGTGACTGGCGGCGACGGCCGCGGCGTCATCGTGGAGAAGCTGCTTGACTTGATGGTTGACTTCTTACCAAGCCCGCTGGACGTTGACGAAATTTGGGGCAAGAATCCAAAGACTGGCGATGAAGTGAGCCGCAAGCCATCAGACAAAGAACCGCTCTCAGCCCTAGCGTTTAAGATTGCTGCCGATCCGTTTGTCGGTAAATTGATTTTTGTACGCGTGTATTCTGGCGTGCTGAATTCAGGCAGCTACGTCTTGAACACCACCACTGGCGATAAGGAGCGTATCGGCCGTATCGTGCGTATGCATGCTGACAAGCGCGAAGATATCGACAAGATCTCTGCTGGCGACATCGCTGCGGTGGTTGGCTTGAAGAACACTGGCACTGGTAATACCTTGACTGATCCGGCACACCCAATTGCCCTGGAAAGTATCGAGTTCCCAGAGCCGCCAGTTTCCATCGCTGTTGAGCCAAAGTCGAAAGCTGACCAGGAAAAGATGGCACTGGCCTTGCAGCGTTTGGCCGAGGAAGATCCTACCTTCCGTATTCACACCGATGAAGAAACTGGCCAGACGATCATGTCTGGCATGGGTGAGTTACACCTGGATATTCTGATCGACCGCATGAAGCGCGAGTTCAAGGTTGAAGCAAACATCGGCGAGCCGCAAGTGGCCTTCCGCGAGTCAATCAAGGGTCGCGCCGAAGTTCAGGGTAAGCACGCCAAGCAGTCTGGCGGCCGCGGTCAGTACGGTGACGTCTGGGTGCGCTTTGAACCAAACGAGGCTGGCAAGGGCTTTGAATTCATCGATGAGATTAAAGGCGGTGTGGTTCCTCAGGAATATCGCCCAGCTGTCATGAAGGGCATCAAGGAAACCCTGGAAGGCGGCGTCATCGCTGGCTATCCAGTGGTTGACGTCAAGGCAACGCTGTACGATGGTTCGTACCACGATGTTGACTCCTCAGAGCTAGCCTTCTCACTAGCAGGTTCGTTGGCAGCCCGCGAAGGTATCAAACAGGCCAATCCAATTTTGCTCGAGCCGGTCATGAAAGTCGAAGTGACCACTCCAGAAGAGTTCATGGGCGACATCATCGGCGACCTGAACTCACGCCGCGGCCGCATCGACGCTATGGAAGATCTGATGGGCGGCGCCAAGTTAATCAAGGCGTTTGTGCCGTTAGCAAACATGTTTGGCTACACTTCAGACATTCGCTCAATGAGCCAAGGCCGCGCAGCCAGCACCATGGAGCTAGCGCAGTACGAGGAAGTACCGCCAAACGTGGCGCAGGAGATTATCGAAAAGCGCAATAAGTAGCCGGTAAATCCGCAACAAACAAATATCCCCGGAATGATAATATCCGGGGATATTTTAGTGAAGCCGTGCGGGCCGCCGCGCTTACTGGCCGCGCTACCGCTTACTGCTTAATTTCTTCAATCGCCTCTTGCCGAAACCTGCGAATAAGCCACCGGCGAATCGGCCGTCCAGTCATATTTCCCAGCGACGCGCCAGCCGCCACCGCCAAGCCAATCATCACCGCCCTCATTAAAATCGCCAGCGCCGTCATAAACAGCGGATCGCTCGGCGGATGCAGCACGACGCCCATCAGCCCGTTGTACAGCGACAATCCCGGCACCAGCGGCACGATTCCAGCAGCGATAATTGCCATTGACGGAAATCGCCACAGCCGCGACGTCAACACCGCCATCAAACCAATCACTGTCGCAGCGATACCGCTGGACACCACGACATCAAATCCCGCGATCAATAGCAGCCGCGAAATCCACCAGCCAAACACGCCGATCAATCCGGACACAATCAAACCAGACCACCTGGCGTGATTACCCACCGCGAAAGCCGCCGCCACGATCAACGCCCCTAAATATTGAAGATGCTTATCCGCCAGCGACAATCGATCTGGCGTCGCCGGAAAAGTAATGCCAAACTTGGTCGCGACATACAGCCCGATCACCACGCCGACCACGATGCCGCCAGTCGCCATAATCACTTTTAACAACCGCGCATTCGCCGTAATATAAAATTCGTCAATCGCATCCTGAAACGCGCCAACCGTCATTAAACCTGCCACCAGCAGCACGATACCGCTAATCACTAAAAGCGTCGCATTGATATCCATCCGCAAGCCGTACATATTCGCCCAAGCAATTCCCGCCGCCGCCAACGTCGCGAAAAGCGCCGCCGAAGCCTGGGAATAAAACGTCGCCATGCCAACGCGCCACAGCCAGCGCAGCACAATCGTCGCCACAAATCCCATGATAAACGACAATCCAATCATCAGCAGATCGCCGTCATACATCACAATCACCCCGGCGCTAATCAATCCGCCGGAAGCACAAATCACCAGCGGCGAATGCCGTTTCGGCTGGCTAAGAATTTTCTCGACGCGCTGCTCGGCGATATGCAGAGGCAAATGCTTATTACGAATTTCCAGCGCCAGCGACTGCAGCGCCTGAATCTGCTGATAATTAGCATAATCCGGCACCATCACCCTGATCATCGTTAACGGCTCGCGGTCAACGCCGCGGTCTTGAGAAATCGTAATCAGCGTATAGCACACATCCATATGCACCGGCCGCCGGCAATACGTCTCAGTAATACCCAGCGACAGCCGCACCACGTCATGCGCCACCACGCCCATACTCAGCAGCTGTTCGGCAATAGTCATCGTTAGCCGAAGCGCTCGCATATTCGGCGTCAAACTATCATCAATTTTTTCCAAACTATGCATCGGCTCGACGCTATAAAGACTAGCAATCCGCGCCAGCGACTGTGTAATAAACCGGGGAACTTTTCTTTTCACATATTTAGTGTAACAAATTTCTCAGCAATGAAAATAGCCCGCCGAGAAAGCTCCAGCCGAGGCTGATAAAAGCCTCAAGGCGAGCTATTTTCACGGCGGGCGGTAGCCCGCTCAGAGATCAGAGGTCCATCATCCCCCTTTTGCCAGTCTGGGTACGTGACGCTGACACGTAGATATCAGCGATCTTACGAGAAGAGGACCCAACAGCGTAGGCTGCGGTAAAAACCGCCGCAAATCCAGCGAACTTCGTCGTATTGGCGAAGTTCGCCCAGAAAACATACAGTGCGCAATAGAGCGCCATAAACTGTATGAGAACGAAAAGCAGGGTAGCAACCTTCCGGAACACAGCTTCTCCTTTCAAGAGAAAAGACTTCTGCTCAAAGCAAGGGCTCTTTCGCCCTAAACAACTTTGGGCGAAAGCTAATATTACTTATATCACGCTTGAGCGAAAAAGTCAATAGTTTTCGCCAGAAAAAGTGTTTTTTCGCAAGAAAACGCCGCCAAGCACAGCCATACCCCGCATTGCAAGGGTAAAATTTACCACGATTTTGCCCCGCAATCTGTTCGGCCTGTGGAAATAATCGTTATTTTGCCGTTAACCCGCCAGAAAGTGCTTGCCTAAAATGAGGAAGCGTGATATATTGTGAATAGTCAATTTAGCAAAAATAGACAAGGAATGCGAGCCATATGTCTGAATTACCAGAGAAACAAGTCAAGCGCCTCCGGACGCTCATCCAGGAAGCAGAAACTAATTTAGCGGCAGCCAAAGAGTTGCTGATCAGCATCGTTGGCGACGACGGTCAAGTCGTTACCCCGAAAAATCCGTCAGACGAAGTCGCCGGCAAGGTTATTGAGGGCGTGTTTGACGGGCAAATGATGCTCAGTCCTGACGGAAAAAATTACCCAATTCCTGCCAATTATGCCTCGAAATCTAAGCTGGTTGAAGGCGATTTGATGAAATTAACCATCGCCGAGGACGGCAGCTTTATTTATAAGCAAATCGGCCCAGTACCGCGCAAGCAAGTCATCGGCACGCTCGTCCAGCACGACGGCGTCTATTACGTCGAGGCTTCCGGCCGCGAATATCGCATTTTGCTCGCCAGCGTCACTTATTTCCGCATCAACGTCGGCGACCAAGTCACCATCATCATCCCGGAAGACAATCCTGACGCCACCTGGGCAGCCGTCGAAGCGGCATTGTAAAGTAGTTTCCGCTTCTTAAAGCCGTCCGTGCCTGCGGGCGGTTTTTGATATAATTGTGCTATGCCAGACGATTTTTTATTCGCTTATGCCAGTTTTAATGCCGATAACCAGCCATTTATCGACTGTCAAATCGGCGATGAGATTAAGCGGCGGGAATTGTTTGGGCAAGATTTATCGCTTGAGTTTGACTTCTCGACCAAATATTGTACCGGCTGGGTGGATTTTGACAATCATTGCAGCCAAATTTGTCCAGATTCCGCCACGGTTGATGGCAAATATGAAAACTGCCTGAAATGCCGTAATCGGACTGGTTTTAATCCTGCGTTTTATAACGCCGATTCGGTGTCGGCGCAGCAGGAAAAGATTAATCAAAACCCGCACTTTGTCTATCTGGCATATTTCGCGCCGGGAGTCATTAAAGTCGGTATCTCGCAGGAAGAGCGCGGCATTCGGCGGCTACTGGAGCAGGGAGCGCGCCTGGCGTTGAAACTGGAGACGTTTTCTTCGGCGCTGATCGCCCGGCAATATGAAGCGAAAATTGCCAGGCTGGACGGCGTCGTTGAGACCATGCCAATTCATAAGAAACTCGAGCTTATAAAACAGCCTTTCAATCGCGCGGACGGCGAGAAGAAATTACAGCAAAAACTACTTGAAATTGAACAGAAAATTGGCGTATCATTTCCGAGGTCTGAGCTAATTCTTTGCGAAGATTATTTTCATACTACTGGCGTTGATTTAACAAGAGTAGTACCGATGAAAGATCAGAACCAATTGGCTGGACGCGTCCGCAGTATCATCGGTCCGATCCTCATCGCCGATTATGACGGGCAGCTACTGGCGTATAATCTTAAGAAATTCATCGGCTACCAGGCGCAAACAATTGATGGCGCCATTGACATAGAAATACCCAGCACGCAGCTGGCGCTGTTTTAATACATGCCGCTGGACAGGATTACTCTTAAAAGCAAGCCTGAACCGCCAAACGGCTTACTAATCCCGCACTTTGCGCTATAATACGTATAGTAATGAGTCAGGCACTGTACCGCAAATATCGCAGTCGTAGCTTGGACGAGGTGTTGGGGCAAGATCACGTGACCAACATTTTACGTCGAGCGTTGGAGCAGGGTAAAATCGCCCATGCGTATTTGCTGACGGGCCCGCGCGGCGTAGGAAAAACATCGGTGGCGCGCATTTTGGCACACGAGATCAATAATCTGCCATACGACGAGGAAGCCTCACATCTGGATATCATTGAAATTGATGCCGCCAGCAACAACGGTGTCGACGACATCCGCGCCCTGCGTGAAAAGGCTCAGGTCGCGCCCGTTTCCGCGCCAAAGAAAATCTACATCATCGACGAAGTTCACATGCTGTCCAAGCCTGCCTTCAATGCGCTGTTAAAGACGCTGGAAGAGCCGCCAACGCACGTGGTATTTATCTTGGCGACCACCGACGCCGACAAGCTGCCCGCCACCATCCTCAGCCGCGTCCAGCAATTTTTCTTCCGTCCCATCCCAGTGGACATCATGGCGCGCCAGCTGATGACTATCGCCGAGAAAGAGGGCTTTAATATCGAGGCAGACGCTGCTCGGCTGATCGCTGAGCGTTCGCGCGGCGGCTTTCGCGACGGTATCAGCATGCTGGATCAACTGTCGGCATTAGCCAGCGCTGATAAGCCGCTAAGCGCGTCGGACGTTGCCCAGTACCTGGGGCTGAGCGCTACTGAGACGCTGGAGAACCTGCTGGAATTGTATCAGCAGCACGACGCGCCTGAGGCGCTGAACCTGCTGGGCGAGCTGGAGCAAGCCGGCACTGATCCGGTCGTCCTATCTCATCAATTATTATCACTGCTGCGAGCACGCTTACATCAGCGGCCAGAGTTAATTACATTGGTCAAGCAGCTAATCGAAGTTGACCGCCATCCGCATCCAGATTTGAAATTATTGACGATATTTATGGATGGTACTGGAAGCATAGCTCACAAATCACCCGAGACCGCACCCACGTCGACCGCCAGCTTAAAAGCCGCGATCAAACCGCCAGTAGCTATTTCCAAATCGCCAGCAGAAAAACCGGAGCCGCCAGTAGCCACTCCAGAAGCGCCAGCCCCAGCCGCGCAGCCGGCAGAAAATTCACCAAAAACCATCCCGAAACAGGAGCAGACTACTGATTCTGCGGATAAGACGGCAGCAGACGCCGCCCCGGCAGGCAGTCAACCGGCACCAGACAGCCCGCCAGATTCCACTGCCACAGACATCGACTGGGATAAGATTATCGTTCTGGCAAAAGAACAGTCATTCGCTGTTGCGACATTGTTGCAAAAGTGCGGTTGGCAGCGAGATGGCAACACCTTGACCCTGTACGCCGGCAATGCCTTTGCTAAAAAGAAGCTGGACGACGCGAAAAATCGCCCGCTTATTGCGACAATTGTGCAACAAGTTGCCGGCACCGAACTGGATATTGCGACAATCGGACAAAAAGCCCCGCCCAAAGACGCCGAGCTTGCGGAAATTGCCGAGCTAATGGGCGGCGGCGAAGAAGTTAACCTGGAGGAATTATCATGAGCGAAACAACCCAAACCGAAACCATCGCGGGTAAATTACCGCCCCAAAACCTGGACGCCGAAAAAAGCCTGCTCGGCGCAATTCTCATCGACGAGGAAGTCCTAGCCGACGCCTCAGAAATCGTCAAACCTAACGACTTTTACGATAAAAACCACGGGCTGATCTTTGGTGGCATGATGCGGCTGTTTGAAAAACACAAGCCAGTTGACCTCTTGACTCTAACCGATGAACTGAAGCGCAAGGACGAGCTGGAACTCATCGGCGGCTCGGCGTATTTGACGGAACTCACCAACTACGTGCCGACAGCAGCGCACGCAGCAGCGTACGCCGAAATGGTGGCGCAAACAGCGGTGCGGCGGCGCCTCATCAAGGCTAGCAGCGGCATCACCGAGCTTGGCTACGATGAATCAACAACGACGCAGGAATTACTAGAAAAAGCCGAGGCGGAATTATTCAGTGTCTCCGACCAGTCATTGAAGCAAGATTTGGTCAGTCTGGAAAGCATCTTGACCGATAGCTTTGACCGTATCGAGGAGCTTCACCGCAACAAGGGCAGCCTGCGCGGCATGCGGACTGGCTACCGCGATCTGGACACCATGACGGCGGGATTACAGAAGTCGGATTTGATCATCCTGGCGGCACGCCCGGCCATGGGTAAGACGACGTTGGTGACCAACCTAGCGTACAACGTGGCGACGATCGAGAAAAAGCCGGTGCTGTTTTTCAGCCTGGAGATGAGCAAGGAGC
>ERZ772964.238-NODE-238-length-26707-cov-3.59496_pt1 | contig 26707 bp, 27 predicted proteins | sample MGYA00580675_ERZ772964 | MGnify/ENA primary metagenome ERZ772964 (study PRJEB29015, sample SAMEA2737941) | human oral metagenome | biome: human oral; feature: human-associated habitat; material: dental | place: China | collected 2139 ... | reverse complement strand
TGAAGGTCGCAACCCTGTCCCAAGACACTCACGAGCTTGACGCCCTCGCCGATATGCGGGTCGTTGAAGCGGTCGCTCAGGTCTCTCAAACGTGTCGGGTCGATGGCCGAGAGATCAGTGCGATGCAGATGAGCGAGCGCATGGGTTTCACCCGCCAGCGCGCCTACACGAGGATTTGTGAAGTCTCCGGCGGGGAACGGCGTCGCCTCCAGCTCATGCGCCTCCTCATGGCCGAGCCGAACGTCCTCCTCCTTGATGAGCCGACGAACGACCTCGACACCGACACCCTCGCTGCGATGGAGGATCTGCTCGATTCCTTCCCGGGAACCCTTGTCGTCGTCTCGCACGACCGCTACCTGCTGGAACGCGTGACGGACCACCAGGTCGCGCTCCTCGGTGATGGGAAGCTCCATGCCCTTCCCGGTGGCGTGGAGCAGTATCTGGCGATCCGTGAGCAGGGGCAGCGTGAAGACTCCAGCACCTCTCCGCGCGCCCAGGCCGACGTGGCCCAATCTCCTTTAGCTTCCGAGGCGAAAGCCTCGTCTCGCCTCAAGGGCGCAGCCCGCCATGCTGCCCAGAAGGAAGCGAATCGAATCGAACGGCGCGTGGAGAAGCTGCGTGCCCAATGCGCTCAAGTGGAAGAGCAATTGGCGCAATTAGGGGCGGCCGTCGCGAGGGATAGCGGAGCGATCGAGGAGCTTGAGAAGGTGTCTGTCGAACACTCGGCTCTGATCGCCCAGATCGACGAACTCGAAGAAGCATGGCTCGAGGCCGCCGAACTCCTCGACTGAGAGAACAAGACGGGGATCGCGCCCGGCCCCAGAACAGGAGAAAATGTGCGCTGCATGACACTGCGCGAGTGGAGTGTGCAACTCAGAATGCAATGATCCGCACGATTCCCGTAGCGTGGAACCCATGAGTCATATCGCCCCCGTATCCCGAGCGAGGAGAGCACCTCGCCTCCTCATCGGAGTCGGCCTCATGCTCATCGCACTCGTGACCTCTGCGATCGCCTGTGGAGCTTACGCCCACTCACACGAGAGCACCGCCATGCCTGGAGTGAAGGTCGCAGGTGAGGACGTCACCGGAATGACCCATTCTCAGATCTCTGATCTGGTCGAGAATCGTTTTGCCGCTTCGACGGTCACCTTCACGGTCGCAGGGAAGACCCTTGAGATTCCACTGGCCGAATCAGGGGCAGATATTGACGAAAGCCTCGTCGCCGACGCGGCCCTCAAAGGGGCGACCAACCCGCTTTCGCGCCTCCTGACCTCCGTTGCTCCACGCTCCGTCCGCCTTGCGCCAACCATTGACGAAGAGGGCTTCACGGCTCTCATCGACAGATTGGACGCCCTCGTGGGCGAGGCCCCCCTGTCGGCGAGCGTTGAACTCGACGATTCGGGGACTTCCCACCGGGTGATCCCAGGGCACGCGGGTCGCGGCGTTGACCGAGAGAGCGTACGCACTGCTCTCTTCGAAGCCTCAGAGAGCATGGAGTCCACTCGAGTTGATCTTTCGGTCCACGAGATCGAACCCGAGGTGTCGACCGAGGAGGCGACACAGGCCGCCAAGGAGATGGATGCTCTGCTGCAAGCAGAAGTGTCACTCCAAGGTCCCAAACGCCTCCATGAGGCCTCGGCGGCCGATAAGGCCTCGTGGGTGGGGGTGCGCAGAGCTTTTGGCGGGCTCACAGCCGATGTCAATGGGAGCGCCGTACGGGAGTGGCTTGACGGGGTGGTCGCCGCAGAAGAAAGAGACCCGATTAATGCGATCGATGAAGTCGATGCGAATGGGACTCTTCTCGAGCCCGCCAGACCCGGCAAGGTCGGCATTGATGTGACGAATGTTGAGAACACGGCAGCTGAACTCGAAGAGGCCGTGAAGAAAGGCACCGGGTTTCACGGGGTCCTTGCGAGCCGTGAGATTCCCTTTGAAACGGAGCAGAGGGTCGTGGCGAATGGGCCGGAGCGTTTCGCCTACCGTGCGCGTGCGGGAGAGAAATGGGTCGATGTCGACCTGACTGATTCAACTCTCACCCTGTACCAGGGTCAAGAGAGGATCTACGGTCCGATCCTCATTAATCACGGTGGCGTCGGGCATGAGACCGTCACCGGTGTGTACCACGTTTATCTCAAGTTCCCCGCTCAGGACATGGGGTGCACTCCCGAGTGGCCCTACTGCGAAAGGGCCGTGCCCTGGGTCTCCTACTGGCACGCCTCTTATGCGCTCCACGGTGCCCCCTGGGTTGAAGAATTCGGGATCGGCACCGACGAGTCCTCACACGGATGCATCAACATCCCCGTTGATGAGGCGAAGAAGGTTTTCGATTTCGCCGAGATCGGGACGACGGTGGTCACTCACCGCTGAGCCCTGCGCGCTCATGAGCGCCCTTAACGAGAATCCTGGCGTCAAACAACTGGCGTCAAACAAGAACTCTGGCATCACGTGCAGGAATGAGCGCGGTCAAAAGGAGCAAGAATCCTCATGAGTTGGGTGGCGAGCTGCTGCCTCGCCTCGGCGTCGAGTGGGCCGAGGATTGTGCGTTCACACTCGAGGAGGGTGGCGAGTGCGTTGTCGACGCGGGCCCGCCCCTTGTCGCTGAGGCTCACGAGGACGACGCGCCGATCCTCAGGCGAGGGGGAACGTGAAACGAGTCCCTTCAACTCGAGGCGGTCGATTCGGTTCGTCATCGTGCCCGAGGAGACGAGCAATTCCCCCATGAGGGTTCCGGGAGTGAGTGCATAGGGCGCGCCTGACCGGCGAAGGGAGGATAAAACATCGAACTCCCAGGGTTCGAGGCCGTGGGAGGCGAAGGCCCGGCGCCGTTCGAGGTCGAGGTGGCGTGCGAGGCGTGAGACGCGCGAGAGGACGAACATGGGGGAGGAGTCAAGATCGGGGCGCTCGAGCTTCCACGCGGCGACGATCTGGGCGACTTCATCCTGAGGCTCCATTCCCTCAAGATACTTGAGGTCGAGACAAAAGGAGAGGACTCAATCCCTTGACGGCACTCGCCCGCTTCAGCCCCACACGATCCTGCTGTTGTTCACAATCCTTCAATTCCTCACGACCAGTTGGGGTGAGGGGCGCAGATTGCGCACCCCATTCCACACGAGGTTGACGACATGCGCGGCGACCTCGTCCTTCTTCATCCTGCGTTCGTCGAGCCACCATTGGCCGACCTGCGCGATCAAGCCGACAAGCATCTGCGCGTACAGGGGCGCCAGTGCCGGATTAATATCACCGCGTTCGAATTGAGCTGCGAGAAGGTGCTCAACCCTGCTGGCGACATCGCCCATGACTGAGGAAAAAGACCCCAGGGAACGGTCATTGGGAGCGTCCCGCACGAGGACCCTGAAGCCATCCGTGTGAGATTCAATGTAGTCGAGCAAAGCAAGGGTCGCATTTTCCAAAAGAATGCGAGGCCGCTCGGAGGACTCAAGAGAAGAATGCAAAGAGGAGATAAGAGCCTGGACTTCACGGTCGACGATGACCGCGTAGAGGCCCTCTTTTCCGCCGAAATGCTCGTAGACGACCGGCTTTGAGACTTTCGCCTTCGCTGCGATCTCCTCGACGCTCGTCGCATCGAAGCCGCGTGCGGCGAAGAGGGAACGCCCGATCGTCACGAGCTGCTCGCGGCGGGCAACACCGCTCATTCGTGTGCGCTTCTCAGACATATTCCCAGTATTCCATCTCTTCTCGCCTCCCAATCCTGCCTCTCGTTCGGGCGATTGAGGCCGCATCTTGCGGATTGTGTGTCCCCGAAGTGCCGTGATCGTGTCCTCATTCTCCGTGAGATCGGCAGCTGTGAGGAGGCCGAGGAGCGCGAAGGGGTGGGTGTATGGCAGAATCATGGGTAGTTTCCGCCCTGGTGTAACGGCAGCACATGGGTTTTTGGTGCCTTTGGTCCGGGTTCGAGTCCTGGGGGCGGAGCGAGATAGCGGGTCGAGTGGCCCGCTCGAGGAAGGCAGAATCCATGACTGTTCCTGCAGCCGTTATCGTCCTCGCAGCGGGTCAGGGAACCCGCATGAAATCCGATCTTCCAAAGGTCGTGCATCCGGTTGCAGGCTTATCCATGCTCGGCCATGCGCTCAGAGCAGCCCAAGCCCTTCACCCCGACCACCTCGTCGCCGTGGTCCGCCATCAGCGAGATATTGTCGCCGCAGAAGTGACACGCGTCGCCCCGGAGACCCTCATTGCCGACCAGGATGAAATCCCCGGCACCGGCCGAGCGGTTTTGTGCGCGCTCAACGCCATGGTCGAGGCCCATGGTCCCCTCGAAGGCACCGTCGTCGTCACCTCCGGTGATGTCCCCATGCTTTCCCCGCGCACTCTCGCCAACCTCGTCGCCCTTCACGAGGACGAGGGACACGCCGTCACGGTCCTCACCTCCATCGCCGCTGATCCGACGGGTTATGGGCGGATCGTGCGCAACGAGGCCGGGATCGTCACCGCGATCGTCGAACAGAAGGACGCCACCGAGGCTCAACGCCTCATCACCGAAGTCAACGCCGGGGTCTACGCCTTCGACGGGGCATTCCTCGCCAAGACTCTCCTCCACGTCGGTCAGGACAACGCCCAAGGCGAGGTCTACCTCACCGACGTCCTGGCAGCCGCTGCACCCGCGTCCCGGACCGCTGGAGCCCTCGTCCTCGACGATCCCTGGGAGGCTCAGGGCTGTAATGACCGCGCTCAGCTCGCCCTCCTCGCCGCCGAATTCAACCAGAGGATTTGCCAGGCGCATATGCGCCAAGGCGTGACGATCGTGGATCCGGCTTCGACTTGGATCGGCGTGGACGTTCAGATCGGCCACGATACCGTGATCTGGCCCGGAAGCGTCCTTCGCGGCGACACCATCATCGGTTCTCATTGTGAGATCGGTCCCGGAACAACCCTCGATTGTGCGAATGTGGCCGATCGCGCCCGGGTTCTAGGCTCCTGGGTGTCTAAAGCCGACGTCGCAGCCGATACGATGGTCGTACCATTCAGCGTCATCGGGCAGCCGGACAGAGGCTGACCCGTTCGGGTTCTCAGGGCAAGGGGAGGAACGCCGCATGAGCGGATTGGTGACCAGTGGAGAGAAAAGCCTCGTTCTCGTTTCAGGTCGAGCACACCTGGAACTCGCCGAGGAAGTCGGCAAGGAGATCGGCTGCGGCCTCTCCCCGGTGACCGCATACGACTTCGCGAGCGGTGAGATTTACGTCCGCTTCAACGAATCGGTTCGCGGCGCGGATGTCTTCGTCCTGCAGTCCCACACGGGTGACATCAATAAGTGGATCATGGAGCAGCTCATCATGATCGACGCTGCGAAACGCGCTTCCGCGAAGCGCATCACCGCAGTCGCCCCCTTCTACCCCTATTCCCGTCAGGATAAGAAACACCAGGGCCGCGAACCCATTTCGGCGCGCCTCATTGCCGACCTGTACAAGACCGCCGGCGCCGACCGCGTGATGAGTGTCGATCTTCACGCCTCCCAGGAGCAGGGCTTCTTCGACGGCCCGGTCGACCACCTTTTCGCAATGCCCGTCCTCGTGGAGTACGTGCGTTCGCGCATCGACTTGTCGAACACGGTGATGGTCTCCCCGGACGCGGGCCGTATCCGCGTCGCAGAGAAGTGGTCCTCGAAGCTGGGCGGCTGCCCGCTGGCTTTCGTCCATAAGACCCGCGACACAACTCGTCCGAATGTCGCTGTCGCGAATCGAGTCGTCGGTGAAGTCAAGGGGAAGGACTGTGTCCTCGTTGACGACATGATCGACACGGCGGGCACGATCACCGAGGCCGTGAAGGTCCTCACCAAGGCGGGTGCGAGGAAGGTCATTATCGTGGCCACGCACGGCATTCTCTCCGCCCCCGCGACCAGCCGCCTCTCCGAGTGTGGCGCGGACGAGGTCGTCGTCACCGACACTTTGCCGATCCCCGCAGACAAGCGCTTCCCGACTTTGACGATCCTGTCGATCGCGCCCCTGCTGGCCCGAGCGATCCGTGAGGTTTTCGACGACGGATCCGTCACATCCCTCTTCGACTGACTTTCATGTGACCGCCCTTGTCGGATACCCTTAAGGGGTTGCTCCGGCGAGGGCGGTCTCATACCGCCGTTATCGACAGGGCCTACCGGGTGGATCCTCGGGGTTCTTGACGCGCCGTAGCGTCCGAATCGAATCCTTCAGGAGGAATCCCCATGAGCGATAACCCGATCCTCGTCGCCCAGACTCGATCTGAGTTCGGCAAGGGCGCCGCCCGTCGTGCGCGCCGCGCAGGCCTCGTTCCCGCTGTCGTCTACGGCCACGGCGGTGATCCGCTCCACCTTGATGTGCCCGGTCACGAGCTCTTCCTCATCGTCCGTGGCAACGCGAACGCGCTCGTCGAACTCAAGATCGACGGAAAGTCCCAGCTGGCCCTCGTGAAGGACGTTCAGCGCCACCCCGTGTCGCGCAACATCCTGCACGCCGACTTCCTCGCGGTGAAGGCCGGAGAAAAGGTTGACGTCGAGGTTCCGCTCGTTCTCGTCGGCGAGGCCGCTCCCGCCACCCAGGCCGCGATCGAGGAGCACACCATCACCGTCAAGGCTTCCGCGACCGCGATCCCCGAGTCGATCGAGGTCGACATCACCGGCCTTGTCGCCGGAACCGTTGTTCGCGCTTCCGATCTGGTGCTGCCCAAGGGTGTCGAGTGCGAACTCGACGCTGAGAAGGACATTGTCATCATCTCCGAGCTCGCCGCTGAGGAAGAGGCTGCGCCAGAGGCTCCCGAGGCTGAATGAGCCAGAGCCGAGCGATCTTCTGGAAAGAAGCGAGGTGAACGGGCGGGCCTAGGGTCCGCCCGTTCACGCATTCACAGCGCGAAGAGAAACGAGGAGGAGTACGTGAACTCTGATCACACGCATAAGAGGGTCTACCAGCGTGGACCTGTGATTTTGCGGGGGCGTGCAATCCCGAAGGAAACCTCTGATACGAGGCTTTTGAGCACCCCGGAAGAGGTGGATTGGCTCCACGAGGACCCGTGGCGGGTCATGCGGATTCAGGCGGAATTCGTTGAGGGCTTCGGCGCGCTTTCGGAACTGGGACCGGCGATCAGTGTTTTCGGTTCTGCCCGGATCGAGGAGAACACCGCCTATTGGCTCCAGGCCTATCGGATCGGTGAATTGCTTGCGCAACATGAGCATGCGGTTATCACCGGAGGCGGCCCAGGTGCGATGGAAGCGGCGAATAAAGGAGCCTGGGATGCCGGGGGCACTTCGGTGGGCCTGGGGATCGAGCTCCCGCACGAGCAGACCATGAACCAGTGGGTGTCGATCGGCATCAATTTCCGGTATTTCTTCGCTCGCAAAACGATGTTCGTAAAGTATTCTTCCGGTTTCATTGCCATGCCCGGGGGTTTTGGCACGATGGATGAGCTTTTCGAGGCCCTCACTCTCGTGCAGACCGGTAAGGTCGCGTCTTTCCCGATCGTCCTCGTGGGCTCGGACTACTGGTCGGGGATGCTCGATTGGCTCGCTTCTGCGATGGTCTCTTCGGGCACGATTGACAAGGTCGACCTCGATCTTGTCAAGCTCGTTGATGATCCTGAAGAGGCGGTCCGACTGGCCCTTCAAGGCTGAATCCACCCTGTGAAAGGGGCGTATTCCATTTCTTTGAGTGAGAAGTTCCTCGGAAACGGGTAAAATACTGGGGTGAGATGCGTGTGTTCACGCGAACTACGACAAGGAGCGGCAGATGGCAGCCATGAAGCCCAGGACCGGGGATGGTCCTTTGGAGGCGACGAAGGAAGGGCGCGGAATCGTCATGCGCATCCCGAGCGAGGGCGGCGGTCGGCTCGTCATTGAACTGACACCGAATGAGGCCTCTGAGCTCGCTTCCGCGCTGAGCGCGGCGGTCTGAAACCTCTCATTCATATACTGCGAAGCGGGCGGCCCGACGGGGAAACCGTCGGGGCGCCCGCTTCTTCCCTCGGGATGCTCCCCTGTCGAGGATGCGGATGCGTCTTAGCGCTTCACTGCCACGACCAGTCCATCTCCGACTGGGAGGATCGCGGGAATGAAATCAGGGGAGTCTGCGAAGAAACGGACGACTTCGCGACACACGACCGTTTCTCCGTCACGGCGGGCCGGGTCTGCGACCTGGTCGTGCCATAGTGCGTGAACGAAAGCGATCACCCCGCCGGGGCGCAAGATGCGCACCGCATGGTCCAGATACTCAGGTGTTTCTGCGATATCCGCGTCGAGGACCATCATGTCGTAGCCGCGGGCCGCCATCCGTGGTAGGACATCCAGGGCACGACCGGCGATGAGACGGGTGCGCTGCGCCAAAACCCCGGCGGCGGCGAAGACCCTGCGAGCCTGCTGATGGAACTCGGCTTCGGAGTCGATCGAGGTGAGGACCCCGTCGGCGGGCATACCGTCAAGAAGCCACAGGCCCGACACTCCCGCGCCTGTTCCCACTTCTAAAACCGTGCGCGCTCCCGCGACCGCGGCGAGCATGCGCAGGGCGGCCCCTGTGCCGGGGGAGACGGGGTCCGCCCCGAGTTCAACGGCAGCGGTCCTCGCTTCAACGACGATTTCACTTTCGGGGACATAGTCCTCGGCGAACATCCAGGCATCTGCCTTATCAGCCATCACTCAGCCTCCGAAAAACGCGACGGGGTCCGGGCCTCAGCCTATCGTCTCCTCGCGATGATACGAGGAGACGACAGGCTCATTTCTGAACGGGGAAGACACCCAGAGGACGTCCGCTCAGGCCCCGTTCGGCGATTGAGAGCTTCTCAGCCAGTTCGCTCAGGGCCTGTGATGCGGGACCGTCATCGAGGGTGACGGGACGGCCCACGTCCCCGCCTTCGCGCAGCGCGATGTCGAGGGGCACCTGGGCGAGCAGGGGCGTTTCGTAGCCGAGCTGAGCACTCAAGCGAGCTGAAACGGAAGCGCCGCCACCGGAGCCGAAGAGTTCAAGTCGAGAACCGTCGGGCTGGGGGAGATAGGACATGTTCTCGACGACGCCGATGACGCGCTGTTGCGTTTGAGAGGCGATGGAACCGGCTCTTTCTGCGACTTCGGCGGCCGCAACCTGAGGGGTCGTGACGACGAGGATCTGAGAGTTGGGCAGGAGCTGAGCGATCGAGATCGCGACATCTCCGGTGCCCGGGGGCATGTCGATGAGGAGCACGTCGAGATCACCCCAGAACACATCTGCCAGGAACTGTTGGAGGGCGCGGTGAAGCATCGGGCCACGCCAGATGACGGGCTGCCCCTCGGGCACGAACATGCCGATCGACATGACTTTCACGCCTTGCGCGCCGAGCGGGGGCAAGATCATCCCATCAATGACCTGCGGCTCGTGGGTGACGCCGAGCATGCGGGGAATTGAGAAGCCGTAGATGTCGGCGTCCATGACGCCGACTTTCAGCCCGGACTTCGCCATCGCGGCCGCGAGGTTCGCGGTCATTGAGGACTTTCCGACTCCGCCCTTGCCGGAGGTCACTGCGATGACGCGCGTGAGCGAATCGGGCTGGGCGAAGGGGATCTCCTTCTCGGGGCGTCCGCCGTTGAGTTTTTCCCTCAGAGCTTTCTTCTGCTCGTCGTTCATGACGCCCATTTCCACGGTGACATCCTCAACGCCCTCGAGCGCGCCGAGGGCGCTCTTCACATCGGCGGCGATCGTGTTGCGCAGCGGACATCCGGCGGTTGTCAGGAGGATCTTTACACTAACGGAGGAACCATCAATGGTGACATCCTCGGGGCTCACCATATTGAGTTCGGTGATCGGACGATGAATCTCAGGGTCGATGACGCTCGCGAGGGCGGTCATGACGCTATCGAGTACAACAGACATGCCTTCATGGTACGTGGCCTGCGCTCATGCTTGTGAGAGTGCAGCAGGTGGTGAACGAAGGTGAAAGGAAAAACGAAGGAACTCGGAGGATGTCCGCTTGCGCGCCCGGCAAGGAGCTTGGGACGCGAAAGGGAACAGAAGCGCTATTCTTCCGCTTTTGCAGCCGATGGGGCTGCCTCGTCGAATGCTTCGGGGTGAAGACCGATCTCGTCGAGCTCAGCTTGGATTTCGCCGCGCAACTCTTCTCGCATCTCCTCGCGGACCTCAGCGCGAATATCCTCTCGCAGATCATCAAGCAGATCGCGAATCTCTGAGCGTAGGAAGTCACGGGTTGCGACTTCCTGGATGGACAGGCGAAGGCTCGCGATCTCACGGGTGAGATATTCGGTGTCCGCGAGATTACGCTCAGCACGCTGACGATCCTGCTGAGCCTGGACGCGATCGCGATCATCCTGACGGTTTTGCGCAAGAAGGATCAGAGGCGCCGAATAGGAGGCCTGAGTCGAGAAGGCAAGGTTTAAGAGGATGAAGGGGTAAGGATCCCAGGCGTGGGCCCGGGAGAGCTGATAAAGCACAACATTCGCGACGATCCACACGACGACGAAAATCGTCATGTAGAGAATGAAACGTGGCGAGCCCATGAAACGGGCGGTCGCCTCGGCAAAACGGCCGAAACCATCGGTTGAGGTCCTGCGGCGGTGAAAGAAACGCCAGCCTCGTTCGCGCGGAGTGTCGAGACGATCAGCCATCAATACTCCTCGCCATCATGCGGTCGGTTACTTCATCGTCGTAGTCCCTCCAGTCCTTGGGCAAGAGCTCATCGAGGAGGTCATCGACGGACACGGCGCCCAAAAGGTGAGAGTCCTCGTCGACGACGGGAAGGACCGTCAGATTGTAGGTCGCGAGCAGACGCGTGACCGTCGCAATGTGGACCTGAGGGGAGACTGCCTCAATGTCGGAGTCGAGGATCGTCCCCAGTAGCGTCTGCGGGGGTTCGCGCAGTGCACGCTGAATATGCACCATCCCGAGATAAGGGCCGGTCGGGGTTTCCTCCGGCGGGCGCGTGATGAAGGCGACGGTTGCGAGTGAGGCGGGCAGATCTTCGCGTCTGACGGAGGCAAGCATCTGGGCGACCGTCGCGTCCGGGCCGAAGATCACGGGGTCGGTCGTCATGAGCGAGCCCGCCGTCGATTCGGCGTAGGACAGGAGGCGGCGCACGTCCTTCGCCTCTTCGGGCTCCATGAGGGATAAGAGCGCCTGGGCTTGCGCTTCGGGGAGTTCTGAGACGAGGTCGGCCGCATCATCGGGCTGCATGACGTCGAGGACATCGGCCGCACGATTCGCCTCCAAGCCTGACACGATCGCAACCCGGTCATCGTCGCCAAGCTCTTCGAGAACGTCAGCGAGGCGCGCATCTGGCAGCTGCTGAGCGATCGCCATCTGGCGTTCGATGGGCAGGTCGTGGAGGTAGTCCGCTAGGTCGGCGGGGCGCATGTCCTCCGTTTGAGCGATCAGGGAGGTCGCCGCCTGGTTCGTGTCGACCTTCAAAAGCCCGGACACCTCCGAGACCCTCACATTGAGGGTCTCGCCTGACCTCGTGAATCCGAGGGCGGTGATGCGCTGACGCTGCACGTGCAGCTTCGAGATGACCCAGTCCTTGGGGCGGCGGCGCTCCATTGCGACGTCGAGGATTCTCACCTCACCCGAACCGTCATTCAATGTGACGACCCGGTCGAAGAGTTCAGCGAGAACGAGGGTTTCGACGGGGCGTTGCGTGAAGGACCGCATGTTGAGTAAGCCGGTCGTAATGACTGAGCCCGCTTCGATTGAGGTGACACGCGTCAGGGGGAGGAAGACTCTTTTGCGGGGCCCCACTTCCACAACGAAGCCGATGACGTTCCCCGTGCCGCCGACCCGGAATGTGGCGACGACATCGTGAATTTTCCCAACTTGATCGCCGATCGGGTCGAAGACCCCTGTACCAGCGAGTTTACCGATGTAGACGCGTTTGCCCGCGGTCCCCAGTCCCATTGACGATGCACTCACAGGGACAGCCTAGGCCCCGCAGTGCGAGGATGGCACCCTGGGACCTTTGTTGATGGCCCCAGAGTTGAAGGAAGGAAGGTCATGTCCCTTCGCGCCACCGGCGGATCTTTGCAGATGCCCGTCATGCCCTCCGGTACAGAGATCGCGTCCTATCGCACCTACGCGGAGGCTCAGGCCGCGGTCGATTTTCTCTCCGATGAGGAGTTCGACGTCAAGTCGATCACGATCGTCGGCACAGACCTGCACCTCGTGGAGAGAGTGACCGGCCGCCTGACAATGGCGAAGGCGGCTCTTTCGGGAGCGTCTTCGGGCGCATTGTGGGGTGCGTTCATGGGGCTCATGATGTCTTTCGCTTCGACGAATCAGTCGGCCTTCCTCTGGGTCCTTTTCGGCATTGCGGGAGGCGCGCTCGCGGGCACCTTCATGTCGGGGCTCCTGTATGCGATGACGGGCGGACGCAGGGACTTCACCTCCCAGTCGCAAGTCGTCGCCTCGCGTTATGCGGTTCTCGCCTCGGCGGGGATCGATCAGGCCTTTGAGCTCTTGCAACGCAGCCCCGGCAACCAGATGCGTCCGCGCCCCGCGCGTCGTCGGCCTGAGTCGAAGGGGCCGAGCGAGTACGGTTCGCGTCCCGATGAGAAGCCTCGTTTCGGCGTTCGACTCAGTGACGAGGGCGAGGACGGTGGAGCTGAGGCCCCGAGGGACAACGAACATGCGGCCCCCGCTCAGTCCCCCTCCGAGACTGCGGTGGAGCCTGCCGAGGATTCCCGGAAGCCACTGGACTGAAAGCGGGCGAGGGGAGCGGTGAAGGGGAGCCCTCAGGTGCTGTGCAAGGGCTGGATCCTGGTGAGTTCGTCGCCCAGTGCATCCAACTCGACCTCGAGGTCGTAGTGGGACTGCAGGTTGACCCAGAACTGGGCACTGGTCCCGAAGAAGCGTCCGAGACGAAGAGCCGTATCAGCGGTAATTCTGCGCGTCCCATGAACGATTTCGTTGATGCGGCGCGGCGGGACGTCGATGGACACGGCCAGTCGGTTCTGGGTGACACCCAGGGGTTGTAAGAACTCCTCCATGAGGATTTCTCCTGGATGGATCGGCGCGATCTGGTCTCCCATATTGCACCTCCTAGTGGTAGTCGACGATTTCAACATCGCGTGGGCCGGCAGAAGTCCAGACGAAGCAGATTCGCCATTGCTCGTTGATGCGAATACTGTGCTGCCCGGCCCGCTGCATGCGGACCGGGCCCATGACACGACACATCACAAGGCTCAGCGTCCCTGCGCCCTCGCGATCCAGGCTTCAACATCGTTGATCGTGCGGGGGATGTCCTCGGAGATCCGGGTGACGCTCCCGTCCTCGTTCACAACGACATCGTCCTCGATGCGCACGCCGATGCCGCGGTACTCGGCGGGAATCGCCTCATCATCGGCGCGGAAGTACAGGCCCGGCTCGATCGTGAAGGTCATGCCCGGCTCCAAGAGCGCATCTTGATACATCTCGCGGCGCGCCTGCGCGCAATCGTGGACGTCGAGGCCGAGGTGGTGGCTCGTGCCATGCGGCATCCAGCGGCGGTGCTGCTGACCGGCGGGGGAGAGGGACTCTTCAACACTGACCGGCAGGAGGCCCCACTCGCGAAGACGCGTGGCGATGACGAACATCGCCGCATCGTGGACATCGCGGAAACGAGTTCCCGGCTCGTTCGCCCGGGCGAGCGCCGCCTCGCAGGCATCGAGAACCGCCTGGTAGACGCGGGCCTGGACCTCGGTGAAACGGCCATTGACCGGCAGGGTGCGGGTGATATCAGCGGTGTAGAGGGAATCGACCTCGACGCCGGCGTCCACGAGGATCAGATCGCCCTCGTTCACGGGCCCGTCATTGTCGATCCAATGGAGAGTATTCGCGTGGTTGCCCGAGGCTGCGATCGTGTCGTAGCCCAGGCCATTGCCCTCCTCGCGTGCGACTGCCCCGAAAGCGCCTTCAACGACGCGTTCTCCGCGGCGATGCCCCACAGCTCGGGGCAGGACTCGCACAATGTCCTCAAAGCCTGCGCGGGTGACTTCGACTGCTCGCGCAAGCTCAGCGAGTTCGAAGGCGTCCTTGCGCAGTCGGATCTCGGAGAGGCGCTCCTCGAAGGCCTCATCGGCGCTTCTGGCCTCCTCGCCGAAGGGAAGCCCGGCCTGCTCGCGGATCTCATTGACCATCGCCTCGATGGAGGCGTCGACTCCGCGCACGATGCGCAGCTTCACTCTTCCCGCGTCTTTGGCGAGGGCGTCTGGCAAAGTGTCGATGTGGGCGCATCGAAGACCCGTCTCCTGGTGAACCTCCTCCAGGGAGGGGCGTGCGCCGACCCAAAACTCTCCGTACTGCGGGTCGGAGTAGAACTCCTGGGCAGAGCGCGAAGTGCGCGGCTTGAAGTAGAGGACCGCCTCGTGTGAAGCGTTCTCCTTCGGCTCGAGGACGAGGACGGAATCGGGTTCGCGCTCGCCCCCCAGGCCTGAGAGGTGCGCGAAGGCGCTGTATGCGCGGAAACGGTAGGTGCAATCGTTGTTACGGACCTTATAGGTGCCTGCGGGGATGACGAGGCGCTCCCCGGCGAAAGGTTCTCCGGCTTTCGCTGCACGCTGGGGTAGGTAGTCGGCTGCGCCGCAGCGTTCGACCTCCTTCGTGATCCTCGGGCCCCAGCCGGAGCCCATGAACTTGCGGAAGGCATCGGAGTCGGGGCGGCGCGAGCGTGACTCTCCCCGGGAGGCCATGGACTGCTCGGGGGCTTCTTCAGTGTTCGTGCTGGTGTGCGAATCAGTCATGGTCCCCATTGTGGCACCCGAGCGCAATTCTCTAATTACGGGGACTCGCCCCAATGTCCTTATGTCTTTATTATTAGGACAATGAGAGAGGAGGGGGAGAATGACGCTGTATCAACAACCGGACCTCGACCTTCGCGATCACGAGGTCTTAAGAGAAATCCACGCTCTGAGGAGTGAACTATTGACCTTCCTGCGAGTTCCCTCTCGCTGGCAGGGTGCCTTACGACGGACCTCGCGCGCCAAAGCGATTCGCGGGTCGAACAGCATTGAGGGCATCAACGCCACACCTGACGATGCCTTGGCGGTCGTTGACGAACAGAGCCCGATGAATGCGGATGAACGGGTGACAGCAGAGATCACCGCGTATCGCCGCGTTCTCACTTACATCCTGCATATGATCGACGATCCGGACGTGAAGCCCGATCTTCAGACGATCAAGTCTCTCCACTTCCTCCTGCTCGAGCATGATTTTACGAAATCGCCAGGGCGTTTTCGTCAATCAGAGATCTACGTTCGAGACGATGCCTCCGATCAGATCGTTTACACGGGACCTGATCCGCAGGATGTGCCGGGCCTCATGCGGGAGCTCAGTGAGAGCATCGAAGTTCAGGGAGAATCATCAGCGATAGTCGCCGCGGCGATGGCACACCTCAATCTCGTGATGATTCATCCCTTCCGTGATGGGAACGGCCGGATGGCCCGAATCATGCAGACCTTCATCCTGGGGCGCGAGGGGATCCTCGAGCCCGTCTTCTCGAGCATTGAAGAATGGCTCGGGACCAATACCGATGACTACTATGCGATTCTCGCGAAGATCGGTCGAGGGCATTGGAATCCAGAAAACGATGCCCATGACTGGATCCGTTTCAACCTTCGGGCCCACCACATGCAGGCTCAAACGTTTCGCAGAAGGGTGGAGGAAGTCGAAGAGATCTGGCGCAGGCTCATGGAGATCGGGGCGCCTCTCGGTATTCCGGAACGCTCCTACGACGCCCTGGTCGATGCGGCTTTGGGATATAGGGTCCAGCGGCCGACGTATGCCAAGCAGGCGGCGATCGAGGACCGCACTGCGACAAGAGATCTCAAAGAGCTCGTCGACACCGGATTGCTCGAGCCCTTCGGGCACACGAGAGGGCGCTACTACCTCGCAGGGGAACCGCTTCGTGCCCTGCGCCGTGAGATTCGCAAGAAGCGCTCTCCCCTCGCCGACCCCTATCCTGAACTCATGGGATCGGTTCGTGATGCGCTGCGCGAGACTTTCCTGGGACGTACTGAGACGGCCCTTGCCCCATGAGTCGCCCCCGAGGACGAGATTCTCAGAGCTGCTCGCCCCAATGTCCTTATGTCTCAATCATTCGGACATATGAGTGGGGTGCCTCAGTCCCGGAGCGCTCAAACAGTCGGGAGAACATGTGGGCGCGGAGCAATGAGACCCTGAACTCTCAAGTGGAGGAGAAAGGCATGGGCTCGATACTCTCAGGGCATGCTCAGGATCGACCCCCACACTCATTCGGCGTGCTCCGATGGCACCGACTCGCCCTCGCAACTCATGATCGAGGCCGCGCGGGCGGGCCTGGACTGCGTGGGCCTGAGTGACCATGACACCTTCGCCGGGTGGGACGAGGCCGAGGCGGCCATCTCCTCCACGGGCGTTGCCCTGATCCGGGGCATGGAGATGTCCTGCGCCGCCAATGGGATCAGCGTGCATCTTCTCGCCCTTCTACCCGATCCGAGTAACGAAGGACTCCTCACATGCATTGAGCGTGCCCGCGAATCCCGTGCGACTCGGGCTTTGAAGATGGTGGAGAATCTCTCAGTCGACTATCCGATCACCTGGGAGCAGGTCCTCGCCTTTGCGCCTGAGGAGGGGCCGATCGGACGCCCCCATATCGCTGATGCCCTCGTCGCTGCCGGGTCCTTCGATGACCGCTCTGCGGCTTTCGCGAAGGTCCTCCACCCCTCAAGTCCCTACTACGTCCGCTACTGGGCGCCAAACCCCATTGAAGCGGTTGAGTTCGTCCTCGAGGCCGGGGGAGTGCCCGTCCTCGCCCACCCGAAGGCCCGTGCGCGCCAGCGACTCCTGCCCGAGTCCGTCATTGAGGACATGAAAGAGGTTGGCCTTTTCGGCATTGAGCGCGATCACCGCGACCATGCGCCCGAGGACCGCGAGGCCGTGGACCATATTGCCAAGCGCCTCGATCTGCGGGTCTTCGGTTCCTCGGACTACCACGGCACTGGCAAGCCCAACCGCATCGGAGAGAATCTCACCGCCCCCGCGATCATTGATGAAACTGTGGAGCGCGCCCACCTGGAGGTTTTGCACCCGTGACTGATTTCTTCAACGTTGCCCTCTTTGCGACAACCTTCACGACGCTCATTGTCATTCTCGACCCCTTCGGGACGATTCCCGTTTTCCTCGGGCTGACGAGCCGCATGACCCCGAAGGGGCAAAAGCGGGCGGCCCTGCAGGCGACCGCAGTGTCGATCTCCGTGATCCTCACCTTCGCGGTCCTCGGCCAGCAGATCCTGCACCTCCTGCATATTTCAATGGAAGCCCTCAAACTATCTGGCGGGGTTCTGCTCTTTCTCGTCGCCATGGAACTGCTCATGGGTTCGGATAGTGAAGAGCCTGATACCGGTGATGAGCGGGTGAATGTCGCCCTCGTTCCCCTGGGCACGCCCCTGCTCGCCGGCCCTGGTGCGATTGCAGCGGTAATGGTGTCGGTTGCGCAGGCGAATAACTCCATCGCCTCCTGGATCGGCTTGGTGTGCGCTGTCGCGGTCGCACATTTCGTCATGTGGGCGACGATGCACTTCTCGCTGATTCTCTCCCGCCTGCTCGGCCCAGGCGGAATCATGCTTTTGACGAAGATCATGGGTCTGTTGCTCGCCGCGATCGCGACCGAGCTGGTAATGGGTGGGATCTTCGACTTCATCGCCGCCACCTAGGAGAAGAAGCGTTGTGATGCGAGCCTGATTCCTGAGCTCCGATCAGGAATCAGAAACGTTTCCGTTATTCGCGCTAGAATAGCGTCGGAGAAATATCCGCTCAGTGGATCACGTCCCAAAGCCCAGCAAAACACCTGCATCGCCACAGGACATGGCTAGGCTTTCCATCGTGGCCCGTTCACCAGCGGACAGACCGAAGACACCATCAACCCGGGAGTACTCATGACGCAGAACCTCCGCCAGACCCTCGCCTCCCAGGTCCGAGCGGTCTCAGGCCGTCCGGTCGACAAATCGACGACCATGGAGCTCTGGCAGGGCCTGTCCGCAGCCGTCGTCGACCAGATCGCCGACCGTTGGGCTAAAACAAGCGACACCTACGCGAAGGGACGCCAGGAGCACTACTTCTCCGCAGAGTTCCTCATGGGACGCGCACTGCTCAACAACCTCTCCAACCTCGGCCTCGTCGACGAAGCGCGCCAGGCCCTCGCCGAATACGGCCAGGACCTCTCCCTCGTCCTCGAAGAAGAACCCGATGCCGCCCTCGGAAACGGTGGTCTCGGACGCCTTGCCGCCTGCTTCCTCGACTCGTGCGCCACCCTTGACCTCCCGGTCGCCGGTTACGGCATCCTCTACCGCTACGGCCTGTTCAAGCAGCTCTTCGACAAAGGTTTCCAGACCGAGCACCCTGACCCCTGGATGGAAGAAGGCTATCCCTTCGTCATCCGCCGTGAAGAGGCTCAGCGCATCGTCTCCTACGCCGATCTCACGGTCCGCGCCGTCCCCTACGACATGCCCATCACCGGCTACGGCACGAAGAACATCAACACCTTGCGTCTGTGGCGCGCAGAGCCCATCGAGGAATTCGACTACGACGCCTTCAACTCGCAGCGCTTCACCGAGGCGATTATTGATCGTGAGCGCACGAACGACATCTCGCGCGTCCTCTACCCGAACGACACGACCTTCGAGGGCAAGGTCTTGCGCGTGCGCCAGCAGTACTTCTTCTGCTCCGCATCCTTGCAGGCGATCGTCGACAACTACGTCGAACACCACGGCGAGGACCTGAGCGATTTCGCCGAATACAACGCGATTCAGCTCAACGACACCCACCCCGTCCTCGCAATCCCTGAACTTATGCGCCTCCTCATGGACGAGCATGGCCTGGGCTGGGGGGATGCCTGGAAGATCGTCTCGAACACCTTCGCCTACACGAACCACACGGTCTTGGCTGAGGCTCTCGAGAAGTGGGAGATGACGATCTTCGACCGACTCTTCCCCCGCATCGCCGAGATCGTCCGCGAGATCGACCGCCGTTTCCGCACGGACATGGCCGAGCGCGGCCTCGACCAGGCGACCATCGACTACATGGCCCCCGTCGCCGGCAATACCGTGCGCATGGCGTGGATCGCCTGCTACGCCTCCTACTCGATCAACGGCGTCGCAGCCCTGCACACTGAGATCATTAAGCGCGAGACCCTCAAGGAATGGCACGAACTGTGGCCCGAGCGCTTCAACAACAAGACGAATGGCGTCACCCCTCGCCGTTGGCTCAAGCAGTGCAACCCGCGACTGGCCGCCCTCCTCGACGAGGTCACCGGCTCTGATGCCTGGGTCACCGACCTTTCCCTCCTCGGCTCCTACCTCGATGCCGCCGACGACTCAGTCCTCGACCGGCTCGCCGAGATCAAACACGAGAACAAGGTCGACTTCGCCGCATGGGTTAAGGAGCGTGAAGGCATCGACATCGACCCCGATGCGATCTTTGACGTTCAGATCAAGCGCCTGCACGAGTACAAGCGTCAGCTCCTCAACGCGCTCTACGTCCTCGACCTGTACTTCCGCATGAAGGAAGACCCCTCCCTTGACGTCCCCAAGCGCGTCTTCGTTTTCGGCGCGAAGGCCGCTTCCGGCTACATCCGCGCCAAGGGCGTCATCAAGCTCATCAATGCGATCGCAGAGCTGGTCAATAACGACGAGGAGATCGCGGGCCGCATCAAGGTCGTCTTCATCCATAACTACAATGTGTCGCCCGCCGAGCACATCATCCCCGCGGCCGACGTCTCCGAGCAGATCTCGACGGCCGGCAAGGAAGCCTCGGGCACCTCGAACATGAAGTTCATGATGAACGGCGCCCTGACACTGGGCACCCTCGACGGTGCGAACGTCGAGATCCTTGACGCCGTCGGTGAGGACAATGCCTACATCTTCGGCGCGACCGAGGACGAACTGCCCGAGCTACGCAAGAACTACGATCCGCGCTGGCACTACGAGAACATCCCGGGCCTCAAGCGCGTCCTCGACGCCCTGGTCGACGGCACCCTCGACGACAACGGTTCGGGCTGGTTCCACGATCTGCGCTGGTCGCTGCTCGAATCCGGCTACGAGCCCGCAGACGTGTACTACGTCCTCGGCGACTTCGCCGCCTACCGCGAGGCTAAGGACCGTATGGCCGCCGACCACGCGGATGTGCGAGCCTGGGCCCGTAAGACCTGGGTGAATATTGCGAAGTCCGGTCGTTTCTCTTCTGACCGCACGATCCGTGACTATGCCGAGGGCGTGTGGAAGCTTGAAGCAACGCCGATCGACTGATTGACGTTCTTGGAGGGGAAGGCCGCAAGGTCTTCCCCTCCAAGCTTTCTCCCGTCCTCCCCGGACCTGAGATTCTCCGTTTCGACCTAGGCTTTCCTCTCCTCGACCTCGCGCGAATGACTGCGCCCAGGGCAATTGGGGTGTAACACTTGGTGTATGTCTAAGGAGAAGGCGAAGAAGCCGAAGAAGATGGATCGCGAACTCTATGAGATTGAACTCCTGCGATTGCAGGCCGAACTCGTAGAAATGCAGGAATGGGTGAAGTCCACCGGCGCCAGAGTCGTCGTCATCTTCGAGGGGCGCGATGCTGCGGGCAAAGGAGGTGCGATCAAACGCGTCACCGAATACCTCAACCCCCGGATCGCCCAGGTGGTCGCCCTGCCTGCACCGAGCAAACGCGAAGAGAGCCAGTGGTTCTTCCAGCGCTACATCGCCCACCTGCCAGCGGCTGGTGAGATCAAGCTCTTCGACCGTTCCTGGTACAACCGGGGCGGCGTTGAGCATGTCATGGGCTATTGCACTGCCGATGAGCATCGTCGTTTCCTTCGCCAGTGCCCGATCTTCGAACGCATGCTCGTCGAGGACGGGATCATCCTTTTGAAGTATTGGTTCTCCGTGTCCGACAAGGAGCAGTACAAGCGCTTCAAGTCGAGAATGACGGATCCGATGCGTCGATGGAAACTCTCGCCGACCGATTTAGAGTCCATTACTCGCTGGGAGGAGTATTCGCGGGCGAAAGATGAGATGTTCGTCCACACGGATATCGATATCGCTCCGTGGAACGTGGTGGAGTCGGAGGACAAGCGCAAGGCCCGGATCAATATGATCCATCACCTTCTCGATTCGATCCCCTATGAGCATGTTGAGCGTCCCGCATTGGAGTTCCCGAAGCGGCCCAGTTCGAATGGGTATCGGCGCACGGATCGTGCCCTTCTTCGCGAGGTGCCCGACTACGCCTCGACCCTGAAAGCCTCCTCAGAGCAGAAGAAGTACGTCGATCTCGAAGATGAAGAGATCCTGTAGGGCCGCATTTCGTCGATCTGAGAACCCCCGCGTGTATTAGCCCATTGACACAGTTGGCGCTCCCCGTTATTGTATGAGTGTATTAATACAGTGACACAGGGAGGAGGGGCGGATGCCCGTCGACGACTCGCGCCCCATCTGGATCCAATTGGTCGAGACCTTCAGCCAGAAGATCGCCTCAGGCCAATGGGCCCCCTCGAGCAGGATCCCCAGCGTCCGCGAACTCGCCATCGACGCCGGAGTGAACCCCAATACCGTCCAACGTGCCCTCACTCGCCTTGACGCCGAAGGACTCACCGTCGCTGAACGCGCCCAAGGGCGCTTCGTCACCACTGATACGGAAGCGATCGCCACGGCGCGAGCCAAACTCGCCGCCCAGGCCACTGACTCTCATATCAGCGCCGTCCGTCAACTCGGACTCGAACGCGAGGAAGCCATCAGCCTCTTGACCGCACGATGGACTGCCATCTCTGCTGAAGGAGGAGACGAACAATGACACCATCAGCGCCCATCATCCACATCGAACACCTCGGGAAGGAGTACAGGGGACGCCCCGCCCTCGTCGACCTCAATTTCGACGTGTATCCGGGCCGAATCGTCGGCCTCGTCGGACCCAATGGCTGCGGCAAGACGACTCTGCTGAAAATCCTTGCAGGCGTCCTCGCCGATTGGAGCGGCACCGTCACCATCGACGGGAAGGCCCCCGGAGTCGACACCAAACGGCACGTCGCATTCCTGCCCTCCACAGACTTCCTCGACTCGCGACTCACCCCCCTCGCAGCCGTCAAACTCTACGCCAGGTTCTTCGAGGACTTCGACGCCGATAAGGCGCTGTCCTCCATCCGCTTCTTCGACCTCCCCCTCGATCGCAGACTCAAAGAAATGTCGAAGGGCATGGGGGAGAAGCTGCAGATCTGCCTCACCATGGCCAGAAAGGCGCGCCTCTATCTGCTCGACGAACCGATCTCAGGAGTCGACCCCGCTGCCCGCGACATCATCCTCGAGGGGATCTTGCGAGACTTCGACGAAGACGCGCTCATGTTCATTTCCACCCACCTGATCTCCGACGTCGAATCCATTCTCGACGAGGTCGTCATGCTCAAAGACGGGCGGGTGCACCGCGCCGCTCCGGTCGACGATCTACGCGAGGAATGCGGCATGTCCCTTGATGCTCTGTTCAGGAAGGAGTACCGCTGATGTTCACTACACTCTTGAGCCAGGAAACGCGCACGCTCGCACCGAAGCTCGCCCTCATCGCAGGAATCGGAGTGCTCATCATTGCAGTGAGCTTGGGGCTGGCCGCCCTGAAGATCCCCCTTGTTTCAGGATTCCTCCTCATGGCGAGCTGCCTGATGATCGCCATGGTCCCCCTCCTCGTTCTCCTTCAAGTAGCGACCTCCTATTGGAAGAGCATGCACTGCGATGCCGGGTACTTCACCCACACCCTGCCGGTCACGGGCGGACAACTCTTCTGGGCGAAGAGCATCTTCGCCTACATCGTGGGTCTTGTCGGCGTCTTCTGGGCCATCGCGGCAAGCTGTGCAGTGTTCGTGCAGATCGCCTGGATGAACGGTGTTTCCTTCAATGAGTTCCTGTCCTCAACTCTCGACTCCTGGAACGCCTTGCCGCTGGCGATCAAGACCCTCCTCACTGTCGCCATCCTCGTGCAACTCGCAAACCTCGTTTTCCCCGTTGCCGCCGTGATGAGCATTGGCGCGCAGAGCCGGTGGAACCACCTGGGATTCGGAGCACCCGTCATCGGCTTCATCCTGCTCTACCTCGCCAACCAGTTCACCGCAGTGTTCGGAATGCTCCTGCTGCCCGGCGGTATCGACACGACGACGGGCGAGTTCTCGTGGAAGTTCATGCTTCCCGAGCTGATCGAAGCACTCAAAGACGGAACGAACCCGACATTCATCGGCATGGGGAGTATCGTGACAACTTCACTCCTGTCCATCGCAGTGGTGTGCTGGGGTATCCACTCGCTCAAGCGTCACCTGTCCCTGCGCTGAGATTCGACTGTCCAAAGGGAGATCCCAAGCCGTCATTTCCGCATTCGTACAACTCGGGCTGTTCACCCTGCTCCCGGTGGCATGGTGGGCGCTGAGCGCGAGGGAACGAGTGAGCTTCGCGAGGTGGATCGGACTGTATACGCCGAAACTGCGGGCGAGCAGAACGCGGGCGCTCACCGCGATCCTCGCATGGGTGCTGGTCTCGCTGGCATCGATCATGCTGATCGGATCGCTCGGCGAGGGCGTGGCCGCCTCACGCTTCAGGGGAAGCGGACTGGCCGGAGTTGTGCCGGTCATTCTCCATGCCGTCATTCAGACGGGTCTATCGGAGGAGATTATCTTCCGCGGCTTCCTGTCCAAGCGGTTGATCGCCAGATTCGGATTCGCGGTTGGAAACGCCGTTCAGGCAGTGCTCTTCGGCATCGTCCACGTCGCTCTCTTCGCCTCTTCGGTCTCGCCGCTCCCTCTCGTGCTGATCGGTGTCGTCACCGCGGCGAGCGGCTGGATCATGGGATGGATCAACGAGGAATGCGCCTCCGGCTCGATCCTGCCGAGCTGGATGCTGCATTCGGCGGCGAACCTGGTGGTCGGTTTGGGGGCTGCTTTCTTGGCCTGAGCCATCCCGCCACGACAAAAGAGCGCGGGCCCGGGGATCTTTGGGTCTCCCGGGCCCGTCCTCATGCTCCCCAGCGCACTTTCCTCGCCCTCAGAGTTCGGCGCGCGCCCGTGAACGCCGGATCATGAAGGCCACCGACGCGGCCGCGAGGGCGAAGAGCGAGCAGATCCCCACCGGTGCGAGGAGTGGGGGAAGTGAGGTCCACGTCACGGATTGTGCCTCGAGGGTGTCATTGATGCACGTCGTCGCCCAGTAGGCCGGAGTGAAGTGCGCGGCGGAGACGATCCCCTCAGGCAGAAGCTCAATATCGACCCATGCTCCGCCGAGGAAGCTCAACAGCATGCCCGCAAGATTCGCAAAACCATTCGCAGCGTTCTCGCCCCAAGCGAGCTGGCCCAGCAGGTAGGCGAGCGACAGGGCGACCGCAGTATAGGCGAGGAGTGCCAGTGAAACGATGGCGGTCTTCGCAAGGCCGCTCGGAGTGGAGAGGGGAGCGAAGAATATGAGCGCCAAGGCCATGACCCACGCCCAGGCGATAAGGCCGACGACTCCGCTTGTGCCAAGCAGCGCCAGGTTCGTCGAGCGGCTCGTCGCAGGCGAGGCCGCCAAGCGCATGTGAATGCTCCGGCGGTTGAGAGCAATCATCACCGACATGACCGCTGTGACGACGAATGCGAAGATCGGGTAGAGGGAGAACCTCGAATAGATGATGAATCCTTTTGAAGGGGCATCCTCCTGCTTGCCCAAGAGGGTCACCGGAGCGCTTTTCACTGAAGCCTCCCGTGCCGCCATCAGTGAGTCGGCGGGCGAACGCCCCACGAACAAATGATCGCTCACCTGGTCGAGGAAGGCGTTGACCCGCACGTCCATGAACGCCCCTTTCGCCGAGGAATAGGACACTGCTGCTTGCACCTGCGGGACTCCGGGCGTGTCAACGGCCCCGGAAACTGCCTTCGCGGTGAAAGCCCGCTGCATCTGTTCGCCGAAGCCCTCGGGGATGACGAGGATGTAGGTGATGCGGTCAGTGGCAATAGCGTCCTGCATGGCGCGCTTGGTGTCCTCCAACTCCTGCACCTCCCCTTCGGAGGCGACATAGTCCGCAAGACCCTGTGACAGCTCCGATCCGTCGCGATCGATGATTGCGACTGTCGGAGTCCACTCGGAATCCGCCGTCGGGGAGCTCTTCGAATTGGCCAGTCCCATCACGAGGCCGAGCGAGGACATTAACACCAGGTAGACGATGACGTAGACGCGGCGCTCGGAGACGATTTTCAAGCTGATCTTAAAGATGGGCATGACTCATCCTGAGAAGTCGAAGCAGCGCGATGATGAAGAAGAAAACGCTCATAGCGGTCATGGTCCCCACTGAGAGGAAGAACGGGGCGAAGGAATCGTAGTAGAGCAGCGAGTAGAAGCTCTGCATGATCTGCCACAGGGGGTTCAGGGCTGCCGCATAGGGGGCCTTATGACGGATCATCGCCTCCAAATCGGCTGAAAAAGAGCCGTACAGGCCGGTGAACAAGGACAAGAGTGAGGAGATACCGGACACCGTGCCGAGCTGCAGTGCGGGGAAGGACCCGAAGAGCGCACCCAGGGAGCACGCCATGAGCGTCGAGACGGCGATGACGAGGTGCGCGGGAAGAATATGCGGTCCCAGATCCGCCCCCACCACCCAACGGATGAAGTGGTAGGCGATGAGCATGGAGACGAACATGCACGCCCACGCACCGGCGATCACGGCAGCGAGGACTTGCCCTCTGGGCAGTGCCGCAAGAGTACGGCGCGCCCCCAGCGCAGAAGTCGTCGCAAGGATGCGGCGAACACTCGTCATCGACACCATGACGCCCATACCGCAGGAGAAGCCCAGCAGGGCCATGTAGTAGCGGGCACTCGGATCCAGGGCATTGCTCGTCGGCTGGAATGCGGAGGTGAAATCAGACTCCGACATCACCAATTCCACGATCGTCTCTCCCGGGACACCGGCGAGTGCGAGGGACTCGAGTTCAGCGATCCTTTGAACATAGGTGTTGAGGGCGGCGCGCAGGATATGCACAGCGTTCGTCTCCTTGCCCGCCGCGGTGACGTAGATGTGCGGTTCTCGCTCGACGATGGCGAGGTATCCGCTGATCTCACCCGATTCTGCTCCGGCCTCGGCTAGGGCTCGGGTGGGGTAGACGATGGGATTGATGATATGCGGCATCGTCTCGCCCTGTGCATTGGGCTCCCCGCGTCCATCGGGCGTAGAGGCGGCGTCGATGAGAGTGCTCAACCCGGGAGCCGAGTCATAGGCCTCATCTTCGACGATCCCGAAGGCCACCGGCTCGGGCGACAACCCCCGACCAAGGTTCTGGAACATCACCATGAACATGAGGGACAAGATCAAGGAGAAGGCGAGCGTCCAACCGAGGAGCGCACGGTCGCGCAGAAGGGCGGTCGCTTCGTAACGGAATACTGTGAGCACGTCACGCCGCCTCGTCGCGAAGGGCACGGCCCGTGAGTTCCAAGAACACCTCGTTGAGGGTCGGCGGTTCGGAGATGATGCGCCCATAGGAGACATGCGCGTTCGAGACGATCGCGAGGACGTCGACGAGGTTGTGGGCACCCGCTCGGCATTCCAACAGCAACTCGGGGGGATCGTATGAGGCGGAGTGGACGGCAGGAAGTCGGCGAATCTCCTCCATGACGGCATCGTCGAATGGAGCGCTCCCGACGATCTCAATGCGGATGCGCTCCCCCGTGCCGATCATGGACGTCAGTTCGTCGACCGTTCCGAGAGCGAGCTGCTTGCCGTGATCCACGATGAGGATGCGGTCGCACAACTGCTCGATCTCTTCCATGTAGTGGCTGGTG
>ERZ772964.231-NODE-231-length-27647-cov-8.95462_pt1 | contig 27647 bp, 18 predicted proteins | sample MGYA00580675_ERZ772964 | MGnify/ENA primary metagenome ERZ772964 (study PRJEB29015, sample SAMEA2737941) | human oral metagenome | biome: human oral; feature: human-associated habitat; material: dental | place: China | collected 2139 ... | reverse complement strand
TCAGGCGCACCTCGGTGCAGATCGCCGGGGCGATCCAGCCCTGGTTCTCCAGGTCCTTCCAGGGGGCGTCGTAGCGCTTGGGGCCGATGAGGCTGAAGACCTCGTCCTCGCGCCCGTCCTCGCGCACCAGGGTGGCGGTCAAGCCCAGACGACGGCGGGCCTGAAGATCGGCGGTCATGCGGAAGACCGGGGCGGGCAGCAGGTGGACCTCGTCGTAGACGATCAGGCCCCAGTCATGGGAGTCCAGCAGGTCCAGGTGCGGGTAGACGCCCTTGCGCTTGGTGGTGAGCACCTGGTAGGTGGCGATGGTCACCGGGCGGACCTCTTTGCGGTTGCCGGAGTACTCCCCGATCTCCTCGGCGCTCAGCGAGGTGAACCGCATGAGCTCCTCCTTCCATTGCCGCGCCGAGACGGCGTTGGTCACCAGGACGAGCGTTGTTGTCGCGCTGCGGGCCATGGAGGCGGCACCCACCAGCGTCTTACCCGCCCCGCAGGGCAGGACGACCACGCCCGAGCCCCCCGCCCAAAAGGCGTCCACCGCCTGCACCTGGTAGGGGCGCAAGGCGAAGGCGCCCGGCGCCCCCGCCGCCGCGCCGGCGGGGTCGTCGCGCAGGGCAATGGGGTGAGCCTCGCCGTCGACGTACCCGGCCAGGTCCTCGGCGGGCCAGCCCAGCTTAATGAGGACCTGCTTGAGGTGCCCGCGCTCGGAGGGGTGAACGACGACGTCCTCCTCCCCCAAGCGCGCCCCCAGCAGCCCCGTGGTGCGGCGCGAGCGCAGCACCTCCTCCAAAACCGGCACATCCGTGGTGTGCAGGACCAAGCCATGGGCCGGATCGGCCAGCAGTTGAAGGCGCCCGTAGCGGCCCATGGTCTCGGCCACCTCAGTGAGCAGGGAGTGGGGCACCGGGAAGCGTGAGTAGGTAATGAGGGTGTGGACCACCGTCTCGGCGTCCAGGCCCGCGGCGCGCGCATTCCACAGGGCCAGCGGCGTAATCCGGTAGGTGTGCATGTGCTCGGGGGCCCGCTCCAGCTCGGCGAAGGGAGCGATGGCGCGACGGGCGGTGTCAGCGTCGGCGTGGGCGACCTCCAGCAGGATGGTCTTATCGCTCTGGACGATCAAGGGTCCGTCCGGCACTGCATCAGAGGCGGAGAAAGACATACGAGGGAGTATTCCACTGCCGCCCCGCCCGCGGCTCCCGGACGTCCCCTCCCCGCTCCCGGCAAGAGCGTCGGGGCGCGGTCGCGAGGGAGTAGCTATCGGCGTCCTGCCGCCCTCGGGCACCGCCACGAGCGGGGCGCGGCCGCGGGTGGCGGGGCGCGGTCGCGGGGGAGTAGTGCCGCGGGGGAGCGGCGGAAGGACGCAGCCGGTGCGCGGCGGGTGGGCATGGCGGTACCTTTGATTGGATGAGTGCCCAGGAGGTTCCCGGCACGCCGGACGCGTCCTCTGCGGTCGCCCGCACCGAAGCGGTGGCCGCCCACCTCGGCGCGCTCGCAGACCGGCAGGTCGCCGCCTTCCTCCTGGCCCGCCCCGACCTGAGCGTCGCGCCGTCGTCCTCCTTCACCGCCCTGGCCGCCCGTGCCAGCGCTCGCGCCAGCGTGGAGGCCGCCCTGGCCGGCCTGGACGCCCCGACCCTGGCGGTGGCCGAGGCGGTCGTGGCTTTGGGGACGGACAGCCCCGGGGGCATCGCCGACCATCTCCCCCTGCCCGCCGACCAGGTCGCGGCCCGGCTGACGCGGCTGCGCGAGCTCGTTCTCATTGTTGGGGGGCTGCCGGTGCCCGGGCTGGTTGACGCCTTCGGGCCCCACCCCTTTGGGCTCGGCCCACCGGCCACCCGGCCCCCCGCCGAACTGCCCCCGCCCCTGGTCGAGCTCCAGGAGCGGGCCGCCGAGCCCAACGCGCCCCTGAGCGCCCCGGCCCTAGCCATGCTCCAGGCCCTGACCTGGGGGCCGCCGGTGGGTACTTTGCGCAGTGATGGGCGCACCCGGGGCGCTGAGGAGCTTCTGGCGCGCGGCTGGTTGGAGCGCGCCGGCCGCGCCAATGGCTCAACCCGCTACCTTCTGCCCCGCGAGGTCGGCCTGGCCCTGCGGGAGGGGCGCCTGACCCGCAGGCCGTTGGAGCCCGAGCCGGCCCAGGGGCTCCCGGTCTCACCGCCCCGGGCCGTGGCCGCCGAGTCGGCACGTTGCGCCGAAGAGGCCGTTCGGCTCGTGGGCGTCCTCCTGCACGAGTGGGGACGCGAAGGTGCGCCGATCCTGCGCGCCGGCGGGGTCGGGGTGCGCCCTCTGGCCCGCACGGCTGAAGCCCTGGGGCTGGAGCCGGGCCCGGCGGCCACCGTGATAGAGCTCGCCGCCGGAGCCGGGCTGCTGGGCCTGGACGACGCCGGAGCCACATGGATGCCCTCGACGCGGGCCGGGCAGTGGCTGGAAGGTTCAGTGCCCGAGCGTTGGGCGCCCCTGGCGGCGGCCTGGGCGGTCTCGGCGCGCACCCCCTGGTTGGTGGGGCGCCGCGGCGACGACGGCGTGCTGCGCGCCGTTCTCAACGCCGAGGTGGAGGCCGGCTGGGCTCGACGTCTGCGACGCCGTGTCCTGCTGCTCATGGACTCCCTGCCCCCCGGTGCCGTGGTGACGCCCGCGTTCGTGCGCGCCGCACTGACCTTCGCCCGGCCTCGCCGCCCCGTCCCGGAAGGAGCGGTCACCGCCGTCCTGGCCGAGGCCGAGTTCCTGGGCGTGACCGGGGGCGGCGCCCTGTCGGCCTCCGGGCGGGTCCTGGCGGCCCATCTGCGCGACCAGGAGTCCCCCGGAGACCCGGAGGCCCTGAGCGCCGCCCTGGAGGAGGCCCTGGCCGGGGACATGCCCGAGGCCGTCGATCTTCTCCTGGTGCAGTCCGATCTCACCGCCATTGTCCCGGGCCGCCCTGCACCCGAATTGTCGGCCCTGCTGGAGAATTGCGCCGTTGTCGAATCTCGCGGTGCGGCGCTGGGGGTGCGCTTCACTCCCGAGTCGGTGCGCGGCGCCCTGGACGCCGGCTACGACGCCGCGACGCTTTTGGAGGCCCTGGCCCGCCCCAGCCCGTCGCCCCTGCCCAGCGCCCTGCGCGTCCTGGTGGAGGACGCCGCCAGGCGCCACGGGGCCGTGCGTGTGCGGGCGACGTCGTCGGTGCTGCGTGTGGCCGACCCGGCCGTGGCCGCCGGGCTGCTGGCTGACGCCCGTCTGGCCGGGTTGCGCCTGGACGAGGTCGCCCCTGGTGTGCTGCTGTGCGCGGCGCCCAGTGGCCAGGTGCTGCGCGAGCTGCGTGCCACTGGGCTGGCCCCCGTTATGGAGGACTCCACCGGACGGCTCATCCTCGACCCCACCCCCGCGACCCCGGGGAGGCGGGCCCCGGCGCCGACGCGCCCCGGCGGGGAGTACACCGTGCGCCGGCGCAGTCCCAGCCCGCGCGAGCTCGCCGCGCTTGTGGGGCGACTGCGCGCCGGGGAGGAGGAGCGCCGTGCCGCCGGAGAGCCGGCGGGCGCCGCCACCGATCCCGTCCACGCCCTGGCACTGCTGCGCCAGGCCCAGGCCTCCCGCACTCGTTTGCGGCTGCGCCTGGCCGGCCCCGACGGCGCCGTGCAGGAGCGCCGGGTGCGGGTCCTGGCCGTTGAAGCCGGGCGGGTGCGCTTGGCCGATATTGCGCGCGAGACCGAGTTGACGGTGGCGGTTCACCGGATTGTGTCGGTGGAACCGGCCTGAGGGGCGCGGGGGCCTGAGCTGCGGGGCCCGGAAGGTCTTGGTCCCGGGGAGCCCGCCTGAGGGGCGCGGCGGCGGCGTCCGCGGGGGCCTCGCGGCGGCCTCTCAGGCGGCGCCCCTACACTGGATGGCGTGACTGATGCAGTGACTGAGAAGTCAACACCCATTGCGGGCGTGTCGCTCGCAGCCCCCGGCCCCCAGGAGCGGGCGGGGGCCCTGCCCTCCGCCTCCGAGCAGGCCCAGGCGGCCAAGGACAGGACACTCAGCTCCGCCGCCGCCATTGCCTTGGCCCAGCGGACCCTGGAGCAGGTTACCGCCCCCGGGGCTGTGGCCGACCACGTCGCAGCGCGCGCGGCCGGTGAGCGTCTTATTACCCACCTCTTCGACTGCGCTATGCCCGGCTACCGGGGGTGGCGCTGGGCCGTGACCCTGACCCGTCCACCGCGCGGGCGTACCGCCACTGTTTGTGAAATGGAGCTCTTGCCCGGTGAGGATGCGCTGCTGGCGCCTGCCTGGATCCCCTGGGCGGATCGGCTTATGCCCAGTGATGTCTCCCGCTCCGATCGCCTGCCCAAGCGCGAGACCGACGAGCGTCTTGAGCCCGGATGGGAGGCCACCGGAGAGGAGGAGGGTGATGCTGTCGCCTTGGATGAGCTCGACCTGGGGCGCGCCCGGGTCCTGAGCCCCGAAGGTGTCAAACAGGCCGCCCAGCGCTGGTACGACGGTGATCATGGCCCTAACGCCGACGGTGTGCGCAAGGCTCACGCCCCATGCTCCACCTGCGGCTTCCTGCTGCGCCTGGCCGGGCCCATGCGCTCCATGTTCGGCGTGTGCGCCAACGAGTGGGCCGCTGACGACGGCCGCGTGGTCTCCCTGGATCACGGCTGTGGCGCGCACTCTGAGACCGACCTGCCCGACCAGGGCCCTGAGTGGCCCGTGACCCCCTCACGTGTGGATGAGGGGCGCATGGAGGTCATTGGCACCGACGGTGTCACGCTGCGCAATGGGCTGACCCAGGTCGAGTTGGCCGCCCAGGAGGAGCAGGCCGCTGAGGCGAAGTCGATCGCCCGGAAGGAAATCGCCCAGAAGGAGAAGGAGAAGGCGCAAGCCACTGAGGAGGAGCAGGTCGGATCCGAGCCCGCTGGAGGCGCTGACGAGCCGGGTGCCCTTGAGGAGGATGTACCGGCCCGGGACGGGCGGCTGACCCGAACGGACCGTGCCGCGGGCGCCCCTGAGGACGCTCCGGCCCGGGGCGGGGCGCCGGCCGCCCCGGGTGAGTCATCGGCGCCGGGGGACGCCTCCGAGAACGACCCGGCAACCGACGCCGGCAAGGGACGGCCCGCCGCCGAGCCGAAGGAGCCGGGGACGGCCGAGCCGGCAGGAGCAACCGAGCCGGGGGAGCGGGAGGCGGCCGGGCCGGCAGGAGCCGCCGAGCCGGGGGAGCGGGAGGCGGCCGGGCCGGCAGGAGCCGCCGAGCCGGGGGAGCCGGGGGAGCCGGGGACGGCCGAGCCTGAACCCGCTGAGCTCAGAACCGCCGAGGCCTCCCCGGCCCCGGTCGAGTCTTTCGCCCCAGGGTCCTCCAACCCGGAGGGCGAGGGCTCCACTGGGGCGGGCGTGGAGCCGGGCCCCAGCGAAGACCCGTCGATCCCAGGTGAGGCCTTAACCTCAGCCGCCCCGGATGAGGCGGGCCTCGGCGCTCCTGACACCGCGGACGACACCGCGGAGCAGTCGCCGACCGCTGAACCCCGTACTGCCCGGGCGACCGGGGGCCCTGACGCAAACGGGGCGGGAGCGGCGCCCCCCGCCGTCGTGCCCGGGGCCGCCAGTGAGGAGGGCGCCTAGCCCGACCCTGAGGAGGAGCGCCGCGCCCGCGCCGCCTCCGCCCGCGACGCCGTCGCCGATCTGACCGCTGAACTCGCCGCCCGCCCCGCCCCGCAGGAGCGCCCTTCCGCCCCCAGGACTCCGGCCGAGCTCGAGGCGATCCTGCCCCAGCGCGACTGACCCGCCAGCTGCATCCTGCCGCGTCGCGTTGCTCAATTCCCCGGAGTTCTGCGCAGTTCTTGATGTCCGGAGCCGGCTGAGCGGGTACGAACGGGCAAGGCCCGGGGAATCGAATGGGCGAAATCCGGGGGAGGATTGGTTCCATGTGCGCGGCGTCTGCGAGAATCCTGGGACGTGAGCACACGCAATCCCCGGACACCTGTGTCCTCCCAGTCCCATCCCTCAACTGCCTCGACGTCCATCTCGGCGCTGGACCGCTTCTTCCACATCTCCGAACGCGGGTCGACCCTGGGTCGCGAGCTGCGCGGCGGCGTCGTCACCTTCTTCACAATGTCCTACATCCTGGTCCTCAACCCGCTCATCCTGGGCACCGCCCTGGCCGGCGGCGGGGACCTGGATGTGGCCAAGGCGCAAATCGCCGCCGGTACGGCCCTAATAGCCGGTGTCATGACCATCCTCATGGGCGTGGCCGCCAACTACCCCCTGGCCATGGCCGCGGGCTTGGGCATTAACGCAATGGTCGCCTACACGATCGTGGGCACTAAGGGCGTGACCTTCGCCGACGCCATGGGCCTGATCGTCATTGAGGGCGTCATCATCCTCGTCCTGGTCCTCACCGGTTTCCGTGAGGCCGTCTTCCGGGCGGTGCCCCCGCACCTGCGCACCGCCATTAGCGTAGGTATTGGCCTGTTCATCGCCCTGATCGGCCTGGTGGACGCCAAGGTCGTGCGCGCCGGTGGCACGCCCCTGGAATTGGGCCTGGGCGGCTCGCTGCAGGGCTGGCCGGTCCTGGTTTTCCTCCTGGGCCTATTCCTGACCATTGTCCTGTATATCCGCAAGGTGCGCGGGGCGATCCTCATCGGCATCATTACCTCCACGGTTGTGTCCGTGGTCATTGAGTCAATCGCCCACCTGGGGGCCTACAACGACAACCCCGAATTCGGCGAGCTCAACCCCACCGGCTGGGCCCTGAGCGTCCCCGGCCTATCCGGCAGCCCCGTGGCCATGCCCGATCTATCGGGCCTGGGCCACTTCTCGCTGCTGGGCTCTTGGAACAAGCTGGGTGCCGTCTCGGTGATCCTCCTGGTCTTCTCCCTCATGCTCGCCGACTTCTTCGACACCATGGGCACCATGGTGGCCATTGGCGCCGAGGGCGGGCTCCTCGACGACAAGGGCAATCCGCCGCGCACCCGTGAAATCCTGGTGGTGGATTCCCTGGGCGCCATTGCCGGTGGTGCCGGTGGTGTGTCCTCCAACACCTCTTATGTGGAGTCCGCGGCGGGCGTGGGTGAGGGGGCGCGCACGGGCCTGGCCAACGTGGTCACCGGCGGTCTCTTCCTGCTCTCGGTTTTCCTCGCCCCGGTGGTCTCCATGGTCCCCTACGAGGCGGCCACCCCGGCCCTGGTCATTGTCGGATTCCTTATGATGATGCAGGTCACGGAGATCGACTGGAAGAGCCCCGACCTGGCCATCCCCGCCTTCGTGACCATCATTATGATGCCCTTCTCCTACTCCATTACCAATGGTATTGGGGCCGGCTTCGTCACCTACGTCGTTGTCCAGGTGGCGCGGGGACGGGCCAAGACCGTCCATCCGCTCATGTGGCTGACCGCGGCGCTCTTCGTCGTCTACTTCACCCTGACACCCATCAAGGCCATCCTCGGCATTAGCTAGCCGACGCAGGCACTGCCAGAACAACAAAATCCTCACAGCACAACGTCCGTGGCTGTTGTGCTGTGAGGATTTTGTTGTCGTGTGGGTGGGACAGGGGCGGCCGGCCGGCGGGGGCGGGCTTACGATCAGGGCACCCGCAGGCGTCGCCGACCTGCAGCACGACCCCGGAGCGAGCGCCACCGTGAGCAGAACATTCGAGTCGCTGAGCTTCCACAACTACCGGATCTGGTTCGTCGCCGCCCTGGTGGCCAACACCGGCACTTGGATGCAGCGCGTGGCCCAGGACTGGCTGGTGCTGCGCATCCTCACCGACGATTCCGCCTCGGCCACCGGGATCACCACCGCGCTGCAATTCCTGCCCGTCCTGCTCCTCTCGGCGCACGCCGGGGTGGTGGCCGACAGGGTTGACCAGCGCCGCTTCCTCATGCTCACCCAGTCGGCCATGGGCGTGGTCTCGGCCGTCCTGGCCATTGACGTCATGACCGGCACCGTGCAGTTGTGGCACGTCTACGCGGCCGCCCTCCTGTCCGGCGTTGCCTCCGCCTACGACTCTCCAGCGCGACAGATCTTTGTGGCGCGCATGGTGCCGCCTGATTCCCTGGCCAATGCCGTGGGCCTGAATTCCGCCTCCTTCAATGCCGCCCGCCTCCTGGGTCCGGCGGCGGCCGGAGTAGTGATCGCCTGGGTGGGCCCGGGGGCGGTCTTCGCCGTCAACGCCCTGACCTTCCTCTTCCCGACCCTGGCCCTGGTCCTCATGCGCGTCGACCAGTTGCGCCCCATAGCCCGGGCGCATCGGGCCAAGGGGCAAGTCCGCGAGGGGCTGGCCTATGTGCGCCACCGGCCCGACCTGGTGATCATTATCGCGGTGATTTGCGTGATCTCCATGCTCACCCTCAACTTCCAGGTCCTCATGGCGGCCATGGTCCGGTCGGCCTTTGACCTGGAGTCCGAGGCCTACGGGACCATTTCCTCCATCTTCGCCGTTGGCTCCCTGGGCGGCTCCCTGCTGGCGGCCCGTCGGGATTCCCCGCGGGTGCGCACAGTCCTGGCCGCCGCTCTCGCTCTGGGGGTCGCCACCCTGGTCATGGCCCTCATGCCCACCTACTGGCTTTTCGCCGCGGCCACTATTCCGGTGGGGCTGTGCACGATTACCCTGCTGACGGCAGCCAACCAGACCATCCAGCTGACCACCGAGGCCACAATGCGCGGGCGGGTTATGAGCATCTTCATTATGTTCTTCCTCGGGGCTACGCCGGTGGGGGCGCCGCTCATGGGCTGGGTCTCCGACGCGTGGGGGCCGCGCTGCGCATTGGTCATTGGGGGGCTGACCGCAATATGCGCCCCTATGCTGGCCGGGGTGTTGGCGCGCCGCGCCTGGGGCGTCAACCTGACCCCCTCGGCCACGCTCCCTCACCCGCCTGGGGGTTGAGAGCGGCGCTGGACGGGCGCGCGGTCGCCGACTTGCGCCGCTCCTGCGCGGCGGCCGGGCCTCGCACGGCGCCAAGGGCGCGCGATCGCCGACGCTGCCCGTCCGCGGGCAGTGGGTGTGACGACGACGGCGCCCAGCAGTGGACGACGGCGCCCGGCAGTGAGCGGGCGGCCTTTGGGCGAGGGCCGGGCGGGCCTGCGCCGGACCGGTGGCGAGGACCCCGATATCCTTACCCCGATATCCTTGAGGTCGCGCGCGGGGCGACGCCGTGGCCGCCGCTGCGCAGTGTCGCGACGCAGCCGGCTCTCTTCAGGAGGCACCCATTATGAGCGAGCTCATTGACACCACCGAGATGTACCTCAAGACGGTCTATGAGCTCGAGGAGGACGGCGTCCCGCCGCTGCGCGCCCGCATTGTGGAGCGCCTCGACCACTCCGGCCCCACGGTGTCCCAGACGGTGGCCCGCATGGAGCGCGACGGCCTTATCCGGGTGGCTGACGACCGCTCCTTGGAGCTCACTCCGGAGGGGCGGCACCGGGCCACCGAGGTGATCCGTAAGCACCGGCTTGCTGAAAGGCTGCTCTTGGACGTCATTGGGCTCGAACGTCGCCTGGTCCACGACGAGGCCTGCCGCTGGGAGCACGTTATGAGTGAGAAGGTCGAGGAGCGCCTGATCCGGATCCTTCAAGAGGTCACCACTGACCCCTTCGGCAACCCGGTTCCCGTCGGCCCGGTCGCGCACCCCCGGCCCGCCGCCGAGGAGATCAGTGCCGAGCGCGCCGTGCGCGAGGGCGTCATCAAGGCCACGGTCGCCCGCGTGGGCGAGCCCATCCAGGCCCATGCTGAGCTCCTGGGGGAGCTTGAGGACGCCGGGGTGGTTCCGGGCTCCCCGGTGGAGTTGGGGGCGGGGCCGACGGCGGTCCGGGTGCGCAGCGCCGGCGGTGAACCGGTTGCCGTGCCGACGGATCTGGCCCGTCATCTTTTCCTGCTGCGCACGGGGTCCGAACGCGCCTGAGCCGCATGCCCGGGCCGGCGTGTCGGCGGTGAGAGTCCTGCTCGCCGCTCTCGTGGGCCGCGCTGGGCGCGTCTTGGCGGTAAGGGCGGTGGCGAGGGCGTCTGTAAGCCGGCGAGACCCGCATGATGCGACTGCTCACGAGTATTACAAGAAACACATCAATGTGATATTCATCTCACGCAGGGCGCTGCAGCTCACGTCCAGGTGGCAGACATCTCGATGGTCTGGCGATTTGCTTGCAAGTCCGCCCTTCTGAGGATGAGGCCCTCATCCTCGAGGAGGATGGACACTATTGAAACGTGACTGGAGTCACATTCCTGTGTGAGACCTAATTGTGACGAATCCGGTGGGCTCAGGTAGCGTCTGCGGTGCCTCCCGGGGACAAGTACCCGTGGGGCCCGAGGCGAGGCTCAATCCTGCCGCTCGACTCGGTCCACTCTCTCCCCAACACATGAAGGCAGGAACGGGGGAACCACAATCCGGCTCACGGGGGCCCCGCTCCCAACGAGCCTTGGGGTGAAGTCCGTACCGCACGGACCGGGCTTCTCCAGCCCGAACCCGACAGCTCACCTCGTCGGCTTATATAGGAGACAACACCTCATGACCACTCGCACTAAACCACGCCACCGCAAAGCCACTCGCCCCGTGACTCCGCTGACTGCGGTCGCTCCGGGTGCGCGTCGTGGGTTCGCGGTCGCCGCCTCCTCCGGCCTGGCGCTGACCATGCTGGCCTCGGCCGCTTCCGCCGCCGGTGGCAGCACCGAGCTCGACTCCTCCGCCGGCGCCCTGGGCGCCACGGGCGTCGGCGCCATTGCCACCCCGGTCCGCGAGGCCGTCACCACCAACGACGCGGTTGTCGCCCCTGCTGACGCTCAGTGGGTTTCCGAGGCGACTGTCGAGGCCGCCGTTGAGGCCGCGGTCGCTGAGGAGCCCGCCCCCGAGGAAACGGCGGATCAGGGTCAGGGGGAGCAGACCACTGCCGCCTCGACGACTGAGACCGTCGCCTACCAGGCTCCCGCAGCCGCCCCATCGGCCAGTTCCATTGCGGCCCTGGCCATGCAGTACGTCGGCGCCCCCTACGTCTCTGGAGCCGGCGGCCCCTCCGCTTTCGACTGCTCCGGTCTGGTGTCCTACGTCTACGCCCAGTTCGGCTACGACCTTCCCCACTCCTCTGGTGGCATCTACGCCGCCGGCACCGTCATCTCCGCCTCCGAGGCGCAGCCCGGCGACGTTCTCTACTGGCCCGGCCACGTCGGCATCTACACCGGTGGCGGCATGATGGTGGATGCCGGCACCGAGGCGACCGGCGTGCACTACCACTCCGTCTACGACGGCGCCATCTACCTGCGCTTCTGAGCGCCCGCAGCGTTATCGCACGCGCCTCCCCGCCCAATGAGGGCGGGGAGGCGCTTCGTTGTGGTGGCGGGGAGGCACGGGCGTTGCGGTGAAGCCGGCTGGAAGCCGACTAGAGGTGAGTCGGCGCGAACCGGCGGGCCGGGCCGAGGCCGTTGCCGGCCGAGACTGTTACCAGTGGTGTTTTGGAGCACACCGTGGTTCAAGGCACAATAATGGGAGCAGGACAGGCAGCCAACGCCCAGGAAAGGGGCTCCAACCATGGCAGAAGACAGCGTCATCCTTGTCGGTGTCGATGGGTCACCGGAATCGCTTGGCGCGGTGGACTGGGCCGTCGCTCGTGCCTCCTGCGAGGGCTGGCGCGTCCACATCCTGTGCGCCTACTCCCTGCCGTCCTTCACCACCGCCTCCCTGGATGGCGGCTACGCCGCCCTGGACGACTCCGCCATCCGCTCCGGCGCCCAGGCCGTCGTCGACGAGGCCGTGGCCCGTGTCCAGGGCGCCGGGGTGACGGTGACCAGTTCGCTGGAGACCGGGGACCCCGCGGGGGTGCTCGTCGACTTGTCTGCTGAGGCCGCCATGGCCGTGGTCGGCACCCGCGGCGGGGGCGGTTTCGCCGACCGCCTCCTGGGCACCGTCTCCTCCGCCTTGCCCGCCCACAGTCGTTGCCCCGCCGTGGTGGTGCCCCACCACACTGAGGGCGCCGCCTACACCCCGGTCAAGCGCATTGTCGTCGGCGTGGACGGTTCTGGCTCGGCTCGCAAGGCGCTGCGCCGGGCCGTGCGCGAGGCCGAGGTCTGGGGCGCCGAATTGACCGCTATTGCCGCGGTGCCCATGGCCACTGGGGCCGGCGCACTGGCCTGGCTGCCGGCCGCGGTGGACCGCGAGCAGGTCCTCACCGACGTCCGCTCCGGACTGGAGCGCGCCGTCGCCGACGCCCTTGAGGGCCACCCCGGCGTGACAGTGCGCCGCCACGCCCTGGACGGCAATGCCGCCGAACTGCTGGCCGAGTTCTCCACGGCGGTGGACCTGGTCGTCGTCGGCTCACGCGGCCGTGGGGGCTTCTCCGGCCTGCTCCTGGGCTCCACCAGTCAGGGAGTGCTCTCGCACGCCTCCTGCCCAGTGCTTGTGGTGCCCTCGCGCTCCAAGGACGACAACGCCGTCAGTCGCACCTCCACCCCCTGGGCTCGGGCCTGAGACTGAGCGCCCAGAACCCGGGTCCGGGCGCGGGCCGCCTTCGGCCGGGCGGGCTCTTCGAGTAGAGCCCGCCCGCGCATGGGGCCAGGCGCGGGCTACTTCTGAGGTCGCGGCCCGCCGGGCCCGCCGTCGGCGCATGGGCCGGGTTGACGCATGGGCCGGGTTCTGGCGCCACCGCCCGTCGCGTCTGGCGCCTGCCGCCGGCACTGGTAGGGTTGCCCGCTGTAGGCCCTCGTAGCTCAGGGGATAGAGCACCGCTCTCCTAAAGCGGGTGTCGTTGGTTCGAATCCAATCGGGGGCGCGAAGCACCGGGGTCCTCTGTGCGGCGCCTTCCTGGCGCCACCCCGGGGACATCTCCCGGGATCGGCCCGGCAGTGCCTATATGTTGGTGAGATGACGCCCCCATTCTTCTTCTTCCGCCGCAAGCGGCGAGAGCCGGACCCGGCAACGGACAAGCCCACCGGCGTCACTACTCCTGCGTCCGACTCCGGGCAGAGCACTTTCGGCGCTGTCGTGCACTCCGAAGGCGAGGCCTCACCCCCGCCCCCGCCCCCTCCGCCACCGGCGGACCCCGAGCCGCCCGCCCCCAGCCCGGAGCTCGATAAGGCGCTGGCCGCATGGCGCGAGGAGCTTGCGGCCCTGGGAGGAGTCGCAAGCCTCGACGACATCACCATCCTCGACGGCGTCGTCGACCTCACCGCCGCCCACCCCTCCGGCCTGGCCCAGCTCTATGCGGGCAGGCCTACGCACCTGGCCAACCTCGTGCGCGAGAGGTCGGCCCAGTCGGTGGCGCGCCGCTCATTGCGCGACGTTGCCGGCCGCACCCAAGTCATTGCGCGCCAGTTCGGCGTCGCCCCCGTCTACCTCGCCCTGGGCGTGGCCACCTGGAACGAGACTCTCAGCCGCCAAGACCCCACCGCGTCCCGTCTCACCGCAGGCTCCGGGGCCCTGGCGAACCAGGGCGGGGAGGCCGGGCGCCCCGAGGAGGCGCCGGAGGCCGGGGGGACGGCCGGCGAGTCCCCCACCCCGGCTGACGCCGCGGGCCCGCGCGGTGCGGGCGCGCGCACCGTCAATGCCCCGGTACTGCTGCGCCCCGTGCGCCTGTCCACCGCAATGGCCGACACCACCATTGCGCTGGACCCGTCCATTGAGGTCAACCCCGTCCTGACCCGGGCCCTGCGCCGTTATGGCTGCACCGCCGACGTCGACGCCCTGGCCCGGGCCTCCCTGTCCGCTGAAGGCTTCACCCCCCGTGCCACGCTGGCCCGCATTGGCGCCCTGGGGCGGGAGTACCTGCCCGGCTTCGACATCCACGAGCGGCTCGTCGTCGGCGCTTTCGCCCACCCCGGCCAGGCGCTGGTCGAGGACTTCGACGCCATTGAGGAGCGCGCCCGCTCCTCCGCCCTGGTCGCCGCCCTGGCCGGGGACCAGCGCGCCCGCGCCGCCCTGGATGTTCCGCTCGACCCGCCGCGCCGGGAGGACCGTGACCCCGACGCCGAGCGGGGCGCCGGAGACCTCGACCCCGCCCAGCTCGACGCCGTTGAAGCCGTGGGCACCGGTGCCTCCCTGCTCCTGGACGCCCCACCCGGATCCGATATTGCCGCGACCCTGGCGGCCATCCTCGCCGACGCCGCCGCCTCGGGACGCACGGTGATGCATGTACCCTCCACCAGCGCCGACGGGCGCGCGGTAGCGGACGCCCTGCGTGAACTGGGACTGGGCTCCATTGTCATGGACCTGACCGAGGACGCCGCCTGGCGCCGCAACGCCGCTGAGGGCATTAAGGAGAGCCTGGGGGTCAGGGAGCCCGATCTGGACGTTGCCGAAATCGTGGCCCTGCGCCAGGAACTGGTTTCGGTGCGCTCGCGCCTGTCGCGCTACATCACCGCGCTGCACGCCCCGCGCGCCCCCTGGCAGGTCAGCGCCCATGAGGCCCTGAAAGAACTGGCCGGGCTCACCAGTTCCCGTGCCCGGCCCCGCACCACGGCCCGCGTCGAGGCCGGGCACTTGGCGCGGCTCGACCCCGCCGGCCTGTCCCGGGCCCGCGAACTCCTTCACACCGCCCACGCCCTGGGCGCCCTGTCCCCGGAGGTCTCCGCCTCCCCGTGGCGGGGCATCCCGGTGGCCGACATTGATGAGGCCGTTGACACCCTCCACCGCCTCCAGAATCTGGCGGACACCCTGTGCCCGCAGATTGACGAGGACATCACCAGGGTTGTCGATGAGACGCGCCTGACTCGGGCCCTGACCCTGGGGCAGTGGTGCGAGCAGCTGGACATGCTCGACGGCGTGCGCGAGTCCCTTGATATCTTCCGGCCCGAGATTTTCGAGCGCTCCGCCGCCGACATGGTCATTGCCACCGCCTCGAAGCGGTGGCGCGAGGAGCGCCACCTGGACATGAACGGCTCCACGCGCCGACGCTTCACCAGGCAGGCCAAGGACCTGGTGCGCCCCGGCAGAGTGGTCGACGATCTTCACGCCGAACTGGTCAAAGTCCAGCAGCGCCGTGAGGTGTGGCGCCGCCACGACTCCGACGGCGGCTGGCCCCGCCTGCCCGGGGGCCTGGACACGATCCGCCGCACCGCCGACCTGGCGCGCACAACCCTCGAGCAGCTTCAGCCGGTGGTGGGCAATTCCCAGGGCATTGTCCTCATGGACATGCCCCTGGAGGACCTGCTGACCCGGGCGCGGGTTCTGGCCGACGACGACGCGGTCGCCCAGAACCTGCCCCGCATTAACCAGGTTCTCGGTGAGCTTGACGCCCTGGGACTGACCCCCCTGGTCAAGGACCTTGCCGCGCGCCGCCTCCGGGACGACCAAATCGACACCGAGCTCACCTACTGCTGGTGGTCGTCCCTGCTGTCCCAGGCGCTGCGCAACGACCCCGACATGGGGGGCCTGGACGCTACCGCCCTGGCCGGGCTGGCCGCCTCCCTGCGCGAGCTCGACGCCGCCCACACCGCCTCATTGGCGGGCCCGGTGGCCCAGGCCTGCGCCCGGCGCGTGCGCGAGGCCATCGAGGCCGACAAGGACACGGCGCGTTCGCTCTACCTGGCGCTGTCCCGGGAGGACGGCATCCCGCTGCGCGACATTCTGGCCGCCTACCCCCTGGCGATGATTGCCAAACCAGTGTGGATCGTCCCGCCCACCCTGGTCTCCCAGGTGTTCGTACCCACAGCGCTCATCGACCTGGCGGTCCTGGACGCCAGCGCCCACCTGCCGGTGGCCCAGGCACTGCCGGCCTTTGTGCGCGCCGAGCAAGTGCTCGTGGTCGGGGACCCGCGCCGGGCCACCAGTGGCCTGGCCGGCGAGCTCGGACCCCTGCTTCCGCGCGTGACCCTGCCCACCGGGCGCAACACCCTGGACGCCGAGATCGCCGCCTTCCTGGCCGCCAACGGCTACGAGGGCGTCGTGGAGGCCATCCCCGCCCCGCCGGGGGCGAACCGCCTGAACCTGGATCTGGTGGAGGGGCGGGGCATGCCCGCCCCGGGGCAGACGGCGGTCGAGAGCGTGGGCGCCGAGGTCGAGCATGTCGTCGACTTGGTCATTGAGCACGCCCTGCGTCACCCCGAGCAGTCCCTGGGCGTGATCGCCCTCAATCTCCGTCACGCTGAGGCGCTGCGCCAGGCCGTGGCCACGGCGGTCGCCGGATCGGAGTCCCTGGAGCGCTTCTTCGCCCCCGGGGCGCCTGAGCCCTTTACCGTGGTGGATCTTTCCGAGGCCCGCTCGCTGCGCCGCGACCACGTCATTCTGTCGGTGGGCTACGCCAAGACCCCGCACGGTCGAACGATCTATTCCTTCGGGGATGTCTCCGACCATGGGGGCATGGTGGCGCTGGTGGAGGCATTGTGCGCCTCCCGGGGTACAACCCGTGTGGTGTCCTGCCTGGAGGCCTCCGACATCGACCCCGACCGCCTGCACTCCGCCGGCCCCCGCCTGCTGCGGGAGGTCCTGGTGCGCGCTGGGGCGCAGCCGCCGACTCAAACCCCGGAGCCCGGCGGTGAGCCCGACGGGCTCCTCATAGACCTGGCGGAGCACCTGTGGAGGCGCGGTCTGACTGTTGTGCCCCGCTACGGGATGGGTGACGGCCCCAAGATCCCGCTGGCCATTGGTCACCCCGACTGCCCGGGAGAACTCTTCGTGGCGGTCCTGACCGACGACGCCGACTACGTCGCCGAGCCGAGCCTGCGCCGTCGTGACCGTCACTGGGTGGAGCGCCTGACCCAGCGGGGGTGGAGGGTCCACATGGCATACTCCGCCGGTGTTTTCGTGGATCCGGAGGCTCAGGCCCGCACCATTGAGGATGAGATCATCGAGGTGCTTGAGGCCCGCGCCCAGGCGCAGGCCGGCCCCGAGGTCGAGGCCGTCCCCGAGCACGTGGACGACCTGGCTCCCGGCCCCAGGCTCGCCCTCGTACCCGACCCGCCCTCGCCGCTGGAGCCCGAGCCGCAGGAGGGGGCCGCGCCGGGCGGTGCGGCTCACGAGGGTTCCGCCCCCGGGCTGCGGGAAGCGACCCGCACCGGTTCCAAGGCGGGGGAGGCCGAGCGGGGGCCCCGCCCTCCAATCGCTCAGGGCCTGCCCTTGCAGGCCTACTCCGACGACCAGCTCGACGATCTCATGGCCTGGATCCGCTCCGACGGGATTGAGCGCACCGTGGAGGAGGAGGCCGAGGAGCTCAGGGCGACACTGGCGCTGCGGCGCCGAGGCTCAGGTATTGACGCGGTCCTGGCGAACGTTGTGGGGCGGACCCGGTGAGCGCCGGGAGCGCGGACTCGGCGGGCGCCGGAGGCGCGGCTCGGGGGACTCCCGGGAGTCGCAGGCGGGGCCGTCGCCGGGTGGTGGCGCTCTCGGCCCTCGATGAGCGCCGGGTGGCCCGCGGGGAGCCCACGGAGGCCGCCGCCGAGGAGGCGCGACGGCGCCAGACCGACGCCCTGTCCCAAGCCGGTGCGCAAGACCGGGGCGATCGGGGCAATACCGACGCCGGCGCTGGTGGGCGGGCCCGGGGCTCCAATGATGCACGGCTCCTGCGGGAGGTGCCGCCCCACTGGGCGTAGCGCCCGGCGCGAACCGGCCGGCACGGGGCGTGGCGCCCGGCGTACGCCGGGCGGGTGGTGCGGGCCCGTATTAAGCGGCCCGGGCCCGCACTCTTCTGCTCCAGCCGAAGGGCCGCCTGCGGCCCTGTAAACGACGCGGCCCCCGCAACCCCAATTCCGGGTGCTGCGAGGACCGCTGGAATCCGCCTCATGGGCGGCTGGACCCATTCGCGATGGTGTGGTGCACCAGAGGTGCACCACATACGTGTCAGCGCGAGGGGGTGGTTCCGGCCTGCTTGGCGAGCAGATCGCGAATCTCGCCCAGGATCTCGGTTTCGGTGGGCTCGGCGGGCTTGGCCTCCTCTTCCTGCTTCATGCGCTCCTTGAGCTTGTTCATGGGCATGACAATCGCGAAGTAGACCGCGAAAGCGACCAGGAGGAAGTTGACCAGGGCGGTGATAATAGTACCGGGCTGGATGTAGCTGTCAGCGTCCTGGAAGATCTTGAACTGGCCGACGGAGTCGAAGTTCGGGGAGCCGATAATCTGGCCAATAATGTCCAGGATCACTTTGGTGATGTTGTCGACGATGGGTTTGAAGGCCCCACCGATAATGACGGCGACAGCCAACTCGATGGCGTTGCCCTGGGAGATGAACTCCTTGAAGCCCTTGAACATTGAGGAACCTTTCCTAGCTGCGAGCAGATGCAGGTCGGCCCATTCGCCGTGAGAACGGATGGGTCGCGGCCCCCCAGGGTGGGGCACCGCTGCGACATCACGGGCTCAGCACAATGCCGAGAGCTCCACGTGTGGCCGCACTAACAACAAGGCTAGCGTCACTTGCCGGAACAGCAAGGGTAATAAGTATGACCTTGCTCCCGGATGCGCCCCATTCAGGGCCCTTCTGCTCCTGCTGAGCCAGGATCACCCTGGCCCGGGAGCACAGGACCAGTCTCTCCGGCTCCCCGCCGGGCTCAAGGGCGGGTGAGGACAGGCGCGGGGATTCCCCAACAATGTCCACCCGGGCGCCGGGAACGGCCAGCTCCGCCCCAATGCCAACCGGGACCTGGACGATTCGCTCGGTGGGGTCCAGGTCCGCCGCCAGGGCCGCGCTGGTCATTGAGGTCGTCAGAACGGTTCCGGCCTCCAGGCGGACAGCCGCCCGGGCGCCGATGATCCGCTTATCCGCCAGCCCCGCCTCCGGCAGGGCCGAGACGGCGACACGGCGCACAGCCACATCGGCGTCGGCGATCACCTCTCCGGCCAGGATCGTTCGGGTGCTGACCAGCACTTCACGGCCCTCGGGGGCGGCCGGCCGCAGCACGCTGAGAGCAACGAGTACGGCGGCCCCCAGGCAGAAGGCCACCACCAGATGGCGGTGACGCCACAGCAGCAAGGAGGGGCGCACCGGGGGCGGGCCGCTGTCGGGCCCGCGGCGCAGCAGCCGCAGGCGGGACCCGGGGGACGAAGAGGCGGAGTGCGAGGCAGGCGACGGCATGCCTCCAGGCTGCGACCCGGCTGCGCGCGGCGCCACCGGGCCTATCGAGCCCTGTGGATAAGCACCGAATCAATACTCCTGTGGTTCCCGGGAGGCCGCGGGTTCTCGCGCGATCGTCGACGCCGGGCGAAGGCCCGAGCAGGCCGGGACCGGGCGGTCCTCCCCGATAGCCGTTAGCACTCCCCGGCGGAGAAGGCCGAACCCTTCAGCAGGAACCAGGCCTGCTCGGTAATGACGGCGTCTACCGGCATGTCGTGGGGCTCTTGCGGCAGGGGGCCGGCGACAAGCTCGTCGTGGTGCACCATGGCGAAGACCTGGACGCCCTCGCCGCGCAAGGGCAGCATGCGGTCGTACCAGCCGCCGCCTTGCCCGAGGCGCCGCCCGCCACGGTCCACCGCCAGGGCGGGAACGATGAGGGCCTGGACCTCGCCGACGGCCTCAGCCGGCAGCACCGCTCCGCGGGGCTCTGGGGGCCGACCCGGAGCACGCTCCTGAAGCTCGGCAATACTGGACAGCCGTCCCCAGCAGCGCGAGAGCTGGGGGCCGAGCACCGGCAGCAGCACCGTGACCCCCAGGCGAGTGAGTTCTTCCAGGAGCGGTTGAGTGCAGGGCTCGTGCCCCACGGAGACGTACGCGGCCACCGAGTGCATGCCCCCAACCGCCTCCAGGGCGTGCGTCGTTAGCGCCGCACAGGTGGCGTCGTGCCCGCTCAGCGGATGGCGGTGGTGGTGGCGCCGCCCCTCGCGCAGCATCTTGCGCAGCTGCTCTTTGGCGTCGTCGGCCTCTAGATGGCTGGTGTCGGGCAGACTGCGCACAGGAAGGCTCATGGTCCTATCCTCTCAGGTTCCGCATCCCCGTTCGGGTGCGCCATGGCAAGAGGGCACCTGTCCCCATGTCCGCTCACCGCACGGCCCCGGGTCGGGGTGCAGCGCGGTCGGGCGTGCTCGGCTCACTTCGGGTCGGGTCGGTCGGCCCCGGGTCGGGCGCACCCGGTCGGCCCCGGGCCGGGCGCACCCGGTCGGCCCGGGGTCAGGCGCTCCCGGCCCGGCCCGGCCCTGGGCCAGGCGCTCCCGGCCCGGCCCGTGAACAGGCGCTCCCGACCCCGGCCCGCGAACAGGCGCCGGGGTCGGGAGCGTGTGCGGCGAGCCGTCCAAGGCCCGGTGGGCCGGTAGCCTGAGCCATATGCCCTGGGCCGCTTCTGGGCCCGGAAACAATATGACAGCGGAGGAAGTCCATGAGAACCGTCGCCGAGCAACTGGCCGCCTGCCTTGAGATCGCCCAGTCGGCCGCCCCGCTAGATGTCCTCCTGCCCGACGCCGTTGGCTGTGTCCTGGCCGAGGACATTGTCGCCGAGCTCGACCTGCCGGTTGTCGACCTGGCCGGCGTGGACGGCTATGCGGTCGTCGCCGCTGAGACCCGGGGCGCCTCCACGGGCTCCCCGGTCGCCCTGGACGTGGTGGACGCCGTGCGCGCCGGTGATATGCGCCCCACTCGGCTGGTTCCCCGCGCCGCCGTTCTGATCGACTCCGGCGCCCCCCTGCCGCAGGGGGCCGACGCCGTCGTGCCCTGGACGCACACCGACCGGGGCGGTTCGCGGGTGCGGATCACCGTCCCGGCACGGGCCGGTGAGAACGTGCGCCGCCGGGCGGAGGACGTCGAGGCCGGCACCACAGTCATGGCCCAGGGGTCGCGGGTCGCCGCCCGTCAGGTGGCCCTGCTGGCAGGACTGGGCCGCCACCGGGTCAAGGTTCACCCGGCCCCGCGCGTGGTTGTCGTCTCGGTGGGGGACGAGTTGATTGAGCCCGGTAACTCCAGGAACCCCGGGGATGTCTACGACGCCAACGGGCACGCCCTGGCCTGTGCAGTCGCCGACGCCGGTGGGCAGGCGTTCCGCGTAGCAGCGGTGCCCGATGACTTGGGGGCGCTGGCCGAGACCATTGAGGACCAGCTGGTGCGGGCCGACGTGCTCATTACCACTGGGGGGCTCTCGGTGGGGCAGGGGGACACGGTCAAGGAGGTTCTGGCCCCCCTGGGCTCGGTGCGCTTTGACGCCGTTGCCATGTCTCCGGGGCGTCAGCTCGGCGTGGGCACGGTGGAAGGCACCCCGATCTTCTGCCTGCCGGGGGACCCCGTCAGCGCCCAGATCGCTTTTGAGACCTTTGTGCGGCCGGTGCTGCGCCAGGTCGCAGGGTGGTCGAACCTGCACCGGGTGAGCCTGCCGGCCGTCATCTCGACGGGCTGGCAGTCACCGGCGGGCAAGCGGGAGTTCGTCCCCGTGCGGTTGAGCGGGTCGCCCTCTCGCGGCTACCGCGCCGAGCCGACGACGCCGCCCGGCTCCACCCGCCTCCTCGGCCTGTCGGAGGCCAACGCCATAGCGGTGGTACCCGAGGACATGGGCTCGGTGGTCACCGGGGACACGCTGCACTGCCTGCTCCTAGACACCTGAATGACGACAGTTGAACGACGGCACCTGAACGACGCGCGCGTCGTGCCTGAGTGCGCCCGCTGTCAGACGGAAAACAGGAAAAAATCGGAGCGGTGAACGCTGTGACGATTGAGCATCATGAGAGTTTTGAGATGCGGGAGATGGGTGTGACGGCTATTGTCGTGCGAAACCCCGGGGAAATCAGTCGGTCCTGCAACATGTCCACAACACGCCGCGCTGTTACTGGGGTCGGGGCCCGGCGCGGCTTACCGTGGCGGTGTGGGGATCGGGATCTGGGCGCTGCTGGCGCTAGTTGTCGTCCTCGCCGTGTACCTTCTGCCGTTCCTGGTCGCGCGCCGCGAGGTGATGTCCCTGTCCAACGCCGATGACCGCTACTCCTCAGAGTTGAGGGTGCTGGCCACCGGGGGCAGCACCGCTGCGGATGAGGCTTGTGCGAGCAGCGGACACGCACAGATCTTTCGACGCCGACCGGAGGTGAGGGCGATGAACAGGCCCGCAGTCAGGAACGTGCGCGCCCTGCGCACGGAGCGCGAGTTGGCGCGTGCGCGTCGGCTCCACCAAACCAACAGGGAGCAGCGTCGAGTCGCGGCCTCGCACCGCGCGCTCGTCGCCGGCGCCCTACTCGCCGCCGCCGCCATCCTGTGGCTGGTCGGCGGCCTGGGCCTCATGCCCTGGTGGCCCGCCATTGTCCCGACGGCTCTCCTGGGGGTCTCAATGGTCGGCGGGCGCAAGGCCTCCGTGGCCTCGGCCGCCGCCGAGCGCCGCGAGCGTCAGCGCATTGCCGAGATTGAGCGGGAGTTGGAGAGCCTGGTCGGCCGCCCGGCGGTTCCCGCCTTTGTTGCGCCGGGGACCGCGGAGAACCTGGGGGCGGCGTTGCGCGCCGCCCAGGAGCCCCGTGCCGCCCAGGAGCAGGCGGTGGACGCCGAGCGGGCGGACTCCCAGGAGCAGTCCCCGTCCCAGGCCACGCAGGCCCAGGGAGGCCTGGATGAGTCGGCCCCCGGGCAGGAGGGCGCTTCACGCGAGGACTCCTCACAGGAGCAGGGTGACCGTTCAGGGCGGACGGCGAGCCGCTTCGCCGGGGATGCCGGGCGGGCATCGGGCGAGGGTGCCGCCTCGGACAGGGAGCCGGCACTGAGGTGGGAGACCGGCGAGGACGGCTCCCAGACCCCGCCGCAGGGCTGGCACCCGGTGCACGTGCCCGCCCCCACCTACACGCTAGCCGCCAGGGCCCCGCGACGGCAGTTCGAGGCCCCTGCGGAGGAGGCCCTCGAGTCCGAGTCCGTGCCGGTGCCGGCGCGCCCCCAGTCGGTTCGCGCACTGGCCACATCCGGTGTTGAGGACGAGCAGGACTTCCAGCCCATCGACCTGGACAAGGTGCTTGAGCGCCGGCGCGCAGCCGGGGAGTGAGCGGGGAGTGAGTAGGATGATTGGCGGCGCCGCCGGTGGCGGTGTCACGACTCACGGCGCTCCGAGTTGCGGTGCTCGGCTGTGACGGTGCTACCATCGTGGCGCACTCGGGGCTATGGCGCAGTTGGTAGCGCGTCTCGTTCGCAATGAGAAGGTCGGGGGTTCGAATCCCCCTAGCTCCACCGACAATGACAAGACCGGAACCGGCCCCGCCTCATGGCGGGGCGGTTTTGTTTCTGCGGTGACGTGGGCCGGGGCATCGATGTTGGTGTGGGCGAGGACGCTGGCGGTGGTCTCGTCGGGGGCGTAGGTGGTGTTCTCTTCGTCGTCGATGGTGATGCGGGTGAACAGGGAGCGGTTGAGGATGCGTCGTTCGGCTGGTTCGCACTTGTTGTAGAGGTCGTCGAGGTCGACCAGGAGTTCGGTGAGTTGGTCCAGGCCTGATCGGGCCTCGGCGTAGGTGTCGGTGAGGTTGTCGAGCCGTGTGGTGATCTGGTCGAGGCTGGCGCGGATGCGGTCTTGTTCGCTCTTGAGGAGGTCGAGGGGGATCGCGTCGGCGTAGTGGGCTTGGAACGAGTTTGAGGCGTTCGGCTTCGAGCTTGTCGCGCTGGGCGGTCAGGAGCAAAACGGGCCAAGCCTGTGACTCTGAATATCGGCCCCGGTGGGTATAGGGCAGTGGGTTGCGAGCATTATCCGTGAGAATCGAGAGAAGGGGACTGGTTGCGGATTGCCCGCTTCATGAATTTTCTGACCGCCTTGCCTCCCTCGTCCTCGTGACCCTTCATCATGTGGCCACCGGTGTCGAAGCTGACGAATGTGCAGTCTGGGAAGCGATTAATCACTTTTTCCATTGCTTTGTAGTCGGCTAGTTTGTCGTCTTTGGCGTGAAGGATGATTGATGGCACTTGCAGTTCCTCGATCGGGTAATCGTCGAAGTTGCGTGCCATATCGGGGTTGCTGACTGTTGTGTCCAGCAGCGCACCCGCTTTTCTTTCACTGATGGGCATCATTTGGTTGATTATTGCATTTGACATTCCCATTACCGGATCGAACAATGGGCTTAGCAGATACATGAGGTAATCATTCATGAGGAACGAGGGAGGCCCCTGTCGCTTCGAGTAAGTTGGTGGCCTGTTGGGGAATGGCATTGCTGAACTGTAGAGAATCAGTCCGTGAGTCCGGTTCGGGTAGTCTAAGGCGAAACGGATTGCCGCTGTTCCTCCGGCTGATGCACCCATGATGAAGGCCTTGTCGATCCCAAGCTTGTCCAGCAGTTCAACGAACGCGTCTGCTTGTTCGCGCGGTGTGCCTTGGCCACCCACCTCGCTGCCGGGGTATCCGAAGCTGGATGGTGCCAGGATTCGATTCGTGTCCAGGTAGTTACTGACATTGTTGAAGGCTTGATCGAACCCGCCGAACATTCCGTGACTGGACAGGATCACTGGGCCGTCCCCGCGATCAACGTAGGTCATCGCCCCGTAACTGAGATGAGCTTGCTTGGGTCCGTATCCGGCGAGCCTTGCCCGACTGTTACGGACTTCCTTCCGGCACCGAACGGCTTGGATCAACAGTGCAAAAGAGACCAGCGACAAAGTGGCGGCGAGTGGCTTGTGCGCTGTCATTGTCGATCCGCCGTAGCTTCGTTCTTCGGCATGCCAGTCAACGCAAGGGGAAACACCAGCAGTACCATGACTATGGTGATTAGGCGGTTGGAAATGAGGTCGCTGATGAAACCCTCGGCGGGGAACCCGTAGCCCAAGATGGTGATGAAGATCAGGAAGCCGATGATCAGGGTGGCTGCGATCCTCACGAACTGTCTGGATAGCAAGCCGAGCCCGCATGCTATCTCGAAGATGCCTGTGAGGATGGTTAGCCATCCGATGTTGGGCATGACAAAACTGTCCCATACTGCCCCAAGCCCGGGAATCAAAGCCGTGTCACCGAATACTGCGTACCCGTCAGGCATGGTTCTACCCATGACGAAATGGGTGATACCGCCACCAATGAAGATGACTGCAAACAGAAACCTGACTACTTGACGGTAACGACTCATGACTGATCCTTCAAATAGGTGACACGAAAGCCATTGATGTGCTCATCGAGGAGCTTCTTAGCGCCCTCCTCGTCACTCTCACCCATCTGCATCAGCATGAAGATCGGCCCGTAGAATGCGAGTGCAGCCTGTGATGGCGATACGTTATCCACGAACTCGCCGCCCTTCATCAACTCCTCAAACAACGCGGTTTGAAAAGCAAGGGGCTTGGCTATCAGGTAGTCGTTGAGACGCTGCGCGATAGCGGCATCGTGGTACTGCTCGATCATCATCAGGCGACGCAGCCTGGAGAACACCGGATCATGGCGAACAAACGAAAACATGCCCTGAGCGATTGCAGACAAGCTCTGTCCATTAATGTTCCGGTAGTCCTTAGCGGCGCTGGCACCCTCAGAGGTGCTCACACCCAGTTGTGTTCCGAGTTCACCAAGCCGTGAGTCAGCCAACTCGATCAGGGCGTCAAAGATCGCCTGTTTTGAGGGGAAATGCTTGTAGACCGAGCTTTCCCGAATACCCACAGCCTTGGCGAGATTCCGAATCGAAGTTCCGCCAAAGCCATCGCGTGAGAACCCGTCCAACGCCGCACCCAAAAGAGCATCGCGGGTGGTGGGTAAACCACCCCCAACGGCTGAGGCTAACGAACGTTCGCTTTCCATGTGTCGAGGGTAGCACATGAACCGGAACTCCAGGCCACCCGTTCCTCAAGCTTTGTGGCCACTGCTTGGTGTCAGGTGGTGGAAGCAGTGAGAGGGTGTTCGAGGGCTTCTCGTGGGGTGAGGTAGTTCAGGGTGGCGCGGGGGCGTTCGCCCGTGTTCTTGGGCGATGGTGGTCAGGTAGGGGTGGGGGATATGGGTACTCTTTGGGGAGGTAGTTCCGGATGGGGCCGCCCGTGTTCTCGTCTGTGCCTGGCTGCAATGGGCTGCGGGGATCGGCGAAGTAGGCCGGCATGTCGGTGGCCCCGGTACCCGGCGGCGTGGCGGAGCAGCCGCCAGGGCCGGTGGCGCCACGGGACGGTAGTCCCGGTACAGAGCGGCGTGGCCGGTGCATCTCGCTGCCGGGGTCCCGAGTCAGGGTTGCTTTTCATCAGATTGGGCGGCCCGTTGACATGCTCGATCGGCGCGTCGCACACCCCGGCGGGGTCCTCTTCTGCCTCCCCTTTGGGTGGCGCCAGGATGGTCACGAACCGGGTGGTGCGCCCGTGGGTGCCGATGATCAGGTCGCCCTCCCAGTGGCCCGGACACCCGCCGGTCAGTGGCTTCTTCGGGGCCGCTCGTCGATGCTGATCATGCCAATGATCGGGGCTTTGCGCCCGCGCGGGGATCGGTGGGGCCGGGGGTGTCGGGTGATGCTGGGAGCGCAGCATGAGGGCATGCTCGCGCAGCGTCGAGCGCGCCATGGCACAGAATCCAGGTGCAGGATCGCCTCACCAGACACAACTGGAGTGCTGGATGTTTCTCGGACTGTGCTTGTTTTGTGTGTCATGCTGCGATTTCGCAGCTCAGTAGTTCTCGTTCGACTTCGTTCGGGGTGCGGTAGCCGAGCCCTGAGTGAAGCCGTTTGTGATTGTATGTCAGTTCTATCCAGGACGTGACATCCTTGATGGCGTGCGCTCGTGTGGGATACACCATGCGGTGTACCCGTTCGTTCCCCGGCGTGGCGTTGAATGACTCGGCCCAGGCATTGTCCCAGCACACACCGGTCCGACCCACCGAAGCGCGGATACCATACTTCCGCAAACACGTGGAGAACTGATCCGATGTGTATTGTGATTCGCGGTCTGAGTGAAAGATTGTCACGCCCCGAGTGTGAGGGCAGTTACGCACCGCCATGTCGATCGCGTCGCGCACCAGACTGGTGCGCATATGACTGGCCATATAATAGCCCACGACTTTCTTCGTGCAACAGTCCAGAACGGTTGCCAGGTAGACAATCCCCGGCCCAGGTGCGGATATAGATGATGTCGCCTACCCACTTCACGCCAGGGGCAGGGGGGTGCTGAAGTCCCGCTTGACCAAGTCCGGTCGGGTGTCGACGTCCTCGGCAGGCGCAGTGGTGCGGACCTCTCAGTGCGGTTGCACAGCAACGAGACCCAGGTCGCGCATGATCGACCGGACCGTGTCAGGACACGCCACTACACCTTTCCGACCCAAAATGGCTGCGATTCTCCGATAACCGCACCGGCCGTCTTGTTTCATCGAACTCGGTCTTGATGAGTACGCCAAGTTCTTTTCTCCTTGATTCCGACTGTGAGTCCCCTCGGTCGCGCCATGAGTAGTAGCCCGGGCTCTCGGCACGCCTGCCCAACAGGCTCATTTGAAGCAATTGGATATCTGTCTTCTTCGCGACCGGTGAGCTTAGTGTCGCTGGCTCACCGTCGTTCCTTCGCGAAGAAAGCGGCTGTTTTTAGGAATTCGTTCTCCTGACACAGCTCGCGCAGTTCGTTCTCCAGTCTCGCGATCTCAGCTGATTCTAAAACAGCCTTGCTGTCTTCCTTGGTCGCATGTTCCCGTCTGTACTTGCCGATCCAGTTGCGCACTGTTTGCGGCACCAAATCATAAGACGAGGCAACCTCTGCCACCGACCGCCCCTTCTCGATGACCTCGAGCACGACCTGCTCCTAGCAGCTCACCTGAATATCTCACCCTAGACATGACTCCATCCTACCGGATCAAAGGAGAACAAATTCCCCCAGCGTCCGAAAAACGTTACTCATCCCGGCTTAGCGTAGCCGAATGTCATTGCGGCGTAGCGAACTATGCCGACGAGGTCGTTAAGAGGGGAGCCACAGCGTCAGCATGAGGCCCACGAAGACGGCCAAGG
>ERZ772964.230-NODE-230-length-27723-cov-75.4263_pt1 | contig 27723 bp, 20 predicted proteins | sample MGYA00580675_ERZ772964 | MGnify/ENA primary metagenome ERZ772964 (study PRJEB29015, sample SAMEA2737941) | human oral metagenome | biome: human oral; feature: human-associated habitat; material: dental | place: China | collected 2139 ... | reverse complement strand
CAATATCTGTAAAAGAAGTTCTTATCCTTGCAGAAGCAAAACTCGACGCCACCCGAAAGGCATAATGAAGCTCTTAAAGCCCCCACATCCACAGCCCCACAATGCGAGAAACCACGGAGGGTTCCGACGGATAATCGACCCAATAATCCATAGGATAAGTTTATTTAATACCACCCTCATGTGGCGGCCATCTTATATAATCTCTTAAATGAAATTTATTACCATTAGTATCAATATGTGAGGGTCGTCATATCAATCTGGGGGTGTTTTCCAAAACTCTACCAATATATTAGGCCGATTCGGTAACACCCTCACTTTGAACGCTGCCTCTGATGGATCCGCATGACACATCCATCATTACAGTAGTACACAATTTATCCTCACCCTAGGGATGTCAACCCTCTTTCTCACTGTCCCCTGTCCACCTGCCCCGATTATTATTCGCGGCAGTCTTGGTGGGTTCGACACTCGCCGGATTGGGGACGCAAAATCCAAGGAGGGTATTGGGAGGGTGCTCAAACCTGTACACAGGGCGCGTGGCATGCTTAGTCAAACATGCGTGCTATGCGTCCCGCTCTATCAATTTAGGTAGCTGACCAAACTCAACAGCCCCCATCGGCCGCAGCACTCAGGGAGCCGAGACATACACCGGCTAGGGATTTGAGTCCCCAGAAGAAGTATGCTCCCTACACATAATGGTAGCAGCGCAAGCAGAGCGTACAGTTTCCACATTCTCTAAACTTCGGCGCAATAAGAAAATCAAAAACATTGGATCGCGCCGAAGCTCTCATTGGGCCTTTACAAACGACTTCTGAATCAGTGCAGGTCAGGCTTTTTTAGTGTCAAAAACGGACAAATGGGAAACCCACCATAAACTTCCCCACTAAAACAAAACCCTACAAATAGCGAACCATGGAATAGTAAAAACCTAAGCAATATTCTGCGTGCAACTGGGCTATAATGAGGAAATCTGCCAGTACCAGGCAAACCCTCATCCACTCGTGATAGATAAGGAGTCGCACATGACCGACCAAGAGAAACTAGCCTATTTGGAGCAAGCGCTCCGGGAGAAAGACCACGAGCTCATGCGAGCCAGGCAGGAGTTTTCCGGTCAGATTGCGGCCAATGATCTGGGGAACGCCTCACTGCGGCACAGGATAGCGCTAACGGAACAAGAACTTGGGTTTATGCGGCAACAACTCGCCGACAAGGATGCCGAAATCGACCGGCTCACCAAGGTGGTCGACACATTACAGGGAGCCATCGCCACGTTGAAGGGTTCCGGCGCGGGCGCATAGCACAATAAACCCCCAGGTCACACCGTACGATGCGAGCTGGGGGCTGTGCTTGGCGGAAGCGGGGGGATTTGAACCCCCGGATAGTTTCCTATCGCTGGTTTTCAAGACCAGTGCATTCGGCCGCTCTGCCACACTTCCCTATGACAAGGAAAGATTACCAAAAAGTCGGTACGCTGTAAAAGCATGAAAGCGATAGTTGTTACGGCTGATAAAACCCTGGAATTGGCCGAGGTTCCCACCCCACAATTGCGGGCCGGGGAGGTGCTCGTCAAGGTGCATGCGACCGGGGTGAACCGGGCGGATTTATTGCAGGCCGCGGGCTATTACCCGCCCCCACCAGGCGAATCAGAGATCATGGGGTTGGAGTGCGCCGGCGAAATCGTGGATACGGGCGACACCGACCGTCAGGTGGGTGAGAAGGTTGCGTGCCTCCTGGCGGGCGGGGGCTACGCCGAATATGTGGCGGTGCCGGCCGGCCAGCTGCTGCCCATTCCTGAAGGTTATTCCTATGAACAGGCGGCTGCGGTGGTTGAGGTGGCGGCCACGGTGTGGTCTAATTTGGGCATGCTCACCGGGTTGGCTGCGGGCCAGACCGTCCTGATTCATGGGGGCGCGGGCGGGATTGGCACGTTTGCTATCCAATTGGCGAAGCATTTGGGGGCACAGGTGGCGGTCACCGCTGGTAGCGTCGAAAAGCTTGAAGCTTGTCGACGCCTGGGCGCGGACATCCTCATCAATTATCGGGAGGAAAACTTCGCTGACGTGCTCAAGAACCGGTGCGACCGGATTCTCGACATCATTGGGGCGAAATATCTGGATCAGAACGTGACCGCGCTGGCGCCGGACGGGCACATGGTCATCATTGGGATGCAGGGCGGGGTCAAGGGCGAGCTCAACATTGGCAAACTGCTGGCCAAACGCGGCACGATCTCGGCGACGGCGCTTCGGGCCCGCAGCCACGCCGACAAGGCCCGAATCGTGGCGGACACCATCGAACATGTGTGGCCGCTGCTGGCCGACGGCACCATCACGCATCAGCTGCATGACACTCTTCCGCTTGCCGACGCCGCCCGCGCCCACGAACTGCTCCGCAGCGGTGCCGTCACCGGAACCCTAGTTTTGAACGTTTGTTCGAACGAGGCATCAAAAGGTTAATCGAACATTTATGCGAGTGACGCAAGGACTCGGATGAGCTGATCCACGTCGTGAGTCGTGTTATATGGCCCCAGGCCCACCGTGATCGCCCCATCGGTGTCCTCCAAGCCCATGGCCGACAGCAATGGATCCGGCTTCGCCACCGTGGTGACCAGGCGATTATCTATGAGTCGGCGGCGGATCGTTGACGCCGGAACCCCCGGAATACAAAAGGTCACCCGGGGAACCCGGGTGGCCGTCGACCCGTAGGCGATCTCGCCCGTCACCCCAAACACATGCAGCCGAGTCATACTGCTCAACGAGTCCGCCAGATAGTCGGCCATGCGCCGCAGATACAGGCCAGCCTCAAACAGGCTGGTTTCCAGCCGCTGCCGCCGGGAGCCGTGATCCTGCTCTACCAACCCGGCAAGGTGATCCACGGCGGCAGGCAGCCCAGCAACAAGGCCTGGGGCCACATCCTCAAGGAACGCGGCCATGTCGATGCGGGGAAACATGGAGGTGTCCCGAAACGCTAACGCCGCCACCTGGGGGGCGCCAATGGCCGTGCAGTCCACGATCACCATGTCCACCCCTAGGTCGTCTATAGTGATCGGCGAGAATCCCGCCAACGCGGTGGCGTCGACAAGCACCCAGGCCCGGGAATGTTCCCGAACGTTTTCGGAAATCTGGGACACATCGTTCACCGTGCCTACCTGGGGATGCACCGCCGATAACGTCACCAGCCGCGTGTCACCGGTCACGAGATTCGTGTACTGCCATGCCGGCACCTCACCGGTCCCCAAATCCGGTTCGGCATAGGCGATATCGTCGTTGGTGAGTTGATGGGTATCCGCCCGCGACGCTAAAAGCTGGCCGCGACGCAGCACAGGCCGAAGCGCGGTATCCAACCGTTGGTAAAGAACATCAATGCTGGGCGCAAGAATCACAGCATTAGCAGTTGTGCCAGTAAGATCGGCGACCGCCTGCCGCGCGGCCTTCATTTGCGACTCGGCCCCCAGCCTCCCCATTTCGGGGGCAACAGAATGATTACCATGATTACCCGTATTGGGCTCCACATATTCTACAACCGGCGCTTGACGGAATCCGCGGGCCACCGCAGACGACACTCGTTCGGGGATTTGCGGCTGGGCATGAGCGGACAAATACGTCCAACCATCGCCTAATGACGTGTACAAACCACGCACTCGCGCTACGTCAAAGACCATCTGGGACTCCTTCAGCATGTCCATAATCAACCTTTTAATAGTATGCCTACCGTATCCATTGTGCGCACAGAGACCACTAAGCTAGAAATCTGTGCAGGATCATCAAGATGAAGAAAAACTGGCAAAACCGCCGCAGACTACTACGTCCGTGACGCTCTCAGAACAGATCAACCGCATCACCAATGCGACCGACTTAGACCCTGAACCCTCAGGTTCAAAGACTTTCGCCGCCGCCTGGCATGACCTCGTGCGTGGTTTTCACCAACACGAACTGTGGCTCCAACTGGGCTGGCAGGATATTAAACAACGATACCGCCGATCCGTCCTAGGACCGCTATGGATCACCATTGCTACTGGTGTGATGGCTGCCGCACTTGGACTATTATATTCAGTTCTCTTTAAGATTCCGGTAGCGCAATTCCTCCCCCATGTGACGGTAGGGCTTATCATGTGGACGTTCATCTCAGGTTGTATCAAGGAAGGCGCGCAAGTTTTTATTGATAATGAGGGCCTAATTAAACAACTGCCTTCCGCGCTCTCTGTCCATGTCTACCGACTCGTATGGAAGCAAACCCTCTTCCTTGGGCATAATTTGATTATTTGGGTTGCCCTCATGGTTATTTTCCCTAGGCCATTGGGGTGGGATTTCCTCCTGGCCATACCTGCGCTTATGCTCCTGATTGCCAATGGCGTGTGGGTGTCCATGTTCTTCGGCATCATAGCCACCCGCTACCGGGACGTCGCACCCCTCCTCGAAGCCGGCACCCAGCTATTATTCTATGTCACGCCCATTGTGTGGATGACTCAAACCCTGAAAGACCAGGGCGGAACCATCTCCGACCGGGCGAAACTGGCCCAACTCAACCCGCTTTACCACTACATGGAGGTTGTCCGCGCCCCACTCATCGGCGCCGACCTGCCCGTCTACCATTGGTGGGTTGTGCTCGGGTGTACCGTTGCTGGACTCATTATCGCCCTGCTTGCCATGCGGCAATGGCGGTTCCGGGTCAGCTACTGGGTATAACTTTGAAGGAGACATGACTCATGGTTTCGATTGATACTTATAACGCGTGCGTGGACTTCCCCATTTTCGACGCGAAATCCCGCTCCATGAAAAAGGCCTTCCTCGGGGCGGCCGGCGGCGCCATCGGCCGCAATAAGGACAACACCGTGGTGGTTGAGGCGCTGCGCAATGTGAATCTACATCTCCGCGAGGGTGACCGGGTGGGGTTGGTTGGCCATAATGGTGCCGGTAAATCCACCTTGCTGCGCCTGCTGTCTGGCATTTACGAGCCCACCCGCGGCTCCGCACACATCCACGGCCGGGTCGCACCGGTGTTCGATCTCGGTGTGGGTATGGACCCGGAGATCTCCGGGTATGAGAACATCATTATCCGCGGGTTATTCCTCGGCCAGACCCGGAAACAAATGAAGCAAAAAATGGATGAAATCGCCGATTTTTCCGAACTCGGCGAATACCTTTCCATGCCGCTGCGCACCTATTCCACCGGCATGCGCATTAGGTTGGCCCTGGGGGTGGTGACCTCCATTGAGCCCGAAATTTTGCTTCTCGACGAAGGAATCGGGGCGGTGGATGCCGCCTTCATGGCCAAGGCCCGGGCTCGACTCCAGGAGCTGGTGAAACGCTCCGGCATTTTGGTGTTTGCCTCCCACTCCAATGATTTTCTCGCCCAACTCTGCGACACCGCCCTGTGGATAGATCACGGCGAGGTTCGGGAAGCCGGCCCGATCCCAGATATTGTTGAATCTTATGAAGGTCCGGGTGCCGCAGAACATGTGCGACGCATTATCGAGGATTTGCATAATGGGGATGCAGAGAACATGAGCGCCGCCCCTGAATAAGGGTGGGGCGAGTTTGTGGCGGGGCTGGCTGCGCCGATAGGTTTTGGCGGTTCCTGGGCGGGTTTCGTCGGGCCCGGCGGCAGGCCATGGTCATCTGAATTATTCGGATGGCGCGGGGCCTGGGCGTTCTCCGGTGAGGAATTCGTGAAGGCTCGGGGTGTGGCCGGTGATGACGACGTCGGGGTTGGGGGTGTAGTCGTCACGCCGCAATTCGGCCAGGACCGCGGGTAGTGGAGTACCGTTCGGCCCGGCAGGGGCTGTGACCGACTCGACCATCCGGTAACCGACCTTGGCAGACACCGCCGCAGAGGCGTGATTGCTAGCTATCCAGACGGTTTGCATGACGGTGGCGCCCAGGGTGACCAGGCCGTATTCGCAGATGGCGCGGCGAATGGTGGTGCCATAGCCGCGTCCCTGATGCTTGTGGAGCACCCAGGAACCAGTACTGATGCAGCGAGTGGTGGCAAAGTTGGTGGATCGAAGGTCTATGGCACCGATAAATTCGCCTGTATGTTCGTTAAAAGCAGCAAGGTCCAACGACCATTCTTTCGAACTCATATTCGCACGATTGGACCAGCGGAATTGGGCCGCGGCCACGGGGGTTGAGGTGAAAAGCCAGGTGAACGCATGATCGGGAATCGTGTCGCCGTAAATGTCCGCGAATGTTATGGTGCACACGTGGGGCAGGTGCTCGTCGGTGATGGCGACGATGCGCAGGCCGCCCGCCCGGATTTGGAGGGTGCTTGGTGGCCATAGAGTTTCCAACATGGCCTTATCCTAGTCGCCACGTGGTCGGAGTTCATGGGTTTCCTGCATAGGGTTTGGCTGCGCGTTGGCTGTGGGGCGGAAGAAATGGTGTGATAGAGACATGGATATTTCGGCTGCTCGACAAACCATTCGATCACGGTTAATTACGGCGCTACGAGAAGAAGAGTTAATTCCAGCAGATACACCAATTCCCCCAGATGAAGACCCGGTAATGGTGTTACGCAAGCTTCGATCCGAATTGACGGTTCCAGCCACAAATTTTGATCGGGCGGCCGCCGAATTGGCGGATAGTGTGGTGGGGTTGGCGCGGGCGCGTGAGGGCGTGGCGCGACGCTATCAAAGCCGCACGTCGTTAGGCAATATGGAGCAGCTGGTGTGCGAGGGGCACCCAAAACATCCGTGCGCGAAAACGTCGCTGGGGCTGGGGGACGCCTATAAGGATGTGCTGCCGGAGCAGGTGGAAACGATTCAGCTGCGGTTTGTGGCGGTTCGAGAACAGCTGGCGCGCACCTCGGGAATGCCGCTCATTGCGGCGCTTCGCAGTCAGATTCCGGGGCTGGCCGACCGGTTGGCGGCAGAGTGTCCGCCGGGGTTTGTGGTGGTGCCGGTGCACCCGTGCCAGGAGGTGGCACTGTCCGATGATGTACGGGAGCTGGCCACGTCGATAGCAGCGGAGCCGCTCATGAGCGTGCGGACGCTGCGGGTGAGCGACGAAACCGGGTGTGTGCACATCAAAACCAGTGTGGGGTTTCAGCTGACCGGGGCGATTCGGGGGATTTCGTACGCGGCGTTGGCGGGGCCGGTGATTGCTGAGCGCGCGGAACAGCTGATGCGCATGACGGGGATTTCCCCCTACACCAGCGACGATACGCCGGCGTTTCGGGTGGCGCGGGACTTGGCGGGGGTGCGGGTACCGCAGGCGGATGGGAATTCGTTTGGGGCGATCGTCCGGGTGCCACCCCAGGGGATTCCGGCGGCTGCCCTGTTGGCGACGAATCCGCTCACGGGGGAGAATTTCTTCGCGGAGTTTTTGGCGGAGTCGGGGGCGACCCCGGCGGAGTGGTTTGATCGATTGTCGACAATCCTGATCCAGCCGGCGCTCACACTGTTGGACCAAGGGTTGGCGATGGAGCCGCACCCACAGAACACGGTCATTGAGCTGCGAAATGGTTGGCCGTATGCGGTGACGGTACGGGATTTCGGCGGGTGCCGGATTGTGCGCGATTCCGCATTCGGCCAGCGGTACGATTGGGGTTTCCTGGAGGGCACCGCACTCCTGAGCAACCGCGATACCGCCTATGACAAGCTGATTTATCCGATGATTACGAATTTGGTGTTGGGGTTGTGCGAGGCGGCGGGCATTGATCCGGGTACGATAGCCCTGGATAATCTGCCCCCGATGCTGCCACGGAAGCGCATGTTTGGCATGCGGTTGTCGGGGGCGGTGACAGAGCAGGATTACGTGCGGATTCCCAATCCGATTCCACCGGTTCCGCTTGTCGACGAGCTCCCGTGGGCGCGCGAACACGTGTCCGAACGCCTCACCAAAACCATGGCGGTGGAGGGCCTCACGCAACTTCCCGAATGCGATGTGGATAATGCGGTGGCCACCTTAGCCTACGTCAAACAGGTTGTCGATCGTCGGCTCCGATTCTACCGGTCGCCGGCAGACCTGATCGCTACCGCTCCCCCGGAGCTGCGTGGCGTTATTGCCGACTCCTTGGCGATCACCGGCCATAATGTGCACCCATTGGCGAAGCTGCGCCTGGGGTTTAGTGTGGAAGATTCCGCACTGTATGGGCCGGAAAATTTCCGGCCCACCAATCTGAAGCTGATTGGTGTTCACCCCGATCTGCTCGCAGAGACCGGGGACGTGACGGCAATACTGCGGGCCGAGTTTCCCGAGAATATGCCAAACACTACGCTGCGCATTGTTCCCGTCCACCCGTGGCAGTGGGAACATGTGATCGGTGCGGAATTCGCCCGGGAGATCGCCGCCGGCACGATCGTGGACACGGGGGCAACGCTGCCGGTGCTGCCCACGCTGTCGCTCCGAACCGCACTGACGTTCCATCCGGGGACGTCGGGACATCGGCTATTCATCAAGACGTCAGTAGATGCAACATTGACGTCGACGCGGCGGTCCATGTCGCGGGATTCCGCCCTGGGCACCCCGCTGGTGGCCGCCCACCTGGCCGGCTTGGGGCTGCCGTGCGATCTGCTACCGGAGATCGCTGGGTGCGCCTACGACGGGCCAAAGACCAATCCGCGGGCGGTTCGGGGATTAAGCACGCTCATCCGCAAGTCCACACCCCGGACGGCCATCACGGCAGCCGCGCTGCGGGGACTGCCCACGGTGACAGAGGAGTTCTTTTCCCGCTACGCCCGCGACCTACTATCAACGGTGCTGCCCACCATGTGGCATGCGGGCATTGCCTTGGAAGCGCATTTGCAAAACACCCTGGTGTATGTGGATGACGACTTCCAATACCAGGGAATCTGCCTTCGGGATTTCTCCGGCCTGCGGGCCTACCGGCCCCGGGCCACGGCTGTGCCCATCCGGGATGGCGCCATCACCATGACTGATGACTACGACGTGTTCATCGCCAAGGGATATTATGCCGCCATTCCCGGCAACTTGGCGGCGTTTGTGGATCAGCTGCCCGGTGATCCGCGCCATTATTGGCGGCTGGTCCGGTCCATTGTGACCGATCTGATTGCCGAGCATAATCCGCCGCAGGCGGACGTCGACAAGCTATTGGCGCCAACGATGAAGCAGAAGGCATTTCTGCGCATGCTGGCGGACCCGGCGCGGGGTGATGTGTATGTGGATGTACCCAATCCACTTGTAGGATAACTGCTACCTGCGGGTGCAAAATCTATTGGGGTTTTGCGGTGTCTGCGTTGGGTTATGGGGATACGCATGCTTGCGCCCTAGGTCTCTAGTTGATATCAAATGAACTATTTTTAGGTAACAAGGATGCCAACTAGGTGCTTTTTTCAAGTTTCACGTTATGATTTAGGTAGTGGGCACCTCCGTTTCTAGCCAACGGGGGTGCCTGCTATTTATGATTTTCGACTATCAGATCGTGGTTTTTGACGTTTCCGCTGGTAGCGGCGTGGCTAGACGATAGGTTTGGATGCCCAATGGGTTGGGTGGTGTCCTATTTGTTCCCCTCCCTATTGAAGGGAAAACACAGCGAAATCTTCCCCACCCATCATTTTGGGGGTGTTCTTTAGTTGTAAAATAAGTTCAAACTTTTTATTGAACTATGAGCTGGCCACGGTGGGAAAACCACCCCCAATAGGGTTTTTGGGGGCCTGACCTCATTTTTGCGGGCATGACGCGCCGTGGCCTGGGTGCTACTTGTTAAATATGGACATGAGAAAGATGAGCTGCTGCTTAGTGGGTACATGTGACGAATTATGAAAAAAATTAAACGTTCCGATTTGAACTTGCCGTTTGCTATTACGACTGGCATGTCATTCATAGGGACAGTTGTCGCCATCATTAGTTTATTAAGTGGTTCAGGAGTAAGAATAGGGATATGGGCAGGTTTCGTTGCCTTCCTTGGCATTCTTGGTACAATTTTATGGTTTGCTAGCTTTTTCGTAAAAAATGAGGGGCCCGATCAAACCATCACAGAATCCTCTACGGCAAAACAAACGCAAACTACCACTAAAACCACAAACAGTGATACCGAAACCGCCCCTCCAAAGAAAAGATGGATGGTGGGTATTTCAATAATTGTCATTGTTGTAATTGCTATTGCTGTTATCCCGCATATTCTTCCCCTGTTCACACACAATAATAATGACAATCCGATCGCTGAAGAGCCTCCCACAGCAGAACCAGCTCTGACCGATACCACCCCTACCAACAGCGTTGCAGCGACAACACCTACAAGCACGACCGCAACAACTACAGCTACGACCACAGTTACAGCCACAAGCACGGATTCCGTAGGCACCGACCCCTACCTGGCGGAATTGAAAGTCTTACAAGATGCTTCGGATGTGTACTATAACAAGACTTACGAGGTCAGCGGCCAACCATACGTGCATTCGATCCTGGCCGACTGTGATTCAAACTGTACGACCCAAAAGAAAATCAGCTATAACCTGGGGAAGAAATATCGCAAGCTCACCTTCGGTGTTGGTATAGAAGACAACAGTGCCACCCGGGAGCAGGTGGCGGTCTTCACGCTCATTGCGGATGGGAAACCCATCTTCGAGAAGACTACCCAGAAGAATGAGCCGGTGACCTCCCAAGAGGTTGATGTGACTGACGTGCTCACCTTGGAGTTGGCCGTCACCGCCACGAAGAACAAGAATTCGCAACTGGTGTGGATGACGCCCCAATTGCACTCGTAAGGGCGTCGTCAAGCTACGTGCGAGACCGCAGGCGGACCACCACCCACACGGCGAGGAAGATCAGGCCATCGACAAACGCCATGGTTGGGGACGTCGCCGTATTAAACTTATAGGCGACCCAAAAACCAACCTGGGAGCTAATAAGCGCCACCAATAACGTGACCGCCAGCATCGCCCCCTGGCTGTGGGTAACCAACAACGCCGTGGCGGCGGGCACAATCATGAGCGCCACCACCAACACCGCACCGGCCGCATTAAACGCCACCACCACGGTCAGGGAGGACAGCACCATCACCAGGTAATCCAGCAGGCGATGCCGCACCCCAATGGTGCGGGCAAACACCGGGTCAAACGTGGCGATCGTCAACGGCCGGCGGGCCAAAATCAGCACCACCAGGGTGACCAAACCGGCGCCGCCCACAATCCACATGTCCTTCGGGCCCAGGTCGTAGCCACCCACAATCCAGTGGGACATGGCCGCAATATTCAAATCCCCCACCAGCACCGTGTGCTCCGAAATCATGCTGCCCGCAAACCTGGTGGAGATCAAAATCACGCCGATGGCGAAAAACGCTGGGAAAATCAGGCCAGTCGCGGAGTCCTCGGTGAACCGCCCACGGGCCCGCAACCATTCCGTGGCGGCAATCACCACCACCCCGCCGATTGTGGCCCCCACCAGCAGGATTGGGTCGCGCGGGCTGCTCGCCCACAACGCCGAAATCGCAATGCCCGGCAGCACCGCATGCGAGAGCGCATCCGACAACATGGCTTGTCGACGCAACACCAGCACCACCCCGGACAGCGCCGTGGTGAGCGATACCACCGCCGCAAGCAACGCCACCGATACCGCAAAACTCATAGACGCTCACCTCCGCCAGGGTGCATGGCGCCGCGCCGGGGTGCGACGATCATAGAGACCAGCACAATCCCGCTCAGCACCAGCACGATGACCGGGCCGGTCGGAACCTTGCCCACCGTCACCGATATATAGGTTCCCAATACCGATGCCACCGCCCCAAAGAGGCCGGACAGAAACGTCATCCGACCAACAGTTCGAGAAAACTGTCGGGCCGCGGCCGGCGGGAATACGGCGAACGCGATCATGAGGATCAGGCCCACCGCCTTCACACCGATCACGATCGCCAGCACGATCAGCCCGAAGAGTGTGGGGGATAAAATCGAGGTTTTAAGGCCGCTTACCTTGGCTAATGTTGGGTCGAAGGTCATGAGGGTGATGGGCCGCCACAGGAGCGCGACGGCGAAAAACACCACAAACGTCACCACGGCGATCGTTCGCACATCTAGGTTTGTAAGCGTGGCGGCGTTACCGAACATGAGTTCCTCAATTCCGCCTTTGCCCCGAATGTGGGAGCGCTGAATGACCTGCAAGATCAGCAGGCCGCCGCCCAGGAAGAGCGACAAGACCACCGCCATGGTGGCGTCGATCCCGATCCGGGTGGTGTCAGCCACCTTATTGGCAAGCACCACCGCTATCAAGCCGGTGATGAGCGCCCCCACCACGATCACCGGCATGGACCTGGCGTCAAACCCGCCGAAAATGAGGCTGACTATCAGGAATGCCCCCATCACACCCGGGGTGGCGGAGTGGCCGATCACGTCCGACATGAGTGATTGGCGGCGCAAATACAGGAATGTGCCCATGGCCCCGGAGCAGGCCCCAATGAGCACGGTGCCGATCACAATGCGCCGGTAGGAGAACTCGGAGAGGAACTCGATGAGGCTCATTCTAGTAGCCCCAATCCAAAGGCCTTGGTGATGTTTTCCCTGGTAAACGCCTCGCTGGTGGGACCGGTGGCGATGATTTCCCGGTTGAGGATGGTCACATGGTCGCAAAGTTCGGCAACCGTGGACAGGTCGTGGTGCACGATGACGATCGTGGCGCCCTGGTCCCGCAGCTCGTGGAGCACGCCCCGGATCACCCGTTCACTGGCGGCATCCACCCCGGCGAACGGCTCATCCAGCAGGTAGAGTTCCGGGGCTTGCACCAGAATGCGGGCCACAAACACGCGGCGGCGCTGGCCGCCGGACAGTTCGGAGATTTGCCGTTTGGCCAGGTCGGCGATGCCCACCCGGTCGAGGACTTCCATCACCCGGCTGCGGTGGGCAGCATTGGCGCGGCGCAGCCAGCCGAGTTCGGTGTACATGCCCATGGTCACCACCTGTTCCACGGTGATGGGATAGTCCCAGTCCACCGCGGCAACCTGCGGCATGTAGGCCACCTTACGGCGCACCTCCCCGAGGGGTTTGCCGAAAAACCGCACGGTACCGGTGTGGTCCATGAGTTCGAGGCCGGCTTTGATGATGGTGGATTTGCCGGCACCGTTCGGGCCGAGAAGCCCCATGACGGATCCGACCGGCACGGTGAAGGTGGCGTGTTCAATGGCAAGGGTTGCCCCGTAGGAAACGGTGACATCGGTCACCGACATTGCCGGGGTTGCTTGCGTGGATGGGGTCGCCGGGGCTGGTGTTACGGTTTTTGTTGGCTTCGCTGGGTCCATGTATTAGCTCGCTAGGGCTGCGGAAATGGTGTCGGCGTTGTATTTCATCACCCCGAGGTAGGTGTCGACCGGCGGGTTGGGGCCCAGCGAGTCAGCGAAGAGTTCCTTGTCGGAAATCGTCACTTCCCAGCCGCCGGCCTTCACGGTTTCTTGCAGCGAGTTAATGGCCTGCGGGTTCGCAAGATTGTCCTGGAAAATGGTTTTGATCTGCTTTTCGGCAATGTATTCGCCCAATTCCTTGATTTCCGCTGGGGAAATTTGGGATTCCGAGGTGACAAAATCTGTGGCGCGAATCTCTAGCCCGAATTGTTTACCGAAATAGTTAAAGGCATCGTGCCCGGTGATGAGGATGCGTTTGTCCTCTGGGATCGCATTGATTTTCTCCCGGACGTAGGCCGCGGTTTCGTCCATGGATTGCTCGTATTTTTTGGCGTTTTCCTGGTATTTGTCCTTGTTGGCAGGGTCGGTGGATGCGAGTTTGTCGGTGATGGCCTGCACCACGTATTTCCAGTTTTCGGTGGAGTTCCACACGTGCGGGTCGTATAGTTTTTCCCCGTTTTCGCCCAAGTCGGGCCAGTCGAGCAGGTCTTCCTTGGGGATCGCCTCGGCGACCGCTACCTGCCTGTCACCCTGCGACTTGAGCTGGTCAATCATGTGGGCTTCCATGTGGAGGCCGGACCAGAAAACCAAGTCGGAGCTGGAGATTTTTTCGGTGTCTTGGGTGGTGGGCTGGTAGGTGTGCGGGTCGCCGCCGGGCCCCACCATGACGGTCACGTCTGCGTCGGGGGCAATATTTTTCACTGCGTCGCCAATGTAACCAGTCGTGGCAAAAACGGTGAGCTTTTTATTCTCCCCTTGCTTATCGACGGCGCAAGCGGTCACACCCGCCACCAGGGAAATCCCCAAAATCACGGCAAAAATGGAGCGCTTACTGATAGTGATGTTCATACCCAATAAGCATACAAATAGGGGTACAAAACGCAAAATCCCTATATAAGACAGCTTTACCTACTGCCCACGGAAAGGTGAAAGCCCCATGAGTCCCAACCTCTATCGCCCGATATGAAACAATAGAACCATGATTCTTTCCGCCACCGATAAAGTCGCCGCTGTTGTTGTCACCCATAACCGGGTAGAACTCTTGAGATCCTCTCTGGAAGTGGTAGCGCAACAAAGCCGACCAGTGCACTGGATTATTGTGGTGGACAACGGCGCCGACCCGGCCGTCGAAAAGCTCCTTGCCGAAATCGCCGGCGACCGGGGCATATATCTGCCCAGCAAAACCAACCTTGGTGGCGCTGGCGGATTCGCATACGGATTCCTGGTCGCGCTCGCACAGGGCGCCGACGCCGTATGGTGCGCCGACGACGACGGCCAGCCCGAAGGCCCCGACGTGCTCGCCACCCTCCAGGACTGCGCGGTCCGCCACAACCTGGCCGAGGTGTCACCCGTGGTCTGCAACCTCGACAACCCCGACCGCCTCGCGTTCCCACTCCGCCGGGGACTGGAATGGCGCCGCCTCCGCAGCGAACTCACCGACCCGCGCGGCACCGAAGTCGGCGACACCGCCAACAACCTGGGCGACGACCTCCTCCCCGGCATCGCCTCCCTCTTCAACGGGGCCCTCATCTCCACGCGGGCCATGGAAGTTATTGGCATCCCCGACTATCGACTGTTCATTAGGGGTGACGAGGTGGAATACCACCGACGATTACACCGATCCGGACTCCCCTTCGGCACCTGCCTCACCACCGCCTACCTGCACCCGGACGGGTCCGAAGAATTCCGGCCCATCCTCGGCGGGAAAATGCACACCCAATACCCGGAGAATCCCGGAAAACGATTCTTCACCTACCGAAACCGCGGCTACCTCATGAACCAGCCCGGCATGCGCCGCCTCCTGCCGCAAGAATATGCCCGATTCGGCTGGTTTTTCCTGGTGCAGCAAAAAGACCCCAAAGGTTTCTGGGAATGGCTGAAACTCCACCGGTTAGGCCGCAAAGAGCGATTCTTCCGGCCATAAAGGCAAAGGTATAAATGTAAACAGCCTCGAACCCCACACCACAACCCCGCGCTGTAATGCGCACTGTAATGCGCCGACATGGTGCGGGGTTTATGGTTGATGATCTTGATTACGCCGCTGCGAAAACCCAGGACCCAAGGCCCTTGGCTGTAGGTAGCAAGTTAGATAAGCATGGTTTCTGTCCTGAGGCCAAGTCGGCTCCTGCAGGTTTGAACTGCGACCAGTAGGAAACCATGCTTAGAACAAGTGCTGCTACTTGAGTTACCCACGAATCCTGGCTGCACAAGTTCTAAGCATGGTCTTTCCCTGGCGAGCGTATTGACTCCAGGGGACTTGATGGGCCAGATCTCAAACACCATGCTTATCAGATATGCTGCTCATGATTATTGGTGCTGCCCTAATACTCTTGGCGATATAGCAAGTTAGATAAGCATGGTTTCTATCATAAGGGCATATCAGCTTGAACCATCACCAATAGAAGTCCAAGCTTAGAACATGTGCTAGGGACTGGCCCACCCGCCCACTTGACTGCCGCACATGCTCTAAGCATGGTTTCCACTCTAGGGGTATGTTGGCCCCTGGGGATTTAGGGTGGCAGATTTTGAAAACCATGCTTAGCAGATATGAAGCCCTAGTCATCCCGCCCGGTAGCACAAGTCCTGAGCTTGACTTCGCACCCCTTCCCACCTAACTCCCAGTAGGTAAGATCCTTTGCTATCCCAAACCCCAGCTCAACATTAGTGCAGCACAACCTCTAAACCACAAAACCCCCTCCAGGCACCCCGGAAAAACTACCCTTTTGAACAAAACCAAGCTTAGAGGAAATGCTACAACAACCCAGGGTAGTGCTGCACATGCTCTAAGCATGGTTTCCATCCCGAGAGAGTGTTAGTTCCTGGGGGTTTAGGGCGGCAGATTTTAAAAACCATGCTTATCAGATATGATGCACGCGACACCTTGGTGGCAGCAGGTTAGATAAGCATGGTTTCCATTCCGGGGACATACTGACTCCTGGGAGTTTGAACTGTCACCAATAGAAGACCAAGCTTAGAACATGTGCTAGGGGCTGGTATGCGGGTGGGCCATCACCAGCACATGTTCTAAGCATGGTCTTTCCCTAGCGAGCACATTGACTCCAGGGGATTCAGGGCGGTAGCCCTCAAACACCATGCTTAGCAGGTGCACTACGCGCGGGCACGATGAAAGCGCAGCAGGAGCACGGTCGCTAAGCTTGAGGTCCACCCGACATTCGGCCCTCAATCAATGCTGATGGCGCGCACACGCCGGTTCGTCAGGGCGCATACCACCATGGCGGCGTGCACTGCGACAATGATGAGCAGGATGGTTCGGTACGGATCAATCCCTGTTGTGGGCTGATGCCGAGCAAGCGTGTCGGCAACCACACCCCACAGGGGAACGGCCAAGGCACCCACCGCACCGACAACACTGATGAACACCGACATTGCCTGGCCGACCTTTTCGGATGGAACGGCCTGGACGAAGATTGTTTGGAATGGTGGGTTGAGCACCCCTTGGCTCGTCGCAAAGCTAAAACCGACAACCACGGCAACCAGGGCGGAATCCGTCACCGAAATGATGGCTAGGAGGAGACTGACCGCAAGATTACTGAGCGCCAGGAGCTTGAAAAACCTCATGCGCTCCGACAACCATGGGGCGGTGAGGTAGCCTGTCGCATAACCTGCGGCAACCAGGGCATTCCACACCCCATACCAGGTGGCCGAAACATGCAGCGTGGCGGTGAAAAAATAAATGGCCACCATGCTCAACGCCGACGAACTGACAGCCTCCAGGATCGCAAAGGGCAGCATCACCCGGTAGCTTTCCGAACCGACCATGGCGCGGAGCCCAGCTTTCCACGCGAGCCAAAACCCCTCGGCGAGCCCGGCGGTTTGTCGGCTTATACTGTGGCGAATGGGCGCGAGAATCAGCGCCGCCACGAGCAATGCCACGGTTTCCAGCGCCATGGTGCCGGCAAACCAACCCCGATCAGCACCAATACCAGCCAAAATTGGCCCCGCCATGGACCCCAGCAAGGCGAAAAACCGCAACCAGCCGAGCAGCCGCACAAGCTCCTGGCCGTCCGCCAATCGGTGGGAAACCGACGCGGCGGCCGGCAAATAGGCTGTGTCACACATGGCCTCGATGATGGCAAGGGCAATGACCGCTAGAACGGCCGCCAAGCCCCCGGTCGGGCAGAAGACCAGGATCGCAATAATCCCAGCGCTCGCAACCGCCCGCACCAGGCATGCCATGGTCATGGTGGCTATCGGGTCGTGGCGGTCCGACACCGCGCCCGTGAACAGCCCGGCGAGCAGCTGGGCAACCGCGATGACGGTCAGGAACCCGCTCACCCACGGCACGGAACGTTCCTCGCCAAACACCGCAAGAACGAACCACAGGCTAATGATCTTCGCCGCCAGCGATGTGGCCAGGTTAGACAGGAAGTCGCTGCAGAGGAGTCGCCACACCAGATGCTTTTTACCGCCAATTATGGTCATTGCCGTCCTTCATGCTGAGCTTTTCGACGCCAACCCGGCTCCCCTCCCACCCTATTGCACACAATGCGACTCGTACAAAAAACCATTCCATAAATGGAGTACTCGATATGACGAAAGGAGGTGGTCTATACGACATCATGACCTAGAACATTGATACCTTGCCTAAACAGCCAAAACGGCTGTTTAGGTTTTCTCCGGCAACAGGGCATGATCCGACCGCGGGAAGCGTCGATAAGCGGGCTAGCGTTGTTTAAAAATAAACGCCCGCTGCATGACGAAGTTCGTCACGGTGGCCACGCCTTGGGCGATGACGAAGGAAATCGTGTCCACGACGAACTTGGGCAGCTCGAAGGAGTGCAGCGGCATCGGCACCACCTTGTACAGAATGTTCTGAACGGCAAACGTGGACAGGTACAGGATGGCCACGGCCACGGTTGCCTTCGCAGAAGTTTTCGAATTGAACGTCCATTTTGCATTCATGAAATAGGCCGATGTGGTGCCAGCAACCCACCCCACTGCCTTAGCCCACCCCCGGGGCACCCCCAACACATAGTCCAGTAGCAGGGTTGTGCCGTAGTCGATAACGGCGCACACCACGCCCACCGCAATGAACCGGACGAGCTGGGTGCGCAGCGAACCATCGGACTGGGACTGCTGTGCCGGCTGCGGCGATGCCGACGATGCTGGCTGCGTAGGCTGTTCGGGCGATTCGGAAGGCATGGATGCTGAAGTGGTAGGAGTGCCTGGTGGGGTTGCTGTCATAAGCCACCAGGTTACAGGCGGAGCAGTTCCCGGTAAATCTCAATGCGCTCCACTGGGGACGATAACCCCCCAATATCCCGCAAATGTTTCAGCGAGTTCGGACACAGCGCGCGCACTTCGTTCGCTGTTTTGTTCCAACCGAGGGCCTGCACGATGCTTTCAATAATCGCATCGGTCACTTCCTCATCGCTCATGCAGCTGAGCCCCAGGACCACCGCCCAAAACGCATCCTGCTGCACCGGGTCTTCCTCCACCGGCAGCACCGCGCACATCATGGCAACCTCCGGGTCGATGTCGGGGGTGCGGGAAAAATCAATGGCCTGCAGCAGCGGCACAAAGTCCAAAATGCCGGAGCGCCGAATCAGGTTAGCGGGCTCGGGTCGGGTGCGTCCCAGCACAGTTTCGATGGTTTCGGCGCCGGTGAGCCGGGTGTTGATCCTTGTGAGGTCGAAACTGTCCTGGCAGGTGGCGCATAACCGCATGCGGTCGATGGCGCCGGAATTGCCTGCGGGGGCAGCGCTTGGGTTGCCGTGGGCATCAATGGCGCCCGCAAACCCAGAAGCAACCGACGCGCCGGGGCCGCCAGGGCCGCCCGGACCGCCAGGACCACCGCCCGGACTGCTGGCGTCACCATCATAAAAATCATCGAAATCGTCGTGGTCATCGAAGTCGTCAAACAGGAGATCCGCCATGGACCCAAAACCGCCTACACATAATGCGGTGGGGGTGCCATTATCACGGGCGATAATTTCAATAAGTTGAATGCGGATTTGCCATAAACCCACCACACAATGAAATTCATCACCATCGGCTTGTAAATGCTCCCATAATAAACTGTCGGGATCTAAGGTGGTGCCCCCGAAGTTGCAACAATAACGGTCAAATTCTGGGTTATCGAGGTCGAAGCAAATCGTAATGATGTTAAAGAATTCCGCCACCGTTACGGCGCTATCAACACCGATATGGCGGATAATCTCGTGGTCGGTGGATACAACCTGAGCTTGGATTATCAGCGTTGACTGCGCATAGGTAGCTGCCGCAGTGCCGCTACGGCTACTACTTACTGGGGTGGACATGGTACCCACAGTAGTGGCGAAAAATGAAAATTGCCGAAACAGTCTGAGAATTACACAAAAGAAACATGTGTTATCAGTCTTGCTTACGGGGTTAAATGGGGGCAATTTTATGGCGGCTTTCCGCCGAGCTTTTCGACGCTTTTTGCCCACGGTTTCCCGCCACAAGATAGCATATACATCATGTTTGGCCTGTTTAAGAAGAATATTTCCTCCGACCATGCCGCCGCAGATCACACAAATCTGCCGCTCGACAATTTTATGACAACCCTTATGGCACAAGAGCTACCATTCTTGGATTCCGCATCACGTATTCGGGTGTATGAGATTCTCAACACTTATGATGGACCAACCATCACTAGCCAGGAAGAATTACCCATGGAGATCCGCGAACTCATGGACCTATAGTCCCGCTCATCCGCCCATTTATGAGTGATATGTCACGTTCTGCTGTGTGCTACCCCTCGAAACGGGGAGGAAATCCGAAATCAGACAGCAGGCGAGCTGAGGTGATCTCGCTTTCATGCTCCCACCTACCCGGTAGTCAAACCCAAAAAATAGGTAGGGTTGAGCGTGAGAAAAATTTGAACTTAACCCAAGAAGCATAGAGAAGGTGGGCCAGACCCGAATGACGCAACGTCCAAACCTTTCCACAACCACACAGAAACTCACCGGTTGGGGCCGCACTGCCCCCACCACCGCCCAGGTGCTTGCCACCCCGGACGTGGAAGAGATTGCTCGTGCGGTTGCCCTGGTGGCAGAATCCAATGCCGATAAACCCGACTACCTCAAGCGGGGTGTGATCGCCCGGGGCATGGGCCGCTCCTATGGTGACCCGACCCAAAACGCTGGCGGCCTGGTCATTGACATGCAGCCGGTGAATCACATTCACTCCATCGACCCGGAGACCGCCATTGTCGACGTGGATGGTGGTGTCACTCTTGACCAATTGATGAAGGCCGCCCTGCCGTATGGCCTGTGGGTTCCGGTGCTGCCGGGCACCCGCCAGGTGACCATTGGTGGCGCCATTGGCCCCGACATTCACGGTAAGAACCACCACTCTGCTGGCTCCTTCGGTGACCATGTGGTGTCGATGGAATTGTTGGTTGCCGACGGCCGGATCCTGCATCTTGAGCCGGAGGGCACCCCCGACGACCCCAAGGGCGACCTGTTCTGGGCCACCGTTGGTGGCATGGGGTTGACCGGCATCATTCTGCGGGCCCGCATCAAGATGACCAAGACCGAGACCGCCTACTTCATTGCCGACGGCGACCTCACCGCCAACCTGGATGAAACCGTGGCCTTCCACTCGGATGGTTCCGAGCACAACTACACCTATTCGTCCGCCTGGTTCGATGCGATTTCCCCAGAGCCGAAGCTGGGCCGGGCCGCTATTTCCCGCGGTTCGCTTGCCACCTTGGCCCAGTTGGAGGAGTTGGCGCCGAAGCTGGCCAAGGAACCTTTGAAGTTCAATGCTCCCCAATTGGTGACGGTGCCGGATATTTTCCCCTCCTTCACCATGAATAAGCTCAGCATGATTGCCATTGGGGAATTGTGGTGGCTCAAGTCGGGTACCTATAAGAACAAGGTGCAAAACCTCACCCAGTTCTACCAGCCGCTTGACCTCATCGGGGAGTGGAACCGTGGCTACGGCTCCAAGGGCTTCTTGCAGTACCAGTTCGTGGTGCCCACCGACGCGGTGGATCCGTTCAAGGAGATTGTGCGCGATATTCAACGCTCCGGCCACTATTCGGCCCTGAACGTGTTCAAGCTGTTCGGCCCGGGTAACCGTGCCCCATTGTCGTACCCGATGCCGGGCTGGAATGTGTGCGTGGACTTCCCCATCAAGAAGGGCCTGGGCGCATTCTTGGATGATCTGGACCGTCGGGTCATGGAGTTTGGTGGCCGGCTGTATTTGGCTAAGGAGTCCCGTACCTCCGCCGAGAACTTCCATAAGATGTATCCAGGTTTGAAGGATTGGTTGAAGTTGCGGCACGAGATCGACCCCACCGGGGTGTTCGCCTCCGATATGTCCCGTCGACTGGAACTGAACTAACAAGAAAGGCATGTGAAGTAAAAAATGTTGAACGCTGTGGGTCAAGCCCAAAGTATTCTATTGCTCGGCGGCACCTCGGAGATCGGCCTGGCTATTGTCACGGAGTTTTTGTCGAAGGGCCCGGCCAAGGTGGTGTTGGCTGCCCGGAAGAATTCGCCCCGGCTTGACAGCTCTGTCGCCTTGGTGAAGGCAGCCGGCGCCTCCGAGGTTGAGGTCATTGATTTCGACGCCACCGATTTCGCCAACCACCCGAAGGTCATTGACAAGGCGTTTGCCGGTGGCGACATCGACATCGCTATCGTGGCTTTCGGCACCCTGGGCGACCAGGAGGCCCTGTGGCACGATCAGAAGCTGGCCGTGGAGTCGGCACAAACCAACTTCACCGGCCCGGTGTCGGTGGGTGTGTTGTTGGCGGAGAAGTTCCGGACTCAGGGCCACGGCAATATTATTGCGCTGAGTTCGGTAGCTGGCCAGCGGGTTCGCCGGTCGAATTTTGTGTATGGCGCCGCCAAGGCCGGCATGGATGGTTTCTATGTGAACCTGGGCGAGGCCCTGCGCGATGTCGGCGTGAATGTGCTGGTGGTTCGGCCGGGTCAGGTGCGCACCAAGATGTCCACCGTTGCTGGTGAGCCCGAGGCTCCGTTGACCGTGAATAAGGAGGATGTGGCCAAGGCGGTTGTTGACGCCGTGGTGTCGCATAAGGAAGCAATCTTCGTGCACCCGTTGTTCCAGCCGGTGTCGTTGGCGTTTAAGGTGATTCCGCAGAAGATTTTCCGTAAACTGCCGTTCTAACCGGTTTTCACCGGTTTTCAGCCGTCTTCAAGGTTTTCCGCCCCCGTTTGAGGATATTCCTAGCGCAGCTAGGAATGTTCGAGGGGGCTTTGTCATGAGCAATGTGAAAGACTAGTGAGTATGACTTTAACGGAATCAGGTCAACGGGACTTCGTTGATACCTCACGGTTACAGGAATATGGTCCCGATGTCTTGAGCACCCCCCGCACCGTCGTCGGCATTATTGCCGCAGCTCTAGGCGGTGCGGTCTTCACGCTGGGGTGCTGGTTTGCGTTGAAAACCACACACCTGCCGGCCTTTGGGCCCTCCAATGTGACTAAGGCTGTTGGCACGTTTGGGACCGTGCTGGTCTTGCTCACGGTGGCCGGGCTCACCCTATTGTGGGTGTTGGATGAGAAGAAGCAACAACCGCACCCCCGGTGGCGCACCTGGATCACCTATGTGGTCAGCTACCTGTCCCCCGCCGCATTGATCGTCACCACTTTGGCCATTCACTTGGCGGCCACCCGGCTGTATTTGGATGGCATCACGGTGGACCAGGGATTCCGCACCCAGTTCATGACCCGCATGGCCGACGGTTGGGGCCTGTCGGACATGAACTATATTGACATGCCTACCTTCTACCCGGCCATGTGGTTTTGGTTCGGGGGACGGCTGGCGAACCTCTTGGGCATACCGGGCTGGGAGGTGTTTCAGCCGTGGGCGTTGATATCCCTGGCCGCCGCCGGCTCCACCTTGGTGCCGGTGTGGCAGCGGCTGGTGGGCAGCCTACCGGTGGCCACCGCGATTGCGCTGGTCAGCACGTGCGTCACCCTGGTAATGAGCGCCGAGGAACCCTACGCCGCCATTATTTCCCTGGGCGTGCCGGCCGCCGTGGTGGCCGCCCGCCGGGCGTTGGTGGGTCGGAACATGGCCATGGTGGGGTTGATTGTCTACCTGGGATGTTCGGCGTCGTCCTATACCTTATATACGGCGGTGGTGGCGCTCAGCACCATGGTGATCGCCGCCCTATTCTCGGGGGTGGTGTTGAAGTCGATAACCCCCATTATCCGATTGGTCATTATCGGGGTGGGGTCCATGGCGATCGCGGCCATTTGGTGGGCGCCCTACTTCCTGGCCATTCTTCAGGGGCGCCCGGTGTCGGGGGCGACCGCCTCGCATTATCTTCCCCTGGAGGGCACGCGGGTGCCACTGCCCATGTTGGCGCCGTCGGTGATTGGGCTGTTATGCCTGATCGGCCTGGTGTATTTGATTGTGCGGTCCAGTAATTATGATGTGCGCATGCTGGGGGTGGCGCTGTTGGTGTTCTACGGCTGGGTGGCGCTCTCCATGGTGTTTACCCTCATAGGGTCGACGCTGCTTGGGTTCCGCATGGATGTGGTGATTGCCACTACCCTGGCGACGGCCGGCGTGTTGGGCGTGGCCGAGCTGCGGATTTATGCGATCCACCAGTGGCTATTCCCCCAAGAGTTCGACGTGAAGACGTCACGGATGATTACCTGCGTATTCCTGGCGATCCTCGTGGTAGGCGGCCTCAGCTATGCGCAAAACATTCCGAACCAGAATGCGGACCCGATTGAGCGGGCATATTCGGACACGGACGGTTACGGGGAACGGGCCGACCGGTATCCGCCGGATTCTACCCAGTACTACAAGCAGGTGGCGGAGTTCATCGACAAGCACATGGGGTTACAACGCAATGAAACCGTGGTACTCACGGACGAATTAAACTTCATGTCGTATTACCCATACCGGGGTTTCCAGGCGTTTACCAGCCACTATGCCAACCCACTGGGGGAATTTGACGTGCGCAACCAAACGATTACGGAGTGGGCGTTGAGCAGTTGGGAAAACGCCAACACACCCGAAAAATTCTTGGCAAAAATGCTGGAGGCAAAGTGGCGAGCCCCGCAGGCATTCGTGTTCCGGGCGGACCTGGAATCCTATAAGCAGGACAAAGCCGCAGGTAAAGACAGCAGCGGGTGGGTGTATGACCTGGCCGAAGACATTTACCCGAATAATCCCAATGTGCGGTTCCACGGGCTCCGGTTCAACCCGGAAGTGTTCGTGGGCGACGGCACGGAGTGGGAAGTCAAACAGATTGGCCCATTTGTGGTGGCAGTACGAAGCTTCGCGAGATAACGCAAGGTAGAAGATGGATAACGTAGACGAGAAACAGAGCGATACCCCAATCGACCCGCAAGTCGCGCCCGAGGCAAGCGACGCTTTGCGACGCCAAGTGTGGCGGCAAAACGCCATGTTACGGCGGGTGGCCGCCATCAGCGGTGTGGTGGGATTTGTGCTTTTCATGCTCACCCCATTCATGCCAGTGGACCAGGTACAGTCCTCCCTGACCTGGCCGCAAAACGGGAACCTCAATAGCGTCAACGCACCCCTGGTGTCGTACGCACCGGAAAACCTTGATATCACGGTGCCGATCTCCGCGCTGAAATCCCTGCGTGAGGACGAAACCACGGTGGTGAGCACCCTGCCGTCGACAAGCGAAAAAGCGACCGAACGTGGCCTGTTCGTGCGCTCCGACAAGGGCGCGCTGGACGTAGTGCTGCGGGATAACGTGTTTTTCCAAATGGATGCCGAGGAAGTGGCCGCCCTACCGCGGGATGCGGTGCTGAAAATCCACTCGGGGCTGAAGGAAACCTGGGTGGAAATTCCCGGCGCCACCGACGCCAACGGTCAACCGCTGCGTAAGGCCAACGACAAGAAGGATGATAAGGAGGATCTGCGTCCCCAAATTTCCGGCATTTACACCGAGCTGACTGGGGATGCGGAGCCGCTCATCCGGGCTGGGCTCAATGTGCAGGTGGAGATCAATTCCCGCTACACCTCCTCCCCCACCGTGCTGAAATATTTCACCATGATCGGCGGGGTGTTGTGCACCCTGGTGGCGTTGTGGGCGCTGTTCCGCATTGACCGATTGGATGGTAAGGGCCGGTATCCGTTCTGGCCGAAGGGTTTTTTCCGGCCGCGCCCCTTGGATGGCCTGGTGGCCGGGGTGTTGGTGCTGTGGTATTTCTTCGGGGCGAACACGTCGGACGATGGGTTTATTTTGACCATGGCCCGGGTGTCGTTGGAGTCGGACTATATGGCCAACTATTACCGGTGGTTTGGGGTTCCCGAATCCCCGTTCGGTGCGCCCTATTATGATTTCTTGGCGTTAATGACCCGGGTGTCGACCGCGTCCACGTGGATGCGGCTGCCATCGCTGGTGGCTGGCTTATTGATCTGGCTGATTGTGTCCCGGGAGGTATTGCCGCGCCTGGGTGCGGGGATTGCCGCCCGTAGGGCTGCGCATTGGACGGCGGCGCTCATGTTTTTGGCGTTTTGGCTTCCCTATAATAATGGTTTACGACCGGAGCCGATCATTGCGTTGGGCACGTTGACCGCCTGGGTGTCGTTCGAACGTTCCATCGAGCAGAAGCGGTTGACGCCGGCGGCTATTGGCACGATCATTGCGGCGTTCACCTTGGCGTGTGGCCCAACCGGCCTGATGGCGGTGTCGGCGTTGCTAGTGACGTTGTCGAGCCTGATTCGGATCATGAACCGGTGGTTGGACTATTTTGGGGTGACGGAGGATTCCACCCGGTGGCAGCGGATCAGCGGGTGGACGGCCATGTTGGCGCCGTTTATGGCGGCCGGCACGTCAGTGTTCATTGCCGTGTTCGGGGATCAAACGTTGGCGAATGTGCGGGAGTCCACCTATGTGCGTGCGGATAAGGGCCCGTCGTTGCAGTGGTTCCAGGAGTGGGTGCGCTACGAGGTGCTGTTCCAGCAGGAGGTGGATGGGTCATTCTCCCGCCGGTTTGCGGTGTTAATTGCGTTCATGAGCATTGTGTTTGTGTTCGCGTCGATGCTGCGGAACGGTAAGGTGCCGGGGTCGAGCCGGGGCCCGTCACTGCGGCTGATGATGATTTTCATCGGCACCCTGTTCTTTATGAGTTTCACCCCGACGAAGTGGACCCACCACTTCGGGGTGTGGGCCGGTATCGCGGCGGCCTTGGGTGGCCTGGGGGCGATTGCTTTGAGCGAGTTCGCTAACCGGTCGCGGCACACCCGCACCCTGGTGTTGGGTGGGTTGTTGTTTATGTTTGCGTTCGCCCTGTCGGGCACGAACGGCTGGTGGTATGTGTCCAGCTATGGGATTCCGTGGTGGGATAAGTCCATCCAGTTCAAGGCGATTGAGGCGTCCACGGTGGTCATGGTGATTTCCGTGATTGTGCTGCTGGTTGGTATTGTGCAATCGTTCCGGGTGGGGTTGGCCACGGAGTTGGATGATGCGTCGGCAGCCTATAAGAAGGCGGATCGGAAACCCAGCCGGTTTACGTTATTATTCTCCGCCCCGATTGCGGCGTTTTGCCTGGTGGCGATCCTGTTTTCCATGCTGTCGTTCGCAAAGGCGTTTATCACCCAATATCCGGCGTATTCGGTGGGGTTGGGGAATATGAACAGTGTTGTGGGGAAGACCTGTGGCCTGGCGGATTATGTGCTGGTGGAGACAAACACGAACGAGTCGTTCTTGAAGCCGCTCACCAGTAAGTTGGGGGATTCCCTCCAGGTGGATAAGAAAACCCGGGGTTTTGAGCCGGATCGGATTCCCCAATTGGGGAGCGACCAGCTGCCGGACCTGGTGAGTGCGGGGGATCGCCTAAATGTGGAGGGTGGCCGCAGCACTACGAAGGGTGTGAATGGTTCGAAGTGGGTGTTGCCGTTTAACCTGGATCCGGCGAAGGTGCCGGTGATGGGCTCGTATACGGTGGGCCGCCAATATTATGCGCAGATCACCACGGACTGGTATGACTTGCCGAAGTCCACGCCGGAGGCGCCACTGATTGTGGTGTCGGCGGCAGGCATTATTGAGGGTGTTGACGCCGATGGCGTCACCCAGGAGGGCCGGAAGTTACTGTTGGAGTACGGCAAGAAGAATGCTTCCGGTGGGGTGGATAAGTTGGGTGAAACCCAAATGCTGGATATTGGCCCGAAAAAGAAGTGGCGTAACCTGCGGCTTCCTATTGATGATCTGCCGAAGGAGGCGGATGCAGTGCGTATCTATGCTGAGGATGATTCGCTCGACCCGGAGCAGTGGCTGGTGGTGACGCCGCCGCGGGTGCCGAAGCTGGATTCGTTGAATTCGGTGGTTGGCAGCACGGAGCCGGGGTTGTTGGACTGGTCGGTGCCGTTGCAGTTCACGTGCCAGCGGCCGTTTAGCCACTATGCGGGTGTTGCGGAGATTCCCACGTTCCGTATCCTGCCGGACTATAAGGGGAAGCGTTCGGGCGCCAGCTTCGAGGATTATCATGG
>ERZ772964.229-NODE-229-length-27772-cov-22.3078_pt1 | contig 27772 bp, 20 predicted proteins | sample MGYA00580675_ERZ772964 | MGnify/ENA primary metagenome ERZ772964 (study PRJEB29015, sample SAMEA2737941) | human oral metagenome | biome: human oral; feature: human-associated habitat; material: dental | place: China | collected 2139 ... | reverse complement strand
TAGCCGAAGGGCATGCCAAAGCGCAGGTAGGCGTAGACGTGCCACCAGCCCCCGAACACCGCAGCGGGGACAAGCGCGGCCACGACCTGGTCGATGGTGCCATGGATGTCGATGCGATACGAACCGCGCGCACTCACGAGTCGCAGGATCAGGGAAGTCAGGGCGGGCAGAAGCAACAGGATGGCCGTCGTCTTGGTCATGAGCGCGAGACCGAGGCAGACGCCGGCACGAAGCGCCCGCGCGAGGGTCGGGTCCTCGTACCAGCGCATGAGCAGGAGGAGGGTCACGAGCGAGAGCAGCGTGAGGAGGCCGTCGTAGGACACGTTGCCGGAGAGCGGCACGAAGAAGGGCACGAGCGCCCAGGCGCAGAAGCCCAGCGCCAGTGCGCGGCCCTCGAGGCGGGCCTGCCTCAGCACGAGGTAGCCGACATAGGTCGCACCGACCGAGTAGGCCAGCGAGAGCCACTGCAGGCTCTCCGCCGCCTCCGCGTCCGCGAGGCCGAAGGCGCGCCCCGCGCAGACCCAGGCGGCCCCGAGGTAGTAGGAGAGCGGCGGGTTGTAGAAGGACCAGAGCGAGGTGGGGTCCACGTCGAGCAGGCGCAGGCCATTGTCGGCGAGCCGGAAGATGTATACCACGTGCCCGGCCGTCGCGTCGAGGCCCCAGCTGTCGTGCTGCAGAAACGTGTACTTGGTCATGATGACGTAGTAGATGCGCAAGAGCACCGTGATAACAAAGACAACCGCGCAGACCACGGAGTACCCGCCCGCCCCCGCCCAGAGCCTGCGAGCGTACAGGATGAGCATCACGAGCAGGTACAACAGGAAAAGAACTCCGACGACCGTGACAACCAGCTGCGTGGTGCCCATACCATCGTACGCGGCCAAGGAAACAAGCGGCAGGGTCAGCGCAAGCAGGCCTGCCGCGCACGCGAGGCCAACGCCATGTGCCTCTCGCCATACAAGCTCAGGCCGCAAGAAACCACCCATCAGAAGTCACCTCGTTGATCAGTCACGATACGCCATTGCGAAGAAATCATGCACCCATGCTAGCCGAAGGTCAAGCCCATACCCGCCCAAAAGGCTACCTGCGCCACCGCGTAGGCGGCAAGACAGACCCAGCAGGCGCGCCCTGCCAGCCTACGGTGGCCAAGGCGCGAGAGGAAGAAGGCGCCGGCAAGTGCCACAGGCACGATGTAGCGGAAGTTGGACGAGCACGAGAAGGGTTGACTGAACGAAAGCTGCAGTATACCGATCGCGTAAGCGACCAGCACCGAGGCCATGAGGGCAATGGGCAGAGCCTGCTCATAACTGTGACTTCTCAGGTCAGACAAGCAAAACACAAGACCGCAGACCGCGCCGAGCACAAGCGCGGCGCCCAACGCATCGAGCACGGTACCGACGGCAAAGAGCGGACCTTTTGGGACGACCTTCCCCACGAGGTCAAAGGTGGCCGTCTTGAGCAGGATCACGGGAATGCTGTAGTCACCGGCAACGTCCACGTAGTAGAAGGGGGTGAAGTCGCCCTCCCATGAGGGCAGCAGCCTCTGGGCCAGGCTATAGGCCGAGCAGTTCATGGGGTCTGTCGGGTCCACCTTCTGGAAGTAGCCGAAGGGCATGCCAAAGCGCAGGTAGGCGTAGACGTGCCACCAGCCCCCGAGCACTGCGGCGGGAACAAGCACGGCTGCGACCTGCAGCGCGAGGCGTGCCGCAGAAAGCCTGCCCTCGCGGTGTACAAGGCGAAGGATAAAGGTGACCAGGGCGGGCAGAAGCAGCAGGACGGCCGTCGTCTTGGTCATGAGCGCGAGGCCGAGGCAGACGCCGGCACGAAGCGCCCGCGCGAGGGTCGGGTCCTCGTACCAGCGCATGAGCAGGAGGAGGGTCACGAGCGAGAGCAGCGTGAGGAGGCCGTCGTAGGACACGTTGCCGGAGAGCGGCACGAAGAAGGGCACGAGCGCCCAGGCGCAGAAGCCCAGCGCCAGTGCGCGGCCCTCGAGGCGGGCCTGCCTCAGCACGAGGTAGCCGACATAGGTCGCACCGACCGAGTAGGCCAGCGAGAGCCACTGCAGGCTCTCCGCCGCCTCCGCGTCCGCGAGGCCGAAGGCGCGCCCCGCGCAGACCCAGGCGGCCCCGAGGTAGTAGGAGAGCGGCGGGTTGTAGAAGGACCAGAGCGAGGTGGGGTCCACGTCGAGCAGGCGCAGGCCATTGTCGGCGAGCCGGAAGACGTAGGCCACGTGCCCGGCCGTCGCGTCGAAGGTCCAGGTATCGTGCTGCATATAGGTATAGGGAGTGGCCACGACGAAGTACAGGCGCAAGAGCACGGTGACACAAAATGCGATGGCGCAGATCCTCGAGTACCTGCCCGCAGCTGCCCAGAGGCGATCCGGGACGCAGGTCGCAACGACGAGCGCGAGCGAACAGACGATCGCAGGCACAAGATCGACCACCCCACGCGCCCAGCTCAAGCACACAAGCCCCCCAAGCGCAAGCACGACGACGCCGACCTGCGCCCACGCAAGCAGGCCGGACCCGCCCGCAGGCCATGTTGGTCGCGCGTGCCTGGCCTTAGCCGCCATGAGTCCTCCCACAAAGGGAGTGACAGGCCAGGCGCTCCCGGCAACAACGTCTATGGCGGATTCGAGCTTTTTGCAAAAAACCCCTGTCTTGAACTTCTCCTATCCTAAGGCATAGTAACCTTAAGCGATAGCCATTACAAGTACCGTCAGTTGGAGCACTCTTGAAGAGAGTCATCGTCATCGGGGCCGGTCCTGCGGGTATCACCGCAGCGCATGAGCTTCTGAGCCGCGCACCCAAAGAGTTTGAGGTCACCGTCCTTGAGGAGACCCAGGCAATCGGCGGCATATCGCGCACCGTCGAGCACGACGGCAACCGCATGGACATTGGCGGGCACCGCTTCTTTTCCAAGGAGGAGCGTGTCAACGCCTGGTGGGCCAAGCTCATGCCCATGCAAGGTTCCCTCGCCTTCGACGACAGGGTCCTCGGTCGTGTGTGCCCGCTTGCCGATGGGGGGCCAGATCCCGAGAAGGTCGATCGTGTGATGCTCTCTCGCCATCGCGTGTCTCGCATCTACTACAACCACAAGTTCTTTGACTATCCCGTGAGCCTGAGCGCCCGGACGCTCAGGAACATGGGACCTGTGACCACATTGCACGTCGGCTTCAACTACCTTGGGGCGCGAGTCAGAAGACTTCCCGAGGATAATTTAGAGAACTTCTATATAAACCGCTTTGGTCGCGCGCTCTATTCGATGTTCTTCGAGGGCTACACCGAGAAGCTCTGGGGCCGCCACCCACGGGACATCAGCGCCGACTGGGGCTCACAGCGCGTGAAGGGCCTCTCGATAGCCGCCGTCCTCAAGGACGCCATCGCCAAGGCGACCGGGAAAAAGCAGGAGCAGGGGGGCGAGACCTCGCTTATCGAGCGCTTCTCCTACCCCAAGTACGGTCCCGGGCAGCTCTGGGAGGAGGCCGCCCGCAAGGTTCGCGCCATGGGCGGCACCATCATCATGGGCGCTCGTGTGACGGGCCTCTCCACCGACGATGAGGGCAGAATCACGGCCGTGAGTTGCCAGGACGGTAGCACCTACAAGGCCGACGCCGTTATGAGCACGATGCCCCTCAAAGACCTCGCGGACGCCTTCGACACCATCCCCACAGACGTTCACGCGATTGCCACAGGCCTCCCCTACCGCGACTTCGTGACCGTGGGGCTGCTCGTGGACAAGCTCGAGCTCAAAAACGAGACGGACATTCGCACCCTCGGCAACATCGTGCCTGACAACTGGATTTACGTCCAAGATGCCAGCGTGAAGCTCGGGCGCATCCAGATCTTCAACAACTGGTCGCCCTACATGGTCAGACGGCCCACGAAGACTATCTGGATCGGGCTTGAGTACTTCTGCGACGAGGGTGACGACTTCTGGAACATGCGCGACGAGGATCGCGTGCGCTTCGCGTCTGCCGAGCTCGTGCGCATGGGCGTGCTCTCTCCCCAGTCCAAGCCCTTGGATAGCCACGTCGAGCACGTAAAGAAGGCCTACCCCGCCTACTTTGACAGCTACGGGCAGATCGACGAGCTCATTGCCTGGCTGGACACGCACCCCAACCTCTTCTGCCTGGGGCGTAACGGCCAGCATCGCTACAACAACATGGACCACTCGATGATGACCGCGTTCTATGCGGTGGATGACCTGCTTGGTGGCACGACAGATCGCAGTAACGTATGGAACGTCAACACCGAGACGGACTACCACGAGGACAAGAGCGCAAGCTAGCACACGCGAGGCCTAACCTTGGGGCTCTTGGGGCCTAGCACTTGGGGCTGAACGGCATGCCGTGACGTTGGGAGCAGTGACTTTCGAGGGCGGCTAGGCATGGTGCGTCGAGGGTGCGCGGGCATAGAGGCGCCGAAGGGCGGTCTGGCGTGGGACTATAGGCATGGCGGACGGTGATCGCCCGGGCGCGGGTCATAGGTATGACAGGCCAAGGATGCACGGACGCCGGCCGCCTCCCAAGACCTAAGAAAACGGCCGCATCAGAGTCCTCTCTGATGCGGCCCTTCAATCGCAATGGTGCCCGGAGTGGGGATCGAACCCACATGCCATCGCTGGCAACGGGTTTTGAGTCCGTCGCGTCTGCCAGTTCCGCCATCCGGGCGCAGCACGGCATTGACTATAGCAAATCTGGGCAGCGAGTGTTGCCCTCATCACGACCTTCACGGTCGTTGCGAAGTGGTCATTGCGAAGTGAGTGAATCACTCACAACGTCGTTGCGGGATTGCGAAGTGAGTGATTCACTCACTTCGATTTCTCTTTCAGTAAGTCTCTGACCTGCGTATCTCTCAATTCGCCGTTTTGAGGGGTACCCATTTTCGCCTCAAAAATCACTCACTTCGTGATTATGAAGTGAGTGATTCACTCACAACGTCGTTGCGAAGTGAGTGATTCACTCACTTCGCACGTTGAGGCCCTACTGGACCTACTGGACCTACTGGAAGTAGGGATTCGACACCAGCTCGTCCTCCATCGTCGTGATCTCCCCATGGCCGCAAAAGAGGGTGGTATGGGGGTCTATCTCGCGCTTGATGCGAGCGAGAGAGGCTCTCATGTCCTCAGGACTGCCACCCGCAAGATCAGTGCGTCCACAGGAGCCCTGAAACACCGTGTCTCCCACAAAGCAGACGCCCTCCGCGCTCCCCTCCCCCACCAAGCAGATGCTCCCCGGTGTGTGACCCGGCGTCTCGATGACGCGAAAGCTGGCGCCTCCCACCTTGATGACGTCGCCTTCCGTGTAGGTCAGATCGGGATCGGGGGCGTTGTCATCGTAGGCATAACCCAACTCGCAGGGCTCGCCGGCGTGCTTGGCCAGCTCGACGTCGGCCGGATGAATCACGTAGCTCCCGCCGACGGCCTCCTTGAGCGCCTTCACGCCGCCCACGTGGTCACCGTGCCCATGCGTCGCCGCGATGTACTTGACCCTCACGCCGTCAGGGAGGTGCTCGGCTATCTTTGCGCCAGAGTTCCCCGGATCGACGACCATGCACTCGCCCTCAGAGATGTAGACGTAGCAGTTGGTCTCGATGGGACCGACGACAAACATCGCAACCTGGTCGCGCCCGGCGCCCTGCCCGTGACACCCGTCGTGGGCCTCACCCTCGTGATGGTCGCACCCACAGTCGCAGCTCTCGTGACCCTCGTGTTCATCGTGATCCTCATAGCCCTCATGGGTTCTCTCGCTTGTCTCAGCCATGCCAGTTCCTCCTCCTCAGTTGGTTTTTGCGCCCTCCCCGGCCATGATGCGCCTACAGTCGAAGACCGATGGGACATTGCTCACCAGGGCGAGCAAGGGGTCCAAAAGCGAGGCGTCAGAGATCGCTATCAGGTAGCGCATGCGCGCCACGTCTCCCTTCACAATCCCGCTCATCGTTGAGAGGATGTTTCCCCCCGCCCTGCGAATGGCGCCACCCACCTCCTCGATGAGACCCATTCGGTCGCAGGCCTCCACCACGATCTCGACATGGAACTCCGTTGCCCCCGTCGTGTCCCACTCGACGTCAATCATGCGCTCGGGATGCTCCATCAGGCGCTGGACGTTGGGACAGTTGTTGCGGTGCACCGAGACGCCTCGCCCGCGCGTGATGAAGCCCACGATGTCATCGCCCATAACGGGATTGCAGCAGCGCGCCAGGTGGGCGAGGAGATCGGGGTCCCCCTTGACCACGACGCCACAGGAACTGCGACGTCTGCCCTTGTCTGAGCTGACATATGCCGCAGGCGTCACGAGGGGCTTGTCCTCGGCGATGGCCTGCTTCTTGGCGTTTCTCAGCCGCGCTCGGCGCTCGCGCTCTTCCTGCCGCTCGGAAGAGTTCGCCTCGAGCACGGCGACGACACGATGTGTCGTCTGCCGGCACGAGACCTTGCCCGTGCCGATTGCCGCAAACAGGTCATCCGCCCGTCGGTAGTCGAGTTGGACGGCAACTTGCTCGAGCGCGTCCTGGGTGCGCGCCGTCGAGATGCCATAGCCCTTCTTACGAAGCTCGCGCGCAAGCTCGCTGCGTCCCCGCTCGGCGTCATCGGTCTTGGAGAGGGTGGTGAAGTACTTGCGTATCTTTGCCTTGGATGACTGCGTCGTGACGATATTCAGCCAGTCCCGACTGGGCTTGCCTTGCTTGTTGGTCAGCACCTTGATGCGGTCACCGATTTTAAGGTGATATGAGAAGGGTACGACCTTACCGTTGACCAAGGCGCCCACGCAGTGGTTGCCCACCTCGGTGTGCACGGCATAGGCAAAGTCGAGGGGCGTGGAGCCGCGCCTCAGGCTCATGACCTCCCCCTTGGGCGTGAAGACGAAGATCTCGTCCTCGAAGAGATCCGTGCGCAGATCCTGGAGAAACTTACGTGCCTCCCCCATGTCCTCGTCAGCGATCCAGTCCAGACTCCTACGTATCTGGTTTATCCGCGAGTCGATGCTCTTGTCATCGTCACTCATCTTCCCATCCGAATTTCCGGACCTCTTGTAGAGCCAGTGGGCGGCTATGCCGTACTCGGCCGTGTCGTGCATCTTGTAGGTACGGATCTGTATCTCGATGGGATGGGCCCCCAAGCCTATGACCGTCGTGTGCAGGGACTGGTAGCCGTTAGCCTTTGGCGTCGCGATGTAGTCCTTGAAGCAAATGGTCAGCGGGTGCCATAGGGAGTGGGCGGCACCGAGGACGGAGTAGCAGCTCCTTTCCGAGTCGGTAAGCACGCGCAGTGCGATGAGGTCGTAGATATCGGAGAACTCCTTGCCCTTGTGCGTCATCTTCTGGTAGATGGACCACAGATGCTTGGGGCGCCCGGTGATCTGATAGCCCGTAAGACCCACGTCCCGAAGCGTGCTGTCGAGGATCTTGATGGCCTCGGAGGTTTCCTGCTCGCGCTGGGCACGGGAGTCCTGCACCATGCGAGCGATGCGCTCGTATTCCTCGGGATCAAGATAGAAGAAGGCGAGGTCCTCGAGCTCCCACTTGATGGAGCTCATGCCAAGCCTGTCGGCCAGCGGGGCATAGATGTCCATCGTCTCGTGTGCCTTGAAGATGCGACGATCGGACTTGAGGGCGGCCAGGGTCCTCATGTTGTGCAGGCGATCCGCAAGTTTGATGATTATGACGCGTATGTCCTTTGACATGGCAAGAAACATCTTGCGCAGGTTGAGCGCCTGCTTCTCGTCTATGGATGTGACTTCGATGGAGGTGAGCTTTGTCACGCCGTCCACCAGCTCGGCCACCGCAGTGCCAAAGCGATCCCTGAGGTCTCGCAGGGTGGCACTCGTGTCCTCCACCGTGTCATGCAGTAGGGCGGCGCAGATGGGGTCCTCGTCCATCCTGAGATCCTTGGCCAAGATGAGAGCGACCTCGACGGGGTGATTGATGTAGGGCTCGCCCGATCGTCGTCGCTGGTTCTTGTGATACTCAGAAGCAAACTCGTAGGCCGAGACGAGTTTGCCCATGGCCCTGTTGTCAAAGTACTCGGCGCAGATGCTCTTCAGCACACGCCAGTTATCGGCCTGGGGTATCTGCCCTTGTGCACCCGTCGAACGCGCGTCTTGCGCCTCGCTCATGCTCATGTGAGTCCCCCGTTTCTATCCACGACCGTTCCGAAGTCAGGCACCATCGGACGATTGATGCGCTCGAGAAGTTCCTCCTGACTACTAGAGAGTACCCAATCTCTAAATGTCCTGAAGTCATCAACCTGACTTAATCCGGCAAGATAGCGACTTGAGCGCTCGAGCGAGCTGTGCTGCGGTCTCACGGCCATCGTAATGCGCCTGCTCGGCCCGTACCCATCCACCTGAATGAAGCCAAGTTCGCTAAAGGTCGCGATGGCCGAGGCCACCTCACGCTCATCGAAATCCCAAGGACTTCCGGCTGCGTGCGCCCTCGCAACGATGTCGCTGTCGTCGGCGACGGTCTGGCCAGCGTCGCCGCAGAGGTCTCGGATCGAGACGTAGAGCTGTGCCATGATCTCGCGCTGGGGCGCGGCACTGGCGAGCACGCGCTCGTTTATGTGAGCGTCACGTGATCCAAAGAGCAGCCACACGGCGGCGTCCTCGCCGTCCCTGCCTGCCCGCCCACTCATCTGGTTGAACTCCACCGCATCGAAGGGCATGTGATAGAGCACGACGTTGCGAACGTCGGGGAGGTTCACCCCCTCACCAAAGGCGCTCGTGGAGACTATGGTCGTGAGCAGGCCCTCCCTGAAGGCGTCCTCGACGCGCCTGCGCAACTCTCGAGGCATGCCTGCGTTGTAGAAGGAGATCCTGTGGCCAAGGTCCGGAACGCCCTTCCTGAGCATGCGCGCAAGCCCCAGGCTGCGCTCGCGGCTGTTGACGTAGATGACGGTCTTCTCGCCCGTGGCGACGATGCTCACGAGGGCGACGCTGCGATCGCGAGACTCGCGAAGGTCGATGAGGTGAAGGTTCTCACGCACCGACGCGTCCACGATGACATCGTCCTCGCCTATGGAGAGCAGCGTTGCTATCTGACGGGCCGCAGCGGAGTCGGCCGTGGCCGTGACCGCCAGAGCGGTGGGGTTACCCAACGCGTCGAGTACGCGCGGGAGCCCCGCGTAGGCATCCCGCGCCCGGGCAGAGGTCACGTCACCGTGATGGGCCTCGTCGATGACCACGAAGCCGATGCGTCCAGAGGCGGCAAAGCGATCGACGTGAATGGCAAGAAACTCAGGTGTCGTCAGAAGCACGCTCACCTTTCCGCTCGCGAGGGCAGAGAACGCCTCCTCGCGCCCCTCGTGAGGCGTCTCGCCCGTGAGCACGCGAACGTCAAGCCCAAGCTCCCCCAAGACGGTCCCCAAGTGAAAGGCCTGGTCGGCCACGAGGGCCCTCAGCGGGTATACGAAGACGCTCGCCCTGCCGTGTGCGATGGCCTCGCGGGCCGCATGGATGTGAAAGATGAGTGACTTGCCCCTACCTGTGGCCATGACACAGAGGCAGGAGCGCCCACGCGCCAGGCGGGCGAGCGTCTCGCTCTGGGCGGGCAGGAGCGCCGAGGAGCCGATCATGCGACGGCGGAGCTCATCGGTAAGCTGCTCGTAGGAAAGCCCAGAGGGCGTGTTTGCGAGCCTGTCCACCACAGGCGGCAAAGACGCTGGTGAGGCAGTGGCTGCGGGTTGTGGGCCCGAGGCGTTCGCACACAGGGCAGCATCACGCAAGGAGGTGGACGACCCGTCAGCCACGAGGGTCGCGCCGCAGGCGAGCGCAGCAGGCCCACAGCCAAGCACGTCGGAGGAGACGGCAAGACATTCCTGAGCGCTTGCGAAGATCTGCTCGGTCAAGCTCGAGACGGCAGCCTCCACCGGGGCCTCCTCGCGGTAGATGATGTCCTTGACCATGAGCTTTGGCTTGATGCGCCCCTGCCAGGCCTCGTTGACCGGCTCAAAGACGAGGTCGACGACCTCGTCGCAGGCCGCCGCGCGGTCTATCTGGGGAACCCTAAACATGATGGCGGCAACCGAGCCCTGGCCATCTGTGGCGACGAAGCGCAGGTGATTGCCGGCAACCCCCACCTTGCCGCGATTTTTCATGCTCACGCCGCACGCGGCAAAGAGCGGCTTCTTGTTGGCCTGGCCAAAGGGTTGGAGCGCATCGAGCGCGTCGAGGTTACCGACCGTCATCTCCGAGAGAGAGACCAGGGCATCGACCTCCCCCCTGCTCTCGAACTGCTCCTGGGGCAGCTCGTCCAAAACCTCAGAGAGTCGCTCGCGAAGCGCGTCCAGCTTGTCTGCCTCGCAGGTCACGCCCACGGCGCCTGAGTGGCCGCCAAAGCGCACCAGGAGGTCCGAGCAGCGCTCGACCGCCTTGAAGAGGTCCACCGTGCCCACCGAGCGCCCGGACCCACGGGCGATGCCGTCCTCGGCTATCGAGAAGAGAAGCGAGGGTACGTGGTAGCGATTGGTGACGCGACTCGCGACGATGCCCTTGACGCCCTCATGCCAGCCCTTTCCGGCGACGACGATAACTCGCTCCCCATGATAGTCCGACTCCACCTGCGCTAGGGCCTCTGCCGCAAGGCTCGACTCCGTCTCGCGACGGCTCGTGTTGATCTCCTCGAGCCGCAGCGCGAGCGTCCGGGCCTCGAGCGGATCATCCGCCATCAAAAGGTCAAAGGCCACCTTCGTCTGGCCCATACGGCCAGCGGCGTTCAGGCGTGGTATGAGCGAGAATGGCAGCGAGTCAGAGCTGATCCGCGAGAGGTCCGTGCGAGCCGTCGCCGCGAGCTCGACGATGCCAGGCCGATCCGTGGCTCGCATACGGCTGATGCCGTCGGCGACGAGGGCGCGGTTCTCTCCCTTGAGGAGCATCATGTCGGAGATGGTGCCCAAGGTGGCGATCTCGGTGTAGCGCCTCCAGAGCTCCGGTTGACCCAGTCTGCGCCCCAGAACCTGGAGGAGCTTGAGGGCAACGCCCGCACCCGCGAGTTCGCGAGAGGGGCAGTCAGGCTCGAGCTTGGGGTCGGTGACGGCAACGCCCTCGGGCACGAGCTCGGCAGGCTCGTGGTGGTCGGTCACCACGACGTCGATCCCTTGGGATAGCAGCCAGTCCACCTCGACTCTGGCCGAGATGCCGTTGTCGACGGTCACGATGAGATCCGGACGGTCGCCTGACAGCATCCTCTCGAGCGAGGTGCGGGAGAGCCCGTAACCCTCCTTGAAGCGATCGGGTATGAAGGGAAGGACATGTCCTCCCAGCCTCCTCGCGCCAAGGGTCAAAAGGCAGGTCGCACTCATGCCATCCACGTCGAAGTCACCAAAGACCGCGATGGTCTCGCCGCCCTCTATGGCCGCCTGGACCCTGTCGGCCACCTCGCTCATGCCGGGGATGAGGAGGGGGTCGAGCCAGTCGCGCTCTATCGAGGGCGACAGGAAGAGCCGTGCCTCCTCGACGTCACGTATGCCGCGCGAGACGAGGGTGCGCGCCACGATGGGCACAACACCGCAGGCCTCAACGATGGCCCGCTCCGAGCTGGGATCGCCCCCAAGGAGCTCCCAACGCCTGCTGTCGAGGAGCCCCGCCACTAGCTAGGCTCCCCGAGGTCCCGCTCGTCCTGGACACTCTTGGCGCTCTGCCCACCGTATTTGTCCTCACGCTTGGCCCACTTGGGCTCTCGCGTCTTCCAGATAGCCAGAAGCGGGCTGGCAACGGCAAAGCTCGAGTAGGTGCCCAAAAGCTCTCCGATGAGCATGGCGAACGCGAAGTCCTTGAGGGTCGCCCCGCCTAGGGTGAGCATAGCGATGACGGGAACGGCCGAGGTGAGCGTCGTGTTGATCGTGCGCACGAAGACCTCGTTGATCGAGAAGTTCGCGATTTGGTAGTAGGTGCGATGCTTGCCATCCCTGAGTTGCTTGGCGTTCTCGTTCATGCGGTTGAACTCGACCACGGTGTCGTAGAGCGAGTAGCCCATGATCGTGAGCAGCGCCGCGACGACGTTGGGGGTGACGGGCGTCTGCGTCCACGCATAGACGCCCATCGTGATGAGGAGATCGTGGAGCAAGGCCACGATGGCGGTGATCGACATCTTCCACTCGTACCTGAGGGACACGTAGGCGATGATCAGCAGGATCGCCACGCCAAAGGCCATGGCCGACGAGCGCGTGACGTCGGCGCCCCAGTCGGGACCGATCGTGGTCACCGTGTAGTTCTCTGACGTGAGTCCCAAAGACGCAGCCGCCGTCTCGGCATGCTCGTTGGCCGTGTTCGGATCGGTGGTGTCAGAGCGCACCAAGAAGCCGGCAACGCCCTCGACAAGCGAGGTCTGGATGGTCGGATCGGCCTCGCCGGCAGAGACGAGGGCGGACCTCATCTGCTCGATCGTAACGGAGCCCGTACCGTGGAAGTCTATCTCGGTACCACCTTTGAACTCGATGCCAAAGGTCAGGCCACGGACCGCGAACCCGACGATGGCAAGCACCACGAGCAGGGCCGAGAGACCCAAGAACTGCCTGCGGTGGGCCATGAAGGGAATCTCCTTCGAGAAGTGACTACGCACGTGACTCACCCCCCTTCCCAGCACCCCTGCCGCCTGTGGCAGCGGTCTCCTCTTGTAGGCGGGCCGCCTCATCGAGATCCTGCTTGACGCCCCAGAACCTAGGGGCCCGCTCTATGGGTCCGAGTGCGAGCAGGCGCAGGGCGGGCGCCTTGAAGCAGAACATGGTGATAACGTCGCAGACGATGCCGAGGGCGAGCGTGAGTCCAAAGCCCTTGACCGATCCCACCGCGACGAAGAAGAGGGCGAGCGCCGTGACCATCGTGACGGCATCGGCGTCGAGCGAGGTCATGATGCCGTGCTTAGCGCCGGAGACCGACGCCTGTCTGATGGAGCGACCCATGCGGATCTCCTCACGAAAGCGCTCCAGCACCAAGATCGAGGAGTCGGCGGCAGAGCCCGTGGTAAGCACCACGCCGGCAAGACCCGGCAGCGTGAGCGCGAAGGCGCCAAAGTGCGAGAGGAGTGCCAAGAGTCCCAGGTAGAGGATGGCGAAGGCAGCAAGCGACCCGAGGGTGAGAAGCCCGAGGCCATGGTAGAAGAAGAATAGGTAGGCAACCACGATCACGATGCCGACGCCGATGGCAACGACGCCCTGGGCGAGGGAGTCCTGCCCGAGGGTCGGACCGACGACGCGGCTCTCGGAGTAGGTGAGCGTGACGGGAAGCGAGCCCGAGTCAAGCACCGTCTTGAGCTCTTTGGCCTTGTCGATGCTGAAGTTGCCCGTAATGGAGACCTGCCCTCCCGTGATCTCGTTTTGGACCCTGGGCGCGGAGTAGATGACGCCGTCGAGCACGATGGCGATCTGACCACCCGTGGGGGCAAGCTCTTTGGTGATCTCCGCGAACACCCTGCTGCCCTCGGGGTTGAGGGTGAGGTTGACCGCATAGCCCCCGGTCGCGCTCGTGGTGTTCTGCCCCACTGCCACGGTCGAGATCACGGAGCCGTCCATGAAGGCAGTGTAGGTACCGTCCTTGAGCTTGACGTTGCTCGTGCCGGCCGAGAGCTTCATGAGCGCGTCGGCATCGCCTATCTGGTCGAGGCGGACGAACTCGAGGTGGCCGGTCTGGCCTAAGGTCGAGATGACCGCATCGGCATCGGTGGCACCCGGTATCTGGATCAGGATGGAGTTCGTGCCCTGCTGCTGCACAGACGTCTCGGAGGCGCCGAGGGCGTTCACGCGGCTCTGCACGATGGTGGTGGCTGTGGCCATGTCACTCGCGCTTGGCGTCGAGCCATCAGAGGTGGACGCTCGCATGATCACAGAAACGCCGCCCCTGATATCGAGGCCCTGGGTGATCCTCTCGCTCACGGGCGTGAAGCCGATAACGGAGACCACCAGGACCACCAAGAGGACGACGAGGGTCGACAGGTAGCGACGGGCCTTGGGACTCATCTTGCCCCGGGCGCGCGAACCCTTTTCCGCCCGCCGTCTTCCCTCACTCCTCAGCTTTCTTGAGGCTTTATCGCCCCCAGAGGTACCTGCTTCGGACTCCTTCCACCGGTCCACGCCAAGCTTGGAGCCCGAGCGCTTGCTGTCTCGTGCCATGTGACTCTCCCGTTATGGGGACGTGCGTCCCCCTCGTGACTGAACTTATCTATGATAGCGCAGTCATGGAGGGACTGCGGCAAGGACACAGAGACCATAGGGCAGCGGAGTTGGGCGGGTCGCGGGCAGGGGATCGAGCGGCGGGTCGCGGGCGTTTGAGACGGAACTACTCAGATGGTTTAGCCTGGAGGGACCGAGGATGCTGTATTTTGACGTTCGACACTTCTGCCTTGCGTCGGACAATGACATTGTGGACGTGCTCTCGCTGGGAGAGCCACGTGTTGATCTGAAGCGCCCTCCCATCCCCCAGGACGAAGGGGGCCTTCTCCCGCGTCGTCCTCCAGGTCCATGGGCGCTTCACAGGAAGGAAAGGGATGATCTGTCATGCCCGACGTCTATGACCGCTCCCGTAAGCAATGGGAACCGTGGCAGCCAAAAGGCATAGAGATGCCCGTCCCAGAGGACCCCTACGAGCTCTTGAGCGTCGAGTGAGGGAGGATGATGAGTTTAGGGTCGTCTTTGACGGTACGAACGTCAGGGTTGTGGTGGTCTTCGACATCGACGTGGTGTTGTCAGTCAGATGGGCCGAAGAGAGCGACAGCACAACTCCTTAGCCTACTGGGTTCGCTCCCTGGAGGCACTCGGCGACGACGTCGAAATGCCTGCGGGGGACCTCCTGTTCGAGGTACACGACTCGGAGTTTCAGGAATGGATTCACCGCGAGAGTGCCTACGGATACGAGGTGGGCACGGTGCGCCACTTCTGCCTCATGGGCTACAACGACTTCGTAGACGTGCTCGCCTTTGCCGAACCGAACGTCGAGCTACAGTATGTCTCGGCCCCCAAGCAGGAAGGATAGGAAAATCCGAGGGCTGTCTGGGGGCACGGGGCACTCTGAGGGTGCAGGGCGCCCCATCCCGCCGCCTGTGCGGGCGACGCCTGTGCGTGGGCGTCGCCAGGCGTTACCAGTCCTTGTCGGCGGCGGGAAGTGCATCCCAGCGCCTCACGAAGGAAGCGTAGTTGCCGTCGATGATGGACTCGCGGGCGCGCTCCATGAGGTAGAGCAAAAAGCGCAGGTTGTGCAGGCTGAGCAGGATGGCGCCCACCATCTCGCCCTGCTTGACGAGGTGGTGGAGGTAGGCGCGGGTGTAGCCGCCCACACAAGCCGGGCAGTCGCAACCCTCGTCCAGGATGGCGGCATCATGCGTGAAGCGGGCATGGCGGAGCTTGAGCCGTCCCTCCCTTGAGAAGGCGCACCCCATGCGCGCCGTGCGCGTGGGCAGCACACAGTCGAACATGTCGATGCCGCACTCGACACCATGCACGAGCGTCGTGGGGTTACCCACACCCATGAGGTAGCGGGGTTTCTCGCGCGGCATGTGCTCGCTTGCAAGGGGCGCGAGGGTCTCGAACATGGTACTGTGGTCCTCCCCCACCGAGTAGCCGCCGATGCCGTAGCCGGGAAAGCCCCCGCAGGCCTCGAGGCGAGAAAGGCTCCTCAGGCGCAGGTCCATGTGCACGCCACCCTGGACGATGCCAAAGAGGGCCTGATCCTCTCTGGTGTGCGCGGCACGGCAGCGCTCGGCCCACAGGCCCGAGAGCTCGACGGCGCGCTCGACGAAGCGCCTCTCGGCCGGGTAGGGAGGGCACTGGTCGAGCTGCATCACGATGTCGGCACCCAACTGCTGCGCTATGCGCATGTTGTCCGCAGGTGACCAGTGGACGTAGGAGCCGTCGTAGTCCACGGTGCGGAAGGTCACACCCTCATCCGCGAGCCGCACGAACTCTCCATGGCTAAAGATCTGAAAGCCACCCGAGTCTGTGAGGATGGGTCCGTCCCAGCGCATGAACGTATGAAGGCCGCCCATGTCCTCGATGAGGTCGGCACCGGGACGCTGCGAGAGGTGGTAGGTATTGGCAAGCAGGATCCTCGTGCCGATGGCCTTGAGCTGGTCGGGCAGGATGCCCTTTACCGTAGCCTTCGTCCCCACTGGCATGAAGATGGGGGTGGGGACGTCACCATGCGGCGTGTGGAACACGCCTGCGCGGGCGTGGGTCACGGGATCCTCCGCGATGATGTCAAAGCTGAACTGTCGTTCGCTCACGGCCTGTGTCCTTTCTGTCCTCGCGCCTCCCCCTAGCCCCCCTAGCGTTGTCGCTTAGTGCCCCAGAATCTGCGGGGTACCGAGTCAAGGACGTTTGCCCAGTTGAGTCAAAAAACAAGGTACCCCAGAATCTGAGGGGCACTATCATTCAGGGAAGTTTGGCTCCTGTGGCACACCGGACCCACGAAGAAGGGGCCACACCAGAACCGCAGCTGATGTGGCCCCTCACGAGGACCTATGGCCACGCCTTGAGCCGCAGCTCAGGCGAGGATGAGCCTACTACTCGGAGAACAGGGACTCGTCGCCATCCTTGATGGTGACAAGCGCGTTCAGCGCGTCCTGCTCATCGGCGCCGTCGCAGGCGATCTCAACCTTGGAGCCGGTGCCCAGGCCAGCGGCCAGAATCATCATGATGGACTTGGCGTTGATGGGGGAAGAACCCTTCTCGACGTCCTTAATGGTAACGGCGCACTGAAACCCCTTGGCGACCTGAACGAACTGGGAAGCCGGACGAGCATGGAGACCGGTGGAGCTAACGATAGTGACCTGCTTAGAAACCATGGGAATTCTCCTTTGTCCTGTCGGGCCCCTCGCGGATGAGCGAGCCCCCCTAGCCAGCAGATGAATGAAGAGTACACCAAATAACGGCATATAGTCCATCCGAAAAGACCATATTCGGCCAAAGTGACATTCGAGCGGCTCTGCGGATGGTCACACGATCGAAACACAGTTGCTTGATGATAGGATAGTTCTGGTGTCTTTCTCTGGATTCTGGCGACATCAGCGCGCACGAAAGGGGTACCCATGGCCGACGAGCCAAAAATTAATCCGCAGAACGGCCAGAAAGTTGACGGGCCACAGGAAAAGAACCCATCCCCCATGGCTGCGGCGGTAGGTTCTCTGAAGGGTGGCGTCGATGCGATCAGGCGCGTCCGAGAGGCTTCCCGTCAGCATGCAAGCGTCAAGGGGCAGGTACGTGAACTGAGCCAGAGGCTCGAGCAGGACCGCGCGGAGCTCAGCCATCGCGAGGACATAGAGAGACACTACGGCAGCATCGTGAGCGAGCAAAAGGCCGAGAGCTCTGACGCGAACAGGTCACTGAACGACGCGAACGTCCGGCTCAAGCGCATCGAACAGGACTGCTCAAAGCTCGAGTCCGAGCTCAGCGCCATGCGGGCCGAGCACGAGGAAAGCCTCAGGCCCTATCGCGAGCTCATGGAGTCCACCAAGGGGCGCTCGGACGATGCCGCCCGCTCGCTCTCCGATGCCAAGCGCGCGGTCAAGACGGCCGACCAGCAGGTCGCCGATGCCGCCAAGAGGCGCGAGCAGCGCATAGCGGCGGCCAACAAGGCCGTCGACAACGCGCAGGACAGGATACGTCGAGTCGAGTCGGAACTCGCCAACCTGAAGGCAGATCCCGACACGTCCGCCTCGGCCCTCTCGAAGATGCAGAGCGAGCTCACCGCCGAGCAGACGCACCTCAGCACGGCTCGCAGCGAGGTGACACGCGTCACGGACGAATGCCAACGGCTCGTGGACAACGCTCAAACCCACCTCTGGACGCAGAAGCAGTCACTGGAGGTCATCGAGCGACAGGCAAACGAGGCAAAGCGAGAGGCCACAGGGCGTCGCGAAGAGTACGAGTCTCTCTATAATGCCGCCATGGATCAGGAGAAGGCGCTCTCCGATAGGATCGCGGCAAAGAAGGACGAGCAGGCACAGGCAGAGAAGGACGCCCAAGCCGCCCAGAAGCGCATAGCCGTGGCGCAAGATGTCCTCGACGAGGCCAACGACATCCACAACACGCCCGAGAGGACGATCGCGCTCAGGCAGTCGATCAGGGAGGGCGAGCAACAGCTCGAGCAGCTCAAGGGTAACGAGGGTCAGCTCGCCGAGAGCGAGAAGTCCCTCAGGGCCAAGACGCGTGGCCAGCGCTACCTCGTGTTCGGGGTCGTCGCACTGCTCATCGCCATCGTCGCCGTGGTGGTCTGGCTGCTGACACACCGTTAGAGTTGTTGGCGGCTGGGATGACACGTCGAGGGCGGCCTGCAGGGCACCACGCTCAGGGCGGGTGGCGGCTGGGGTGTCACGCTACAAGTGACTCACGGCCGGTGGCACGCTGAGGGCGGCCGGTGATCCCTCGAGCGACCCTATGCCCCTACACGATGAGCATCGCGTCGCCAAAGCTCAGGAAGCGGTAGCGCTCGTCGATGGCAGCCCGGTAGGCAGCCATGATCTGCTCTCTTGTGGCAAGGGCCGAGACGAGCATCATAAGCGTCGAGCGCGGCACGTGGAAGTTCGTGACGAGGGCGTCCACCACGTGGAAGGTCGAGCCCGGCATCAGGTAGAGGTCCGTGGTCGCGTCGAGACACGCTGCGATGTCGCCTGTGCCGGTGAGCGCCGCAGACCCAGCTGCCCTCTCGAAGCCACGCGCCGTGACGGGAGGGGTCGTGGCAGGCAGGCTCGGGTCAAAGGCGCTCTCGAGCGAGCGGACCGAGGTCGTGCCAACGGCGATGACGCGATGTCCTGCCGCCTTGGCGGCGTGCACGGCATCGACGACGTCCTGCCCCACGCGGTAGCGCTCCGTATGCATCACGTGCTCGGTGGGATCGTCCTCCTCCACCAGACGGAAGGTGTCGAGTCCCACCTCGAGCTCGACGGTCCCGAACAGGACGCCCTTCTGCCGGATGGCCTTGATGAGCGTGGGCGTGAAGTGCAGCCCTGCCGTCGGGGCCGCAGCCGAGTGCTCCTCCCGCATGGCGTAGACGGTTTGGTAGTTCTCGGGATCGCCCTCATACTGCGTGATGTAGGGCGGAAGCGGCACGAGTCCAGTTTGGTGGATGGCCTCGTCGAGCGAGAGTGCGCCTCGCGTCTCGAAGCGCACGAGACGCCCCCCGCGACTGCCCTCCAGATAGTCGATGATCCTGCCTTCGAGCAGCGGCTCTGCGGTCACAGACGCATGAGCTCCGCCTTGGCGATACTCGATGACAGCCCCCTGCCTGAGACGCTTGCCCGGCTTTACGAGGCACTCCCAGACATGACCCTCAGGATCAAGATCCTCTCGACGCCTCAAAAGAAGCGTCTGCGCGACGCCGCCCGTTTCCCGCTTGCGGCCCAGAAGGCGCCCCGGCAGCACGCGAGTCTCGTTTGCGACGAGAAGGTCACCTGGCTCCAGGTAGTCGATGAGGTCCGTGAAGCGGCGATGCTCAACCTTGCCGCTCTCGCGATGGAGAACGAGCAGACGGCAGGAGTCACGCGGCTCTGCCGGCCTTTGGGCAATGAGCTCGTCAGGAAGCGGGTAGTCAAAGTCGTCGGTGCGCATGCGGCCCCCTGTCGTATCGGCGTCAGCGTCAGCGGCTGCCCATTCTAGCGCACCATGGCAAGGACGGGGCACAGGGATGCTGCGGAGGTTGACATCCGCCGCGCCGCAGCTCGTCTCTCTTTGCGCGCGTCACGAGCCTCATGGCGCTCGATGGCGGCCTCCGCCGCAGAGAAGCGACAGCCGCAATAGCACTGCCGATACATGCACAGCGCACAGGCCTGGCGGATGGCGTCGGGATAGTGGGGCCTGAAGTCGCGCCAGACGGCCGTGAGGCCATGGGCGCTCGCAAGCCTGGCAAACTCCTCTTCGCAGATGTCGAAGAGCTGGTAGGGCGAGACGGCAAGCGTCGTCGATACGTGCGTAAAGCCCCGCTCCCGAGCGATGCGACAGACCTCTGCGAGGCGCAGCGCATAGCAGGCGCGGCACCGTCGCTGCCTATCGAACGCCGCAGGTGCCACGGCCCTCTCCCATGCCTTTCGGTCATCTCCCGCGATGATGACCTCAAGCTGGGCGACATCGGCCGCCCAAGCCCGAAGCGTCTGCAGGCGACGGTCATGCTCCTCAAGAGGCTGGATGTTGGGGTTCGTCCAGCAGATGGTGGGCTCGAATCCCTCGGCGCGAAGGAGCCTTACGGGCTCTAAGGAGCAGGGGCCACAGCAGGCGTGCAGCAGAAGTGGCGTTGTCATGTGCGTCTTTCCTCCCAACCCACAGCTACGCGGGCGATCTGTGTACCTGTGCCTGTGTGACTGACCATTTTGACTCCTCAGGATAGATTGTAGGGCATACGGCTGACCGTGTGGCCTATCATCACCATGGTGAGCGAGGAGACACAACGAGAGGAGAGCACTATGCAAATCGACGTGACACTGGATTCGAAGGGCTACCTACCCGACCGCTTCGCAAAGTACTCCAGTGAACTCTACAAGGGTGTCCCCACCTGCTCGTTTCCCTTCAGCGTGTCAGGCCTGCCCACAGGAACGCAGACGCTGGCCCTGAGCTTCGTTGACTTTGACTCCATACCCGTCTGCGGGTTCGCGTGGATCCATTGGGTCGCGGCCAACATCGCCGTGCCAGCAGGATCTGCGACCCTGAGCCTTGAGGCCGACGCCTCGAACGTGGGCACCTTCGGCATGGTCCAGGGCAAGAACTCATCGGCCTCCCCCCTTTCGGGCGAGACCGACCCCCTCGTGACCTGCCGCTACAACGGACCGCAGCCCCCTGACAAGGACCATGTGTACACCCTGCACGTGTATGCCCTCGACAGCCGGCTCGACCTCGCCGAGGGCTTCTGGCTCAACGAGTTGCTCAGGCAGATGGAGGGACACGTGATCGCAAGCGCGAGGACCAGCCTCCCCGCACGGGTGTAGGGGTAAGGTCGGCGGCGCGAGGTCGGGCGTCCCCCTCGACCTCGCGCTCAGCCCAGCAAGTCAATGCCACAGTCACTGTCGCGCACGTGGGTGCAATCCCTTCTGGCGCAAATCGCACACACCATCGCAAGATCACCCGAACAACCCGAGAGGTGCACGGCAAAGCACAGCCAGCCCAAAAGCGGGCAACCCAAAGTGACCCCACAGGCAAGAAACGCGAGGCTCAACACGGTGACGGGCGCGAGGAGCACTGCGACGAAGCGCCTGCGCGAGAGGATCACGCCTGCCGCCGACGCCCAGAGCATGCCTTTGGCATAGCCAAAGCGCACACGCACGGATGGCCCGCCCAGCAGCCTGAACGCCGCCGCGTGGATGAGCTCGTGCACAGGAAGCGCAAGGCCAAGGGATACCAGCAGCAGGGCTATCCATGCGAGCGGTCCAAGCTCGTCGCGCACGCCCAGCGCAGCCAAAAGGAGCGCCGCGAGCAGACCCGCCACCAGCATGGCAAGGCCCCTGCCTGCGATGCCTTGGCGTAGGCGCTCGTCGTGGAGGACGTCTATCTTGCAAAGTTCTCTCATACGGCGAGTGTAGCACGCACGTCGGCACCGCATACACACGCCGGTGCTATAGTGACAGGAGGGACACGAGGCGTGCCGGTGGAGGGATGACGCCCATGGAGAGCTACGACTTCTACGTTGGCAAAGAGTACGACGCGCAGGGCTACCTGGGTTCGCACGTGAGCGAGGGGGGCGTCGTGTTTCGCACCTTCGCCCCGGCGGCCGATGGCGTAGTGCTGCTTCTCAGCGGTCAGGATGCAGGCCAAGGGGATGGGCCACACGAGTACAAGATGCACGCGGCCCTCGATGGCAACTTCTGGGAGGTGGAGGTTGCGGGCGCACGAGAGGGTGACGCCTATGAGTACCGCATCTCCCATGCGGGCACGTCTGTCGACCATGCGGACCCCTTTGGCAGGCGCATGGAGCTTCGTCCCGCCCACCGCAGCATCGTCTGCGAGCCTACCCACGATTGGCAGGATGGGGCTTGGATGGGAGCGCGTGCGAGCAGCTACGACAAGCCCATGAACATCTACGAGCTCAACTTGGGTTCTTGGCGCAAGCGCTCGGGCGAGGCAGCCTCCGATGACCCCGCTGACTGGTATCGCTACGACGAGCTGGCCCAGCCCCTCGTAGACTACTTGCATGACCTCGGTTACAACTACGTGGAGTTCATGCCGCTCTCGGAGTATCCCTTCGACGGCTCCTGGGGCTACCAGCCAACGGGCTTCTTTGCGCCGACCAGCCGCTACGGGACGCCAGAGCAGCTCATGTATCTTGTGGACACGCTGCACCGGGCGGGCATCGGCTGCATTCTCGACATCGTGCCCGTGCACTTTGCCACGGACTCCTACGGCCTCGCCACCTACGACGGCACAGCCCTCTTCGAATACCCGCATGAGGACGTGGGTGTCTCGGAGTGGGGTAGCCACAACTTCATGTACTCTCGCGGCGAGACCCGCAGCCTCATGCAGTCGAGCGCCAACATGTGGCTGCGCGACTACCACTTTGACGGACTGCGCATGGACGCCATCAGCCGCATCATCTACTGGCAGGGCGACGAGGCCCGTGGCGTGAACGGCAACGCCGTCGACTTCGTCAGGTCCATGAACAGCGGACTCAAGAGACTCAACCCCAGCTGCATCCTCATCGCGGAGGACTCCACGAACTTCAAGGGCACGACGAGGCTGACCAAGGAGGGAGGGCTTGGCTTCGACTACAAGTGGGACATGGGCTGGATGCACGACACCCTTGACTTCCTGCACATGGACCCCTACTTTCGAGGCCCCAATTACGGTAGGCTGAGCTTCTCGATGATGTACTTTCCCAACGAGCGCTATCTGTTGCCGCTCAGCCACGACGAGGTGGTCCACGGCAAGGGAACCATCGTCCAGAAGATGTGGGGAGAGCTCGACCAAAAGTTCCCACAGGCCCGCTCGCTCTACCTCTACATGATGACCCATCCCGGCAAGAAGCTCAGCTTCATGGGCTTCGAGCTAGCGCAGCTGCGCGAGTGGGACGAGAGGCGAGAGCAGGACTGGTCGCTTCAGGGATGTCCCGACCACGAGGCCTTCTGGCGCTTTTGCGAGGCGCTCAACCACACCTACCTTGACCAGCCCGCCCTTTGGGAGAGGGACTACGATCCGGAGGGCTTCGAGTGGCGCGACGTCACAAGCAACGAGCGCGTCTGCTTTGCCTTCGAGCGCAAAGACAGCCGGGGGGGACGCCTGCTCACCCTCCTCAACCTCTCTGGCGTGACGCAAGAGGACTGGGAGGTCGAGCTCCCAGACACCCACAACGTCTGGGTCATGCTCGACACGGACTGGCAGCGCTTTGGGGGAACCACGCCCGAGGGTGCGGAACTGGTCAAGATCGACGGGGACACAGGGACCCTGAGCTGCACGCTTCCCGCCTTTACGGGCCTGCTTCTCGGGATATCGTAGCGTCACACGACAGCGGGCCCGACGATATGGGATAATCGACGGCATCAGGGCGCGCGACACGCCCTAACGCAACTCTCGACAGAAGGAACGATCACATGTCAGTCGACCTCTCGAATCGCCCCCGCTTTCCCCGGCGCGCCATCGTCACCGCAGGCATGCCCTATGGCAACAAGGGCCTGCACGTTGGGCACATCGGTGGCGTCTTCGTGTCCGCAGACTTCTTCGCGCGCTTCCTGCGCGATCGCATCGGCCAAGAGAACGTCCTCTTTATCTCGGGCACAGACTGCTACGGCTCACCCATCATGGAGGGCTTTCGCACAAGGGTCAAGGACGAGGGCTATGCCGGGTCGATCTCTGACTACGTGCGCGAGAACCATGATGCCCAAAGGGAGGCACTTGACGCCTACGACATCAGCCTCGACCTGTACTCGGGGTCAGGCCTCGAGCCTGCCAAAGACATCCACGAGAGGCTCACGGCAGAGGTCATCACACGTCTCTACGAGCGCGGACACCTGCACAGAATGAGTACCCGCCAGTTCTTTGACGCACAGGCGGGCCAGTTCTTGAACGGGCGCCAGGTCATGGGCCATTGCCCCGTGCGTGGCTGCAAGAGCGAGAAGGCCTACGCCGACGAGTGCGACCTTGGCCACCAGTTTGACCCCGAGGAGCTCATCTCGCCCGTCTCGCAGCTCACGGGCACGACACCGGAGCTTCGCCCGGTGGAGAACTGGTACTTTGACCTGCCCGCCTTCAAGGGGGCGCTCGAGAGCCTCATAGACGAGTGGGACGTGGACCCGCAGGTTCGTCCCGTCGTCACGAAGACCGTCCGAGAGTCGCTCGCAGCCCCTGTCATGTATGTCCAAACGAAGTATCGCGCGGCCTTCGATGCCGCAGCGCAGCAACTTCCAGCACACACGCTGCGCGAGGCTGCCAAAGGGCAGCAGTCCTTCTCCGTGACGTTCTCCAGCTGGCAGGACCGTGACACGGCCCGCGAGGTCCTCGAAGGCGCAGGCGTGCGCTACCGCACGGGAAAGACGCTTCTGCCCTTCCGCATCACGGGCAACATCGACTGGGGCGTACCCGCGCCAGCGCTTGAGGGCGTGGCAGGTCTCACCGTCTGGTGCTGGCCCGAGTCGCTCTGGGCGCCCATCAGCTTCACCCAGGCGGCACTCGCCACGTCAGAGCAGGGTCGCTACTCGAGTGGTAACTGGCAGGACTGGTGGTGCGCAGATGACGCCAAGGTCTACCAGTTCATTGGCCAAGACAACATCTACTTCTACTGTGTCGCGCAGCCGGCGATCTGGGAGGCGCTCGGATGGGACCTCTTTGAGGACACGCCCATCGCCAACCACCACATGCTGTTCATGAGCAAGAAGGCCTCGAGCTCCGGTGCGATCAAGCCGCCCATGGCCCTGGAGCTGCTTGACCACTACACGGCCGAGCAGCTGCGCTGTCACTGGCTCAGCCTTGGCCTCGACCAGAAGGCCGTGAGCTTCTCGCCAAAGCCCTACGACACGAGCGTGAGTCACAAGGACAAGAAAACCGGCGAGGAAGTCCTGGTCAAAGATGACCCGCGCGTCGTTGACCCTGCCCTCAAGGAGAGCGCCTTTCTGACCAACATCTTCAACCGCCTGGCCCGCAGTTGCCTCTATGGTGCGCAGAACGTCTGCGAGGGGCACCTACCCGCACAGAGGCCCGACGAGGGGGCGGTGGATGCCTGCGTGCAGGCGACACTCGACTTCGAGCGAGCCTGCTTTGGCTTCGACGCGCACGGAGCGCTCGCCGTGGCGGAGAGCCTCTGCCGAGGCGCCAACAAGCGTTGGTCGGACGAGTCGAAGGCTGCCAAGGGGGATGATGACGCCTACGCCCACGCGCTTGCGAACGCCTTCTGCGCATTGCGCACGACGACGCTTTTGATGCACGCGGCAACACCCTCTGGCTGCGAGAGGATCTGTGACTACCTGGGCTTTGAGCGCAAGCTCTTCTTTGGGTGGGAGCACGCGCTCAAGACACCCTACGAGCTGGCGGCAGTGATTGGCCAGCGGCCCGAGGAGCACGCGCTCAGGGAGCTTCCTCCCCACTTTGACTTCTTCACGAAGGGCGGCTCGCAGTGAGGACAGCTCGGCTTTCGGCCGGCGCAGCTGCCCCAGAGCCGCCACAGCCACACTTCCCCAGCCCGTACCTGCGGCCGCACACGGCACCCGTTGAGACGCGTCACATCAGGATGGATGATGGCGCACACATTGCGGCCTATGTCTATGGCAACCGTCCCTGCGACGTAGACGCCACGGTAAGGCCGCCTGTCCTCTTCCTACATGGCAACGGCGAGGAGCACGGCATCTTTGGACCCATGATCGACGCCGTGGCCGAGCGTGGATACGCCGTTGTCGCCCTCGACTCTCGCGCACAGGGCAGGTCCACGCGTGGTACAAGACGACTGAGCTACGAGCTCATGGCGAAGGACGCCCTCTGCTGCCTGAGGGAGCTGGGCGTGACGCAGGCCCAGCTTGTGGGCTTCTCGGACGGCGCCATCGAGGCCCTGATCATAGCCCGGGATTATCCCGAGCTTGCCCACTCGCTACTCTCGATAGGAGCGAACCTCACCCCGGAGGGCGTCGTCGATGAAGAGGGATGGGACATCGCAGGCACCATCCGCGCGCACGCCGCTTGGGCGAGCTGGATCCGGGACCTTCCCGCAGACTCCCCCATCGACGCCGCGCTGCTGTGCCCCACGGCGGACGAGGCGCAAGACGTCGTGGACCTCCTGGGGCTCATGCTTGAGGAGCCACAGATAGAGGCTGCATCGCTTGCGACCATCGCCTGCCCGACCACGATCATGGCGGGTGAGGCCGACTGCATCCTTTTGAGCGAGACCGAGGCCATCGCAGCTGGCATTCGCAGCGGCGGCACCGCCGACGTGCGCCTCGTCATCGTGCCTGAAGCGGGCCACAGCCTTCCCAAGGAGGCACCTGAGGTTGTGACCAAGGAGCTGCTCGCCCTTCTCGCTCGTGCCGAGAAGGACGTTTGACGAGGAGTTCCAAGCCGAGGCGACCAGCGCCGATGCGGCCAGCGTCGAGGTGACCAGCGTCGAGACGCCGACCTTGCCGTGTGCTCACAGCGCCCAAAGGCCAGCTGGGGAGGGCGATTGGGAAGGGCAAGGCCAATCCCACTATGCGAGCCTCTCGACCTGTCCCAGAGCCCAGAACGGTATGTTTACGAGCCAGCCCTCGTCCCGATAGGGCGAGAGTGAGGCACGGACCGTACGGCTGAGTCCAAACTTCTCACAAGCAGCCCTCAGGCTCTTCGCGCGAAGGTTTTCATGGGCCTTCACCTCGATGGGCAGTGCGCCAGCCCTATGGTCGATGGCAAAGTCAACCTCGGCGCCTCCCGTGCTCGATGACCAGTAGACAGGCAAAAGCCCCAGACCGAACAGCTCCTGTGCGACACACTGCTCGGTCATCGCTCCCTTGAACTCGCTAAAGAGGCTCGACCCTCCAAGGGCAACTGAAGGGTCCAGGCCAGCTAGGGCACCAAGGAGCCCCACGTCCACGCAGAACACCGTACACGAACTTCTTGTTCTCTCGCGCGAGCTGCCCGGGAAGCGACCTCCACACCAAGCGCAGACGCTCCAAGATGCGCGTTGGAACATGCTTGCCAAAGTCACCATCATAGTCACTGAGCACTTGCAGCTACAGACGACGGCATTCCGTCACGTCTCCATCCCTTCTGAACGAGTCGACGACCTCAGGCATTCCACCAATCACAAAATACTCCTTAAGGCGTTGCCCCAGCAGGTCATCTGACGCCGTGAGAAGGTCCACGTCAGCACGTAGGAGCGCATCAGCCAGCAGATCTCCCGAGACCGCGCGCACAAACTCAACGAAGCTCATGGGCCGCAGCGTGAGCCGATCGACCTTCCCCACAGGGAACGAGCCCCCGTGGTGCAGGGATAGACCCATGTAAGATCCTGCCGCGACTATGTGGTGCTCTCGCGCCTGTTCACAAAAGTACTTGAGCGACGTAAGGCCTCGGGGCGCCTCCTGTATCTCATCGAAGATGATGAGCGTACGCTCGGGGTCAATATGGTGACCTGTGCGCAGCTCAATGCGACTCACAATTTGGTGCGGATCAAGGCTCTGGGAGAACAGTGACCGCGCAGCCTCGTCATAGAGGAAGTCGATTCTCACAAAGTCGGGAAACTCCTGTCTGGCAAACTCGTTCATGAGCCATGTCTTGCCCGTCTGACGCGCCCCCTGCACGATCAGGAGCTTGCGGTTGGGGCGGCTCTTCCAACGGATGAGTTCCCTCAAGAGGCTTCTCTGCACACTGACTCCCAAGTCGCTTGGCATGGAAAGCCACTCACATATTAGGCTCTTCGGGG